>Ga0180437_10003195_pt1 | contig 24741 bp, 17 predicted proteins | sample SS_ome_4_FD_132410 | JGI IMG/M metagenome (GOLD analysis project Ga0180437, IMG submission 132410) | Hypersaline lake sediment archaeal communities from the Salton Sea, California, USA - SS_3_D_1 metaG | ecosystem: Environmental > Aquatic > Non-marine Saline and Alkaline > Hypersaline >... | reverse complement strand
GCTGTGGCCCGCGTGGCGATCCTCACTCGCACCGCCGAAGAGTTGGAAGGTTCCAGGCTGACTGCCGTGGGGCCAGAGGTCACGGTCGAGCCGGCGGCCAGCCCTGCCGGTTGCAGTGTGGCGGTGAACGACCTGTTCTATAATACCCCGGCCCGCCGCAAGTTTCTCAAATCGCCCCAGCGCGAGACCGAGCTGTGCCAGCAGACAGTCCTGCGCTACGCCCTGGCCTTCCCCCAGGTTGCCTTCAGCCTGGCGGTGGATGGGCGCGAACGGCTGGTCGCGCCACCCGCGTCGTTGTTGGAGCGAGCGGCGCTGGCGGTGGGCCGAGAGGCAGCGGGTGAGATGTTGCCTATCTCCTGGGAGGCCGGCGATCTGCGGGTGCATGGCCTGATCGGCAGTCCGGCAGTCGGGCGAGGCCGCCGGGACCGGCAGTTCTTTGCCCTCAACCACCGCCCGATCCGCTCCGGCCTGCTGGCTGTGATGCTGGAGCGCCCGTACGCTGGACGCTTGCCACCGGGGCGGTATCCCCTGGCGGTCGTCAATGTCGAGTTAGATCCGGCCTGGGTGGACGTCAACGTCCATCCCCGCAAAGCGGAAGTGCGTTTCGCCCAGGAACGGGCAATCTACCAGGCAGTGAGCCAGGCGGTGAGCGCGGCGCTGGCCCCCTTTCCGGTTCAGGAGATGCTGGGCACACCAGGCTGGCCCTTTCCCGAGGTCCCCCTTGCCCCGCTCCTGGTTGCTGAAGGAAGGGAGATGTACGATGTCCGCGGCAGGGTGGAGGCTTTGGGCCAGGTGCACAATACCTACATCGTGGCCCACACTCCCGACGGGTTGGTCGTGGTAGACCAGCATGCCGCTCACGAGGCGATCCTCACCGAGCGGTTGCTGGCGGGAGGCGAGACTGTGCCACTGTCGTCTCCGGTGCGGCTGGACCTGACCATTCGGGAGGCCGAGTTGTTGGGCGCCCACCTGGGCCTGTTCGCCGACCTGGGTATGAACCTGGAGCCCTTTGGAGGGAACAGCTACCTGGCGCGTGCGCTCCCAGCACCGCTGGCCAGGGAGCGTGTTGGCCCTCTTCCATTGAGTCCTTTGTTAGAGGAACTCCTGGAGGAACTGGCAGCCAACCGGGGTCTCGATCCCGAACCGCTGCGGGTCAAGCTGGCGGAAAAAGCCGCCTGCCGGGCCGCCGTAAAGGCGGGCGACCTATTGTCTATCGAGCAGCAACAGGTCCTTCTCGACGACCTGTTGGCCGCCTGGTCGCCCAGCACTTGCCCCCATGGCCGTCCGGCCCTGTTTGTGCTCACGGTGGAGGAGATGGAGCGGCGGTTCCTGCGGCGGTAGGCCAGGGACGGTGGTTGGAGCGCTGGCACCAGCTATAGATCAGCGACCGGCCTTCCAGATCAGTGGTAGGTAGGTGGCGTACCCTCTCACTACGACCGTGGTCGTGGCTGTGACCTGGCTCACGGGGTTGCTGGCCGTGACGATGGCAGTGTAGACACCCGGAGCGGGATAGGTATGGCTCACCACCGGGCTGTCAGCCGTGGCGCCGTCACCCAGATCCCAGAGGTAGTTCAACGGGTTGCCACCGGAAACTGTCGCTGTGAGGGTGGTCAGGCCCCCCAGGGCAGTAGGGCTGTCATTGGCCGCGACCAGCCCGATAAGCGGCGCGCAGTTGCTGGCGCCCAGACTGTCTGGCAGATCGTACCAGGTCGTGCCACCGCCCGAGGAGTTCCAATCGTAGCCGTTGTTCGGTCCTTCGCCATCGCAAATGCGCTGGAAGGTGCCACTCTCCACCGTGCCTGCCCATCCGATCTGATCCACCCGCTTGCCATCCGGCATAAAGAGGTACGCGACGTCGTCCTCGCCGAAATCGACGCCATAAGCTTTGGGGTTGATCACCAACCAGCCTTCTGGTGGGACAAAGCCCGAGGGGATGAAGCCGCGGGTGTCACCGTCGCCGATCGTCCAGCCGTCAATGGAGACGCCGGTTCCTGACGGGTTATAGAATTCGAGGGCCTCGCCGGCCGGTGGCGCCGTTGTGTTGATCTCGTTAATCAATATCGAGCTACCCAGGGCCACCAGGGCGGCATCGTTTCCGGCGTCCGGTGAGGGCATGCTATCGAGATTCCAGTCCCAGGCATCTTTGTCATGGTCGTAGCCATTGGGTGTCCGAGCCGAACTCTCATAGACCCGAGGCGAGGGGGCGCCCCCTCGCCTGCCGAACCCAACCCGGTCCTGTTCCTCCAGGGCGGCGGTGTACAGGTGGAGCACGTCGCCGTCATCGACCAGGAAGTTGCCGCCGGTGAGAACGAGGTGGGTGCTGCCGGGCGCCAGGCTGTGCCCTGCGGGGAATGTGTGGCTCAGGCCACCGTACTCCGAGGTAAGCAACCAGCCACCCATATCCACGGTCAGCGGGGTGGCGTTGTAGAGTTCGACCCACTCGACCCCTCTGGTCGAGAACTCGTTGACGACGACATGTACCCCCCAGGTCCATAGCGGCGCGGTGACCAAGCGGTCCCCATCTGTCTGTTCGGCCCGGGCAAAGTAGTAGCCCATACTCGCATCCAGCTCCAGTTGAAAGCTCCAGAGGAAAGGGTTTGTGCCCGGCACCGTGGAGGTGACGATCTGTCCCCCATAGGTGTAGAGGTTCAGGCTCGCCAGGCTCTCCCCATCTGGGTCGTAGGCATAGATCTCAAAGTCGACGGCACCGTCATTGGGGATCGTCCGTCCCATCCACGCTCCATCGCCCCGGAGGTAGATCTCGGCATTGCCATCCTCCGTGGCAAACAGACGCATGGATCGCATCGCTTCCAGCACACCAGCGGGGGTCAGGTCGGCGGCCCAGATTGTCGATACCCCACTGATCGGTGTGCGTGTCGCCATTGTTGGTCGGACCGATCCGCCAGCCGTGGTCTAAGGCCTGGCGATATTCCTCCTCGCTCCAGACCCCACTGGGGCCGGATCCCACCTCTACCATCTGCATCCCGGTCTCACCTGCGCCATCGTAGGCCCAGTTGTTGAAATTCTTGCCGTACCAGGTTGGGTGGTTGAATTGTCCCACCGCTTCCGGATGCTGGGCCATCCAGGCGTAAAAGTCGGCCAGGGTCGGCACCCACTCGGCGTAGCCGTAGCCCTGGTCGACGTACGCCGGGCGGGTGATGGTGTTAAACACATTGGTGTGTCCCTCAGCGTTATTGGTATACTCGCAGCCCGCCAGAGCGACGAATTTGCCCGCCACGGTGTGGCTTATTGCCTGGTCAAGGGTGTCCTCCCATTCGCCGTCGTCGATCTGCTCCGAGTGATCGGTCACCGCCATAAAGTCCAAGCCTCGTTGGCGACCGGCGGTAAAGGCGGCATGTGGATCCAGCACGCCGTCGGAATAGCCGGTATGGTTGTGCAGGGAGCCGTGGTAGGCGGTGAGGGTCACAGCGGCGGTCGCGGGGGCCGGTTCGGCCGCGTGGACCTCGTCCCCGATGAAGACCAGCTCTCCACCTCCGGCGCTGTGGACCTGACCCAGCTCCCCGTTGGCAATCCAGATGAGTGAGGCAAAGGACAGGGAGAGCAAGACCAGGATCAGTGCCAGGGCTGTGGCTCTCGCAATACCGGCCTCGCGCTGCCTTTTGCTTGAAACCTGCATCCTATCCCGGCCCCATCCATCCCTGCTGTCCTGCCGCCACAACCACCTGGCGCTGGTTGTGCTCGTGGCAGAGGAGAAGGAGCGATGGACCCTGTTCTTGTAGCGCATTTGTTGCATTCCCCTTCGGTATGGTGCGCGTGTCTCTGGCAGTGCCGTAGCGTGAGCGCTGGCCAGTTCGTTGGCGGCGACGTGTCCATTCTATCACACAATATCGCCACACGCAACGGAGATCATGGGCCTGCAAAGGGTCTCCAATCTGTATGCCGCCTGATCAAGGGGGTGTAAAGGTGATTCAGGTCACTGCATGAACGGGGCATCCCGCCGATAATGGGGGAGAGTATAGCTCTGCATCAAACTGGAGGGTTTGTGCCATGGGTTTGCACGGTGGTGGGTGGTGGGCCTATATCAGTCACGATCAGGAGCGGGAGCGTCCTTACATCACGCGCGATCTATTGCTGCGCGTCTGGACCTTTGCCCGCCCCTACCGGCTGTCCATCGTGGGGTTGTTGTTGACGATCTTGCTCGTCACGGGTTTTTCGCTGATCTCCCCTCTCCTATACCGTGCCCTGATCGACAACGCCATTCCCAACAGAGACGTCCAGCTCCTGAATCTGCTGGCTTTGGGCATGATTGCCATTCCTATCCTCAACGGCGTCGTCGGGGTTTTGCAGCGGAAGCTCAATGCCCAGATCGGCGAGGGCATCATCTATGATCTGCGACGGGCCCTGTATGCCCACATACAACGCATGTCCCTGCGGTTTTTCACCAAGACCCGCACCGGTGAGCTCATGTCGCGCCTGAACAATGACGTGATCGGGGCCCAGCGGGCCATTAGCAGTACCCTGGTGACGATGGTCTCCAACCTCGCGCTGGTCATCGCTACCCTGGTTATCATGCTTGCTCTCGAATGGCGCCTGACGCTTGTGGGGCTGGCTGTTCTACCACTCTTTGTCTGGCCAGCGCGTAGAGTTGGCCGTGCTCTGCGCCGGCTCAGTCGCAGATCGATGGAGCTCAACGCCGAGATGAACGCCGACATGAACGAGACGCTAAACATCAGCGGGGCCATGCTGGTCAAGCTATTTGGCCGGGAGAAACAAGAGCATGAGCGGTTTAGCCGCGATGCAGCGGCCGTGCGCGATATCGGCGTGCAATCGGCCGTCACCTCGCAGTGGTTCTTTATGTTGCTGGGCGCCGTTAGTGCCGTGGGCACCGCCGTAGTCTTTTGGGGTGGCGGCTACCTGGTCTTGCTGGGCACCTTTACCATTGGCACCATCGTCGCCTTTGGCGCCTACTTGACCCAGTTGTACGGGCCGCTGATGGCCTTGACCAATGCCCAGGTCGAGTTCGCCCAGAGCCTGGTTAGCTTTGAGCGTGTGTTCGAAGTCCTAGATATTCCGGTCGAGATCGCCGAGAAACCACAGGCCCAGGCTCTTCCCCGCGTAAAGGGCCACGTCCGGTTTGAGGACGTCTGCTTTGCCTACGAAGGGCGGGGCGACTCGGAAAAGGTCGGCCTGGAAGAGATCGCGCGCTTTACCTGGCGGGGCAGCGACGAAGCACACCTGAAGCGGGGCAAAACAAGGGGGGAGGAAACAGAGGATAACCAAGCCGGCAATGGCGAGGTCGATGCTGTCCCCCAGTGGGCGCTGAAGGATCTGAGCTTTAGCATCGAGCCCGGCCAACTGGTGGCCCTCGTCGGACCCAGCGGCGCGGGGAAATCGACCACGACCTACATGATCCCTCGCCTCTACGATCCCACCGAGGGCCGGATACTCATCGACGGCCACGACATCAAGGAGCTCACCCTTGACTCCCTGGCTGCCAACATTGGCATGGTCACCCAGGAGACCTACCTGTTCTACGACACCATCAAGGCCAACCTGCTCTATGCCCGCCCCGATGCCACCGACGCCGAGCTCGTCGCTGCAACCAAGGCCGCCAATATCCACGACTTTGTGATGAGCCTGCCTGGTCGCTACGACACCGTGGTGGGCGAGCGTGGCTACCGGCTGAGTGGCGGCGAACGCCAACGGATCGCCATCGCCCGCGTTATCCTCAAAGATCCGCGCATCTTGGTCCTGGATGAAGCCACCTCCCACCTGGATTCCCTCTCGGAGGAGCTTATCCAGAACGCGCTGCAACACGTAATGCAGGGGCGTAGCAGCCTGGTGATCGCCCACCGCCTGTCAACCATCCTGGCCGCGGACAAGATCCTGGTGATGGATAAGGGGCGGCTGGTCGAGCAGGGGAGGCATGAACAACTCCTGGCCCAGAATGGGCTCTATACTACGCTGTATGAGACGCAATTCAAGTCGATAGAGTGTGAATAGGCACGACATACCGCCCTGATCCTGGCCGGATTCCCTGCTCGACGGGCAGAGCATGGTGGCCGGCCTTCGCGGCATGCGCACGACACCTTCTGTCCAGCAGCAGATTTGGCGGGGCTGGTTGGATATGGTATACTCGTGCCCACCAGGTTTCGCACCAGGGAGCAGAGTTTTGGTATGGCCAGGATACCACCTTGCCTGACGGTGACGATCCTGAGAAACGGGGTAAGGGAATACAGGGTATGAGTGTTGGTCAACTGGTTGAGCTGAGCACGGGCCAGATCTACCTATTGGGGTTCGAGCCGGTGACCCTCGGACGTCACCAAGATGGTGACGTTGTCCTGTCCGACCCACAAGTTTCGCGCCAGCACGCCGAGATTGTGATGGAGGGCGCCCGGTGGGTCATCCGCGACCGGGGCAGCGCCAATGGGACCCTGGTCAACGGGCAGCGGATCGATGGACCGTACGTGCTGGCTCCCAACGACGTCGTCGAGGTGGGGCAGACGCGATTCCGGTTCGAGGTCCAGTTGTCGGCTTCCGAGCAGGACACGATGGTTGCACGGCGCCCCCTCTACGGCGCTGAGCCTGGCCGAATGGGGCTCTCCTGGCTGGCCGTAGGATTGGCGCTGGTGGCGCTGGTGGCTGTGATCCTGGTGGGTGTGTTCGCCTTCTGGCCCCGCACTCAAGGTGCAAGCGACGTTGCCCAAAGGCCAACGGCGACGGAGGGCATACCGGTGGCAATGGCCAGCGCGACGGCGCTCGATCCGGACACGCCTCTGGCGACCGACTCCTTGGCCCCAATCAGGCCCACAGCGTCGGCAATCCCCACCATTGCCCCGCCCACGGCAGCACCGGTGGTCCCACCGCCTACAGAGCCGCCCACGGACACCCCGGCTCCTGAACCGGTCATTGGTTATTTCCGTGCCGGCCAGACAACCATCGAAGAAGGGCAATGCACCCGGCTGGAGTGGGGGAATGTTGAGGATGCTAGCAGCGTCACCCTCTCGAGTGTGGGTCGGGTGGGCGTGGCGGGTAAGCTGGATGTGTGCCTGTCTACGGACAAAACCTATACCCTTGAGGCCAGGGGCGCAGGTGGTACAGCAGAGAAGAGCGTCGAGATCACCGTCCAACCCCCAGCCGGTCCGGTGGTTGAGTACTTTCGGGTGATACCCAGCATCATCTCGCCAGGCGACTGTGCCCAGTTGGAGTGGGGCAAGGTGGATAATGCGATCTCGGCGGCTATCGAGCCGGGTATTGGCGGGGTGGGCACGCCGGGGAGCCAGGAGGTCTGCCCAGATAGCACGACGACTTTTGTGCTGACGGCCGAGGATGCGTCGGGTACGTCGGAGACGGAAATGACCCTCATCGTATCAACCGGGACGGACCCCAAGCCGGTAATCGCTTTCTTCACGGCTGACCCTGCCCGCTTGGAGGCCGGGGAGTGTACCACGTTGAACTGGGGCAAGGTAGACTATGCCAGCAAAGTTACGATTGACCACAGCATAGGCGGGGTGGCCACACCTGACGGCAAGGAAGTGTGCCTGGGTTCCACGACCACGTTCCTCATGACGGCCGTAGGTTCAGGCGGCACCACCGAGAAGGAACTGACCGTCAACGTCTCCCAGGGTCAACTGGCCGATCTGCCGGATCTGGTGATCGAATCGATCCTGTTTGAGCCCAATCCCTGCTACCGGGCCCAAACCTGCAAGGTTCGGGTCAAGGTGCGGAACGATGGGCCTGTGGCGGCCAGACACCTCATGGTACGCTGGGCGCCGGACGGGATGGGCGTAGTGCCGGTTGAGTGGGACATGGACAGTCTTGGGGCCGATCAGGAGATCACCTTAAACTACAATTGGATTCCGAACCAGACTGGGGAGGACTGGCGAACCGTTGCCAGAGTAGACGCATACGACGAGGTGGTCGAGATCGGAGAGGGTGCAGCGAACATCCTAGAGCAGTACATCACCGTGTTAGAGCGGCGATGACTTGAACCCAGCCGACAGCATTGACAAAAGCGGGCGGCGGTGATAGAATCTGAATCATGGGCGGAGGGAGCTTGCCGTTGCTGGTGATGACCGGCGTCAGCGAGGGGAGCGAGCCGGAACGGATGGTGAGCCTGGCCCGCCAGGCCGTCACCCTGGATCTGGTGGAGCGGGCGCTGACTGTGCCCCTGCTGGGTCCTGTGGTGGTGGCGACCAACTCGAGGGCGCTAGCCCAGCGCCTGGCCAGGATGCCAGTCCATGTGGATCTGGATGCTCCCGGCGAGCCGTTCCATTTTGGACAGCGGCTAGCAATGCTGATCGACCGCTATGAGATGGACCGTTGTTTCTACCTCGGCGGTGGGGCCGGGCCGCTGCTATCCGCTGCCGATATGGCTGGCATCTCCGAAGCCATGCTTGCCGCCGATGCGTTGCTGATCACCAACAACTTTTACTCTTCCGATTTTGTTGCCTTTGGACCGACCTCTGTACTGCAAACACAACCCCTGCCAGACAACGACAACGAGCTGGCCTGGCTGTTGGGAGAGGATATCGGCCTGCCAGTCCGCGAGTTGCCGCGCAATGGCGCGACTCAGTTCGACGTCGATACGCCCATGGACCTGCTTACCCTGGCCGTCCACCCAGAGACAGGGTCCCACACCAGGGCCTGCTTGGACGAGCTGGCGCTGGACATCTCGGCCCTGGAGGCAACGTTGCCCCTGATGCTCGACCGGGATGCGACCATCCTGGTAGCGGGGCGAGTGAGTTCGGCGACCTGGAGCTACTTGGAGAGGGAGACAGCCTGTAGCACGCGAGTGCTATCCGAGGAACGGGGAATGCGTGCCAGTGGCCGCCAGGCCCGGGGTCAGGTGCGTAGCTTGTTGGGCTACTACCTGGATGCAGTGGGCCTGGTGACATTCTTTGAGACCCTGGCGACGATGGGCCAGGCGGTGTTCCTGGACAACCGGGTGATCTTGGGACATCGGGGTCTGTGGCCCTCGGCGTCCGACCGGTTCTATTCTGATTTACGGCTGCCGGAGCAGATCAAAGATCCCTTTGTACGAGCATTTACGGAAGCGGCGATGGCCGCGCCAGTCCCTGTCATCATGGGGGGGCATTCTCTTGTCTCGGGAGGGATGTACGCGCTCATTGAGGCGGCCTGGGCGCGGGGTCACGATGTGCCCCGGCATGTCGTCCCGGCGTAGGACAACAGGCCCACTTGCCTCGGGTGGCGATATCGAGATGGAATGTGGGTCCTCCGCTCATGCAGAATTCATAGATGAGGCAGAAAATGACGAAAGAAGGTCAGGGATTTAAGGTTCTCGTCGCCGACGATGAGCCAGAGGTCGTAAATCTGGTTCGGATCATGCTGGAAATGGAGGGGTATACTATCCTGGAAGCGTCCGATGGAGAGGCTGCGGTGTCCAAGGTGCTTGCCGAGCGTCCTGATCTGATCCTCTTGGACGTGCGGATGCCCAGAATGAGTGGGCTGGGCGTGCTGGACCAACTCCGCGAGAACCCCACGACCGACTCTATCCCTGTGATCATGCTAAGCGTGGTGACGACCTACCCGGAGGTGCAGAAGGCGCTGGAGCGCGGGGCCGTCGCCTATCTTTCCAAGCCATTCGAGTTAAGGGAAATGGCGCGGCTTGTGGCCCGAGTGCTGGGTATGGATGCGTCTCAGCGGGAAGCCCTGCGCACACAAGCCCTCAACAATGTTGGTAAGAAGTGGTGACCACAAGTAGTGTAAGGCAGCCCCTGGTACTCATCGTTGAGGATGAAGAGGGGTTGCTAGAGATCCTGGAAATCAACTTTCGCAGTGCTGGTTATCGGGTGCTCGTCGCCGCCGATGGGGTGATAGCCTGGCGCCGGTTTGACGACGAGCGGCCCGATCTGCTGGTGCTCGACCTGAATCTGCCCCGGATGTCCGGATTCCGGCTCCTGGAATTAGTGCGCAGTGAGAGTGACGTGCCAGTGCTTATTCTCACCGCCTATGATTTTGCCGAGGCAGAAGAGGTGGCCAAGTACCGGCCCGACGCGTTTGTCAAAAAACCGTTCGACGTAGGGGAGCTGATCGGTTTGGCCAACCGCCTGGTGGATTGGAAATCTGCCTGATGAGGGATGGGACGGCTAGCCAGAGAGACAGCGAGGTCCGCTTCTTTCAGGAAATTGGGCAGGCTTTGGTCTCGAGCCTGGACTTGAGGGACCTGCTGACCCTCATCGTGGATTCTGCGATGGCTGCTCTCGGCGCCAATGTCTCATTGCTGCGGCTGCTGGACCGGGCCGGCGAACACCTGGAAGTGGAGGTGGCCAGAGGGGTGCCGGTCGAAGCGGTCCGACAGGTTCGCTTTCGCCCCGGCGAGGGGTTGGCCGGTCGGCTCTTGCTCGACGGCAAACCGCTGCGAGGTCTCAACCTGCAAAAGGACCCTCGGACTACGCAGCGGGCCCTGGCCCAACGCTATGGCTGGCAGTCCTTCGCTGCCGTGGCACTTCACCTACACCAGCAGCCCATCGGCGTCTGGTTTGTGATACGCAAGCAGCGACACCCCTTCTCTGAAAAAGACCTAACCTTCCTGTCCGGTCTGGCCAATTATGCATCCGTGGCCATCGAGCGGAGCTGGCTGATTGGTGCCGTCGTCCGTGGAAGACATGAGAGTGAAGCAGCGATCCAGGCCTCGGCAAATGGCATCCTGGTGGTAGATGGCCGCGGGTGGATCGTGGACATGAATCCCGCGCTGGAGCGGCTGATCGGCTGGACGCTGCGCGAGGCGCGGGGACAGCCCTGCTGTGACATCATTGGCTGCGGAGCGAGCGGGGGAACCGGCGCAGCACATCACCCCGCCTGTCCCCTCAAGGTCGGCGCGCCCGGGGTGGACCGGAGCTTTCTCGAGTATCAGATCCTCACCCGCGATGGGCGCTCGATCCCGGTGGAAGCCAGCTATGGCCTGATCCGCGACGATGACGGTGAGTTGAGCCGGATCGTCATCGTGTTTCGGGATATCACGCACCAAAAAGAAGTAAGCCGCCTGCAAGCGGAGTTTATCGCCAACGTGTCTCATGAGTTGCGTACGCCCCTGGCACTGATCAAGGGGTATGCCACGACGCTGTTGAGTCCGGCTGTGGAGATGGATGAAGAAGAGACACGGAGATTCCTGAACAATGTGAGCATGGCTGCCGATCATCTGGGACGCATGATTGACGATCTGCTGTGGGCCTCGCGCATGGAAACGGAGCAAATGCAGCTTCAGTTGCAGCACTTCGATCTATGCCACGAGGTGCACCAGGTCCTGGCCTGGTTCCAGCCGTATGCGGGGGCATGCCACTTGGCGGCTGATCTGCCTGACGGAGAGCTGCAGGTGTATGCTGATCCCGACCGGGTGGAGCAGGTGCTGGTCAACCTGCTGACCAATGCGGTCAAATACTCGCCAGATGGAGGTACGGTGACGGTGCAAGGCCGCCTGCTGGGCGAGCCGCCGTGGGCTATGATCCACGTCATCGATGAGGGACAGGGGGTCGCGCCGGAACACCTGCCGCGTCTCTTTGATCGCTATTACCTGACCGAGGAAAGCCAGAAAGGGATCGGCCTTGGCCTCTACATCTGCAAAGGGCTGGTGGAGGCCATGGGGGGGCAGATCTGGGCCGCCAGCGAAGTGGGGGCGGGGAGCACGTTCAGTTTTACCCTACCGGTAGCGGACGCTTCCGTTGCAGTTGCGGCACAAGACATTTGATGCTACAATGAGCAGGCTTGCCCCTGGACGAACAACAACGCACAAAGGAGTGTCTATCATGTCCAACGAAGAATACTGGGACGCCTTTCTCGGGGCCGATCTGCACCAGGTGGATCCGCAGACCGATCTGATCATCGGCTTTGAGGAGGAGCGGCAGGCGCGCAAGTTGATCATGATCCCCTCCGAGTCGATGGCTCCCACGGCAGTGCGAGCCGCGCTGGGTAGCGTGTTCAACAACGTCTATGCCGAGGGCTATCCTCCCTTGCGCATGACGCGGGACGAGGAGTCGATGTTGCTGGACGTGCCCCACCAACTGGCCTACTACCGTCGCTATGCCGACCGCCGCTTCTACAAGGGTGTGGACTATGTCCATTTTGTCGAGACGCTGGCCCAACGTCGATGCGCTGATTGCTTTGCCAACGATCGGGTGGCCTCCAAGGATATTTATGTCAATGTTCAGCCCCTATCGGGCGCTGCAGCTAACCTGGCGGTGTACGATACGTTTGTGGATGTGGGCGACGTGGTCATGGGCATGGACCTTTACCAGGGTGGCCACCTGACCCATGGCAGCGAGTTCAATTTCTCTGGCAAGCGCTACCAGGTAGTGAGTTATGGCGTGAGCAAGCGGACCGGCAGGCTGGACTATGACCAGATCCGCGACCTCGTCCGCGAACACAAGCCAAAGATGATCATCGCTGGCTACACCTCCTACCCCTGGGCACCCGATTGGGAGATATTCCGCCGCATCGCTGATGAGGTTGGGGCGATACTCCTGGCCGATATCAGCCATCCGGCGGGCATGGTCATCGCCGGCGCTTTCCCCAGTCCGGTGGGCATTGCCGACGTGATCACCTTCACTACGCACAAGACGCTGTGCGGTCCGCGCGGTGCAGTGATCATGAGCACGGACGAGGAGCTAGCCAATCGCATCGATATGGCTGTCTTCCCCGGCGAGCAAGGCGGACCCCACACCCAAAAGTTTGCGGCTATGGCAGTGGCCTTCAAGATCGCCCAGACGGAACCGTTTAGACGACTCCAGTTCAAGATCGGGGAGAACGCCGTCGCCCTGGCCGAAGGCCTGCAAAAGCGGGGGCTGAAATTGGCCTATGGTGGTACAGATAGCCACTTCTGCATGCTGGACCTAAACAGCGTCGAATCGGATACCGGCTTTCCACTGCGCGGCGAACCGGCGGTGCGCATCCTGGATATGGCCGGCATCGTAGCCAACAAAAATACCATCCCGGGCGATGAGATAACGGCCCTGGCCATGGGCATTCGCCTGGGCACACCCTGGCTCACCCAGCGCGGGTTCACCCCGGCAGAGATGGACGAGGTGGCGCGGCTGATCCACAAAACAGTGGCCAATATCCGGCCCTTTAGCTACATTGGCCTGCTGGGCGAGTTGCCACGTGGCAAGATCGACCTGGACCTGTTCGAGGAGATCAAATACGAGGTGGCCGAGCTAGCGGCCAGGGGCATTGCGGAGACGGAGGACAAGGGCAGCGAGTATCCCCACTACTACAGGTTGCTGGATGTGCCTCCTTGTCTATATCCGGGCCTGAAGCGCGCTCAAGCTCCCGGCCTGGAGGTGGAACTGGAGGCTGTCCGCAGCGGTGCTGCCCTCTTTGATCTGAGCGATTCTGGCCTGTTGATGGTGACCGGCGACCGGGCTGAGCCCTCCCTGCAGCAGGTGCTGACCAGCGACGTGTCGGCCCTGGCACCGGGCCAGTGCCAGATCGCATTCCTGCTCAACGAGGATGCGTTGGTGATCGATGACGTCTCGGTACTGCGCCTCGTCACCGATGCCATCGGGCGTGACCGTTTCCTCCTGCGCACCAACCCGGAGAACCATGAGCGGGTCAAGGCCTGGCTTCGGGCTATGGGCGATGGTTACACGATCTTTGACCACGACGACGTCTTTCGCAAGGTGGAGGGTCCCCTCATCGTCGACGATCTGCGGCAGATTGACGATAGGCAGTGCACAATAGCCCTGGCCTTACGCGGCCCCAGGGCGGCCGAGATTGTCGAAGGGGTAGGCGAGATCTCTGGTTATCGCTTCCACCATGGCGACGACCACATCGAGCTGTCACTGTCTGTGGACGAGGTGCAGGCAATCTACGACCGGCTGATCGAGGCTGGAGCAACGCCAGCCAGCCCAGAGGCGCGCCGGTTGCTGCGTGCCGAAGTGGGCCTGCCTGACTATGACCAGTATCCCGACTACAACCCGGATTCGGGGCGACCCACAGGGCTGGAACTGTACAGGGCTGGCTATGCGGAGCGCTTTGCGCTGGAGGTACCGTATTTTGTCGGCTGCCGCAACTTGGATCCCATGCGCTCGAATCCTGGGTTGCCGACCTTTCAATGGGCGGAACCTGAGGATGCGCCATTGGCGCGCACACCACTCTACGACTGGCACAAGGCCCATACCCGCAAGGTGATCCCCTTTGCCGGGTGGGAGATGCCGGTGTGGTACTCGGGTGTGCTGGATGAACACAATGCCGTGCGCAAGGCGGTCGGTCTTTTTGACGTAGCTCACATGGGTGTATTCGAGATCCGCGGCCCACATGCCACCGAGTATCTGGACGTGGTACTGAGTAACTATGCGCGCTGGTTCGAGCCGGGAGAGAGCTTTTACGCCTACCTGCTGGATCAGGACGGCAAGGTGATCGACGACCTGATGGTCTACCGCCGTGGCAAGGATCTGTACCTGATGGTAGTCAACGCTGCCAATGCCGACAAGGACTGGGCCTGGCTCAACGCGGTGAACAACGGCGAGGTGCTGATCGATCGGGAGCGACCCAACCTACAGGTGTTGCGGCCTGCCACGCTGCGCAACCTGAAGGATCCCAGCAGCGGCGCCGACATGCGGGTGGACCTGGCGCTGCAGGGTCCGGCCTCCCTGGCCATCTTGCAGAGCCTGACCGACGATCCTCGTCTGCGGGACCGGTTGGCCCGGGTGCCCAAGACAGGGCTGATCGAGTGTGAGTTGGCTGGCTTTGATCTGGTCATCGCTCGCACCGGCTATACCGGCGAGGACGTGGGCTATGAGATTTTCGTACATCCCGAGCGGGCAGTGGCTTTCTGGGAGGCAGTGCTGGCGGCAGGTGAGCCGTTCGGACTGCAGCCATGCGGCCTGGCGTGCCGCGACTCGACGCGCACCGAGGCCGGCCTGCCCCTCTACGGCCACGAGTTGGCCGGGCCGTTCGATATCTCGCCCATGGGGGCCGGGTTTGGGTCGTACGTCAAGCTGCACAAGCCCTACTTTGTGGGGCGCACAGCCTTCATCGAGGAGGAAAAGACGCGCGAGATGGAAGTGGCCCGCTTTCGCATGAACGACAAAGGGGTGCGAATGCCCAAGACGGGAGACCCTGTGGTTAACCGGCGGGGCCGGGCCGTCGGCTGGGTGACCAGCGCAGCCGTGGATGTGGACGGGTGGATCCTCGGTCTGGCCTACGTTGAGAGCCGATACCACCGCGAGGGAGACGAAATTAGCATTTTCAGCTTGCCAGCACGGCCGGTGGTGGAAAGGGAAGACAAGGCCGACCTGGAGCCGGGTGACAAGATCCAGCTGCCCGACATGGCGACGATCCTGCCCCGCTTCCCCGACGATGACGAGCGTTCCCACTGGCGCGGGGAGGAAGTGACGTCGGTGCCAAGATTTCTGCCGGTGGGTGAGTAGACGGGTAAGCAGGGTTGGTGTCATGCACAGAGATGCGAATCCATAGATAGTAGATGGGTGACCAACCCGCCCATGAATGAGCCCCCTCGATCCGGAGGGGGCTCTGCTCTACGGGGAGGTGTGACAGGGTGAACGCCAGAGAGGCTGACGAGGTCGGCGCAGGCTTGTTGGCGCTAGTAGAGAGGGGGCAATCGGAGCAGGCCTATGCTTTATTGGCACCGGTGCTAGCCGAGCGTACCCCGTTCCGGTACCTGGACCGGATCGGCCGGGTGGTGGGGATTGGCGCGCTGCCGGAGGTGAATGCGTTGCTGGAGCGGGTCGCCGCCGCGGGAACGGAAGGCGGTTGGGTGATCATAGGCAGCGCGTTGGGGCAGCAGTTGGACCGGGGGTTGGCGGGTGCTCTGTCCCGCTGCGGGGATTATGTGGTCGCTGCCAACGTGTGGTACGGGGCCGACATCCTGGGCGAGCGGGTACCCGGACCGGCGCTGGTGACTGATTTTGATGCCGCATTGCCCTTGCTCGCCCCGTGGCGGGAGGATGCCAACCGGTGGGTGCGCCGCACCGTGGGCGTGGCTGTGCACTTTTGGGCCAAGCGCTCGCAGGGCGCGCCCGAGCTGAGTGACAGAGCGGAGAGCTTGCTGTCCTTTCTGGATCCGATGTTCGGGGAGTGGGCGTTGGATGCGGTGAAGGGGATAGGCTGGGGGCTCAAGTCTCTGGGTCGATACTATCCCAACCTGGTGTCCGAATGGTTGGCCTACCAGTTGGTCGCCCGCCAGCGGCGCCACCGAGCGCTCATGCTACGCAAAGCGGTGACCTACCTTTCGGAGGAGCAGCGCAACCGAGTGACCAGAGGCGAATGAGTGAGTAGGAATCTTTTCCTTATTGAATCAACCAAATTAGTTGACTAAAACGAGGTTTTATGCTATAATTGCGTTTGGCTATCACATCCCTACTTCATTGTACGGATATAGCTCTTTGAACCCTAATAGCGACGGTATATCATTGCCCTGCAAGGGTATTCTCAGGTGACCTCCTTTCGTTTGAGTGGATGAAGGTCGTGGGTTGCGGTGCCGAGTGTGCCCGGGGAATGCCCTACAGATCGCAGTTCAGGTCATTCCCAAAGACTGTGACGCCCATCATAGTTCCAGGGCCGTTGTTGTGCTATACTACAAGCTGGGACTGCATTGGAGAACGCAAAACAATGGAAGAAATCACACTCTTGAAGCAGATCCCTCTGTTCGCCGACATGACCGACGATCAATTGCAGTCCCTGGCCGGGGCGATGGGCCGGCGCAGCTACGACAGGGGGCAGGTGATCCTGCGCCAGGGGGATGAAGGACACAGTTTGTTCGTCGTCATCTCGGGGCGGGTGCGCATCTACACACTGAGTCCTGAGGGGTACGAGTTGTCGGTCTGGATCTGCGACGAAGGAGCGTTCTTTGGTGAGATGGCCCTGCTGACCGGTGAACCCAGGTCCGCCTCCGCCGAGGCCATGCAGCCCACTGAGGTGTTGGTACTGCAGCGCCAGGCGTTTCGTGATTTCTTGCTGTCTAACCCCCAGGCAGCGGTCCATACGATCGAAATGCTCAGCCGGCGGCTGCGTCACACCACTGAGAGTCTTGAGGCCCTGGTCTCGTTGAATGCGTCCGAGCGCGTCGCCCGGCAGCTCTTGGCATTGCTCGAGCGCTATGGTGTGGAGCAGGAGGATGGGGTATTGATTGACCTCGATCTCTCGCAAGAAGCCATCGCTTCGCTGGTGGGCACGACGAGAGAAAGCGCCAACCGGGCGTTGAGTTCGCTGCGCAGCCAGGGTATTGTGCAGACGGACCGGTCACGCATCCGCGTGCTCCAACCCAAACAGCTCCAGGATCTGCTGTACTAAGGGAGCCCCCGCATTGTCAGAAGGTCTCCCGGCATCTCCAGGACCTGGTGAGGAGACCTTTGCCCCTCGCTTATCAAGAGAGACTGCATGATGTTTTCTCGCTTGATTCTGGCTCATCTACTTGGCGATTTTGTATTACAGACGCGCTGGCTGGTCGTGCGCAAGCGCTCGCCCGGTGGGCTGGCGATGCATGTCGGTATTGTAGGTGTGGCGATGCTGCTGGTGGCCTGGGACCGTCTGGCAGTGTGGTGGCCCTGGCTGCTGGCCATCCTGGCCGCCCATGCAGTGACCGACTGGACCAAGATCCACCTGGAGGCACGCCTGAAGCTGCCACCGATCGTGCCCTTTTTGGCTGACCAAGCGGTACACGTGTTGATCATCGCCGCCGCAGCGGCCCTGGCGGGCGCCAGCGGACTGGAGATGGCCTGGAACGAGACGGATCCGGGATGGTGGATCGCCAGTGCCTACATCGCCGCCACCTTTGGGCTGTCGATCGCACTTCCGCTGTGGCTGGATCCATCGAGCGTGATGCAGCGGCCACTGGTGGCGCGGCTGACGATCATCTTTACCTCGGCCGTGGTGCTGACGCTGGCCTGGCTCGGCTGGCCGATCCTGATCCCGCTGGTGGGACTGGTTTTGTATCAGGTGGTCGCCCGCCCGCTGGCCCGCTCCCCGCTCACCAAAACATTCGGCATTGAGTTTTGGAGTGCGGTGGTCATGGCTGCCACGTTGGGTTGGGGCTTGGTCTGAGACCGGGGTGGTTTCATAGCCAAGAAGCCCTGTTTGACTTTCCCTCCCTCTTTTGTTACAATCTGACACGTTGCCGCGAAGGCAAGTTCGAGGGAGGAGTTTTGAGAACAACAAGCATCCGGTGGGCCATCATCGTGGCCGTGTGGCTGCTGGCTTTTGCCATCCTGGCGCTGAGTGGTTGCGGGCGAATCATCCAGCCGCCGACGCCGACCACTGTGGCTGGTGCACCGGCAACCCCCACCGACACACCCAGGCCCACGGCCACGCGCCGGGCCACGTTCACACCTGTCCCGGCCACCCCCTCCGATACACCTACGCCGACCGTTACACCCACGCCGATCATCTATCGGATCAAGCAGGGAGATACCCTGCTGGCTATCTCGCGCGAGTTCGGTGTCACGGTCAAGTCCGTCCAGGATATCAACGGCATCAATGATCCCCGCCGCCTGCGAGTTGGCCAGGAGATTGTAATCCCACCCAAGCCGGAGGGAGAGGAAGGGAAACCGACGGTGGTACCCTCGCCGACGCCAGTTGCTCTCAGGATCCAGGGACTGGCCTTTCACTCCACGCCAGCGAACAGCCTGTGGTGTCTGGGCGAGGTGGTGAATCTATCGGGGCAGCCGGCAGAAGAGGTTCAGGTGGAGGTTTCCCTACACGACGAACAGGGACAACTGCTGGCTTCGGGAACAACCTTCACGCAATTGGATATCCTGGCGCCCAGAGGCCGCACCCCCTTTGCTCTCCTCTTTGACGCCCCGCCCACCAGCTTTGCCCAGTATCAGACCCGGGTGTTGAGCGGTGTGCCCCACACCCACCTGGGGCCGCGCTACCCAGATTTGGAGATCGTGGAAGAGTGGGGGGGGTGGCTAGATGACAACAACTATCAGGTCCGAGGCAAGGTGCATAACAAGGGCGAGGCTGATGCCGAGCGGGTGGCGGTGATCGTCACGGTGTACGACGAGGAGGGGCATGTGGTTGGAGCACGGACAGTGGGTATCGCTGCCGATGTGTTTCTGGTGGGGGCCATGGCCCCCTTTGAGGTGACGATAACGCCGTTCGGCTCCGTAGATCGGTATGATGTCCAGGTGCAGGGGTGGTGGATCGGTTACCAGGTTCCGGTGGCCACGGAGCCGCCTGAGGATACACCGGCGCCGTGAGATGGGATACCCGGGCGGGCGAATCCTTCATCGATGGGCGGTGTTATCGATGACAGAGATCGCACGCGGCATGGGGGAGGAATGATGGCAGACAAGAACGCGCCGGCTGAGGCCAAAACCCAATCGATCGAGATACGGGGCTGGTACGGCATAGCCCGCGCCATCGTCAGCGTGGTACTCCGGCTCATTGCACGGATTGAGACTGTGGGGCTGGAATACATCCCCGACGAAGGTCCTTTTATCCTGGTCACCAACCACCTGCATTTTCTGGACCCGCCGCTGGTGGGGGTCGTGCTTCCCTACCAGGGGATCATATTCGCGGCCGAAAAATGGGAGGTTCATTGGTTGCTTGGTCCCCTCCTCCGCTCGATGGATGCCATTTTTGTCAGGCGGGGGGAGGTGGACCGCAAGGCATTGCGCGAGGCTCTGGCAGTGTTGGAGGGGGGCGGGATCCTGGGCATGGCCCCCGAGGGAACACGCAGCAAGACGGGAGGCTTGCAGAAGGGACGCAGCGGGGCATCCTACCTTGCCTATCGAACCGGGGCCAAGTTGGTACCGGTCGTCACCTGGGGGCAGGAGGGGGTTTTCTCGGCCCTGCGCCATTTCCGCCGCGCAAGGGTGCATGTGGTGTTTGGCCCTCCCTTTGAGCCGCCGGCAGTCGAGGGCAAGGCCAGTGCAGCGCAGGTCGGTGCCTTTTCCGAGGAAATCATGTATCGTCTCGCAGCCATGCTCCCCCAACAGTACCGCGGCGTGTACAGCGACGTGGTGGAAGAGCGGCCTGATCTGCTGTTGGTGGGTGCAGCCGAAATTGGACAATGAAACTCGAGGAGAGGCAGAAACATGGAACGACGCGGTTGTAGTTTAGGGTGTATCGTCGCCTGGCTGGGGCTGGCGTTGAGTTGTTGTGTACTGCCCTATTTGGCCAGTAGTATCTATTCTATCATCGGCACGGTGCTCGATGTGCCCACGGCTTCTTCCTGGCTGTGGGGCGAATGGGTGAACACGTGGCCCTATATCAGTGAAAATGAGATACTGTACATGCTCGTGGCAGAAGGGCCGATGTGTTGTGTGGGAACTGTCGCCTTGCTGATCGTGATCCTGGGAGTAGTGACGATGATAAGCGGGACGGGCACCAAAGAGACGTACTATGAGGAAGAAGAGTACGAGCTGTACGACGAATAGGAACCAGTTCGAACCTGGACACCCCAGCCCAGGTTATTGCACGGTCCTCTTGCCATAGGCTTTCGTTCCAGACTTTAGCGATTTCTCTCCGGTAGCAGAGGCTAACGACTCAGGTCGCCACTGCGAATTCAGACTTTTTCCAATCACGCGAAATATCTGCCATCAGGCGATGATTGTCTGTCGCCTGGATTGTGTGGTATAATCTGGTAGCAGGAGGAGAAGGATGGGAGAGCAACTGATCCTCACCCACGAAAACACCGACTTTGATGGTCTGGCCTCACAACTGGCAGCTTGGAAGCTCTATCCCCAGGCCAAGCCGGTGCTGCCTCGCCGTCCTAATCGCAACCTCCGCGATTTTCTCACTCTCTATTGGGATGAGCTGCCCTATGTACGCTACGAGGATCTGCCGCGGCGCATTGAGGTGGAGCGCATCATCCTGGTGGATACGCAGACGTTGGTCACGCCCAAGGGTATGACAGACGACACGGTGGTCCAGATCATCGACCATCACCCTCTTGGCCGTGACCTGCCACCCCATTGGACCTACACCGGCGAGGTGGTGGGGGCCACGGTCACCCTGCTGTTAGAGCGGATCATCGCCGACCGGATCGCGCTGACGCCGGTCGAAGCGACCTTGCTGGCACTGGGCATCTACGAGGATACCGGCTCGTTGGCTTATCCGACGACCACAATTCGCGATCTGCGGTGCACTACCTGGCTGGCCGAGCACGGGGCCAACTTGGGCGTGGTCAGCGACTTCTTGCACCATGCTCTTACCGACCAGCAGCTAGCCCTGTACAATGCACTGTTGGATAGTGCGGAAGTATTCGATTTTTCCGGGCGCACGGTCGTCGTGGCCATGGCCACTGCCGAGGGGTACGTGGAAGAGATTTCGACGTTGGCGCACAAGATCCGTGACCTGTACGATCCGGCTGGTCTGTTTCTGCTGGTTGACCTGGGCGAGCACCTGCAACTGGTGGCTCGGTCGACGACCGATGCTGTAGACGTGGGCCACATCGCCGATCACTTTGGTGGTGGCGGACACACACGCGCCGCAGCGGCCCTGATCCGCGACGCCGATCTGGAGACCGCCCGGCAGAGACTCCTCGACTTTCTTGAGCGTCACATCCATCCCGTCATGACGGTGTCCGAGATCATGTCCTATGGAGTTCATACCCTGTCTCTCGAGACTGTGGTGGATGAAGCTGCCGACGAGATGCTCAAATATGGCTTTGAAGGATTCCCTGTTCTGGACGACGAGGGTCGTATCGCGGGCATCGTTTCCCGGAGGGAGATCGACCGAGCCAGTCGTCTGCGGCTGGGTAACATGCCGGCGAGTCATTATATGACCAAGGGGGAGATCTATGTCGAGGCAGGGGATTCGGTAGAACGGTTGCAACAGATCATGACCCGTCACGGCGTAGGCCAGGTACCGGTGGTGAGTGAGGGGGAGGTGATCGGCGTGGTGACCCGTACCGATCTGATCAAACTGTGGACTGCGCCTGCCCACCAACTGCCCCGCCGGCGGGAGATTGCCGCAGCGATCGAGGCTGCTCTTCCCGGTCCTCTCCTTGGCCTTCTGAAGCAGGCCAGTGCGCTGGCTCAGGAGATGGAATACCCGCTCTATGTTGTGGGCGGGTTTGTGCGGGATCTGCTGTTGGGTGAGCCGACGCTGGACATGGACCTGGTTGTGGAGGGCGACGCAATCAGGCTGGCCCGGCAATTGGGCCGGCAGGTGGGCGCGCGTACGCGAAGCCACAAACGATTTGGCACGGCCAAGATCATCCTGGAGGATCGTGAGGCCGAGTTCGGAGTGCCTTCGCTGGACTTTGCCACAGCCCGCCTGGAGTTTTACGCCCACTCGGCCGCTCTGCCCGAGATCGAGCGCAGTTCCATCAAGGCTGACCTGCACCGCCGCGACTTTACCATCAACACGCTGGCCATCCGCCTCGATTCGGGGCACTATGGCCGACTGCTCGACTTTTACGGAGGTGAGCAGGATCTGAGAGACGGCCTGATCCGGGTGCTGCACAGCCTGAGCCTTATCGAGGACCCTACGCGCATCATACGCGCGGCTCGCTTTGAACAGCGCCTGGACTTTGAGATCGAGACCCGCACAGCGGAGCTGATCGACGGTGCCCTGCCCATGCTGTCTCGCGTATCTGGGGAACGGATCCGCCATGAGCTTTATCTCATCCTGCGCGAGTTGGAGCCCGAGCGCGCACTCTGCCGCCTGGATGAACTGAACGTGCTGGCCCATGTGCACCCCCGCTTGACCTGCATGGAGGAGACGTGGGAACGGTTTGCCCAACTCCGCCAGATTGTAGCTGGAGGCCAGTGGAAGATCTCAGTGGGGGAGAATGGCCGACCCCTTCCTGGCCTCTACCTGGCACTGCTCTCATACCACCTGTCGCGTGCAGAGATGGAGGCGCTGGCCGCTCACCTAAAGATCTTTCGCGACGATCTGAATTTGCTCCGCCAGGTGAGCGACCTTCGAGAGCGCGAAGCCGAGCTGGACCAGCCCAACCTCAAGAACCGGGGGATCTATGCTCTGTTGCGCCACAGCAGCACGCCGGCCCTGATGATCCACTGGATATGTACTGGATCGACGCGGGTGCGCAGGCGGCTGTGGCGTTACGAAACGGAGCTGCGCCACGTTGCGCCGCTGGTAGATGGGACGTACCTGATGAGCTTGGGCTTGAAGCCATCGCCTCTTTTTAGCAGATTGCTTAACGCTGTCCGCGACGCCCGGCTGGATGGTGAGATCCACACCGAGGAGGAAGAAAAGGCCCTTGTTGCCCGGATGCTGGATGAGGAAGGCATAGGCTATGAGGCCTGATGGTCTGCCCCGGCGCATGGTGGTGGTTGGCACGTCCGGGGCCAAAGGGCAAAAGATGGGATGCGCACCGGATCTTCCCGAGCTCGTCGAGGGATGAGTCACGAACCACGAGTAGCGAATGACCAAGATCCGGACCCATGCCGTGCGCGAGTTGGATGAGAAAGGGATTGCCTACCGGCTGCTGACACACAACCACCAGGCCATGAATGTGGAAGAGGCAGCGGCTGAGCGGGGGGTGGCAACCCGCCAGGTAGTCAAGACGCTGTTGGCACGCCGGCCAGACCGCAAGCATGTTATTGCCCTAGTTCGGGGCGACCAGCGCTTGAGCCTGAAAAAGCTGGCCCGCCTCGAGGGGGTCAAGTCGCTGGAGATGGCGCCAGAGTCTGATGTGCCACGCATCACCGGTTACCGGAAGGGGGCTGTGTCACCCATAGGCTTGCGCCGCAGGGATGTGCCGATCTACATAGACCAGCATATCGTGGAAGAATCCCGCGTGAGCGTCAGCGCCGGAAGGCATGATGCCGGGATAGAACTGGCTACAGAAGATCTCGTGCGCGCCGTGAACGGTCAGGTAGCCGATATTACAGAATGAGCCGCGATTCAAAGATCGGGTTTCTGTCCTTTTCAAGCGAAAGCGAGTAAAATGGAATGGGTTGCTGGCCGGTGAGGACAACCTGATCCTTGGGGAGAGTGCAGGTTTCTTGGAGTCTCGACGCATGACCGTTTCGCCGACGCCACAGGTATCCGTCGATCGCCGTCGCTACCGGCGCGTGGTGCGCTTTTTCAGCGGTGCGATCCTTCAGTTCATCTGGTGGGAGATCGTGCTGCGCGGCATCCTGGGCTCGGGCTTTGTAAACCGTTCCTTCTCCCGCCGTTGGCAGCGCGTCGCACGGCGTTACCGGGCGCTGGCGGTCGAACTGGGTGGGCTCCTCATCAAGTTGGGCCAGTTTCTCAGCATCCGTGTGGACGTGCTGCCCCTTGAGGTCACATCCGAGCTGGCCGGGTTGCAGGACGAGGTTCCTGCTGAGCGCCTGCCTGATATCCAGGCCGTGATCGAGTCGGAGTACGGGCAGCCTCTGGACCGCGTCTTTGCCCGGTTCACCCCCGAACCGCTGGCCGCTGCCTCGCTGGCCCAAGTCCATCGTGCCCGGTTGCTGACCGGCGATGAGGTGGCGGTCAAGGTTCAGCGGCCCCGCATCGAGTCGATTGTCGAGACCGACCTGCAGGCGATCCGCACTACGACTCGCTGGCTTAAGCGCTATGGTCCCATCCGCCGTCGCGTGGACCTGGATCGATTGTACGAGGAGTTTAGCCGCACTACCCGAAACGAGCTGGATTTCGTCGCCGAGGGGGAGAATGCCGAGCGATTCGCGCAGAATTTCGCCGACGATCCTGGGGTGCGCATCCCGCGCATCTATGCGGCAAGCTCGACGCGGCGGGTGCTGATCATGGAGAACATGATCGGCTTCAAGGTCACAGATTCTCAGGCACTGGCAGCCGCGGGCATCGACCGGCAGGAGGTCGCTCGTCGACTGTTCGATACCTATCTGCGGCAGGTGTTCGTGGACAACTTTGTCCATGCGG
>Ga0180437_10003194_pt1 | contig 24742 bp, 36 predicted proteins | sample SS_ome_4_FD_132410 | JGI IMG/M metagenome (GOLD analysis project Ga0180437, IMG submission 132410) | Hypersaline lake sediment archaeal communities from the Salton Sea, California, USA - SS_3_D_1 metaG | ecosystem: Environmental > Aquatic > Non-marine Saline and Alkaline > Hypersaline >... | reverse complement strand
GAGATTATATCACTTTTCATTATTATATCTCGCCATATTGGTTTTTTATAACGTTCTATTGCACCAGTATTAACTAAGCAGTAAAAGTTATCATCAGTGTTAGGATTTACTATTTTTCCTATGCACCATAACTTAGGTGGATTTTTCCTAATTTGATCTAAGCTTTCTTTCGTTTGTGCGTGATCATAGTAAACAACCAGCACAATTTCATCTCCAGGCTTGATCTTGATATTATCGTTATAGTTAATACCGTTCATTCTATTACCGTACTAGTTAGGTTTAATATTACCGTTTTTCAATTGGGTTAATTGATTAGATTCTAACAGTTCGGTTATTAGCGTTTTGAATGTATCTTTAGATAAGGAGTAATCCATTTCAAATTCATTTATTAACCAATCAATTTCTATTGAGTCGTCTTCATTATCTATCATTTCTCCTATTGCTTCTATTATATTCTCTTTAAGTAAATCCTTTTTAACGTAATGAACGTTTTTACCTTTCTTAACGATAAGGAAATTAAGTTTCTCAATGAAATCTCTATTCTCTTCATTTTCATATAGAGTTCTGTAAGAATTGTTTGCAGTAGTAAGATCATTCTTCATAACCTTATCTATTCTCTTATTCCTTGAATTATCATAAGGAAAATAATGGTTTGTTAAGAATTCTCTAATAATACTAATATGTGTCGCTATTGTTATATCATCTAATACTTCACTAATTAGTTTAAATGTATCTCTGAAAACCTCAGTCATATTCAATTGATTTAATTTTTCTTCTCTAATTGTGTCATATTCAAAAAATGGAATCATTAGATTTACCAAGTGTTTTTGAACAAATTGGAGATCACTTTCATCAATTTCTGTTTTCATTCTCATAGCACTTACGCCACATACCAATTTAACTAGTGTTCTAAATTCCCTAATGTTAGACGTTTTAGTATTACGTTTATTTCTCAGTAGCTTAATATATTCTCTTAATAGTTTATTCATCTTAGGAGAAATCTTTTGTAATGGATAAATCCTTTTACATTCTTTAAAGTAGTTATAGATTAGATTTTCATCTAATTCGCTTTCAAATTCTTCAAATATTCTCATTTCTATTAAATCCATGAATAGCTCTGGTAATTTATGCATAACATAATGAAGATCAATTCGTTCTAGTGTCGATTGTTCTATATTGCATAGATTATTTCTCAGACTTATTGAATAATCATAACCCTCACTACCGTCCTCACTAAAATAATTCATTAAACATCCTAAAGATAGTTTGCACTCAGCATGTAAAACAGTTCCATCCGTTCCCTTATCCAAAAACCCATCTTCCAATCCTTTAAGACACCTGGTAAGAATGTCACTTCGTAGCATGTATTGAAATTCATCTACTAGTAAATGCTTTGTATTATGGTAAGCTAAAGCACCATAACGTATTTGAAAATCTTTATCTTTGCCTCTTTGACTAGTCGGTAAAAATGCTTGTGGTGTGTTATATTGACCACTTAATCTACCTATATTATTTACTCCCAGAATTCTTCTAAACTCACCAGTAATGCTACCTTTCATCATACTAGGAACACTACCAGCAATATAATTAATTTGACAACGATATTTAAGAAAGCTATCCCATGAATTACTAGAAATATTGCTTAAAAACTCTATAATCTTAAAAATCTGAAATGTATAAATACCTCTAGTTGTTGGGTGTATTGAATCAAATATCTCAAAGAAGAAATCTCTATTTTCTGAGAATTTATTGTATAACCACTTAATAGATTTTTCGTCTGTCTCTTTTATCTCAATTGGGTTAAAATCAATTACTTTAACGTATTCGTTGATCATTTGATTATCTTTCCTAGTTCCTATTTCTGAGTAATCATTTTCGATTATTCCTATGATTTCGATAGTGTCATTTAGATTAATTTGTTGTGCTTTCTCACTGAAATAGTCAAAATCAAAAAACGTAAAACAATTCATATCAATTTGTTTTTGGTAATCTAGATCACCAATTCTAAAATTACCCATTTCATGATATTCCTCAATATCTTTTACTCTGAAATCATTATATCCCTTCGCTTTACACCTCCCATTGACGCAAAAGTTAGGTTTTCTGTACTTCCCTTTTGTTCCTTTAAACTGAACAATATCAAAAGCTGTGCCACACACACAACATTCATATTTGATTATCTCAGCAATTTTCTCTCTAAATAGTTGTAAATCTAAGAATCTAGCGACAATTCTAATTAATTTGAAATCAAACGATTTCGTTCCTAAGCTAAAATTATTATACAGTGGAATTAAGTCTTCAATTTCACTTAGATCAAAAGATAAGTGGATTTTCTGAAATCTACATTTAATTTTGTCATCCAAAAATTTTCTAACATTACGTAATTCTTTTACTCTTGATAGTAAGGTGTCGCAAATATCATTTATTGCTTCATCTGGGTTATTTTTAATGTAGTAATATAGCTCTTCGTTGAACTGCATAATGTCCTTTAGTTTTAATTTAATGTATGGATACATTTCGTTTTCATAGGTTATTTGTCTCTCCAAGTCTTTTACATGAATAGTGTTATCGACAATAACCTTATCCTTAAATATTTCCTTATGGTCAAAGAAATCTCTAATTAGACCAATCTTAGCTAAGCCAAATGGTTTTGAATCTGTTTTTTCCTCTACCATAAAACCCTCCTCATATTAGGTTTTTAATTCTTTTATTAGTAGATTATTCAATAGATTCAATATATTTTTTAATTAATTCTGTGGAGTCTTTGCTTTTAGTAGTATCAAAAATATGCAGTAAGTCTTTTAAAGCACTCTTAATACTGGTAGCTTTAACCTTGCTAGGATATTTTTCTATTATTCTCCTTATAATATCAAAATGCATATCTCCTTTTTTCACTGTAAATTGAACGTTAATAACCTCACTATTTGATGTTTTTCTACTCATTTTTTTATCAAATTTAGTTTATTTTTAGATTAATAATATTTAAAATAATTATCTAGAGATTTATTTTTCAGTTATTTAAACTTAGAGTTAAGAAGACCGACAAAAACCTAGTGAAATAGTGGTATTTTAATAGATAGATATAGTTACCGCTCCGACAAAATGGAATCACAATCTCCTAGAAGAAGAATTTACCACTTACACCTTTTGGAGATAACTGGGTTTTTCAACTTCGTTATATTCGTAATAGTAAATAACATTTCATTATGTTATCAAATGAACAAAAGAGATTTAATATTAAAATTACACTTTTATTAGATTTTGGATTCAAACCTTAAAGTGTTAAACTTAATAATACATAGAATAAATTGTTACAATTACGAAAATGTTGTTGTGAGCAGGAAGAATATTGTGACGAAATCAAAGATTTTGGTATTATTCCAATTTTGATAGTCTTAAGTTTTCTAATACATTTTCAAAAAGAATTGTTAAGAGATTGAGAGATTAAGAGTTTTTGAATTATTTACTGAAATAGCAATAAAACCATTTAGGAATACAATAAAACATATTCTGAAATCAATAATAATAGTGATAAAAACAATAATACTAGTAGTTTTAGCAATATAATTAGAAATATTACAAAATAAAAGAAAGAAAAAAGAAAGAAAAAAACCCCTCTTTGAAACACCCCAAAAAGAAAGAAAAACCTAATTAGAGATTATTAGACTATCAGATTAAAACTTACAAATCTACTTAGTGTTAAGCATTGATCTTGAAGATCAAAATACTCAAAATTAGATGAAAATTGAAATTTTAAAAATGAGTCTTAGTATGTTTTCTCTCCCAGATATATTTTTACTTCTGCAAGTTCACTAACTGTGTTAATTAAACCAGGACATTCTTTAAACAGTTTGATAGCTAGCTCTTTAGTCAAACTTTCTTCTAGTAAGTCATTAAATTTCAATAATAACTCCAAATCATTACAAACAAAATTAGAGAGCTTCTTTTTAATTGAATACCTTAACTGATAGATATAGTTCTTCTTTTTAGCTTTTTCCATAGATTCTTTATGTTTTATGTATCTTAACTCATTCACACTAAAAATACTTTCTTTCATGGTTAATGTAAATTCTCAAACCAATAAATAAATCTTCACACCTTAGTAAATATACTAAGAATCCTTATCAAATGAAATGATTTTTTTGTGAAGATGGATTATCTGCCGGGGAATCAAAAATTTTTTCCTGAAATTAAAATTATTCCTGAATAAAAATTTTTAAAAATTAAAATTAAAATAAAAAAAAAAAAAGGTTTGAAATTATAATTTACTCTTTAATTTTGTCTTCTATCTCAATTAACTTATCTCTTATTTTTTCAGTGTCGTTATTCTCTTCAATAAATGCAAATAATTCGGTTATACCGTCGAAAACCGTCTCTCCCCAGTCTCCTAATTCTTTAGCTAAATCCTTTAATCCTTTATCTTTCAGTTTTTTAACGATAACTTCTAAAACTCCCATATTTTTCCACCTTTAGTTTTGATTTTATATTCAAAAGTATGTTTTTCTTTAGATTTTATAGTTATAATTAAATTCCCATTACGCAAATTTAAGATTTAGGTTAAACTAAGTAAGTAGGATAATAGGAATAAGTTGTATATGGAGTTATCTAGGGGGGGGGAGTCCTAGTTATAAGTAAAATCAATTAAAATTAAAAATAAGAGATAAAAAAATTATTATTTAATCCTTTTTAATACTTTCAAACAATTTCCTAACGATTAAGCTAGCATAAATATCCATAGTTAAGTCTTCATTAGGATTTTCTTCACTATCAGTAGTTTGCATAAATTCTGTTTGATCTTCATTATGGTTTTCAATAGCTTTCATTATACTTTTAGCAAAATCCTTTACAACGTTATTTCCATTTGCTTTCGCTATTTCTTCTTTAATGGTTTTCTCAAAATCCATTTTATCTTTAATCACTAAATCAATTTGTTCTTTTAGCTTTAGGTTTTCTTCTTTTAACGCTACAATTTCTTTATTTGTTTTATCAATTAGAATACAATCAATACAGATACATTTTTCTAGTTTTAACCATTCATTGTAATAGCTTTCTATATCTTGAATGATTCTTAAGTAAGCTCTATCGTTATATGGTGCTTCGTGTCCTTCAAAATGGGTTATAATTCTGGGATCACTAAGTTTATCTTGATTTCTACCAATAATACCGATATAATACTTTCTAAAACTATGAGTTTTGATATTTCCTTTAATTCCCATATCTTTTACAACGTTTTTAACTACTTTCAAATAATCTCCTTTTTTAACTCTATTACCACGTCTAGTTTTAAAAAGTGTTGTTAAGTCTAATTTGGTTAAATCATCTAAACCACTTACACTTTTAATAGTGTCTTCTAATTCCTTAGTGAAAAATAGGAAATTAATTATAACATTTCTTTTAATAGTTTTAAAACTCCTAATATAATATCTCTCTTTATGTTTCTCCACTATGTATTTACCACTAGGTATTTCTTCCACTATATCACCAATTCTTAACCCAGTTTGACTTTCAAATTTACAAATCAATCTATAATGTTTGCTTTCCAATCTAGATTGTATCTTTTTGATTATCTCTTTAGTAAGCGTTATTTCTCTTAGGTTTGCACCACTTTTCTTAGACTTCAAGTTATAACTAACACTAGCACCACGATTAGAGTAAAAGCTCTTAATCCTAGATTGAATTAGATTTCTTACACTTACTTCACTGGGAATTTTCTTAAATCCTAGCGCTTTAACATCTTCTAAAGTAGTGTCTTCATTAAGCAAAAAATCTTTTAGGTATTTCTTTAATCTCAAATTCCTATGATCGATATCTTCATTAAGTAATTCACTAGGATTATTGGTTTTGTTATATATACAATATTGATTTAATGGATTTAGATAACTGGGAACGTTAAAACCACTAGCGCTTTTACCTTCATCGGTATATTTATCAATTTTATCTTGAATCCACCTTTCAACGTCCTTATTCTTCAAGATAGGATAATTTAACTCCCATTTATCTACTAATTTCTCTCCAAAAATGGTTTTTAAGTCAAATTCTTCACTTTTTTTTAATACTTTCATTTTTTATTATCATCTCCAATTCTATTATTTGTTTTTTTGATTTGTGAAGAGAAAGCGTCTAATACCGTTAAGATCAATTTCCGACATTTCAACGTTTATAATCTTCACAAATAAAGAATAAACAATATTCAAATATAAATTTATTGTTAAAAAAAGACTATATTCAAACTTTTTTTAATAAAAGTGTGAATATAATCCTAAAATCCCATAATTTTTAAGTTATTTTTAAAAAATGATAATCTAAGTCCTCATTTTCCTCTAAGATAAAGTGATTTTTGCATAGTAATCCAAATTCCAATTTTTTCAATATCTCAGAGTTAATTAAAGAGTTTTTGATCTTGGATTTAATTCTTAATGAAAAAACCTTATACTCAATTATTATGATTACCAAATTTTGTTCCAAGATTAATAAAACCTATTTGTGTTTAAATTTACCATAATTTCCCTTTAATTCTGGTAATGGATCATCTATCTTGATCTCCTTACACTCTGGGCAAATCCAACCGATAGGAACAAACTTCCTCTCTTGCTTCTCCACTCCGTCTTTATAATACGTGTTAGACACTCTAACGTAGATTCTCTTCATACTCTCCCATGAATAGTGAGCTTCTTTATTTTTACAATTTACCATAACTATAATATAGATTGTATTTATTTAAATGGTATGCCATTGCTGGTAAATCAGGTCTGGTATGCCATTTCCTACCTGGTGTCAGGAATAAAATTTTTTTTTTTTATTCCTGTCTTCAAAAAAAATCAGTAATATCCTTAAAATTTCCAATAACCTTTAATTCTTTAATATTTGTAATTACTCTTTGATCTCCACGTTCTATTAATACATTTCTAATACAATTTGGTGGAAATTCTAAATCTTTAGGTATTAAAACCTTCCAAATCTTACCTTTATATCTAACTTTTATCATAATATAATAAGAAAAAAAAAAAATTAATTAGAATTTAATTTTCGTTCTGTTTTTTTGCCATTTCTTTCAATACTTCATCATGGAATTTAGGAAAATTCTTTTGAGTCCATTCCATTAATTTACTACCGTCACCGTTAAATAGACTTAATAAAGAATCCTTAATCCTATCCTCAGTTAAACCCATACTTTCTCTAGCTTTCTCACTGTCAATTTCTCTTCTTAATTCAAACATCTCATACACTTTCTTAAGCATATAAGCGTTATAATATTCCAATTGTTCAACTAATCTGTTTAGGTTTAACTTATAGATAATTTCGCTTTTATCTAATTGGTTTAAGCTATAAAGAAAATCCATCTTTTCATTAAGCACACTGATATCACTCAATAAATCCTTGATTTTCTCTCTAACTGTATTTTCATCAATATCTCTAAAGGTCTCCATTAATATTGTCACCTATTTTTTAACGCTGAATATTTTATCCAATAATTTTCTATCAATTTGTAATAATTTCTCAAATAAAATCTCTTTTTCCTTGAATAATGCACCATATTCATAATCAGAGTTATATTCTTGTCTCTTCATCCTTGAATAGCACTCTATACAGATGAAATGCATATTTGCGTCATCACTCCTAAAGGTAAATCCTTCCCTCTCCATATCACAGATTTTACACTCATTCCCCATTTATTTCTCACCTAAAATCTCTTTAATTTTTAAAATTGCTTTATTAATTACTCCCATATTCGCTTTTACGATTATCTCCTCACTGATATTCTCAACTGTATTTTCACTAGATTCTTCTATTACATTTAACCAATAGTTAATATCCTTAGATTCATTATTCTCTAAAATCACCGCAAAATCACCACGAAATTGTTTATCTACTTCATTCATAGTAGCTACTAATTCCCATTGAACGTAAATACTCTTTAAAAGTCTCCTATCTTTCTCACTAAGATTTAATTTATTGTTTTCATGTAATTCTTTAAGTGTATTCTGCATTTCATTAAAAGCATTGCTTAACATTTCAAATCTCTCCTTTCTTTCACTTGGATCACTTATAGGATTATCCTTAACACTCTGAAGAGTATTGAAAAATATTCTATAAGTATTTTCAATAACATCCATAGTTTATTTCACTTCCTCCCAGTTTTCTTTTACATACTCAATTACTTCAATTGTTTTATCAATGTATCCTAGCTTTTCGTATAATCCAAACTCTGACATATAAAATTCATAATAAATTTGAAAGAATCCTCTAAAATTATTCAATATCTCTATAATCTTGTCTAATTCCTGCTTACTATAATAAGATTCTTCCTTATTATTATTCTCTTCATTATGCTTTATGAAGTCTCCACATTTTATTGAATATTTACCTACACAACATTTACAACAAAAATTACTGCATGGATAAGTTGAATAGTCTCCTATTTCTCTATTACAATCTTCACAATTTCCCATTATTCTTCACTCTCCTTTTCTGCTATTATTGATTCTATTTGTTCTTTCATCAATTTCTTTATGTTAAAATAAGTATTCCCATGTAGTGTCGATTTCTCCACAAAATAGTCTTCAATTCTAAAATTCTCCTTGATTATCTTAGTTAAAATCCTTTCTAAAACACTTTCTAAATCAAATAATTCTAAAAATATTTGTAAAAAGTGAGTTATATCAATATTGTTAAGATAATCCTTGAAAATCTTAGATAATTCATTTACTACTAAGTTATTTGGATTTTCCATTTACTTCACCTTAGTTTGTTTGTAAAATTCACAGTGAAAAGAATCTAATTGAGAATTATCATGCTTACATGCTAAATCCTTTTCTCTTTCGCCTTTAAATAATCCAAAATGAACTTTATTGCATTCTTCATTACCACGATCAAAAACATATTGAAGATCGCTACTGGTAAATATGATTTCAATATGTTTTGATGAAAAGTAATACCTATATAGCTCAAACCTATTATTTACTAGGTTTTTTCTCACTGTTAATCTATGATCTAACTCTGGTCTCCTCATTCTTTCGGGATTAAACATATAAAGATCAACTTCTAACATGGAATAACCTTTATTGTTTTGATCTTCACTCTTAAACCCAGTTTCACAGATAATAACCATTTAGTCTTCACTCTCCTTATATTCTATGTATTCTATGTTCTTTTTTAGAGCATTATAGCACCAATTTAACTTATTTAATAGCTCATATTGATCTGCACTCCTCAAAGGATCACGTCTTCCCTCTTCAAAAGCGTCTAAAACGTCTAATAATCTAAAGAGTATATCATAAAACTCAAATTCAAAAACTTTCTCTTTAGTATCATTCTTTCTTTGCTCAGTTTCCCTTAATTTAATCATTACATTTTCAAACTTAAATTTACGCACTTTTATCACCTAAGTATATTGTTTTATTACGTCTAATATCATATTCTTAATTACTGAGTAAAAAACCTTATACATTTTAGAATCTCCTCTAGCTACTCTATTAAGAAAGCGTGAAATATCAAACTTTTCTTTATTACCAGTTATTTCATCTTCCTTTTTTACTAAATCCATGAAATACCAAAAGGTATTACTCCCAGTCCTCCCAGTTATAACCTTATCAAATTTCTTTAAGTCATATTCAACCATAATGTATTCAACTAAGTTATCAAAATCAAAAGTAGCAAACTCATTAAGTATTGCAGTTATTACTGGGTTTTCCTTAGTTTTCATTATTTTAGTAGCGTTTTCAATTAATTCTCTTAATTCTAAGTTATCATTCTCTAGCTTTTCAATTTGTTTTTGAACATCTATTGTCTTTTTAGCGTCTTCCTCTTCTTTCTCCTTAAGATAATCTTGATAAGGTTTACAATTAGGTAAGTGTCGCCCTAGACTAACAAATTCACCGTCACACCATGAACATTTAACCTTTTCTTTCTCTACTTTCTTCTTAACTTCCTTAGTTTTCTTAAAAAAGTCAAAGCTATCTAATTCATCTTTATTACTCACTGGTATCACCATTTAATTTAGTAATTTCATCTCTAGTTTTCTTAAGTGTAGAGATAACATTTTCAAATTCTTCTTGCTTTTCGCTAGCTTCATCTTCTAAATCTTCTTTGTTTTCTTGAAAGAATTTCATCAAAAATAGATTAGATTCATAGTTTTCTTTAAGTAAACTTACTATGTATTCATTATTCTCTATTCTAGGTTTGCCGTTTTCATCTTTAGGAATACCGTAAACTTTCCATTTTCCAATTTTCTTTAAGACAATAACCAATTTCTTAGGTTTTAAATCTCTATTAATGGTAGCACGAATAGAATTAGTGGTAGTGTCTAATTTTTCTGCTAGCTTCTCAATAGTTAAACCGTCTTTATTCTCTTCCTTTCTTAATTCGTCTAAAATGTTATATTTAATTCCCATCTTCTAGCTCCTCTTTTAAAACTTTTATGATAGATTCTAACATTTCATGATCTTCAATTAAATCTTTTATTTTGCTTAATAACTGGTTATCTATTGGTATTATTGCTAAAACTCTATTCTTTAATTCCTTAATGTATTTTTGATTATTCTTCTTATCGTTCCCAGTTAAATTCTCTTCAAACCTTAATAGAACTTTATGCATAAAGCGTTGTAATTTCTTAGTAGTTTGCTGGATTTCAAGATCGGTAATTAAAAAGCTCAATTCCTGTAAGAATGTATTAATCTCCTTATTATTCATAATATCAGATCGTAAAATGTGTTGTGTTGTGTCATATTATGTATCTTCAACTATAAAAATGTGACGTTATGTGTCGTATAATACTATGAATAGAATAAAGTCTAATACAGTGTAGTTATAGAATACAAAGGAGTAACTGCAAAAAAGTGAAAATTATAGTGTGTCGTGAAAGTGTCGTGAGTATATAAATAATGTGTCGTTAGTGTCGTGTGTTTCCTGCGTTCCTGGATAAGTTGAAAATTTTTTGAAAAATGAAGAAAGAAAGTTTGAAATATCAAAATTCTCAAAAACAAACTTTTACCTTTGCGGCCAGACTTCCTTATTCAAGATCAAGATTACTTTCTATTTCAGAAGTACCATAGTAACTACCCTAGAAAGTCTTTAAAATACCTTAAATAACTATTTCCTCAAAAGAAAAATTCTTTGTAATGGTTTTATTTAATTTCTCTTTTAAAATTGGATTATTTTCATATTTTTCTATGAAAGAATCAAATAGTTTTTTAACAATTTTAGCAAATCTTTCTAAAAATTCAAAATCTTTATTAAAATCTTTCATATTTAAACCTCATAATGCTATTAGAATATAATCATAATTCTTAACGTATTTAACCGTTTTACCCTTTTTGATCTTACTTATAATTCTAATGTGTTCTGGTAAATCCTCAAATACCTTTTTGTGTTTATAGGTAGCGTTATTATTAATCCCTAATTGCTCTATCATATCTTTTAGGATTAATCTACCGTCTGATAAATCTATTAAGTCTAATCTTTTTTCATTTGATAATGCTTTCGCTATTTTTAAAATATCTTTCTTTCTATTTACAAAAAGCGTATTAAACTTATTCAATAATAGATTTACGTCCCTTTTATTTATTCCTTTCATTTAAGTGTCTTCCTCATCTTCATTTTTGGTTATTTTTCCATTAAAAAAACTTGCTATTGATGATATTGGTATTCTAATAAACTCCACTTCTGTTTTTTTTTTAACTATTTTCTTGAATTCGCTTAATAATGGTTTAAGTTTTGAATGAATCTCACTAGCGTAATTCTCGCTATATTTAGTTTGTTTTCCGAATATATGATAAATCTCACCATTGTTTAAGGTCTCAACGTTATTTACATAACATTTTAGGTATTCAAAACTAGCTGGTGTAAGATTTTTTAATGTTTTAAAATCAATAGTCACACTTTTACCCATCTTATTCTCACCTTAACCCATCATATATGATTGTCTTCTTTCTAATTCCTTAATATGTACTACATCATCTGGTAAAATATCGCCATTAATCATTTGTATAAGATAATCTTCACTCATTAAGATTTTTGGGTCAATTGCTTCAAAAGGTCGATAACCTGGTAAAATCAGAGTCGGAACGTATTGAAAACCATAACTAATAAATTCTTGATTATCTTCAGCGTTTTTTATTATGAGATTTTCAAAATAATTCCTATATAATTCTCTAATTTTATCTTTATTCGCTTTTATTATTTCACAAAGCTTACAATTACTCCTAAGATAGATTATAACCGTTCCTTTAATCTTTTTAACCATCTATTGATAACCTCTCTCTAACAATTTTGATAGTGAATTTTGTAATTGTGCTGGTGTGTCTTCCATTGGAATAATCAGTAAAATAGTTATAATCCTAAGTGTGTTTAAGTCAGCTTTAATATTTTCTAAATATTTCATTATATTTCTAATAGCGTCACTAATTTGCACTGCACTAATTTGAATAATTCCTCTACTTACAATAAGATTATCATAGATTAGGTTTGTTTGGGTTTGTATATTCTGGTAATCTACTCTGATTTGTCCATGTTCCCTTAATACATTCTTCATAAAATAGGTAAATAATAATTCGGCTGATCTTCCGATTGATTGAGTTCGCTTTAACAATTTTCTTAATGTTTTAGCATTCTCAATTGTCGTTCTTTCCTTTGGTAATACAATTGTAAATCTATCCTCTACTCTATTGATTATATCTACTATGTATTCAAAAATTTCATTAACTGATGTTAATAATAGATTTCGCTTCTGTAATTCCATTGAACATTTACTACATATCTTAAGTTTATCATGTGGTATTCTATTTATTTCAAACGCTTGATATTTTAATGTATGTATTGTTTGTTCTAGCTCTTCCTTCATCTTATTTAGTCTATAATTGTCATTTCCTGCAATTAAAACTTTAGGTTTGATTATAGATTTCTCTTGATTTCCAATTTTAACGATTGTTGTTAGTAGCTTTTTAGGATAAGTTTTTGTATATAGTAAATCTTCTATTGATTCATAAAAAGTAGATAAATTCTCAACTTTATTTATAAGCTCACCTATAAACCACCATAATCTAACTAATACCAATGAACTTATAGCTAATTTATTGTTTTTTGCTTTTTCAGTAGAGTTTTTAATGATACTTTCCATTAAATCTTTATCATTTATTACAATATCCTTGAAAACGTCACTTATTGTCGTTTCACTCTCTAAATTCTTAACCCTTTCCTCTATTTCTTCCATTTCTATTTCTTTCTGTTTTTTTACTTCCTTATTAACCGTTATTTGTCTTCACTCTCCTTATTCTTAACTTTTATAAGACTTAGCTTTTTCTTCTCACCGTTCCCACCAAAGAATCTAATCTTTTTGCTTTCTAACTTCCTTATTTCTCTTTGTTCTAGCAAGTGTGACACAACATTTTCATCAATATCATCTGGATCAAGTCCGTAAATCTCAGAAAATAGCGAAATAGCATCAATAATACCGTCTCCATAACCTTTCATACTATCAGCTATTTGATCCTTAGCTTCCTTAAGTTTCTCCATTAATAATATGGAAGACTCAGCAGTATTCTTAAATTCCTTTACTTTAGATTCAGTTTCATCTTCCACAAATTTATTTAGAGTAATCAAAACATCGTTAGACTTTATTATCTCGTCTAACTGAGCTTTCTTTAAACTACATTTAATATCAAATGTATTCTTTACTCTTTCATTTTTCTCTACTGCACCAAAAATCAAAAAAGAGTTCTTTTTTTCTAAAGTACTAGGTCTAAAATCTGTTTTCAATTTCCATATATCATTATCTATTTGATAATTGACTTCCTTAGCAAAAGCACCCTTTTTAGTAATAAGTTTTCTACTTTTAGGATTTAATTCATTCATCATAAATCCTAACTTTCTTAAAATAACTGTTTCCCTTGAAAGATCGAATACATAAAGTTTTTCTCTTCTATTCTTAAAAAATGGAATATATTTACTCATAACACAAATAGCAAAAAACCCTAATACAAAATACATAACATAACTGCTATAATCTACTATGAAAATTCACTCTCCTTTCTCTAATAATCTTGATATAGTTGATTTTAATTCCTTTTTACTAAAAAAACATTCTTCTAACTTAGTTCTTAAGTAAATTAACGAATCATTATCATATTCTAATATAAATGGTGTATCTCCCATCAATAAATAGAGTATTGATTTATCTACTTTTTCTAATTGCTTTTTGCTTACCAAAATAGCATAATAACAACGATAATCACCATTAATCTTTATACTGGCAAATCCAAAAGGAAATTTATGTTTTGGAAATTTCTTAACTCCAGTAAAAATAATGTTATCTATTGTAATACTCCCTTCAAAAACTGCACACTCAATCCAATCTTGATCATTTTCATTATTTTTACTAATCATAATGGTATCTTCTCTCCACAAGCACAACTACACCTAGTTTGAATCTTTTTGACAATTTCACTAACGTTACAGGTTTTAGAGATAAATTTCTCACCATCAAACTCTACAATACAACGTTTTGAATTTGCTATTGGAGAGATATTAACTCTATTTAATATTTCCTCTGGTGTAATTTTGCAAACGTCTTTTTTCTCCACTTTATATTTTCTAATCTTTGAACACCTTACTTATTCATCATTTTTAGAACATGGTCTATTCAGATTATTATAAGCATTTAAAAATAATGGTATTATGATAATAAGAATCAAGAGAAAATTAAGCATATCTAATTCATAGGTAATAGCTACGATTAATAATACAATAAATAAAATTATGTAAATAATTAATCCAAATGCTTCATCTCTATGTTCTCTACATGCAAACCTACTAGTCTTTTCTCCCATTATAAGTTACCTCTCTTTAAACCCTTTCTTACATGCTATATAATCAAAAGCACTAAAGCTAATACTACCTATCATATTTCCCAGTAATAACCAGGTAACTGTATGTATTGTATATCTAATAAAATTAAGAAAACCATTCATTACTTTAGGTATATCTTCCCAAGATAACTCCCAGTCAATTTCCCCCTTTGCCATAAAAATTAGTAAAACAATTAATAGAGATAGTGGTATTAGTAAGAGTTTAGAATGATCTCTGAATACTAAAATTGCTAAACTGAATCCAATTCCAAAAAAAACTAATACTTCTAATAATCCTAGCTTTTGCTTTAAAGGAACTAGCAACGCTATTAATAGAAAGAGTATAAAATAGAAAATATCTACAATCCATTTGATTTCTACTCTACATTTTGGTATTTTCAAACCTATTATTGTTTTACTTTCACTTTCCGACACAAAATCTCCTCCTTATTCCTAAAGTCGTATTACTACTAAGCATAATTACGCTAGTAGATATTTATGAGATTCTTCTTAGCTAATACTATCTATTAATCCATTAATATTTAAATATTAAAAACTCGAAAAAAAAAAGATTTTTAACAATTTGTGCAGTGTAGTGGAAAACCTAAGATAATTAATACTGCCATCATAACTAGATAACCCATTATAATAGGAAAGCTCATTATATCTTTAGCGTCTGTAAATTTAAGTAATACATAATGGAATAACACAAAAACACCGACAATAATCAATAACCAAATGTAAATATTTGGATAGAGAATTTCTAAAGACATGGAAAACGCTAAACCAATATTAGCAATTGCTATCGCCACACCTATTATAAACCAATTCCATTTTTCATCAAATTTCTCATTACTCATACTTATCACCAAATACTTTAGTGTAAATTCTAGTAAAACACTTAATTATTTAATTATTTCTCTAAAAACCTATTTTTTTCATTGAAATTATGAATGATCTATATTTTTACTATATCTAATATGAATTGATGAAATTTTTGTGCTTAAAATGGCATTTTTAGATATACAGGAATTGTTTTGATTCCTGGAGATCAAATTTTCTATCTCCAGGAATCAATTTTTAGTGGAGAAATAAATTAGCTAAAAAGCTAAGTTATCGGAATACCAAATAATCCTATTATAATAGTAGCATTATATATTAAATGTGCTAAATAAGATGAAAATAACCCACCGTAAATTCTAATAAATCCTAAGACAATACCAGCTAGAATTGCTTTCACTACTGCAATTGTATCAAAACCATACGTCCAAATGTGTAACGTTCCAAAAGCAATTGCAGATAAGATAAACCCAAAAGCTATTGGAATATCGCCATTTTCAGTTTTAAACACTGCGTCAAATCCCTTCGTTGTATAATACGGTAGTGTATCTCTAAAAACCAATTCCTCAGCAGGAACGACAAAACATATATTAAAAATCAATAACTCCATAGGAGTCATTTGAATTGTGCCTTCACTAGTAGATAATAGAGTTAAACCCACTAAAAAAGTAATTTCTATAATTAAAAATCCAATTAACCCTAAACCAATAGCTAAAACTAATTTTTTTTTTTGAATTTGTCTAAAAGAATCCTCATTAACATCGTCTATGTGTCCTAAAAACCCAAAAATAAATAATACGATATAAAAAACCAGTGAATAATGAGCTAGAATAACATGATTTGATAATAATAATGGTAATCCTAGAACTACTGCTACCACAATGGAGATAGTCGCTACTTCTGGTGTTCCCTCGTCCCAATCTATTTTTAAAACATCTCCCATTAATCAAACCTAAAGTAAAATCTTAATTTCTTTAATTTTATTGATTTCTTCTCTATCTAATGGTGCTATTGATAACATAACAAAATCTCTGAATAATTCTTTAGGCACTTCAAACCCTAAATGAATTGGTTTTTGTCCTTCTGGTGCTACTGTGCAAAATGTAATGTTTTTATCATTACTATCTCTCTTATATTCTCCACAAGATATTTCAACGTTCCCATATTTCTCAATCTTATGAAAGATAACATCATTAAACTCTCCAATATAGGTTTCTAACATAAATTCACTCCAATCCTTATATTTCTCCATATTGTTAGAGTAGGTAGTTATAAAACCTTGATATTTTTCATTAGAATCATATTCCTCTTTCATTTCTAATATTTCGCTTGTGGTATATATTATTTCTTTATTTTCTTCACTCATATTGAAAAACCTAATTATGTATTAAAGTATAATTTTAACTTCCTTAATTTTCTTAACTTCATCATTAGTTAAAGCTGATAATGAATGCATAACAAAGTCTTTGAATAGTTCTTTAGGCACTTCAAACCCAAGATGTGTCGGTATTTGTCCTTCTGGTGTTATGGTGCAATATGTAATCTTCTGGTTATTGTCTCTCGTTTTCTCTCCACAAGATATTACTACTTCACCATGCTTAATAATTTTAGTGGATACCTTATCGCCAAATTTCATTAAGTAATCATTTATAAGCCATTCACTCCAATTTATAGTATTTAAATCATAATCAGCTATTTTATCAACGTAATTTTGGATGAATTCTTCATATTTTTCTGGTGTATCATATTCTTCTTTCATTTGTAATAATTCGCTTGTAGTATATTTTATTTCCTTTTTTTCTTCACTCATTTTTGAAAAACCTATTTTTAGTATTGATTAAAATAAAAAAATTAATTAAATGGAAAAAAAACCATTTTAAATTTGTTTTTGTCTTCTCTTCATAAGGTAGTATAATAATGTTATTCCTGCTATTGTGCCACCAGCAACGCCTAGAATAAGAATGAGTAAGCCATATTCACCTAGATTTGCTTCGGTTTGTGCTACCAAATCGCCTAGTTGTGTGAATGTAACTGGGAAAACTCCAAAAACCGTTAATATTATCAGTAAAACTGCGGTTAATCCAATTGTGCCACCGATAACATAGGATTTTTGTTTTTGTTCGGCACGTTCCCAATAATCGCTTTTACTCACTGCATAAAGAGAGAATACCGCCACAAAACCCACTATTAACCATGTGACCAAACCCATAATATTTATTTCAATTCCTGCTTGTTCTCCTATGTTTTCTGCTTCCACTGTGTCATTTACTATATTTCCGTAAGTGTCCTCTACATAAAGCGTTATGATATGTTTTCCTTCTTCTAATTCTAATTTATAGAGATTTAATATTATATTACCGCTAGTTTCTCCCAGTAAATCTCCTTCTTCAATTATTTTCTCGCCTTTGCTAGTATTAATTGTTATCCAATAGCGTAATAAATTAGCGTCTTCGATATACCAGTCTATTTCTGCTTCTTCATCATTGGAGTAATAAAACCCATCTGGAAAGTCCTCAACTAAAGGTGGGTGAGCTATCGTTGTAAAATTGATTGTGTCGCTATTGTTATTTAAGTATTTATCAATTATTACTGTTTTTATTATATAATCAGTGGGTTGATGATCTTCAGGAAGAAAATTATCGCCATCAATTGTATAAGATATTTCATTAGCATTTTTACTTATACTTTCATTATGGATTAAAACCCATGTAGTGTCAAATTCATAAACCTCAAATCTTAGTAAATAACCGTCACTAACGTCCCATATAACAGTAGCGTCTTCATCTTCATATAATAACCCACCTTTTTCATCAGAAATCACTGGGTTTACTGGATATATCCATAATCCAAAATAATCAGTGTTAGTCACGTTATGATTGTCTTCAATTACGCACTTATAGACATAATACACGTTCTGTCCTAAATTACTCAAATCAACTTCATGTTTAATTGGAGTAAGTCCCAACCATGCACCACTTTGTATTTCTGTATTATTTCTATAAATTGTGTAGTTTCGTGGGTTTTCATCAATAGCTACCCATGTAAGAGTTATATTAGGTGTGCATTCACCTTTGCTAGTATTTGTGGGTGTTGTTATGAATTGTCCTTTCTGAAAAACCACAAAGCGACTAGCATTATAACCCTCTCTTCCTAAAGTATTATTTGCATAAACTGATATTGTGTGTATTCCAAGAGTATAACCATCAATGCTTACATTTATTTGATAAGGTGTTGTAACCCATGATCCACTAAATACTTTAAAACCATCAATAAAAACCATCCATGAATCACCGACAGTATCTGTTATATTTGCTACTAATCTGTTATTCGTTGTGCCATATTCATAATTCTCTAATTTTATGAAAGTAATATTAATTTCTCCTGGTATAACTGTTAGGTTAAGTGGTTTTGTCGTTCTCCAATTTCCCGATTTATCTCTTACTAAATACCAGTAAGTAAAATTACCAGATTTTATATGTAAATAGTCATAAAGTGTTCTCTCTCCGTTATTATCAATATAGTTTGTTAGGTTATAGGAATCATAAAAGGAAACATTTGCTTTTACTTGTGTGTAATTAACTATAATTTCAGCGACAATATAATCAATATCTTGAACTACACCGTTTGCTAAGCTTGGTGCTTTAATCCTTACTTGAAGATCATCCAATTGTGTTTGATTTAATGTAACGTTCCATTCAGGAAAATCAAAATCAACGGTCATTAATGGTAGGTTAAGCTCTTGCTCTTTTTCCCATCCGTCTCCATAATTAATACTAATATTAGGTTGATCTGTAACTAGAGAATTCATAAATCCTGTAATATTTAATCGAATTTTTGATACAAAAGCACCTTCATTAATATTTGCTAAATTTATTGAACTAAAATTGTAAATATCAGTTACATAACTATAATTAATGAATTGATTTGCCGAAGCTATTAGTGAGCCTTGTCCAATATTACTAATTGTTGTTAAAGCGTCAATTCCTGTATAAAACCATTCTTGTTGTTCTCCTATTTCATTAATATCTAAATAATAGATTTCCGATTCTTCCGTTTTTGTTGTTTCGGTAGAGTTTGATAAGATTACATAACCTTCTCTAATATCTGAAATATCGTCACTAGCTGTTACGTTAAATAAAGTGGGTTTCATTTCAATTGTAGAGTTTACCTTATTATAATCTATAATGCTAGGAATCGTATTATCTGTATTCCATGAAATATCAATATTTTCATCACTATTTGCATACCAGTATTCATCTAATGTGGAGAAATCAGAATAATAATAAAGAAGACTTTGATTTTCATTACGTTCTATGAATTTTTCAGTTAAACTTAAACCTATTACTCCAATTGTAGCATATTCAATAAAAGGTGCATTAAAAAATTCAATTCCTGTCCAGTGTTCATCAATAAAGCGTCCTTGTGCTTGAGTAAAGTTTTGTGTGCCTATAAAATTAGTAGTATGAGCATTAACTGTCCAATTAACAGAACTATGATCGATTGTGTAAGTAAAAGACATTCCAAGAATCCCAGTAGTGTAAGATGTAGCTTTAAAATATAATTTCAAAGCATTATCAATATACCATGCCTCAGATTTAATATTTGGAGAATAAATAACCCATGAATTTCCCGTTGGTGCTAAAGTAATCCAGCTAGAGCCTTGATTAGGTGAAAATTGTAATACAACGTCATTAACGCTAGCGCTATCATACCATGCAGTTCTGTCTATTCTATAATTAATATCTATATTTTGTATTTTTGAATAGCCATCACTCTGAACTTGTAAGCTATCTGTTGTTCTATCTTGAAAGTCTGGTATAAAAGATGTAATACCATCAGTTGTGCTTCCATATTCCCAAATACCACTACCGCCATTATACATTCTGGTTTTCAGTAAAGCATTTCTTAAGGTAGTGTCGCTTCCCGCAAAGTCTCCTGCACCGTTCCAATATAATTGATACCTTACATCTAATTCCGTTATTACTGCATAAGTTTCAGTGTCCTCCCATAACCAGTTATGCCATGCGTAAGTTCTAAGTTCAAATCTAAAAACTGGTTTTCCACCTTCCCAACTCCTAGCCCAGTAGCTTAATGAAGCGTCTGGAATATCATAATGCTTATCGCTTTTATAGTAAAAATGTTGTGTCCACCCACCATAACTAGGGTTAAATTCATCCATACTACCAAAAAGTTCGCTAGGCTCGATCTCTTTGTGTCCACTATTTGAACTAGCTTCTTCTTCTCTGCTATCTAGTGTGTGTTTGGTATCGCCATGATACATATAGAATTGAGCTTCAACCTCGTTTCCGTCTGCTAGAAAATCATGATTTTCCGTCCATACTCCAATATCTACCCAAATATCTGTTAGAATCCAGTAAGGAGAAGCGACAATATCTAGTCTATCATAAACAGAACATCTTGATTTAACCCATGTGCTTTCTCCCGCTAGACAAACTTCTGAAAATCTATGATCGCCATCTACTATCTCATTTTCAGGATTTTCGCCACCAGTTGTATACCAATCGCCATCATCTGCTCTACCGTGATTATCATCATAATTTTCATGGCCTCTATTACAACCATTTGAACGATCATCATCACTGCTAGAGTCTGTCGGCACTGAATAAGAATCTTCTGTTTTCACATTCCAGTAAGTAGGAGTAACTGTAATATCATTTTGGTAAGTAGCACCAGTGGGTTTTGAATAATAATAGCTATTTCCATCATCTAAGCTACCAGTTACAGTATTGCTTTCTGCATAATCTTTTGCTGTTAAAGTTATCGTTGTGTCTTTATAATCATATTGATTTGGTGTGTAAGCGTCCCAGTTAGTTGTTGTTCCCGTTCCATAAACTGCATATTCTGGATAACCCACATTTGATGTTTCACTATCAAAACTAGCATCTCCACTTAATTTCATTGAAAAACTATCGTTTTCGTTAAATGTATCAATATCATTATCATCAAATGGATAATTATCACTATCAATACCATGTGACGCTTTCACTGAATATGGAAATGCACTAAATATGATTAAACCTAAAAATAACACTAAGAGTAGAGTTTGACTAGTTCTTTTTTTAATCTCTACCACCTTTAACGTTTTTTCTATGTTTTAGATAACCACCAGCACCAATTGAGCCTACAAAAACACTTATTAAGACAATTACTAACCCACTACCATTTGGTTCTAGTCCAAATGCTTCAACGTGAAGAGAACTTATGACAATATCATTTGTCTTAAGATAAACTACTCCAAATGCTTCTCTATCTTTAAAGTAGTGTCTAAATGCTTCAAAGTTTTTAGGTTTTTCATCTGATAAATCAGAATAACCATTGCCTTCAAAATATTCCTCCCAGATTAAGCTTAAGGATTGCCCATTGTTAATAGCGTCTATATTAACTAAATATAGTTCATCTTCTTTTGCTATATCGCAAAAATCTAATTCAATAAGATAATCCTCCTCCTCTCCAATAGTTTCTCTTACATCAATTACCACTTGTGTTTCGTTGTCTCCAGTTTCATTATCAGGGAAAATTATATCTCTATCATCTTTATCACCATAATGTAGAGAAAGAGAAATTATATAAAGTAAACCGTCTTCATTTTCCATGTGAAAGGTAGCACTTAACCCATCTTCGCCAAAATCATCAAAAACAGATAGCGCTAGTGAAAATTTAGCATTATATGGGTTATATTCATCTTTAAATGAAAAAATGGTGCATTCTTCATCTTCTGAAACTAGTTGGTCTGCATTTCCATAAGTGTCTTCTTCACCTAATACTAAATTCGATAACGATAATAACATTAGTAGAAAAATTGAGCTAAATAACATTATTTTATTTGCTTTCTTCAAATTATATAACCTCTTTTTAGTAGATTTAATTGTAGATATAAAAAAATTATTGATTTTTCACTAGATAAGCGTTGAAACTTAAATCCAGTGTTGTTTGAAATTTTTGATCTCCAGGAATACCAGGAAGAAAAAATACCTTTAATCTTCTTCACCACCACTACCACTTAATTTAGATAAAATTGCTACTATAAATGTGAAAGTAGTCATATAAAAGCTAGCAAATTGTATAAAAAAATAAACATTGAAAGGAATTAATATTGTTTGCCCAGTCATTAATACTACTTCAAAAATATCATCTTTAGGGTTTGCATTAGGTTGAATAATGAATAGATCAATAGCTACTAATATTAAATATAAAGCTACTCCTAAATAACCAATTAAAATAGCAAACTTATTTGTTGAACTTCCTCTTTGAGTAAAAAAAGCCCATGCAAATAGCACTGCAAAAACCATTAAGAAAACTAATAACAATGGTAAATAAAACATGAATGTAGAAAATACTAGTGCCATTGCAGTTACTTCAGCTACTGTTTTTGCTTCTGCTATAAGTAAAAGTCTTAGACTATTTGTCACCATTCTATACATGAAATAAGCACTTAGAACAAAAAGCACTAATAGAATGATTGTTAAGTGTTTCTCGCCTTCTTTCCATAAGATTACACAACAAATAATAACCAAAACAGCACTAATTATAAAAGCAATTGTAATAGGAACAAAAAAGAAATAAAAAGGAAAACCAATAACAAAAATAAAAAAGATTAATGCAATTTTCTTTAGATCGTCTGTTTCCATTCATTTAATACCTCTCTTTAGTAGTTTTATGGATTTTCCTCCTCTACTATTGCATGTTCAATTCCTAGTAATACTGAAACTAGTATGAAATCAAGTAAGCTACCAATTATAACGGCTATTGGTCCTGCTATATCGCCACCTAAGTAACCTAGTATTTCTCCGATATCTCCTAAACTACCTAATAGACCATAGGATCGCCCATATTGAAATCCTAGAATGAATTGAATTGCTATTGGAGATATTAATACTAAGGTAGCTAGTCCTTTTAAAGCGTCACGATCACTAGCGTCACTCCATGCATAAACTACAAACCCAATAATGTATAATGGTAAAAAGCTCATCCAGGTTATATCTGGTGCGTCTTTTGTAGCACCTACAAATGCTAGAGTCCATGCATTACTAGCGATATATTCAACTTCCTCACTGGTAGCGTCAGCTTCTGTTGAAGACATTTGAGTTAATAATTGCAAACTTTTAGGATCGGCAATAATCATAATCATAACAAATCCTGCAATAGGAATTAGATAAGGAACTAAACCAAAGAGAATTGATTTACCAGTAGCACAAGTATCAATAGTGAAAAAAGCATTAACTAAAATTATAGCAATAAAAATAGCAAAATAGAATCCTAAACCTATCCATGCTACCATCCATTGAATAAGAATCGCCCATGTTATGATAGCAGTTAAACCTATCCATCTATATTTAGTATTTAATATTGCTCTGCACTTTTCTCCCAGTTCGCTTATTTTTTCCGACATTTCTATAAATCCTCTTAAGTAATTGGTTTTAAATTAAAAAAATTGAAAAAAAAAAATTTTCCAGTAGATTTCAATTTAAAGAGTTATTTTTTGCACGTTAGTTTTTGCCTTACCAATTTGTCCAGCTAGTTTTGTCGCCTCATCCTTAGTAGGATTACCAGTAACACCTTGTAATGCACCGTTTTTGAAAATTAAAACTGCACGTGAGCCTTCTACCTTACAGTATTCAGTTTCGATAACCTCACCGTTCTTATTTACTCTAACTATTGGTGTGCAATTTCCGTATGTAATAGGCATATTTTTTATACCACCTTTGATTTTTTTTTAATTTTTGAATTAAATTTAAAACTTTAATTTAAAAACTCAAAGATTAGTATTTAAAGATGAATCTACTATTTAGTGTATATTATCAGTAGAAAAATGACTACAACACCTTTCTATATCATTTAAAATGCTTAAAATAAGATAGTAAAAAAAATATTATTCCTGGTCTTCAAAACCTTTTGGTATTTTGTAGATAACCTTCATGGAGATTATATCACTTTTCATTATTATATCTCGCCATATTGGTTTTTTATAACGTTCTATTGCACCAGTATTAACTAAGCAGTAAAAGTTATCATCAGTGTTAGGATTTACTATTTTTCCTATG
>Ga0180437_10003192_pt1 | contig 24757 bp, 12 predicted proteins | sample SS_ome_4_FD_132410 | JGI IMG/M metagenome (GOLD analysis project Ga0180437, IMG submission 132410) | Hypersaline lake sediment archaeal communities from the Salton Sea, California, USA - SS_3_D_1 metaG | ecosystem: Environmental > Aquatic > Non-marine Saline and Alkaline > Hypersaline >... | reverse complement strand
TCTTACGGAGGGGAAGCAGTTCCTGGTAGCGCCACATGTCAAAGGGGCGTTCGCGCAGAGCATCGGGCCATTTCTCTCGCACGGCGTCATAGTCATAGCGGGCGTCAAGCCACTGCCCGCCGCAGTGCTCACAGGCCGTCATCGGTCGGACGTATGGAGTGCGGTATCCGCATTCGGCGCACTCCAGCCAGACTTGATGTTGGAAATCACTCCGTGTCATTGACTCATCCCCCTGATGAACGCTAAGCGGTGCACAAGCGCGACGCGTGACTTACGATTCACCCCTCGTTCTTGTCCGTCGATCGCTGGTCGTTGTCAGCCGGTCCAGCGCTGCTGCTACATCCGCCAGCAACTCCTGTCGCTCAAAGATCCCTTTCTCGAGTAGCGCTTCTACTCCCTTGTTGAGGGTGTCTCGCTCTTTCTGGCTCAAAGTCTTGGCAGTCACCACGACGACGGGAATGGAACGCGTCGCCTTATCCGCCTTGATCGACTCCAGAACGGCAAACCCATCAACATCTGGCATCATGAGATCGAGAATGATGAGGTTAGGCCGCCTGTTCCGAACCAAGGCAATGGCCTCCCGACCACCGGTCGCCTCCAAGACCTCGTAACCTTCCTGGCTCTCGATCATCCGGCGCAGGAGTTTGCGATCCTCTGCCTGATCATCAACTATCAATATCTTGTTGTGATCTTTGCTCTGTCGGTCCAACCGCTCAAGGGCAGCCACGAGATCATCCTCGAGAATTGGTTTGACCAGGTAATCAGATGCACCCAGGCTGATGCCCTGATCCTTGTCCGCTACGATAGTGCACATAATGACCGGGATGTTTTGGGTGTCAGGGTTGGCCTTTAGTTCCTGGATGATCTGCCAGCCATCCTTTTCTGGCATCATCACATCCAAAGTGATGGCGAAGGGCTTGAGCTGTTGGGCTTTCTCCACCACAGCCATACTGTCGGAGAAACCAACGACCCGATATCCCTGCTTGCTCAAGTAACGGCGGAAGAGCGTGATGACACCCTCGTCATCGTCCACACAGAGAACGACCTTCTGAGCCAGCTCAGTATGCTCTTTCGGTTCTGGCTCCGGGTCTGCCTCTACTTTGACGGTCTCCTTCACTTCCTCAGAGCGCTCAGGTGGGCCTGCGATGGGCAGCGCGATGTAGAAGGTAGATCCCACATCCACTGTGCTCTCTACCCAAATGCGACCACCGTGCATCTCAACAAAGTGCCTGCTGATGGAAAGACCCAACCCCGTGCCCCCGACGGCGCGTGTGCTGGAACCATCTACTTGAGTGAACTCCTCGAAGATACTCTCCTGCTTGTTCCCTGGGATACCGACGCCGCTGTCGGTAACCGAGATGATCACCTCGATAGGATTGGCTCCGGCTTCCACGCGAATAAAGCCCTCCTCGGTAAACTTGGCAGCGTTACCAACCAGGTTGAGCAATACCTGGCGGATACGGCGCGAGTCGGCACGTATGTTTGGCAAATCCTGGGGTATAGACTGCTGCAATTCGATGGGTTTGTCCTTGACCAGCGCAATAGCGGTTGACATGACGACCTTGATGATGTCCCTTAGGTCTGTGTCTTCAAAGGAGAGCTCCATCTTACCAGCTTGGATCTTGGAGATATCCAGGATGCTGTTGATCAACTCCAACAGATGCTGTCCACTATTGTAAACAGCCTCCAGGTCAGTGCGCTGCATATCCGTGAGCGGACCATCGATACCTTTGAGAATAACACGGGAGAAACCAATAATGGAGTTGAGTGGCGTGCGCAGTTCGTGGGACATGTTAGCCAAGAACTGGCTCTTGAGCCGGTCCATCTCCTGCAGTTTCTCCGCTGTCTTGACAGCCTCCTGGTACAGGCGGGCGCCCTCTAGTGCCACGCTCAGGTTGGTGCTCATAATCTCGATGAAATCCAGTTCCTCCCAGGAGTCGCCCTTGGGCTGATCAATGGCGAGCACCCCGAGCACTTGGTCACGGGCGACCAAGGGAATATATACACCGGTCCGGATTCCCATTCGTTCGGCTACAGTAATCGATAGTTGGCCCACATACGAGGTATCCGTATCCAGTATAGAAATGCTGCGCCCATCCACCACATCAGAGAACAGAGTAGGATTTGTCCTCCGGGTCACCCACAAGCCATCGGGCAGTTGAATATCATAGCCCTGTTCGTCGTGGGCCGCGACAGGACGGAGGTTTCCCCCTTTGGACTCCCAGACAAAGACGACGGAGCATCTGCTCAGACGACGGGAGATTACCTCTCCCGCTTGGTGGAGCAGTTCATCTGGATCAAGGGACGCCACCGCCGCCTGCTGCACATCGTTGATGAGCACACGGCGCATTGCGTCCGTTCGCACCTCATTGAACAGGCGAGCGTTCACGATAGCGGCGGCCAACTGGTCAGCCAACGTCTGCAAGGTTGCCACATCCTCATCTGAGAAGGCAGCTTCCTCGGTGGACTGAACGTCCAACACTCCGATCACCTGGTCCCGTACCTTGAGTGGCAATCCCATCTCGGAGCGAGTATCGGGCAGGTCGGGGTTGACAAAGTGCATGGCATCCTTGCCTACGTCCAGAGCAATGCGAGGCTTTCCTGTAGCAGAGACATAGCCGACGATACCGACCTTGCCGACCGGCAGTCTGTGCCCTCGTGCCAGCATACGGCGTCCGCCTTCGGAGGAGCCAGCCCGTAGGACGGCATATTCCCCCTTTTCATCGAGGAGGAAGACGCCAGCATGATAGAAGTTGAACTGCTCAGAGATGAGATGCACCGTCTCGTCCAGCAACTGGTCCACCTCCAGGATAGAGGTCGCGTCCCGGGCCACCTCGGAGGCAGCGGCTAGCTGGGCTGCTCTTCGTCGCGCCTGCTCCAACAGACGGATGTTCTGCAGCGCTACTGCCGCTTGATCTGCCACTGCCTTAAGCACTTCCAGGTCCCGTTCGGCGATCTTTGGGCTACTGGCAGAGCGGTTCACAGCAAGCACGCCGGCAGCCTCGTTCCCCACAAGGATAGGTATCTCGGCCACCCGCTCTACACCAAACCTTACCCCGTCGGCCGCATCGGTGATCTGCTCGTCAGCGAGGGCATCGTTGATGACGATGGGCTCCCGCCTAAGCACAGCCTGGACGGCAGGATTACTGGCCTGAGGATCCAGCGAGATCCGTTCGAGCCCGATATCTTCCGCCATACTTACACCGGCACCGGCAATCCCCCGCAGCGTCTGTGTGCGGTCATCAACCAACGCCAGCCAGGCACCGGTATAGCCAAGTTGCTGTACCAGCACCTGGGCCAAGGTCTGGAATATCTCCTCCACGTCTCCCAGGCGACTGATGGCCTCACCAACGAGATAGAGAGCCCGTGTCTCGGCGAGCGCAGCCCTGGTCTCTTCGAACAGATAAGCATTCTGTAAAGCAATGGCCGTCTGGCTAGCAATGGCAGTCAACAGATCGCAGTCATGCTCGTCGTACGCGCGGGAAGTGGTAAAGCTCTGGACGCTCATCAGACCCAGCACTCGACCGCCAACGACCATTGGCACCCCCATCCAGGAGGCAGGCAGCTCCCCAATCAATGCTACTCCCGTCTCCGTCAGCCACTGGGACACGTTTTCACGAATGAGCACACTCGCACGATTGCGGATTACGTATCCGCTGATGCCCTGGCCCGCGGGAATGGTGGTGATCTGTCTGTCAGTCTCTGACTCGGAAGTATCAAAGTAAAAGGCAATCTCATCTCTATCCGAGTCGTAGAGACCGATGGAGAAGTTGGTGGTGTCCAGCAGACGGGAAGCTCCTCGATATGTCTCTTCCATCACCGCTTCCACGGTGAGGTTGGTGGCGAGGGCCTGGGCCAACTCGTTCAGGACCTGCCTTTGATGGGCAGATTTCTGTGTCTCAGCAAAGTGCTGGGCGTTCTCCAGGGCCAGCGCCACCTGCTCGCTCACCGCCTCGATTAGAGCGATCTCATTGGGCGACCACCCACGACCGCCGTCCGTCTCCTGGATGCCGAGACTTCCAATGACCTGGTCGTGCAACTTGAGGGGCGTCGCCAGTGTCCTCTCTGTCGTCTCCGGTTCTACGAGCGCGACGGTCTTGCCGTGCATCAGGGCCATGTCTAGGGCTGGCGCCGGTATTCTTTCGGCCGGCATAACATCGATACGGTCATAGACATAGCCCAGCGAGCGTTCTGCCGACGCCAACTCCGTCGCAGTGGCAGTACTGTATTCGCCGTGAAGGAGGCTCAGTTCCCGCAGTTGGGTCTCGGTACGCTCCACCAGGCGGGCATTATCGATGGCAACAGCTAACTGGTCGGCCAATGTCTGCAGAGCTGCGACATCGTCGTCGGAGAAAGCAGCCTCCTGAGTATCCTGAACATCCAGAACCCCGATGGTACGGGCGCGGACTTTTAGCGGAAGTCCCATTTCGGAACGGGTATCGGGAAGATCGGCGTGGGCAAAGTGCACAGCATCCTCGCCCACGTCCAGAGCAATGCGAGGTTCTCCCGTCGCCGCGACGTGACCGACGATACCGACCTTGCCGACAGGCAACCTATGACCCCGCGCCAGCATACGTTGCCCGCCCTCAGAAGAAGCTGCGCGCATTACAGCGTATTCGCCCTGATCATCAACCAAGAAGACTCCCGCATGATAGAAACCAAACCTATCGGAGATGAGGCGCACCGCAGTATCGAGGAGTCGCTGCACATCGAGAATGCCGACCGCCTCCCGAGCCACCTCTGCCCCCACCTGAAGCTGCGCGGTTTGGCGCTCCAGGCTGTGCGTGTATCGTTCTAGATCCTCATGTGCCTGCTGGAGCACTCCCTCTATCCGCTTGCGCTCGGCCAGTTCTTGCTGCATGGCCTCGTACAGACGCGCACTCTCTAGTGCCACTGCCGCCTGGTTCGCCAGCGTCATCGCCATGTTGAGTTGCCCAGGTGTGTAGTGGCGTTCCTCTGTGGTCTCCAACTCGATAACGCCGATAGCCTGACCTTTGAGCGCCAGGGGGACAATCGCTAGCGTGGCGACCCCGGACTGCTGCATATAGGCCAATTCCGCTGGGTCGGCGTGAGGGTCACTGGCCTGCACCACCAGCGGCTGCAACGTCTCCATCACGCGAGCGGTGGCGGGATAATCTGACAAGCTGAATGGTAGCTCATCCCTCTGCCAATGTTCGACTCCACCCTCGATCGAGAGATCTGCGAGGATTCGCAGCGTGTCCTCCTCCCCTTGCGGACCCGGGACAGAGAAGGAGCATTCTACATCTCCCATCAACTGCGCCAACTGTCGGACGGTGATCTCGGCAATCTCTTCGGCCTGCAGGGATGCGCCAGCAAGGCGCCGACTGGCATTGAAGAGCATAGTCTGCTCCCTCAATCGCTGCTGAGTCTCTTCATATAGGTGGGCGTTCTCAATGGCCGCAGCGATCTGGTCTGCCAGCGTCTCCATCACCAGCGCATCAGTGTTGTCAAAGGCATTGAACCTGTTGCTCTGCAAGTCAAGTACGCCGATGGTCTTCCGTCCGCTCCTGATCGGTACCGCAAGTTCCGATTTTGCGTCCCCGCTCGCCGTGCTCACATAGTGAGGATCTCTGCCCACGTCACCGCTGATCTGTGATTCGCCGGTGGCTGCCGCCCTTCCGATAATCGCTTCTCCGACAGCAAGCGAGAAGTCCTGGGGAAAGGCACCAGCATACTCACCCGCAGCGGCCTGCAAAGCCAAGCGATTGGTCTCCTCATCAACCAGCAACAGCATCACGCCATAGTAATCGAAGGCATCACGCACGGCAGTCACGATCTCAGACAACAACCTCTCAAGCTCCAACTCGCCGCTCACGCGCCGCCCCACCTCGTAGACCAATGCAGCCTGAGTCGCTCGCCGCCGCGTTTCCTCCTCCGCTCGCCTTCGCTCACGGATTTCTCGTCGCGCCTGTTCGTACAGTTGGGCGTTTGCGATAGCGTTGGCCAACTGATCGGCCATCGTCTGGAGCACGGTGATGTCCTCTCTGCTGAAAGCAGCCTCTTGAGAAGACTGGATAGTCAGCGCGCCGATGGGCCGACCGCGGTTGATAAGTGGCAGTGCCAGCTCGGAGCGGGTCTCCGGCAGATAGGGATTCTCAAAGCGTATGGCGTCCTCACCTACGTCAAGCGCGATTCGGGCCTGTTTGTTGGCTATACACCAGCCGATCATAGAGGTCCCACCAATCTCTAGCTTGTGGCCTTGCTCCATCATCTGCCGTCCCGCCTCGCCTGTACCCGCCCGCAGTACTGCCCACTTGCGCGGTTCACCGGTCCACTCGCCGGTGTGATCCACCAGGAATAGGCCAGCATAGTAGAGGCCAAATCGCTCGCAGACTAGATCAACGACTTGTGGGGCTAGAGCTTCCGGATTGAGGATGCTGCTGACTGCGCGCGAAACCTCGGCGGCGGTCTGAAGTTGGGTGCTCCGTCGCTCAAGCGTGGTCAATAGCTGTTCGCGTTCAGCCTGTGCTTGCTTCTGCCCAGTGATATCGCGGACAATACCCCGGAACCCGCTGGGTGTTCCTCGAACATCTCTCATCAGAGAGACCGATGACTCTACATGTCTAGTGGCCCCGTCTTTTCTAACGACTTCCCAAGCGAGTATTTGAGCGGACGCGCCTGTCCGATACACGTTGTTAAAGACCTGATACACTTTTCGGGCACTCTCTTCGCCCATATACTCCCGATTGTTCTTACCCAGCATTTCATCCGCGGTATACCCAAGAAAGTCGCACAAAGCATCATTGAAGAACGTCAAGTTCCCAGCCAGGTCAACCTCGAAATAGCCTTCCTCGATGTTCTCAAGGATCGCGCGATATTTCTCCTCGCTTTCCCGCAGTTCGCCCTCTATTAATCTGCGCTCGACGATTTCTTTCTGAGCCTGGTCGTGCAGCCGAGCGGTTTCTATGGCGGCGGCCGCCAGCGCTGCTAGAGAGGCCAGCAACCGCACATCCTCCTGGTCAAAGGTGCCCCTCTCCTTGTTCATTGCCTCGATGGCGCCAATCGTTCGCCCCCTGGTCTGCAATGGGACGCACAGAATTGAACGCGTAGTCAGGCCACTTCCTTTGTCAAACTCCTGAAACCATCGAGTGTCCTTCGATACGTCTGGCACTATCACTGGCTCGCCCTGCTGGGTAACCCAGCCCGCAATCCCCTGCCCCATGCGGAGCCGCACGCTTCGCATGAAACCGGCGCCTTCGCCAGACGCTGCTGCGAACCACAAGTCGCCTTTGGCTTCGTCGTGAAGGATCACCGAGGCTGCCTCCACGCCCATGAGCTGCGTCACCTTATTGGTGATGATATCCAGCGTCTCCTCAAGGCCCAGGGTAGAGACAAGAGCCTGGCCAATACTGCTCAGGGCGCCAAGTTCGCGTTTGAGCTTGAGGACCTCTGCCTCTGCTTGTGTGGGCGCGGTGACGCCTCGCCCCGCGCCTTCCCTGGTATCCTGATCCTCACGTTCAACTCGATGTTCAGGTTCCTGCGATGTCCCTTCCGCCCATCCATGCAGCTTGTTTGACTGCTGCAATTCGGCCACCTGCTGGCGCAGTCCCTGAAGCTCCTCGATCAGCTGCCGTTTGCTCTTCGCCCGCTCGCTTGTTTCAGCCATTGTGCATCCACTCCCACAGGCTTCCCACGGCACACTCACCCATCAACCTGTCCGGTCACTCGTCCTTCCCAGTATCCAGCCATCTCACCAGCTCACGGTCCGCATCATCGATCAAACGCCTGCTCATTCTCCATTGTTCTGCCGCTCTACTCCCAGTTGTACAAAGGCACGGTCGGTGCCCAGCGCGGCACCCAGTTCCCGCACAGCAGTCTGCAGGATGGTCTCAGGATCCATAGAGGCACGAACCCGGGCTGTGATACTGGCGATAATTCGCTCTTGCTCCGCGCGCTGCTGGGTCTCTTCCAACAGACGGGCATTCTCCAGCGCCAACCCGATCTGTGTGCAAGTCTGCTCTACCAGTGCAATCTCCGCATCTGACCAGGGCTTTTCCTCAGACTCCTGCCGAAAGGTGATAGAGCCGAGGAGTTGCCCGCGCAGATGGATGGGAGCAATCAATCGACGACCATCTTTCTCTTCTAGAATGACTGCTCGATGATCGAGCGATGGGGCCCTCATCTCGAAAGCGAGGGAGGAGTGAACAGGCTCGACCCCCCTTGTACTGGTGTAGCGGTAGGTGACCGATTGGCGGGCTGTACGCTCTCGCCACGTCTCGCGCACCCGCTGCCCATAGAGGGCCTCCAGTTCCTGCAGTGTCTGTCGACTCTCCTCCAATAGGCGGGCGTTCTCTATAGCTATGGCTACTTGATCCGCCATCGTCTGAAGAATCGCCACATCCTCATCGGAGAAGGCAGCCTCATGTTTGGACTGAACATCGAGCACGCCGATTACCCGTCCTCGCACTTTGAGAGGCAGTCCCATTTCCGAGCGGGTGTTGGGCAGGTCGGGGTTGTTGAAAAACACAGCATCAGCACCCACGTCGAGTGCAATGCGGGGTTCTCCTGTCCCTGATGCGTACCCCACAATCCCCTCCTCGCCGACCTTCAGTTTGTGTCTTCGCGCCAGCATCCGCTGGCCGCCCTCCGATGACGCGGCCTGTAACACCGCGTACTCCTCAGTGTCATCCAACAAGAAGATGCCAGCATGGTAGAAGCCAAAACGGTCAGAGATCAGGCGCACCGTTTGCTCCATCAACTGATCTACATCGCGGATCGCTGCGGCATTCCGCGCCACTTGAGCAGCCGCCTCAAGCTGAGTGCCCCGTCGGGCCAAGTCCGCTGTGCGCTCTGCCACCTGTCGCTCCAGCCCAGCATAGAGGTTCCGCAGTTCTCTGGCCATCGTGTTGAAAGCTTGAGCCAGTTGACCCAGCTCATCCTGCCCGACTGTAGGAATGCGCTCGTCAAAGTGTCCCTCCGCCAATCGCTTGGCCGATCGACTCAGTTGTTCCACTCCCACAGCAATACTGCGGGTAGTCAAGGAGATCACCACCACTGCAACGCCAAAGGCGACGATCACAAGAACACTGGTAACCAGAACCATCCTCGCCATCGTCTCGTTTGCCCGGGTCTCGGCCCCGAGCCGGTAGTCCCGGGCCATAGCGACCAGTTGGTGTAACCGCTGCTCTACGTCATCGTGGCGTGCCAACAGTAAATTTGCACGCATCTCAGCCGCAGGCCAGTTCTCGTCCTCTACGTGGCGAATAGTCCCCTCGGCAACATTTATGAGGTTCTGCAGGCTTTCCATCGCCCCCTCGATACGGAGCCGCATAGGGTCTCCCTCGGGGAAGTGGCGTAGTTGATCACTGAGCAACTCCTGCCTCGCCCCCAGGGCCTGAACCACCGCGCCTACCTCGTCAACAAAAACGGCGGGAATACGCTCACCGATATTGTCCTGAACAGCCACCACCAAGCTAGTCGCCTGTTGGGCGGTTTCCAGGGCAAGCGCAAGTCGCTCATTCTGCTCCCCCAGGTCCTGAAGCATGCTTCTAAGCGTAGTCAGTTGCCAGAAGAAGAAGACACCTGCCAGAACAATGAGAGAAGCAGCCGCACCTGAACCCACGACTATTCGGCGACGCAAGGTGCCGCGAGGGCGCACAACATCAGGCGTCTGCACCGTCATCCTCTACAACCCCCTTGTCCGTGTGCAGCGAACCGGCATCGTCGCCGCCTCCCAATTGAATCAACCCGTCTGAAGCCCGCAGTTTCCGTCCCAGCTCCCGGATCGCCGTACGCAGAATGCTATCCACTTGGGTGGACGCGCGGACCTGAGCCGTAATATCGGTGATGACCCGCTCCTGCGCTGCACGTCGCTGAGTCTCTTCCAGCAGGCGAGCGTTCTCGATAGCCAGTGCTAGCTGATCGACCACGGATTCGATGAGCGCGACTTCGTCATCGGTCCACCAACGTTCACCCTCTGTCTCCTGCAAACCCAACGCGCCGAGGATCTCGCCGCGCAAGCTGATGGGTACCACCACCGCGGCTGGCTCCGTACCATTGCCCGCATCTGATCGTACGACAGACTCTCGCTGTGCCATCACCTGCTCCACCTCGGACAGCACGCGTTCACTGAGAGGCTTCACGCCTGGTTGAGTACGCTCGTATACAGGGATTTCATAGGCAGACACAAACCTATCCCATTGCTCGCGCACGTAGCGCCTCTGCACCTCTTCCAATTCCTTTAGGTTCGCCTGTGCTTCTGCGAACAAGCGCGCGTTATCGACGGCTACGGCAATTTGGTCAGCCATCGCCTGCAGTATCGGCACATCCTCCTGCGAGAATGCCGCGCGATCAGTGCTTCGTAGGGTCAAGGCACCGATCACCCGTCCACGGGATCGAAGCGGAATTGCCATCTCCGAACGCGTTTCCGACAACAACCGCGCGGCCTTGACATGCTCACTTGTGCTTGCTAAGTGAATCGCGCCAGCATCCACGGCAATGCGAGGCCGGGCGCTGACTATACTCCACCCAACCGTCGAGGACGCGTCCACGCGGGCCTTATAGCCCATAGCCAACATCTGGTGGCCAGCCTCACCCGTGCCAGCCTGCAAACGCGCCCACTGCTCACCGTCGTCCACGCTGGCATCATCGACCAAGAACAGGCCCACGTAGTAGAGATCGAACCGGTCTTGTATCAGGTCTACCACTTGCTGCGCAAGCTTATCGGAGTCAATCACCGAGAAAGTGGCAGCGCTCGAGACCTGAGCAACGGTTTGAAGCTGGAGAGCCCGCTTCTGCAGTAGAGCATTGGCCTGACCCAACTCGTCAGCCCGCTCCATAAAGCGTGCCTGGGAGCGAACCAACTCGTCACGTTGTTGTTCCTCCTCGTGGAGAGCGCTGGTCAGAGTTCGGCTGAATGCCTGCTGCATAAACATGATACCGCCGCCGATAAGAAAAAACGTACCAATCAGGCTGAGCACAGAAGGCAGAACATCGGATCTATATGGGATGCTTGGATGGAGCCATCCCAGGTGATCGGCCAGCAGGAAACAGGCGTAGATCAAGCCACTCACCACAGCAGCGATAGCCCCAGCTCGTTGTCCGATGAGCATAGAGGCCAGCAGGGGTGCTGCCAGAAGATACAGCCCTCCGGCACTCAACGAACCTTCCATTAGCAGAACTGCTACCCCGATGCCATAGGCCAGCACCACCACGCCGGCAGCTCGGAGTTTGGGGGCGAGCCCCCGGGCTATGGTCAGGGTTATCAGGGCCATGTATGCCACCAGGTAAGGGACGTAAACCAGAAACCTCCGGCTCGGCTCTCTGAACAAGTTTACGAGCATGAGCAAGATGATCGCAGTGCCTATGGCTGCCAGACTGCCAAGCATGATATTCAGGATTCTGACGCGTTGCTCTTGCAGTCGGGTTTCCCAAGGCGTGAAATCGGCCACAGGAAGCACCGCTTGTTCCCCTGTCCACACCCCAACGCTGCTGTCTGGTTGGGCCAGAGTAAAGGAAGGGACTTCCAATGCCGCAGGCTCGCCTGCGATCAGCTCGGTCACAACTGGCTCGACATCGGCTTTGCCCTTACCTTCGATCTCGCCCTCAAGGAGGTCGATAATGCTCCTCTCGACCAGCTCAGCTTTAGGCTCCGCTTCAATCTGGAAAGCGGGATCAGCAAACAGCCCTTCGAGCTGGATTTCCAGGTCGCTATCTCTTGCCATAGTCCATCAACTCCTTGGCCAAGGCGCGGTACTGTTCGGTCCCCCTGGTCTTTGGTGCATATAGCGTGATCGGTTGACCGAATGCCGGGCTCTCCCGCAACTTGGTGTCCACCTCGATAATGGTACCGAAGAGCGTATTGTTCAGCCCTCGCCGCATCTGATCGAGTATGACCTGGCAAATCTTGTTACGCCGGTCGTACATCGTCACCAGCACCCGATAGGTTAGCCAGGGGTTCATCTTCTGTCGCACTTGTTGAATCATTTTCATATAGTGACGAAGCGAGTACGCAGCATAATAATCACACTGGACAGGAATGATAAGCATGTCGGCTGCCGTCAGTCCGTTGAGAGTGAGCGTGCCAAAGGCAGGCGGACAATCAATCAGGACAAAGTCGTAGAACTCCTGTCCCATGGTGTCCAATCCTCTCTTAAGATAGAACTGGTAGTCCTTTCTGCCATAGAGGATCTTGTCAAGGACAATCAACATCCGATTGGCAGGAACGATGTCGAGGCCGGGTATCGCACTCTCACGACTGACGCTCACCAGTGAAGTGTATCCCAGGAGAGCGTCATCCACTGCACGACGTAGTGTATCAGGCTCCAGTCCCAAAGAGATGGTGAGGTGGGCCTGAGGATCCAGGTCAATGAGCAGGACGCTCTGCTTGAACTCGGCCAGACAGGCTCCCAATGACAGGCAAGTGGTGGTTTTCGCCACTCCCCCTTTTTGATTGCTAACGGCAATAGTTGTAGTCATCGCTCGTGCCTTCCACGACTGTCGCAGGTAAGGCCCCTGCTTTACGTTTCACTCACTGCTTATGCCCGTCATCCCCAATATCTTTGCCAATACCATCCTGTGTTGGAAGGATAGTCCCCAGCCTCACAAAGGCGCGCGATGTTCCCAACGTACTGAATAGTTCATCCACTGCTGTCCGAACCATATCCTCAACACTGGTGGCGCGACGTATCTTATCAACGATCTCGCGTGTCAACCGCTCACGGGCGGCGCGGCGCTGGGTGTCCTGATAGAGCCGTGCACTTTCCAAAGCCTCGCCCAGGCGGCCCGCCAGCGTCTCTAACAGATCAACTTCCTCCGCCGTCCACCCCCCTGCACCGGCGAGCTTGTAGGTGTCTAGCATACCGATCACATCGTCGCGAACCTTGATGGGCACAGCCAGAGGGAGTTTACCCTCGTCGTCGGTCTCTTCGCCCTGGACAGTCTCTCCCATTTGTGGGGCCCGTTCCACGTCAGAGCGCCACACGCCGCCAGATCTGGAGACATCCTCCTCGCGGCTACGGTATCCCAAGTCAGGCTGGGCACGGAGCAACTTGGCCCAGGCTTCACGACTCAGCTCGCCGTAGGCGCGGCGGGATGCTTCCAGGGCCTCCTGGCTCTCAGTGAACAGACGTGCGTTGTCGAGAGCCACTGCCACCTGATCAGCCATGGTCTGCAGCACGGCGATAGTATCCTCGTCAAAGGCACCAGCCTGGTCGTCCTGAATCGTCAGCGCGCCAAGCACCCGTCCACGGGAGCGGAGAGGCAGTGCTGCCTCCGACCTGGTCTCCGGCAGCTCTGGTGCAACCTTGCGCACGGTATCCTCCTCAGCCTCCAGCGCGATCCGTGCCTGGGCGTGGGCGACACTCCAGCCAACCATCCCCTCGCCAACCCTGAGGCGGTGACCGCGTGCCAACATCGCTCGCCCGGCTTCCCCGGTGCCAGCCCGCAACACGGCCCACTCACGGGTTTCATCTACCAGGAACAGCCCCACGTAGTACAGATCAAACCGCTCGCGGATCAGCTCGACTACCCGCTGGATCAACTGGTCCGAATCCAGAATCGACGACGCCGCACGGCCCACCTCCGCTGACGCCTGCAGGAAGGCCGAGCGTCGCTCCAACTCGCGAGTGCGCTCACTCACCCGTTGCTCCAGGCTGCCAACAAGCTCGCGCAACTGAGCTGTCATGCTGTTGAATTGCTGTGCCAGTACGCCAATCTCGTCTTCTCGATCCATCTGGACGACATGTTCAAGATCCCCACTCGCGATCTGTTTAGCGGTTTCAGATAGATCGGCCAGGGGGCTGGCAATGTTGCGTGCGATGAACAGCGAGGCCACGATGGCAATCAGCACGGCGACCAGAGCCACGCCAACGTTGATGCCCAACATCGTATAGATCGCACTGAAGGCCTCGTACTGTTCCTGTTCGGCCAACAGCACCACCCGAAGCTCCGGCAACCAGTGGTAGACACCAACAACAGGCACGCCGTGATAGCTATCGTAAACGCCAGAACCATTGTTCCGCTCTTGGGTGACCATTGTGTAGATCCCATCAGCAGGCACATAAGGCATTGTGTCGGCACGCAACCCGGTCAAGACCGCACGTTCGGCGCTGACAAGGAAGGTCTCTCCTGTGTCTCCCAGCCCTGTACGTTCCAGCATAATGTCATTCAACGTTGTCAAACTGGTGCGACCAGCCAGAACACCCAAGATCTGTCCCTGCTCATCTAAAACTGGGCGCACAGAATCCAGCCACCACTGCCCCCATTCCCAGGTTATGTGCGGCTGTGGACCCTCGAGCCCTCGCTGGAAAAAGGTAAATCCGAAGTAGCTCCTGCCCTCCTGCTCGCTATCGGTCGACAGAACGACCTGTCCCCGAGGGTTTATCAGGAGCAGTTCCTCAAACCGTTGTGTCTGCTCAACCGTCTGGAGAAAGCGTCTCTGCAATGCGTTGTAAGCATCTCGCTGAAGCTCGGGATCCGGTGACTCCACCAGCAGTCCGAGCGTGTGCTGAAACGCCCTCTCCTCAGCCAGCACGGCGGCCAAGTCGATCTGCAAAGTCGCCAGCCAGGTCTCTATCGCGACCTCCTTGAGCGTGGCCACTGATTCAAGCTGATCAATCGCCCGCTGCCGACCCGCTTGAAAACCGGCGATAACCTGAGCAGGGAGGATAGTCCCGGCCGGCACGAAGAGCACTACCACGAAAGCGACGAGCAACCGAGCACGGATGGTACCCCCATACAGGGCGCGGAAAATCAGCCAAAAGCCCACCAGCACCAGCAAGACAGTCAAGCCCAGATCGGTGAAGTACAATACCCGCGACTCTGCGATTACATCGTGACGTGGCAATGGCTGAAACTGATTGACCAGGAAGACAAGGATCAAGTATACGCCAACCGCGATCAACCAGGCCGCCCACTTGCGACGTAAGACCAGGCTGCCTATGAGTACGATTAATAGGATACCACCGATGACGTTGTATAAGGTCTGACCAGTCCAGACCAACTCACTTGCAGTATAGGTGACCAACAGAGTGACAACAAGCCAGTACCCGGCAACATCTAGCCTGCCACGGCGGACCGCCCAGTGTGCTATGGTCAGGAAAACGAGACCTAACACCAGGCCTCCTCCATCAATCAGTATCCCCTGGAGTCCAGTCTGAGCATAGATCAGCGCGTAGATGATGACACCAACGATGGAAAGAACGATCCCCAAAAGAATCGCCCGCCGAACAAGCAGTGTGCGCTGGTTCGAACTGTTTGCCATCCTTTCTTCAGGCATCGTTACCTCCATCCGGGGTCCATTCCCGGTACGAGGTCTGCTTCACGTGCACACCCTGCTTCTCAGCGCCATTGCCGGCCCCGCCTCCTGGTCGCGGCGCTAGCCGGATCGCTAGCTCTGGCAAACCCAAGGCCTGACGTATCTCTTGCGCAGCTGTCTTGAGCACGGTCTCCACGTCCAGCGTCTCTCGCATACGAGCCGTGATCTCGCCAATCAGTCGTTCCCACTCTGCCCGGCGCTGGACCTGCTCGAAAAGTCGCAGGTTGTCAAGGGTCAGGGCGACTTGCTCTGCGATGGCCTCCGCCATCGCGATTTCCTCGACCGTCCACGATCTTCGGTGATCCGTCTCGCGCAAAGCTATCGTACCAATGACCTCTTCCCGCAGCTTCAGAGGTACCACCAGTGCCGTTCCATCCGCGCCCTCGAAGGGCTGGGGTTGTATGGTAACTGTCTTCCCATGCGCCATCGCCTCCTGTCGGGCGTCGCGCAGGAAGCTGTTATCTTCTGGCTCTATTCCCGGTCGTGCATAGTCTACCTGAGTCACCGGGGCCGCAGCCAAAAAGTCCTTCCATGTTTGACGCAGGCGATGCCGCTGGACAGTCTGTACCTCCTCCAAGGCGGTCTCAGTCCGAGTGAAGAGCTGAGCGTTGTCAATCGCCACTGCCACCAAGTCAGCCATCGTCTGCAGGATGGCAAAATCAGCTTCGCTGAAGGCCGCCTGTCTATTGCTTTGGACAGTCAGTGCTCCGAGGATACTTCCACGTGAATAGAGCGGCAGCGCAATCTCGGAGCGCGTCTCGGGCATGGACAGGACATCAAACTCAGACACGCCCTGGCCCACGTTCAGCACAATATGAGCCTGCTTGTGGATGATACACCAGCCAACTGCAGATTTCTCATCCAACTCCACCTTGTACCCCATCTGCAGAGACAGTCGCCCAGCTTCGCCGGTCGCGGCTTTCAGTTCGACAAATTGCTGCGTCTCATCAAGCAGGAACAGGCCCACATAATACACACCTAATGAACTGAATGCTGCCTGGATTTGCTCAATTACCTCGGCCATCAGTTTCTGTGGCTCCAAGATAGAAGAACCCGCACGCGCAATCTCGGCTGTCGCCTGCAGGCGGGATGTCTCCCGTTGCAGTCCTCTGTTTGTTTTCTCCAGCTCCTGTACCTGCCCCTGTAGTTGTCGATTGGTTGCGCTTGCCCCTGCCAGCGATTCTAACCAGCTTTGGTAGAATGATCGCAAGGCGAGCGTCAGGACGACTGCCACGAGCAGGAATAACCCTCCTTCACTGAGCAGCATGGTCAGCGCAGTCAAATCCTCATCGACCTGAGGGACAACCCATCCTTGGCCAATGGCGAGGGTGAACAAGCCATAGATCAGAATACTGACAACCCCAGCTCCGATTCCAGACCGCTGGCCCAACAAGACAAAGGCTAGAACCGGGAGCAGCAGCAGCCAGACTCGCCCACTGCCTGACAGCCCGCTACGAGCAAAGATGACAGAACCCAAGACGTAGGCAACGAGGATAAAGAGCATGGCCTTATACCGATGGTCGAGACGACGCCAGGCCCGAATGATCAACACGACCAGCCAACCGGCGAAAAACGGCGCCATCATCGTCCATCTCTCCAGCATGCTTGTATCGTCCGGCAGCGAGATGTAGATCAGGGCCATGGCTACAGCGCCAACAATCACTGCACTTTGGAGCAGATTGTCTAGCAGTGTGACACGGTGGCGCTGAATCTTGCTTTCCCAATCGGATAGAGCCTGCATATTCATCAGCAATCCCTCGAGAAACGAACCCCTCCCCCCTGCTAGTTGCCGCCCGCCAGGTTCAGCTCAATGGAGACCTGGGGCGTACTCATCACCTCCGAAAGTTCCTCGGCTGTAGTTTGGAGTGCTTGCTCGATATCCATAGCCCTGCGGATACGGTCAACCACCTGGCGAGTCAGTCGCTCCCGTTCAGCACGCCGTCGCGCTTGCTCCCATAACTGGGCACGCTCCATTGCGACGGCAGCCTGGTCGCTCAGGGCCTCGTACAGGCGCATAGCAGCGTCCGAGAAAGGACCGGGAGCAGCACGCAACACGACAACCTGGCCGATCACCCTCTCCCTAATGCGCAGGGGGACGTTAGCCAGCGCCTTGACGCCTGTTGCGATAAATACCTGACGCGCACTCTCCGGCAGTTGTTCGTCCCGTTCTACATCCGCCACCGTCAACAGCGTGCTGATCATTTCGAAGGGAAAAGGACTCTCAGAGATGGGCAGACGCATGCCGGGTTGGAATCTGATCTCACGGTCCTGACGCCACACACCCCGGTACAATAGGGCCTCAGGCTCATCGGTGGGTGAGAATTCAAACTCAACGACAGTGCATCCATCAGCTCCCGTCTCAGCTACAGATGCGATGATACAATCCGCGACCTCACTGATCGTCGTCGCTTGGGCCAGGCTGCGACTGAGACGGTAGATTGGACTCGTCGCCTCCAGCAGCCGGGTTTCGTCAGAGACCCGCCGGGCGTTTTCGATGGCGATAGCGACCTGGTTCGCCATGCTTTGCAGCGCCCGCACGTCGTCTTCATCAAAGGCCGCCTCCTCGGTGGACTGGACATTCAGCACACCCAGAATCCTATCACCAACCAACATGGGGAGAGTCATTTCAGAGCGGGTATAGGGCAGCAGAGGGTTTGCGAAACGGACGGCGTCCTCTTGCGCATATAGGGCGATGCGCGGTTCGTGGTGAAGAGCAGTCCAACCAACCATGCTGGTCTCCCCCACGGCAAGCCGGTGTCCTTGCGCCCTCATCTGTGCACCAGCTTCGCCTGTAGCCTCCTGCAAAACAGCCCACGTCCCGGTTTCATCCACGAGGAAGATGCCGGCATGATAAAAGCCAAACCGATCACGGATCAAGTTAACGGCCCTACTAAATAACTCGTCCACATCAAAGATAGAAGTGATGGCCCGTGCCACCTCCGCGCTGGTCTCCAGTTGTATGGCCCGGCGCTGGATAGCGAAGTTGGCCTCTTGAAGCAATTTAGTTCGTTCCTCTACCTCGTGAACAAGAAGCGATCCCTTCAGCGCGCTGCTGAGGTATCCGCGCAATGTCTCGTATACGTATCCTTCCTGTGGGCCTACCTCAAATAGAACAAAGCCGAATTGGTCTTCTCTCAGATAGAGAGGCTCAACCACCATCGTGTAACGCTCGTGCGACTCATCGCGGGACAACAGGCCATCTGGCACCAGTTCGCGGGAAGGAAACATGCGGCCGTTCTCCTCCAGCTCAATGCGTCCATATTCATCGTAGGCCACGATCAATCTTGACTGTTCAGCAGGCACCCCTTGCCCTGCATACAAAGAAAGATAGCAGCGCGGGATGCCCAGCCGCGGCAGATTCCGGGCCACCGCGCTCGTCAGCTCTGCGGTGTCAAAAGCCGTTACAAGGGCCTGGCCGATTTCGCGCACCGTCTGATCCCGTCGCTCCTCTTGAAGCCTTCGGCGAGCCTGCGCTCGTTGTGCCATCTCCCCTGTCAGTACCCTAGCCTGTTGCCAGAGGTCTTCAGCCTGGAGCACAGTCCCGCTGCTAGTGAGACAGGGCAGTGCATAATAGCGTAGCACGGATAACGCCCCCTGCCACGATGCCACGTCACCCCCATTCTTCACCACTTGGCGCAGGATGGTATCCAATGTGGCCAAGAAGGTGCCCCGCGACTCACCCTTCAGTTCGGCAGAGAAGGCATCCAACAGATGCTCCGCCCACCTGGCGACAGCACCAGTAGCAGGTGCTCTCACGGCTTGCACCATCCTGAAGAGAATATCCTCCCGCTGTACAGAGAGCACAGCCTCGAATGGTTCATTGATCGTCGTCACGTGTCCTACCGCTGCCTGCCTCGCCGCCGGGGACAGACATCCGCACGAATGACGCAACACCAATGTTGTAGGCACAATCACCTCGGCTGGCACTGCCTCGCCTGCCAGCAGTGTGAGCAGTGTCTCGACAGCCCGGTTTCCCAATTCAATGATCGGCTGCCGCACTGTAGTCAGGGAGGGAATAGCAATGCTGGCCTCCTCCATGTCGTCGAACCCTACCACGACCACGTCGTAGGGCACGCGAATCCCCCGCCTATCCAGTTCCTCCAAAGCACCGAGGGCCATATTGTCATTGGCCGCAATCACGGCTTCAAAGTCCGCCTTTAGCTCGTCGAGTAGAAGGCGGATTGCCTCGGCACCCGATGGAGGTAAGAAGTCACCAGGCACGACCAGGTCAGGATCGGGTTCAAGGCCATACTCAGCCAACACATCGACGTAGGCACGATACCTCTGCTCAGCGTCTTTGTTGTCTTCAGGGCCGCGGATAAAGGCCAGGCGACGACAGCCGTGCGATTGGGTGAGATGGGCTATCATGCTGCGCATACCACCGTAGTTGTCCACCATAACGCTGGGAATGCCCTCCTGGGTTGACCCGACATTGACCATTGGCAAGGGATGGAAGCGGTCACAGAAACTGCCCATCTCTTCCGAGGACACAAAGCTGCCCAGCGAACCGATGACTACCAGGCCATCAACATTGTCTGCGGTCGCCAGGTCGTATATCGCATTGCGCTGACTCTCGAACTCGTTGACAGGCGAGAAGCGCAGCGATCCACCGGCGAAGCAAATCAGATTAGCGTCTCGGCGTCTACATGCCTCAGCGACCCCAGTCCATATGCTGGATGCATACCCTCCTACACCCGCGATATCCTGAATCAGCAGACCAACTGTCGGGCGCGAACGGCGCATTAGGGATCGCTCACTACTCAGTGTGTTCATCACGCATTCTCGACCTTCTGGCTCAAGGGCAACGAGAAAGTGAATCTAGAGCCGACTCCCATCTCGCTCTCCACCCAGATGCGACCACCGTGCATCTCCACAAACTCCTTGCTGAGGGCCAATCCCAGGCCAGCTCCGTCCGGCCGTCGGCCGTTTTCCAGACTGCCCTGCTCGAACTGTTCAAAGATGCGGCCAAAATCCTCTTGAGGAATGCCCGCACCGGTATCACTGACGCTGACCAGCACCTGCCCATCGGCAGACCACGCCCTCACGGTAATAGCTCCTTGCTCTGTGAACTTGGCTGCATTGGTCAGGAGCCGCAACAGCACCTGACGGATGCGGGCGGCGTCGGCGTGGACCTTGGGCAAATCAGAGGGGACCTTCTGCTCCAACTCGACATCCTTATCCCGCACCAGCGCACTGGCTGTGGCCATAACGCTGTTGATCAGATCTGCCAGGTTCACTTCCCGAAACTGCAGTTCCATCAACCCAGCCTCGATATGAGAAATATCGAGCAGATCGTTAATCAGGCCCAAGAGATGCTCACCGTTATGATAGATAATCTGCGTGTCCTCCCGCTGCCGTTCACCTAGCGGCCCGTCAATACCCTTCAACATCAGCCGAGAGAATCCGATGATGTTGGTGAGAGGGGTACGCAGCTCGTGGGACATATTGACCAGGAAACGACGTTTGGATTGATCCAGTTCTCGCAGTCGCTTGGCCGCTTCGCGCTCTGTAACATAGGTGCGCGCATTCTCCAGAGCGATGGTGATTTGATTGGCAACGGTTTGAAGGACGGAGACATCATCCGTGTCAAAGTCGTCCTCCTTGGTGCTCAGGATGTCGAGCACGCCGATGACCTGATCCCCCATTTTGAGCGGCAATGCCCCCTCTGCGCGAACATAGGGGGAGAGGAAAACCTTGTGTGCACGCTCTGGCTCGTATCTGACGATGCACGGCTCCCCTGTCACCACAGCTTGTCCTACTGGGCTTCGGTGTCCGGCCGGCACGGCCTCTGCTTTGACCGCCCTCATATCTTCACTGCCGCCAGTCGCTTCTTTGAGCAAAGCCCGCTTGCCACTATCGTCCAGCAAATAGATGCCGACATAGGAGTAGGAGAAAAAGCTATCGTGCACCAGTTGTACCACCTCTCGTAACAGGTGATCTGGCTCCAAGATTGAAGTAGCCACCTGGCCAACTTCCACGGTCGTGGCAAGTTGAATGGCTCGCCGCTGGATCTGGTAGTTGGCTTTCTGGAGCAGAGCTGTGCGCTGGGCGACCTTTTCCTCCAAATCGTCGTACAGGACCTTTAGCTCCGCTGCCATACGGTTGAACACATATGCTAGTATGCCAATCTCGTCCCGCGATTTGACGGGGACACGCTGCTCCATGTTTCCTTCAGCGATGTTGAGCGCCGATTCAGTCAACCGCACGATTGGGCGTGTGATCTGTCGCGTCACTATCGCAGCGATGACGGCGGTGACCAGTGCCACTCCCAAAGTAGCACCGACGATGGCGGCAGTCACATTATCCATCGGAGCGAAGGCGTCCTCCTGGGTTTGTTCTGCTACCAACACCAACCCCAGGTCCGCCATCCACCGATAGACCCCGATGACTGGGACGCCGGCATAGTTGTCGTTGAGCCCCTCTGCATTGCCGCCGGTCAGCGCAGCTTGGATACCCGGACTGATCACATCCCGCCCATGGGACAGCGACACCCCATTGGCATCTACCAAGTAGATTTCCCCAATCGTTTCCAGTTCACTCGCCGCCCGCATCATTGGGACCAGGCTGCAGGGACTGAGCCACCCTGTGAGCATTCCAAGCGTCCTACCGTCACCTTTTGGCATAGTGATGCGCTGGCCGACTACCAGGCCGGCACTGTCGATCTGATCGAGCGAGATCGCCTCCAGGCAAGCGGACTGTTCAGGAGCAAGCACGATCGCTTGCCCGGCTGGCAGGTCTTCAACGTCAGCAGCCACAAGCACCTGGCCAGCACCATCAAGCACGGCCAAACGCCGAAAGGCCGGATCCTGCGCCAACAAGACGCCCAATTGGTTACGCAATACGTCACGGGCAGCGTCAGCGTCGACCGCCGACTGGCCAGTATCGTCAGCGGCGACCAAGGTACCTACGCTTTGTTGAGTGACGGGCAACGCTGCCAGCAGCGCCAGATCTCTGGCTCGATATTCGATCCATTGGCGAATCTGATTCTCCATCATTGCGGATACGGACGATAGTTTGGCGGTAATCTCATGTTCAATGTCATACCGCTCACGCTGAGTGGCGTACCACGTGACGGTGCTGAGCGGCACGATTGCCAGGACCAGAAACGCTGTCAGCAGGGTTCTGCCTAACCCTCCGCGCATCCCGGTGGTCGGAATCCGTGACCGCTCCTTCAGACCTGACTCTACAGACGACATGGTCGTTCGTTCATCTCCCACGTGTGCTACCGCAGTCGTCGTCAACTACTCGAGATCCCAGACATCCTCTCCCTGGAGGATACTCCGAATCTGGTTGGGGAAACGATCCGGGTCGATTGGCTTGCCAATAAAGCCGTCAAATCCAGACTTGCGAGCACGTTCCAGGTTGTCCATGGAAACGTCGGCAGTCACGGCGACGATCAAAGCATCCTTGAAGCGCGGATGGGCTCGCAGCTTCTCGTGCACCTGGTATCCATCTTCCTCCGGCAGGAAAATGTCCATCAAGATCAAGTCGATTTGTGGCAGTGTCTCCGCGAATTCGAGAACTTGCCAGCCCGAAGCTTTCCACTCGCACTTCTTCACGCCAAGGAAGGCGAGCAGGCGCGTGATCAGCACAAAATTCTGAACATTGTCCTCCACGACAAGGATCGTGGCGTCCCTTGGTTGTACCCCCATGATAGCCCCTATGTACGGTTCTTGCTCAATGCGGCTCTTACCTGGTCTGGTAATTGGTCCACATCAATCGGCTTCTGGATGTAGTCGTCACAGCCCGCCTCCAGCGTGCGTTCACGATCCCCGTGCATCACATTGGCTGTGACTGCTAGGATAGGCATCTTTTGCAGACCAGGCGTGCTGCGGAAGCGCTTGGCCAAGTCGTAACCGTCGATTTCCGGCAGGTTGATATCCAGCAAGATCAGATCCAACTCCTGATGCATCCTGGCAGCCATTTCCAATCCGGCGAGGCCATCCGCTGCCTCCATCACAGAGAAGCCTTCTGCCTCCAAGACACGCTTTACTAGCATACGATTTCCGGGCTCGTCTTCAATGTAAAGGATGCGAATATCGCTCATCAGATGCTTCCCCCTGCACTTCAGTAGTATGCATAGACGAATTTATGACACAGCACGATAGTGTGTCGCCTGTCATTATAGCAAATTCGCCTGACCGTGACATTGCCTCTACGTTACAGATTGGTTACAGTTTACAGGACTGATAGCGCAGGGGTTGGAGAGACGATCCACTCGCCACCACTCTTGATGATATCCTTCATCCGGTCCACGATCTGGACGTAGCCGTACTCGTCCACGTTGGCGACGTCGCCGGTATGCAGCCACCCGCCAGCCCACAATTCCTCCATCCGCTCGGGATCCTTGTAGTAGCCAGGGCTAACCCCTTGGTCAGGTCGAGCGCCGCCGATAACCACCTTCCAGCCGCCCAGGTCCATACCCTGCACTGCCGGAGCGGTGACGATCATCTGGAGAATGGTGGGGACACAGTGGCTGAAGGTTACCTTCTCCCCCAGGATCAGGCGGAGAAGCATTTCTGGCTGGTATCGGCCAATGAAAAGTCAAACGCACGATATTCACCACTGAACGTTGGTTCGTCGAAACACCCCTTCCCAACTCATACGAACTGATGTATAATCTGCCGTGATCCGAAATGCCCATAACTACAGCAAGGAGCGACAAAGCCTGATGAGCGAGCGACTGCGCATTCTGATTGCCAAGCCCGGACTCGACGGTCATGATCGAGGAGCCAAGGTCATCGCCCGCGCGCTGCGGGATGCTGGGATGGAGGTCATCTATGCCGGCCTGCGGCAGACGCCCGAAATGATCGTTGAGGCCGCTCTGCAGGAGGACGTGGACGGTGTGGGCCTGAGCATACTCTCAGGCGCTCACATGACGTTGGTGCCCCGGGTGCTTGAGGGTCTGCGTGAAGCCGAACTGGATCACGTCAAGGTCTTTGTCGGCGGCATCATCCCTGACGAGGACGTCTCAGCGCTGAAGGATGCTGGCGTGGCGGGCATCTTTGGGCCAGGCACCAACACCCAGGAAATCACCGAGTTCATCCGCCAGCAGTTGACCGAGGGTTGATGTGGAAGCTGGCTCGCTTCTGGTAACCAAGGCGCTGGATGGCAATCGTTACGCACTGGCTCGACTCATCTCACTAGTTGAAGACAACGGCACGGATGCTCGTAGCGCCCTGGCAACCCTCTATCCCCACACCGGTCAAGCTCACATCGTCGGCGTGACTGGTGCGCCTGGCACGGGCAAGTCCACACTGGTCAACGAGATAGCCAAGGCGCTACGCGCGCAAGACACAAGAGTGGGCATTGTGGCGGTTGATCCCAGCAGCCCATTCACCGGCGGCGCTATGCTGGGCGACCGAGTGCGCATGCGCGACCTGGCGGGTGACCCTGACGTCTTTATCCGCAGCATGGCCACGCGAGGCAGCCTAGGTGGCCTGGCACGGGCCACGAGCGACGTGGTCAAGGTGCTCGACG
>Ga0180437_10003190_pt1 | contig 24759 bp, 10 predicted proteins | sample SS_ome_4_FD_132410 | JGI IMG/M metagenome (GOLD analysis project Ga0180437, IMG submission 132410) | Hypersaline lake sediment archaeal communities from the Salton Sea, California, USA - SS_3_D_1 metaG | ecosystem: Environmental > Aquatic > Non-marine Saline and Alkaline > Hypersaline >... | reverse complement strand
TGTGAGCGTAAGGAAGGGACGGGGGCTGTGAGCAGGAGGAGGGGGTGGGGGCTGTGAGTACGGGAGGGCCGCCCCCGGGACGGGGGCTGTGAGCAGGAGGAGGGGACCGGGGCGGCGAGCGCAGGGAGAGGATGGGGGTTTTGAGCAGTAACTGCGATTGCTGGACGATTTCTGCCCGTTTCGATGGGTGGCACCCGCTCTTCCGGGCTGGTGCGACTTGGAGTTACCAGGCCGGCATAGGCCAGCCAGGAGCGACACCATGAAGGACACCTTTTACGAGCTGCTCAATCGGGCCAGGGCCGATCTGGCGGAGGCCAAGCAGGCCCTGGAGGCTACCAGGCGCGGCGCCCAGCGCTATGCGCCCGATGATCCCGAGCCCTACGGGCCGGATGCCGCCGCGCTCCACCAGACGCTGGACGAAGCCCAGCGCAGGTACGCCGAACTGGCGCGCTGGCGCCGGACCCTGCTCGGCCAGAAGCCAGAGCTGACTGAGGGTCGCCTGGCCCGGCTGGGTCTCGGCCGGCTGCAGGAGATGCGCCAGTGGCACCGGTTCCGCGGCCAGGCCCGGGCGCTGCTGGCCGACGTGGGGGCAGTGCACGAGGCTGCCGAGCAGGCCACGCAATTGTTGGACAGGCTGGACCACAAGCCCCTCGAGGTGGCCCAGCGCTGCCGCCAGTGGCGGGGCCACGGGCAGGAGACCCTGCAGCTCGCGGACCAACTGGCCCGCGACGGCCTGCATGGTGCGGAGTGCAAGGCGCTCTACGACGGGACTAGGCGGTTGATCGCAGTGCTGGAAGGGGTGCCCGACCCCTTTTGGGCGGACAGCGACCAAGAGGTCCTGGCCAAAGCCACCAAGGAGGAGACAGTCCTGGCCTGGCAGGTAGTAGAGCGCGTGATGGGCCCGCTTCGCGAGCAGCGCCGCACCCTGCAGGACTGGCAGGCAGCACTTCACCAGCTCGCCGACGCCATCGGGCAGAACGGGGCGTTGCTGGACCGCATCGAAGGCGAGATGGCTGGCATCCCCGCGGAAGGAGAGTATGGCGTCGCCGCAGCCGCGTACCGGCGACGGTTGGATCAGCTCCGCCGGGAGGCCGGGGAGATCGGCGGGCCGGCGGCAGCGCGGACCCCCCAGGTACTCGCCGAGCACACCGCTGCCTGCAAAGATCTCATGGACCGGGCGCGAGCGTTGGACGAGGACGTCGGCCGGACGCTCCAGCGCTGGCAGGAGGAACTGCAGCCCCTCGTACGGGCCATCCAGGAGAACCAGGCGCTGGTGGCGCGCATCGAGGACAGGATGGCGGATGCGGCGCGGGCGCGGGCGTATCCCATGGCCTGGGGCGTGTATCAGGAGCGCCTGGGACAGCTCCAATTGTGGATGCAGGAGCGCATCGGCGAGCCCAATGCGGCGCGCACCCCCGAGCAGGTCTCCCAGACCCTCGAGGCGTGCCGGCAACTCGAGGCGCGGGCACAAGTGTTGGAAGAAGAGGTCGACCAGTCGCGGGCCCTTCGCGAGGCGTTGATCCCGCTGCTGGACCAGCCAGGCTTTGCCGAGCCCCCAGAGTGGCAGGTGGAAGCGGATCGATTGGATCCGGAGGTAAGGCGCTACGCGCTGACGAACTGGCCCGGGGAGCTGGGGGTGGAGACCTTCCGGCTCGATGCCCAGAACCTGCGGCAGGCGGTGCGGCGCTGGGTGCCGTCGCGCCAGGACACGCGCCTGCTCGCCGTCGAGATCGAGCAGCAGAAGGGTGAGGTGGAACGGCTCGAGGGTGAGGTCGAGCTGTACTGGCAACGATTGGGTCAGATCGCGGCCATCCTGGACGAGATCAAGCGGCAGGAGCCGGTCATCCGCGGGGAGTTGGAGGCCGCCCAGCAGGCCATGGGCCGCCTTGTACAACAGGCGAACAGTGCCCGGCCGCCCCTCGACTATGCCCTGCGGGAGTACCAGAACAAGCTGCTCGAGGTGCGAAACGACTGCAGCCAACTGATTGGTGACTTTACCCGGGGGCGTGGTTCCTTTGAGGACAAGCTCAAGCACATCGAAAGGCGGCGCCAGGCGCACCTGCCTGTGCTCCAGGCCTTCGAGGGCGCGCTCCAGGAAGAGAGGAAGGCGAAACGAACCGAGTTACAGCAGCAGGTGGACCTTCTGATGGACGTGGCGCCCTTTGCTGGGGAGCGGGTCATGGCGGAAGCCACGGAGCTGCTGAAAGCCCTGGCGGCCAGGCACCTGCCCTCCCTGGGCCGGGCCAGCAGTTCCGCCCGGGTCACGCGCTTGGCTGAGCAGGCAGGGAGCCTGTTGGAGGAGCGGGAGGCGCTGTACACGTCGTTGGAGGAGGTCCGATCCCAGATCAGCAACCGGGTCCTGGATCTGAGCCAGCGCGCCCAGGAGATGCAGCAGGCTGCCTACGCCAGATACGAGCAACTGGTCCGGCAGGTCAAGGCAGCCCAGGCGGACGGGGTGCACGTGAGCAGCGACCATGGGCAGGTACAGCGGCTGCTGGAGGACGCGGATCGCGACGGGGAGCAACTGAGGAGAAGGGGCCGGACCGTGCGCGAGGTCCGCGACGGGCTGGAGCGGATCGCCGAGACCTACCAGGCGGCCATGGACAAGGCCGAGATCCAGCAGGCCAAGCTGCGCCAGGACAGGCGTAGATGACATAATCCCATTTCAGCAGATCGCAGAACGCTGGTGCCAGACCTCACAAACCGCTCGCGCCGGACCACAGTCCGGCGCCCCCAAAGCTGGCAGCCTAACGAGCTCGCAGGGCCTCAGCGCGCCTACGTTTCGAGTCAGCAGCGCGTCGGAAAGCGGTCAGGGCCACTTCCAGCCCCCTTGACGGTTCCTGGTATAATGCGCTATACTGGTGCCAGACAGCACAACCTCAAGGCCTGGCTTCCGCAGGCCGGTTCAGAGGAGGTAGGAGCATGGCCACACAAACTGGGGATGGCGCGCAGGACGCAAAGTGCCCCGCCTGCGGCGCCCTTCTGCACGGGGACCTGGAGGACCAACGCTTCTGCGAGAATTGCGGCGTGCCACTCGATCTGGAAGGACGCGCCCCCGGCGGGAAGGTCGCTCCCGCTGAGGAGGACCAGGTCCCCGACTGGCTGGACGCCATGCAAGCGCCGGCCGGGCAGGACACCGCAGCGGCGGCCCCCGGGGCTGACAACGCCACAACCGGCGCGTTTCCGCCGCCTGGCGAGGGCGGGATGCCGGACTGGCTAGAGCGTGTGGAGGCGCCGGCCGGCGCCGCCGCGCTACCGGGCCTGGAGGAGGATCCATCCTCCAGGGGACCCTCCCAGTGGGGTGACGTCCAGGTCCCGGCCTGGTTGGAGGCCATGTCTGAGGGAGAGGGAGAGGAGCACGCTCCTTTCGCCGCGGAGACCCCCACGGGGGACGACGCCGGGGGCCCTGGTGGGATGCAGGGGGTGGAGGGTCAGGGCGCCGCAACGCCGCCGGACGAGGACGAGGTGCCCCCCTGGCTACAGGCAGTGGTCGCCGCCCAGGCCGCGGCACAGGTGCCAGCCTCCACCGGTGACCAGCCTCCCGAGGAGGCCGCCCTGCCCGCCTGGCTGCAGGAGACCCCAGAGGCGGCAGCCCCCGGTGAGGCCCGCCCCAGCAGCGGGGTCCGCGCGGCAGGCGACGGGCCGCCCGAAGAGGCCGCCCTGCCCGGCTGGCTGGAGGAGCCCGCGGAGGCGGCAGCCCCCGGCGAGGCCCGCGCCGACAGTGGGGTCCATGCGGGGGGCGACGAGCCGCCAGAAGAGGAAACGCTGCCCGACTGGCTGCAGGAGACCCTGGAACCACCGGTTGGCGGCGAGACAGGCCCGCTGGAGGAGGGTGAGCCGCCCACCGGGGGGACGCCTCCGGCATCGGCGCGCGTGGTCATCGAGCCCAGGACGCCCCGCCAGCCCCAGGCCCGGCCGTCCGGAAGGGGACAGGGCCCCGTGATCGTGGGGGCCATCTTGGTCTTTCTGCTCGTCTTTGGCCTGTGCCTGGGATTCTACTTCGTGCTCTCGTCGGCGGGCGTGTGGCCCTGGTAGGCAGGGACCGGCATGGTGGAGCTCTTTATGGACGGATGAGATAGAATCCGGCCAGGCTGGGGGCTTGACCTTGTATGGTATAATAGGAGTAGGATCAACGCACCATCGTTAGTCTCCGTAACGGCAGAAGGCAAAGAACCCCTCATCGCAGCAGATTTGAACCCCTTGGCCTGTCCAGGGGTTTGCTTTGCCCAGGTTTTCTCGGAAGGAGGAGGAGATGTCGAGAAGACATTTTCTGGTAGCCTTTGCCCTGGTGCTTGCGCTGCTGCTGTTGGCCCACTGCGGTGCAGCGTCGGTGCCGGAACCCGCCGCTCGACCCGAAGGCGAAAAGGTGCTTGAGCAGGTTGTCGTCGAGACGGTGGAAGTGGAGAAGGAAATGGAGGCGGAAGCGCCTGCCCAGGCAACCCCAGCCCCTGGGGAGCAACTGGCCGACGCCAGCGGCCTGCCGTCGGCTACCCAGCCTCGTACTGAGCGTATGATCATCAAGAACGCCGAAATGGAACTGTTGGTACCCGACACCGACGTGGCCCTCGATAGCATCACCTTGATCGCCTCGGACTATGGCGGCTATATCGTCAGCAGTCACTCCTGGTACGAGGATGAGTACAAGTACGCCACCGTCCGCCTGGGGGTGCCGGCCGTCGAGTTCGAAAACATCCTGCGCCGCTTGCGGGGTTTGGCCACGCGCGTGATCAACGAGGTGGCCTCGGGGGAGGACGTGACCGACGAATTCGTGGATCTCCAGTCGCGGCTGACCAACCTGCAGGCCACCCGCGACCGCATCCGCGAGTTCCTCGACCGGGCCGAGACGGTGGAGGAGGCTCTGGCCGTCAACGAGGAGCTCAGCGAGGTCGAAGGCCAGATCGAGGAGATCCAGGGCCGGGTGAACTACCTCCGGGATCGTGCCGCCTATTCGACCATCGAGGTCCAGCTAAACCCGGAGGTGCCCACGCCCACGCCGAGCCCGACCCCCACCGCTACGCCCACGCCCACGCCCGTAGCCTGGCGTCCCGGGGAGACGTTCCAGGAAGCGGGCAACGCGCTGACCTCCCTTCTCAAGGGGTTGGTGGATGTGTTGATCTGGGTGGTGATCGTGCTGGGACCCTTTCTCCTCGTCGCAGCGCTGATCGTCGGACTGTTCCTATGGTGGCGCCGGCGCCGGAAGCGTGAGAAGCCGCCGCCGCCCCCTCCCGAGCCTGCTGAATCATAGTCGCGTCCACCCCGAGCTGCAGCGTGCGCTTCCAGCCCCGGTTCTGAGCCCTGCGTCAGTGCCGGGGTGGGTGGTACCGGCAGGGTACGCTTCTGTTTGGACGGGCAGACTGGTCCGGTTTTCCGCAAACCGGACCAGTCTTTGCTCGGGGCGGTTGACATATTGTTCACCCCGTGGTATGCTGGTTCCACACAGACGCACGCCACCAGCAGGATCACACACGCATCGCGCCATCTGCTGGCCACCTTGAGCATCGGGCTCGATCGATCCACGGGCCCGAGCGCTCACCGGGCCGGAACCCATGCCGGCAGACAAGGAGGAAAGGGCCATGACTGCCTACGATCTCGAGCTTGGGCTGCACCGTCGCGACGTCGACAGCTACACACTGGAGCTGCGCTATACCCCCCCCGAAGGCGACGTCGACATCCGCCTGGTGCGTCGTGGCCTATCGCCCCTGAGCCTGGACATCCAGCAACTGCGGAGCCAGGCCGCCGACCCCGGCGCATACGGTCGCTTGCTCACCCAGGGCCTGTTCGCCGATGAGGAGATGCGGGCCGCCTTTGCCAAGGCCCGGACCGCCGCCCAGTCGGCCGGGGAACCCCTGCGCCTGCGCCTCTTTGTCGGTCCCAGCGGGCCGGAACTGCACGGTCTGCGCTGGGAGACGCTGCGCGACCCGGAGGAAGATACCCACCTGCTGCTGGGGGAGCATGTCCTGTTCTCCCGCTACCTGAGCAGCCTGGACTGGGGCCCGGTGCGCGTACGGTCCAAGGCCGATCTGCGGGCCCTGGTCGTCATCGCCAACCCGGCCAACCTGGGGCGGTACCGGCCTGGAGGCCGACCGCTGGCCGCGCTGGACGTGGAGGCGGAGCTGGCCCGGGCGCGTTCCGGTCTGGGCGCCATCGCGGTGACGGCCCTGGCCTCGGGGGGGCGCGCCACGCTGAACAACCTGGTCGACCACCTGCGCGGTACGGCCGGCAATGGCCATTACGATGTGCTCTACCTGGTCTGTCACGGGGCCCTGATCGATGGCGAGCCAAACCTCTGGCTGGAGGACGGGGCGGGGGACGCCGCCGTGGTGGCCGGCAGCGAGCTGGTGGCCCGCCTGAGCGAGATGCGCGAAAAGCCCCGGCTGGTGGTGCTGGCCTCCTGCCAGAGTGCGGGCAAGGGGGATGCCTCCTGTAGCGGCGACGAGGGGGTGCTGGCCGCCCTGGGGCCGCGCCTGGCCGAGGCCGGCGTGGCCGCCGTGCTGGCCATGCAGGGCAACATCACCCTGCGGACCGCGGCCGAGTTCATGCCGGTGCTGTTCCGCGAGCTGGAGCGGGACGGCCAGATCGACCGGGCGGTGGCCGTGGCCCGGGGCGCGGTGCGCCACTATGCCGATTGGTGGATGCCGGTCCTCTTTATGCGCCTGAAGAGCGGGCGCCTGTGGTACACCCCCGGCTTTGGCGAGGAGCGGACCCTGGAAAAATGGCCCGACCTGCTGCGCAACATCCAGCGCGGGCGCTGCACTCCCATCCTGGGGCCGGGGCTGAGCGAGGCCCTGGTCGGTTCGCGCCGCGAGATCGCCCAGAATTGGGCCGACACCTACCAATTCCCCATGGCGCCCCACGACCGGGAGGACCTGCCCCAGGTGGCCCAATACCTGGCCGTCAACCAGAGCGAGATCTTTGTGCGGGACGAATTGGGCGAGTACCTGCAGGGCGAGATCCTGCGCCGCTACGGCGACCATCTGCCGGAGGAGGTGCGGGGCGGCTCCCTCGATGACCTGGTCCGCGCTGCGGGGGCGTGGCAGCGGGCACAGGACCCGGCCGAGCCCCACCAGGTGCTGGCCGGGCTGGCCTTTCCCATCCTGATCACCACTGAGCCCAGCAGCCTGCTGGACGACGCCCTGACCGCCGCGGGCAAGGAGCCGCAGGTGGAGATCTGCCGCTGGAACGAGTACGTGGAGCGGTTGCCCTCCATCTATGACGACGAACCGGGCTACCGGCCCACGGCCCAACGCCCGCTGGTGTACCACCTCTTTGGCCGCATCAGCGAGCCTGACTCGCTGGTGCTGACCGAGGACCACTATTTCGACTATCTCATCGGCCTGACCTCCAACAAGGATCTGGTGCCCTTTACCGTGCGCCGGGCGCTGGCGGACAGCGCCCTGCTCTTCCTGGGCTTTCGCATGGACGACTGGAACTTCCGGGTGCTGTTCCGCAGCATCATGAGCCAGGAGGGGCGCAGGCGCCGCAGGGGCTACGCCCACGTGGCGGTCCAGATCGATCCCGAGGAGGGCCGCATCCTGGAGCCGGAGCGCGCCCGCCGCTACCTGGAATCCTACTTTCAGGATGCCGACATCAGCATCTACTGGGGGAGTGCCGAGGACTTTGTGCGGGAGCTCCAGCAGCGGGTGAGGGGGGTGGGGCATGAGCAGTCCCCAACAGCCAGGTCCGAGTAACGCCCGGCCCAACCCGTACGTCGGTCCCCGCGCCTTCCAGCGCGGCGAGACCCTCTACGGCCGCGACCTGGAGGTGGCCCAACTTCTGGACCTGCTCATTGCCGAGCGGATCGTGGTCCTCCACTCCCCTTCGGGGGCGGGCAAGACCTCGCTCATCCAGGCCTCCCTCATCCCCGAGCTGGAGGCGGAACGCTTTGCCGTGCTACCGGTGCTGCGCGTCGGCGTGAAGCCGTCTTCCCCCGACGAACCGTCGGACCTGCCCACCGCAGAGCTCGCCCGGCTGGATGTGAACCGCTACGTCCTGAACGCGTTGCTCTCGCTGGAGGACGACCTGCCGCCCGAGGCACAGATCCCTCTGGCCGAGCTGGCGGCGCTGAGCCTGGTCGACTACCTGGACCGGCGGGCCGGGGACCTGGCAGCGGTGAGGGGAGCAACAGCGGTTACCAACGGCGACCTGGTCCTCGTCTTTGACCAGTTCGAAGAGATCCTGACGGTGGACCCGACCGACGTGGAGGACAAGGCCGAGTTCTTTGCCCAGGTGGGGGCCGCGCTGCGCGACCGGGATCGCTGGGCGCTGTTCGCCATGCGCGAGGAATACCTGGCCGGGTTGGACCCCTTCCTGCGCTCTGTGCCCACGCGGCTAGGCACCACCTACCGCCTGGATCTGCTGGGGCCAGAGACGGCCTGCCAGGCGATCCAGGAGCCGGCCCGCCACGCGGGTGTGCGGTTCACCGATCCGGCGGCGACCAGGCTAGTGGATGACCTGCGCCGCGTGCAGGTGCAGCAGCCGGATGGGCACATGATGGGCGCCCTGGGTGAGCACATCGAGCCGGTGCAGTTGCAGGTGGTCTGCAGGCGCCTGTGGGACCAGTTGGCGCCCGACGACGTAGAGATCGACGAGGCGGACCTCGCCGCGGTGGGTGACGTCGACAGCGCCCTGGGGGAGTACTATGCCGGCCAGGTGGCGGCGGTCGCGGCCCAGGCCCGAACCCACGAACGCTCGATCCGCCACTGGTTCGAGCGCCGCCTGATCACCGAGCAGGGGATCCGAGTGCAGGTGCTGCAGGGCGCCAGGACCAGCCAGGGACTGAACAACCGGGCCATCTGGCTTCTGGTCGACGCGCACCTGGTGCGGGCCGAGAGGCAGCGGGGGGCCACCTGGTTCGAGCTGGCCCACGACCGGCTGATCGGGCCGGTGCAGGCGGACAACGCCGCCTGGCGCCAGGCGCATTTGAGCCCGGTGCAGCATCAGGCCGCCCTGTGGGAGAGCCAGGGGCAGCCCGACAGCTTGCTGCTGCGCGACGAAGCCCTCGAGGAAGCGGAGCGCTGGCTGGCCGACCACTATGGCGAGCTCATGCCTGCAGAGCGCGATTTCGTAACTGCCTGCCGGGAGGCGGCCGAGCGCCACGCACTGGAGGCCCAGGCCCGGTACGCCGACCGCCTGCGCAAGTTCCGCCGCCTGGCTATCGGGGAGGCCCTTGGCTTCGGGCTGGCGATCATGAGTCTGGTCGTCTCGATCCTGGGGTATGGGCTTTCTGGTGTTGAGGGTGTGCCTGCAGTTGCTACTGCGCTGGCAGATATTTGTACCTGTCTTTTCTTCCCTTTCTTGCTCGCGGGCATCGTCTGCGCGGTGTGGACCATTGGATCGTCCGTGCGGCTGAGCCGGGTGGAGCGGCGGGAAAAGAGCAAGGGCAAGCGCAAGGGTCGTCGCGCCTTCTGGCGAAAGGGAAGGGAATAGGCATGACCAGCGAACGGCAGCCCAATCGCAATCCCTACGTCGGCCCCCGCGCCTTCCAGCGCGGCGAGACCCTCTACGGCCGTGACCGGGAGGTCAGGGAACTCCTCGATCTGCTCATCGCCGAGCGGATCGTGCTGCTTTACTCCCCTTCGGGCGCTGGCAAGACCTCCCTCGTTCAGGCAGCCCTCATCTCCGAGCTGGAGGCGGAGCGCTTCAGGGTCCTGCCCCTGGTGCGCGTCAGCATCGAAGCCCCACCCTCTAACCAACAAACTCCCCATCCAAACACACCACGCCCCAACCGCTACATCCTCAGCACGCTACTCTCCCTGGAGGAGGGCCTGCCGCCGGAGCTGCACCTGCCCCTGGAAGAGCTGGCAGCGCTGACCCTGGGCGACTACCTGGACCGGCGGGCCGGGCAGCTTGCCCCTTCCCAGGAGGAGCTTGCCACCTCCGAGGGGGAAACGCATGCCCCGGACGGGGACCTCGTCCTGGTCTTTGACCAGTTCGAGGAGATCCTGACGGTGGATCCGACTGACCAGGAGGCCAAAGCCGAGTTCTTTGCCCAGGTGGGGGCGGCGCTGGGCGACCGGGCGCGCTGGGCGCTTTTTGTCATGCGCGAGGAGTACCTGGCCGGGCTGGACCCCTACGTGCGCCCTGTGCCCACGCGCCTGGGGACGAGCTACCGGCTGGAGCTGCTGGGGGTGGACTCGTCCCTATTGGCCGTCCAGGAACCTGCCCGGCAGGCGGGGGTCGCTTTCACGGATGGTTCGGCTGTCCGGTTGGTGGACGACCTGCGCCGGATGCGCGTGCAGCAGCCCGATGGCACGACGGTGGAGCGCGCGGGGCCCTACGTGGAACCGGTGCAATTGCAGGTAGTGTGCCGCCGCCTGTGGGACAGGCTGCCGGCCGGTGCAACCCAGATCGACGAGTCAGCCGTGGAAGCGGTGGGGGACGTGGACACCGCCCTGGCAGGCTACTATGCCGAGCAGGTGGCGGCGGTGGCCGCCAAGACCGGCGTGCCGGAGCGGGCCCTTCGTGAGTGGGTGGACCGGCAGTTGATCACCGAGCAGGGGATCCGGGGGCAGGTGCTGCAGGGCCCCGGGCGTAGCGGGGGACTGGATAACCGGGCCATCTGGCCGCTGGTGGATACCCACCTGGTCCGCGCCGAGAAGCGGCGGGGGGCCACCTGGTTCGAGCTGGCCCACGACCGGCTGATCGGGCCGGTGCAGGCCGACAACGTGAGCTGGCGGGAGAGGCACCTGAGCGCGCTGCAGCGCCAGGCCGCCCTGTGGGCAGCGGAAGGACGGCCCGAGGGCCTTCTCCTGCGCGACAGGGCACTGGTCGAGGCTGAGACGTGGGCGGCGGCGCACCCCTCCGAGCTGGCCGCGGTGGAGGCCGAGTACCTGGCTATCTGCCAGGAGGCGCGCGCCGTCGCCGAGCGGGAGCGGCGGCAGGCACGGCGTATCCGTTGGCTGGCGGTGGGGGCCACGCTCATTGGCGTGATAGCGGTCCTTTTGGCCATTGTCGCATGGGGGCAATTGGAGGCCGCGCGGTTCGAGCGTTCGCGCGCTGACCGGGAGCGCACATCTGCAGTCCAGGCCGAAGCCACTGCAGAAGCGGTTTCTCTTGATGAGCGCGCTGCTCGCGAGACCGCTGAAGCTGAGAAGCAGCGAGCTGATGAGGAACGCAACAGGGCGTTTGTCGCCTCCACAGGTGAGGCTGCTGCAAGGGCAACCGCTCAGGCCAACGAGAGCGCAGAACGTGCAGCTCGTGAAGCAGCGGATCACGCGCTGGCGATCGCTGAGGCAGAACGCCAGCGAGCGGAGAATGCCAAAGCGACCGCGGTGGCGGAAGAACAGCGTGCCGATCAGCAGAGGCGTGTTGCTGAGGCGCGAGCCCTTGCTGCGCACGCCGGCAGCGCTGATGATCACGAATTGGCAGTCTTGCTAGGTGTAGAAGCTCTGAATATGACCTACCGCAACGAGGATGGGACGACCACTTCTGAGGCAGTCCAGGCTCTCTATGAAGCAATGGAGCGATCTCGGTGGAGGGCAACCCTGGATGGACACAGCGATGGAGTCCTGCACGCCGCGTGGAGTTCGGATGACACGCGGATTGTGACCGCCAGCCGTGATGGAACAGCAAGGGTTTGGCAAGCGTTGACAGGTGAGGAGTTGCTCACGTTGAGTGGTCACACCGGACTGGTAAGGTACGCAGCCTGGAGTCCAGATGACACCCGAATTGCCACTGCCGGCGAGGATGCCACAGTTCGGATCTGGGATAGCAATTCCGGTCTGGAGTTGCTCACCCTGACCGGACATACGGAACCTGTGCGTCATTTGGCCTGGAACTCTGATGGCACGCGCATATTGTCTGCGAGTGAGGATGGAAAAGCGCGGGTATGGAATCTGTCTATGGGTGATACGCCGCTTGTTCTGAGAGGACATTCCGGCTGGATCTATACGGCTGCCTGGAGTGGAGATGACTCGCGCATTGCGACTGCCGGCATGGACAAAACAGTCAAGCTTTGGGATGGCAACAATGGTCAGTTGTTGGCCAGGCTCAGCGATCACACCGATCGAGTATGGCACCTGGCCTGGAATTCGGTTGGGACACGGCTCGCAACTGCCAGCCGCGACGGCACGGCCAAGATATGGGATGTGACAACGGGAAGAGCACTCTTCACTCTGAGCGAGCACACGTGGTGGGTCAATTACGTGGCGTGGAGTCCAGAGGATACGCGTGTTTTGACCGCCAGCCTTGACGGAACAGTTAAGGTTTGGGATGCAGAGGATGGTTCTGCATTGTTGACGCTTGGTGGGCAAAAGCATGCGATCTGGAACGCCGCCTGGAGCTCAGATGGTACGCATATCGTGAGTGCCGGCGACGATGGGGATGTGAGGATCTGGGATGCGAACACGGGGGCGGAGGTTGCTTTTCTCGCTGGACACACTTCTACAGTGCAGCGGGCCGAATGGAGCTCCGATGACCGCTACATTGTGACCGCCAGCGAAGATGGTCAGGCCAAAGTGTGGGACGCACGGCCTGATGTGGCGTCCCTGACGCTGGCTGGCCATACGCAGAGTGCGCCCTATGCTGCCTGGAGTTTCGATGGTTCACGCGTTGTGACTGCTAGCGATGATCGCACAGCCAGGGTGTGGGATGCGGCATCCGGCGAGTGTCTTCTGACGCTCCAAGGGCACAGCCATGTGGTCTATGGCGCTCATTGGAATCCCGAGGATACGCTCCTTGTCACGTTTAGTGCTGACAAGACTGCTAGGGTATGGGAGGTGGTTACAGGTACCCAGATCCTGGAGCTAGGTGGACACAATCATTGGGTCACTTTCGCAGCCTGGGCTTCTGACGGCAAGCGGATTGTGACGACCAGCTATGACAAGCGCGCCATGGTGTGGGATGTACCCACAGGCACGAGGCTTCTCAACCTCGAAGGACATACCGATTGGCTGTGGCAGGCAGAGTGGAGCGGAGATGATACGCGAATTGTGACGGCGAGCGAGGATGGCACGGCCAAGGTGTGGAATGCGACGACGGGAGAGGAACTGCTCACTCTCCGTGGACACACAGATGCGGTCCTTGGCGCGCATTGGTCGTCGGACGACGAGCGCATCGTGACTGCTAGCAGCGATGGTACCGCCAAAGTGTGGGATGCGGAAACTGGTGAACAACTCCTGAGCCTTGGTCACGGTGATATCGTCAGGCAAGCTGCGTGGAGTCCAGGTGACATGCGCATTCTTACTGCTGACGACGATCGCATGGTCAAGGTGTGGGATGCGGCGACTGGCACTATGCTCTTGAGTCTCCAAGGCCATTCAGGCCCGGTCCGGTACGCAGCGTGGAGCTTTGATGGCAAGCGCATTGTCTCAACCAGCGCCGATGGAAGCATCACGTTGTGGGACGCATCTACAGGTGCGGAGATTCTAACGCTCCATGTGCAGACAGGCATGGTCAGGTACGCAGCGTGGAGCCCAGACGACAAGCGGATCGTGACCAGTGGTGATGATCACGAGGCCAGGATATACTTTGCCGAGATCGATGATCTGCTTGACTACGCCTGCACGCGCACCGGGCGCAATCTGGCATATGGGGAGTGGAAACAGTACATGAACGGTGAGCTGTATCGCCAGACCTGTCCTGAACTCCCTGCACATCCAGACGTATTTCGTGGGCTTCTCGATGATGCGGAGATGTTGTCAGGGGAAGGCGATTGGGTTCAGGCGGAGGCCTTGGCCCGACATAGCGTCCAGCTCGCCCTGGAAACGGCTGATCCCGCGCTTAACAGCCAGGTCTGTTGGTTCGGCAGCATCGACGGTTTCGCCGAGATGGTCCTGCCGGCCTGCGAGCGCGCCGTCGCGCTGGCAGACGAAGACCTGCTGGCCATGTTGCGCGACAGCCGGGGGCTGGCCCGTGCCCTCACGGGCGACTATGCAGGGGCCATTGAGGATTTCAAGGCGTTCGTCGAGTGGTCCAGGGCCAACGATGCATACGAACCGTATGGCGCCAACCGCGAGGCCTGGATGGCCGAGCTGGAGGCGGGCCGCAACCCCTTCGACGAGGAGACCCTGGAGGCCCTGCGCGACGAATAGCCACGTAACACAGACCGTCAAGTCTGCTCCGAGCGGACCACAGTCCGCGATTTCCGGGGGGGCCTGGCAGGTCGCTTGTGCCGGCCCGGTAGGGTAGATGGCGCTGGATTGTGATCCAGCGCGAGGATTCTGAGGGTGAGGTTCGATGGCAACGGTCCAGAGCAGCTACGCCGACGTCGAGGTACGTATCCTGCCCCTTGAGGGGCGGGGCTACCCGGTCGAGATCACGCTGGATCTGCGCCGGCCATTCCCACGCGGCTACCTGGCGCCCGACCTTCTGCCCTGGGTGCCGGGCGTGTTTCCCGTCGAGGACGGCCAGCGCCTGTTCGACCGGCTGCTGGCCGACGACAACCTCCGCGATGCCTGGGCCGAGGTGCGAGGGGCGCACCCGCAGCGCAGCCTGCGGCTGCGCCTCGACCCCGACGCGCCCGAGCTGCACGCCCTGCCCTGGGAGCTGCTGCACGACCGCGCCGGGTTCCTGGCCGCTGGGGGCGACACGCCCTTTTCCCGCTACTGGGCCGTCTCCGAGGAGCCGCCCGCGCCCCTGGACGAGCGCCCGGTGCGGATCCTGGTGGCCATCGCCAACCCCCGCAACCTGGCCCGCTATCGAGGGCTGCAGCCCTTTGACGTCGCCGTCGAGCGACAGATCGTGGCCGATGCCCTCTGCGACCTGACGGCGGGCCAGGCAGTGCCGACCATCCTGGAGCCGCCGGTGACTCTATCGCGGCTGGAGGCGGCCCTGCGGGATGGCTACCACGTCCTGCACCTGGTGGCCCACGGCCGCTTTGGCGAGCCGGCGGTGCTGTTCCTGGCGGACAGCGAGGACCAGGTGAAGCGCGCCACCGAGGACGAATTGGCAGGCATGGTCGGCCGGCTGCCGCACCAGCCCCACCTGGTCTACCTGTCCAGTTGCCAGACCGCCACCCGCGACGTGGGCGACGCCTTCCGGGGCTTTGCCCCAAAGCTGCTCGCCGCCGGCGTGCCCGCTGTGGTGGCCATGCAGGAGGCGGTCAAGGTGATCACGGCCCAGGCCTTTGCCCGTACGTTCTACCGGGTATTGTTCGAGGACGGCCGGGCCGACCTGGCTGCCAACCTGGCGCGTGCGGCCCTGCTCACCGGCGACCTTCCGGGCAGCAGCATCCCGGTCCTGTTCAGCCGTTTGCCCGACAACCGCCTGCTGGCCCCGCTGCCCGAGGGGGCCCTGCCTGTGATCGAGACCCGGCCCTTTGAGCCCGAGACGGTCTACATTCCACCCGGCCCCTTTGCCATGGGCAGCCAGCCGGGCGAGGGCGTGCCGGCCCACGAGACGCCCCAGGAGGCGGTGGATCTGCCCGCCTACCGCATCGGCCGCTACCCGGTGACCAACGCCCAGTTCGCGGCCTATGTGCGGGTCACAGGCCGCCCGGTCGCGCCCGAGTTGGGCTGGGATGGGCTCCGGCCGCCCCAAGACAAGGGGGACCATCCCGTGGCCGGGGTCACCTGGGACGAGGCCGCCACCTATTGCGATTGGCTCAGCGACGAGACCGGCCGCCGGTACCGCCTGCCCACCGAGGCCCAGTGGGAGAAGGCGGCCCGCGGGACCGGCGGTCGCACTTACCCCTGGGGCGACGTGTGGGAGGGTGGCCGCTGCCACCACGGGGGGCGGGTGACGGCGCCGGTGGATGCCTATCCCGGCGGAGCCAGCCCCTACGGCTGCCTCGACATGGTGGGCAACGTGCGGGAGTGGACCAGCACGCGCTGGGGCAGGAACCTGCGCGCACCCGAGTTCGGCAATCCCTGGGTGGACGACGAGCGCGAGGATCCGGCGCCCGACCGCTACATGTTGCGCGTCTACCGGGGTGGGGGGAGCGCCGACCCGGTCCAGTACCTGCGCTGCGCTGCGCGGCGGGGCTACTTTCCCGGCCAGCACAGCACACCCGGCAAACGACTGGGGTTCCGCGTCGTCATGCTGATCGATGGGCCCTAGCAGTGCAGGGCGATTGGTGCAGCACCGTCATTGTGAGTGTTCCATGGCACAGGGCGCCGCTCTATGTGAGACGACATTACCAACCTGTCATTGCGAGGCCCGCATTTTGGGCCGACGCAATCCCCAATTGGGTCAACGGAGACTGCTTCGTCACTCGCAAACCCGGCTCCCTCGCAGTGACTGGGCCAGTGTCATTAGTAGCCGGGTCGTCTGCGGCGAGGCAATCCCGGTGACATGGTTGGAGTGGGCTTCGCTTACGCTCGCGATGACGAAATTCTCCTGGTGTGGAGGTGAGAGAAGATGAGTGCCAGAAGGAGGTGGCGGCAGCGTGCCGCCAGAGAAACACGGCCCAGCCCCCAGGATTTCTGGAGGGACCTCAACCTGCGCATCAAGAGTGGCCAGGTGATCCCCATCATCAGCGACTCGGTCAGGACGGAGCGCATATTCGATTTGGATTTTGACTATGACCTTGACCTGAGAACAGAGGATGGTAGCTTCCATGCACCGGACATGGAAGCTGAGGATGACGACCTTCACATCTCCGGCAAGGAGACAGGAGATGGTGGCGGTCACTCTCTCGACAAGGACGAAAGAGATAATGACCTCCACGCTGCCAGCTTGAACGTCGAAGAGGAGCTTGCGGAAGTGTGGGCCGAGCGGATCGGCTATCCATTGGTTCACGACAAGCACCGCCTGGCGCGGGTGGCCGTCTACAACCGCGTCTGCTGCCTTGACGAGGAGCAGGCCAAGACGAACTACCTGCGGTTCCTGAAAACCCTCCTGCTCGAAGATGCTGAGGAGGATGGGGAAGTAGCAGATCTGGTGCCCGATCTGCGGGAGCAGCAGGACAGCCTGAGCTTCTCCGCCATCGCCAGCCAGTTGGGCTATCCCAAGTATGCGAGCGCGGACGACGACCCCCTCCGCCTCCTGGCCCGCCTGCCCCTGCCCATCTACATCACCACCAGCTTCCACGACTTTATGGAACGCGCCCTGGCAGACGAGAAGCGGCCGTACAGAACCCAGATCTGCTTCCTCAAGGGGCCGCCAATGCGGCTCGAGCCCGAACATCGGCCCGATCCTACATACGTACCCAGTCCCAAGAAGCCGGTCGTCTACCATCTTCATGGCTTCGAGGACTATGCCTCGTCGTTGATCCTCAGTGAGGACGACTACCTGGACTTTTTGGTGCGCGTCTCGGAGGAGGGCAAGGATTCCCACGAGCCCCTGATCCCTCTCTACCTGACCGGGGCCCTGACCGAGTCCTCCCTCATGTTGCTAGGCTACCGGCTGCACGATTGGGATTTCCGTGTCGTCTTTCGCGGTCTGATCAAGGCCAAGCATGTGAGCCTGCGCAAATTCGGCCTGGCCATCCAACTGGACCCGGCCGAGCAGCGCGAGATCAAGGACAGCGAAAAGGCGCGAGAGTATCTGGAGACCTACTTCCAACCTGAAAAGTTCATCGTCGACTGGGGTACGACGGACCGCTTTGTCAAGGGGCTTTACCGGCGGTACAACAATTGGAGGGGGGTGAGCGATGAGCCAGAAGAGCCGGCAGACTGACAACCCCTACGTGGGGCCGCGTACCTTTGAACGTGAACAGGGCCGCCTCTACTTTGGGCGGGAGCGGGAGGCGCGGGACCTGTTGTCACTCGTCATCTCTGAGCGGCTGGTCCTCTTTTATGGCCAGTCAGCCGGCGGCAAGAGCTCGCTGCTCAACACCCGCCTGATTCCCGGCCTGGAAGAGAAGGGCTTCGAGGTCCTGCCCAAGGGCCGGGTCGGCGGCATGGCCCCGCCCGAAATCCCGGTGGACAACATCTTTGTCTACAACCTGCTGCTCAGCCTGAACCGGGAGGCAGGCGAGACCCGGCCCCTGCGCGACCCCAACATGACCATCAGCGAGTTCCTGTGGGAGTATGGCGCGGATCTTGAAAGCGTGGGCGCGGGCGAGGATGCCACGAGCGCGGACAGTGAGGCCATGACCATAGCCAGCGCAGCGCCGGAGACAGGTACGGCGGAGGAGGACCTGCCGGACATCTGGCCTCGCGCCGTGATCATCGACCAGTTCGAAGAGATCCTGATCACCAACCTGCACGAGTGGGAGAAACGGGAGGACTTTTTCGGGCAGCTCGCCGACGCCCTGGCCGCCGACGAGTACCTGTGGGTCATCCTGGCCATCCGCGAGGACTATGTGGCGGGGCTGGAACCCTACAGCCACCTGCTGCCCGGCAAACTCAAGGCCCGCTTCTACCTGCAGCGCATGGGCTACGACGCCGCCCTGCAGGCCGTCACCGGCCCGGTGGCCGAGCGCCGGCCTTTTGACGAGGGGGTGGCTGAGGATCTTGTGGATCACCTGCGCCAGCTCCAGCCCTACGAACAGGAGGATCTGCCAGGGCCTGCGGTAGGCCAGTACGTGAAACCGGTCCAATTGCAGGTCGTCTGCTACTACCTTTGGGAGGATCTCAGGGAACACCCGGGCGAGCGGATAACGCACGATGACCTCAAGCGGCTGGCTGGTGGCGAGGACCTGGCCCTGTTCGTGGACCAGGCGCTGGGCAAATTCTACGACCGGGCCATTGAGGAGGTGGTCGAGGACAGGCCTTCTCTCACCGAGTTCTACATCCGCGATTGGTTCGAGCATAAACTGATCACCAAGAGCCGCACGCGCGCGCCGGTGCTCCAGGAGGCGAGGACAACCGGCGGCCTGGACAACGACATCGTCGGGGCGTTGGAGAGGCACTTCCTGCTGCGGTCCGAATCGCGGGCCGGTAACCTGTGGTTCGAACTGGTACACGACCGCCTGATCCTGCCCGTCTTGCGGTCGAATGCCGATTGGCGGGGTGAGCACCCCCTCATCGACGCCGCCGAGCGTTGGGAGAACGCCGGCCAGCCTGACGAGCTGCTGTACCGGGGTAAGACACTGAAGGAAGCTCTCGAACGCCCCGAAGCCGAGATCCCCGTGGTGCGCGCCTTTCTAGACAAGGCACAGGCGGTAGAAAAGCAGCGGACCCAGGCCCGGAATTACAGGCGGATGGGTGTGATTGCAGGCCTTCTCACCCTTGCCATCATCGTGTTGGCGGGGGTCACCATTTGGGCCATCAACAGCGAGATCCGTGCTGAACAGGCGATGGAGACGGCTGAGGTCGAGCGGATCAACGCCGAATACAGCCGGCAGACTGCCGAGGTTTCCTATGGCACGGCCACAGCCGCCCTGGGCACAGCCGAGGTTGCCTATGGCACGGCGACAGCCGCACTGTCCATTGCCCACAAAGAGAGCACGGCCGTCGTGCAACAGCGCGACCGGGCCGAAGATGCCGAGGCGACGTCCGAAGCCGCCCTGGCCGGGCTGGAGGCGGAGAACCGGCGGTACAACGCCCTGGACCTGGCCGAGGCGGCCAAGCGCAGCCTGGGCGCCGACCAGGACCTGAGCCTGCTGCTGGCTGTCCAGGCGGTCCGCCTGCACCTGGATGCTGATGAAGCGCCGCCCATCGAGGCTGAGGATGCACTCCAGCAGGCTGTATTGAAGGCCCGCGGCGAGGCGGCCGTGATCCTGGGCAGGGCCGAGCGCGTCCGGGAGCTTGTCCTCACCGTGCGCGAGTTCGGCGCCTACGACGTAGACTGGAGCCCCGACGGCGGCACGCTGGCCACGGTCGGCGAGGAGGGCACAGCCATCCTGTGGGATGCCCTTAGCGGTGAGGAAGTGCTCCAGCTATCTGGGCACGAAGACTCGATCTTTGGTGTGGCCTTTGGCCCTGAGGGGGAGCGCCTGGCCACGGCCGCTTGGGATGGAACCCGGGTATGGGATGCTGTCAGCGGTGAATCGCTGCTGGTCTTGGAGGGGGGGGCATCCACCTACGACGTGTCCTGGAGCCCCGATGGCTCGATCCTGGCCGCAGCCAACCTGGACGGCGAGATGATCCTGTGGGATGCTGCCACCGGAGAGGAATTGGTGCAGCTGTCCGGACACGAGGGCGAAATCATCGGAGTGGCTTTCAGCCCCGACGGGCAGCGCCTGGCCACGGCCAGCCCGGATGGAACGGCCCGGGTGTGGGATGCTTCCAGCGGCGAGCCCTTGCTGACGCTGGCGGGAGAGGGGTACGGTTTCTACGACGTGGCCTGGAGCCCCGATGGCGCGACCCTGGTCACCGTCGGCGAGCGGAGCGAATCGATCCTGTGGGATGCGGCCAGTGGAGAGGAACTGCTGCGGTTGCCTGGGCCCGAAGGTGAAGTGTATGGCGCCGCCTTCAGCCCGGATGGCAGGTACGTGGCCACAGCCAACGCTGATGGAACGGCCTCGGTGTGGGCCGCAACGACCGGCGTGCGGGTGCGCCTTTTGGAGGGACACGAAGAGGGCGTCATAGATCTGGCCTTCAGCCCGGACGGCATGCGCCTGGCCACGGCCAGCATCGATGGGACGGCCCGCATATGGGATCTCCAGGAGGAGGTGCGGGAAAGGCGCGTGCCCACGCAGGCTTACCTGGACTTTGACGATGACAACCACCTGCTGGAGGGCCACGAAGACGGGGTCCTCGCGGTATGGGACATTTCCTCCGGCGAACAGGTGGAGGCCATCACCGCGACAGCCGAGATCAGCATCACCGGCGTGGCCTTTGGCGAGGATGGGGCGCGCCTGATGGCGACCGGTGGGGAGGAATGGCTCCGGGCCTGGGCTGTGGCCTCTGGCCAGGAGGCATCCCTTCCACCCTTGGAGGCCCGTGACATGCTGACGGGCGTGGTCGACACTGCCTTCAGCGCCGATGGCGCACGCCTGGCCGCTGTGAGCGAGGGGGGCACCATCGGCCTGTGGAACCTGGAGGACGGGCAGCTATTGTGGAGCCTGCAACTGAGGGAACTCCCGTCGGTTGTCAAAGAGCCCACGCCAACAGGGGAGGGCCGGCAGGCGCCGGTGGGTACGCCCGAACCTGGGGCGCCGGCTGCCGAGGCCAAGCCGGAGGAGGCAAAGATGGTGGTCGGGCAGCTCGCCCTTGACCAGGATGGCTCCCTGCTGGCCGTGGTGATCGAGTTCCAGCAGGCAGTCCCAGCCGAGTCCCAACTGGCCCCAACGTCTCAGAGCAGAATCCTGGCCTGGGACGTGGACGCTGCTGAAGAGCTGCCCGTTGTGCCAATGGCGGAGCGGATCGAGGGCCTGGTATTCAGTCCTGGGGGCGATCAAGCGGCTGCTGCCACCGAGTTGGGAGATGTGTTGGTCTGGGATCCCCGTACGCGCGAGGAGCCCCTGCGTCTGACGGCGGGCGATCGAGTGGACGCGCTGGCCTTCAGCCCGGACGGCGCGCGCCTGGCAACCGCCACCTGGCAGGAGACCCGGATCTGGGACGTATCCAACCGCGAGGGGAAATCGTTGACCCTGCTCTCCATAGGGGAGGTGTGGGACCTGGCCTTCAGCCCCGATGGCGACCAGCTGGTCGTTGCGGCGCTGGGCGGCGGCCTGAAATTGTACCCCCTGGATGTAACCGTCCTGCTGGGGGAGGCCTGCAGCACCGTGACCCGCAACCTGACCCAGGTCGAGTGGGAGACCAACGAGCGGGCCGTCGAGTTCCCCCAGATCTGCCCCCAGCGTCCCCTGCACGATACGGTCATTCTGGCGTTGGTGCGTGAGGGCAAGGTGCAGGAGGCGAGGGACTATGTAGCCCAGGCCGGCCGCCGCGCCCGGGCAGCGGGCTACGAGCTCGGCATCACGTCCGGCGAGGCCATAGCGAACGCCTTTTTTGCCTGGGCGGAGCAGCTCGCAGCCGAGCGCGATTACGACGAAGCGCTGGAGAAGCTGGACCTGGCCCTCCAGGAGGTCCCCGACCTGGGGTCCCAGGGAGAGGTGGCGGCTGCCAACGTGGCTTTTGCCATCTGCAACCAGGGCTCTGAATTCGGTCCCAAGGACCTGGTCTCGCCCGCCTGCGAGGGGATCGCCGCCATGGCGCCAGAGATCGGCGTGGGCGGGGCGGTGACCGGCACCGTCGACAGTCAAACGGGCGACATCTGGGCCTTTGCCGGCACGGAAGGGCAGTTGCTCACCGTGGCCATGGACTGGCTTCACCCCGAACTCGACCCTTACGTGAACCTGTATGCGCCCGATGGGCAATGGCTGGCCAGCGACGACGACGGCGGTGGCGGCTTGAATGCCCTCATCGCTGGCTTCCAGCTTCCGCAGGACGGTGTCTACCTGGTGAATGCCGATGGCCTGGGCGATCGTTTGGGTGCCTACACACTGACCGTCGAGGAGACAAAGGTGGAAGAGGTCCGGTTGGGTGAGACCGTCACGGGGACTGTGGAGCAGGATACCCTGTGGACCTTTGGGGGGCAGGAGGGACAGAATGTCCGGATCGAGCTGCGATTGCTGGGTGACTGGACTGGCGCCAAGTTGACCCTGGTCGTGGAGGGGCGCACGGTGGAGACAAGGTATGAACCTGGCCCTTCGGTGCTCGTCCTGTCAGTCCTGCCAGCCTCAGGCACCTACAGCGTCCAGGTGCAAGCCCTCGAGGGTGACGCCGGGGCCTATACCCTGTCGCTCGACGAATTCCAGGCCAGGGGCACCCTCCAGGCCGGGGACACCGTGACGGCCGAGCTCAGCGGCGCAGCGGGCGACGTCTGGACCTACGACGGTCACGAGGGGGTGTGGATCGAGATGGTCAGCCCTGATCTCGCCCCCAGCCTGGCCCTCCACAGCCGCAACGGCCAGTTGGCCGGGCAATCGGTCGCCGCCAGCCCGGAAGGGCGGGTCGCCGTCGGCCTGTCGGGCGTACCTGAACCGCCGCAGAAGCCGGTGCCGCTGCTGATCGTCGCCCGCTCCCCGGAGTTGGGCGTGAGCGGGTCCTACACCCTCTCGCTCTCACCGACCAAGGCCCTGGACCTGCCCCAGGCCTGTGGCCTGGAGGAGCAGACTCCGGACGACCTTGATCTGCTCAACGACGGCGACGTGGTGATCCTGGCCCCGCCCCGCCCTGTCGATGGGGCCTGGATCGAGGGTCCCTGGCTCGAGGATTTTGGCGTCGACGAAGCGGATCTGGAAGGGTACGTGGGGCTGAAGGGGATCGTCTACACAATATTCGAGGTGGACGGGCAGGGGTGTCCCTTCGTCCTCGTCGAAATCGAGGGCAGGCAGTTGGTGCCCTGGCGAGTCCGCGATCTCCGGCGCGCAGTCATCCCGGAGGGGTAGGGCGAATCGGCGCCCTGCCCCCTAGATCCCAACCATGCCCGGTTGGTCGACGGCGCTGGATTGTGATCCAGCGCGAGCGTTTCTGGGTGTAACAAGGTGCAACGCACCTGCGAGGTGCGTTGCACCTGAAGGGGGGTGGCATGCCATGCACCAGGCAGAGATGGTCTTTAACGGCATCGACGGCGCTAGCGGCGGCTACCTGCTGGCGTCCCTGACGCCGGCCCAGATCGTGGCCCTCGCCCGCGGTGAGCCCCTGGACCGGGAGGAACAGGCCGCCCTCCAGGTGCGCCACGAGCAGACCCTGGACGGCGCTGGCGTCGCGGAGAACGTGGAGGACCCCACCGACCTGGCGCAGGCCGGCTGGGGCGCCATCTTTGCCGCCGGTGCCGATCCCGCCGTGCGCGAGGCGCTGGCCCCGCTGCTGGACCACCGCCGCGCCCAGGCAACGCCCCGCGACGAGCGATTCTACCAGGAATACACTGGCAAGGACGGCTACCAGCCCGGCGAGTCCACGGTGCGCTTCCTGGCGCGCCACGGCGCGGGCCCCGGCCCGGCCGACCCGCGCAACGTGCCCTACTACCTGCTGATCGTCGGCGACCCGGAGGCGATCCCCTACCGCTTCCAGTACCAGCTCGACGTCCAGTACGCGGTCGGGCGGCTGCACTTTGACACCCTGGACGAGTACGCCAGCTATGCCCGCACCGTGGTGGGGGCCGAGGGGGTGATAGGGCGCACCACGCCCTGTCGCGCCACCTTCTTTGGTGTGCGCAACGCCGGCGACCGGGCCACCGAGCTCAGCGCTGAGTACCTGGTGGCGCCCCTGGCCGAGGCGGTGGCTGGCGCTTTCCCCGAGTGGCAGGTCGAGACGGTCCTGGCCGAAGCGGCCAGCAAGGCCCGGCTGGCGGGGCTCCTGGGCGGCGCGGAGACGCCGTCGCTGCTGTTCACCGCCAGCCACTGCCTGGGCTTTCCCCACGACGACGGGCGGCAGCGGGACCACCAGGGGGCGATCCTATGCCAGGACTGGCCGGGCCCGCGGGCCTGGCGCGAGCCCATCCCCCCGGCGCATTATTTCTCGGCAGATGATGTCAGAACCGATATCGGTGCTGGTGCCGGGCTGGGGGGGCTGGTGGCCTTTGTCTTTGGCTGCTTTGGGGCCGGCACGCCGCACCTGGACAGCTTTGCCCACGAGACCACGGGCGAGCGGCAGGCCCTGGCGCCCCACGCCTTTGTCGCCCGGCTGCCGCAGCGGCTGCTGGGCCACCCCCGGGGTGGCGCCCTGGCCGTGGTGGGCCACGTGGACCGGGCCTGGAGCTATTCCTACGCCTGGTACGAGGCCGGCGCCCAGCTCGGCGTCTTTGAGAGCGCGCTGCAGCGCCTGATGAAGGGCTACCCGGTGGGCTATGCCATGGAGTACTTTGACGAGCGCTACGCTGAACTGTCGACCCTGATCGCCGCCGAGCTGGAGGAGATGCGCTACGGCTACGAGCCCGACGAATGGGAGCTGGCGGGCCTGTGGACGGCCAACAATGACGCCCGTGGCTATGTCATCGTCGGCGACCCGGCGGTGCGGCTGGGAAGATGAACAAAGTTCGGACCGG
>Ga0180437_10003189_pt1 | contig 24759 bp, 30 predicted proteins | sample SS_ome_4_FD_132410 | JGI IMG/M metagenome (GOLD analysis project Ga0180437, IMG submission 132410) | Hypersaline lake sediment archaeal communities from the Salton Sea, California, USA - SS_3_D_1 metaG | ecosystem: Environmental > Aquatic > Non-marine Saline and Alkaline > Hypersaline >... | reverse complement strand
GGAAGCAAAGAATCCCAAGAAACGAGCAAAGGATCGCACCAATCCCGAAGATGTGCTGCAAGGTCTCGAATACGGCGCACACTACAACCCCTCATATCGATTTCCACAAGAGACACCAACCCCCAAACCCGACCCCGTGTTCGCATCCTACCAAGCGGCAGAAGCCCGACGGCAGCGACGACAAGGCCGCCGAGGAATCGAACTCTAACCGCCAAGGAGAAACTCATGAGCAACGATTTTTTAGGATCCCAACCTCTAACCGTAGACAATCTGCCAGAACCACATAAGGCGCCACCGTTGGAACCCGGCGATCGCGTTGTCTTGTGGCCGCATCCGTCTGCCCTGAACAACAGGCATCAAAAGTTCTTCGGCTTTGTGGCACAAGTCGAATCACCCCAAACGTGCCATATCATCGTCGCCGTGGAAGGACAGTGGGAATGGCGCGAGTCCTGTGTCCACAAAGATGATTGGCAAGTCAAACTGCGCCCGGCACGTTTCGAAGACAACACATCGGGCATCTACGACCTTGCCGAATCCGAGAAACAGCAACGAGCCGTCGCCAAACGCCTCGATGAGATCGACGAGAAGTTGGCAATTCTCCAGGTCCAATTGCGAAGTCGTGCCCCAAAGCCGGTTGAGCAGCAAGTCGAATCGCCGGACAAACCGTCGGTCGAGTCGCCCCCAAAGCGAAAAAGAAAAGGCAAATCCGGCCCAAAGCAAATTCACAAGACCGGACAAGCAGAAACACCGGAGCCGGCTAGCTAAAGTCGGATTGAGGCATGGCAATCGAATCTACAATCTGCGATCTGTGGAAGAAACAAATTCACGACGCCGATGAAGATAAGCAGCAAAAGTTTGGAAAAGCTGCCGAACGTGCTTGGGGCTTCTTGGGAAAAGGTTTTACCGACCTTTACAAGGATCTCTACACAACACCGGAAGGCAACCCGTTTCCGAACGGACAACCATTCCACAAATGCAGACGCAATCTCTCTCGGGAATTCTGCAATGTCTATTTGCCATACCTCCATCATCGTGTTCCAAATCGACAAGTCGCACCTCGACGACCGATGCCGCCGTCGGAACTCAAGAAATACGTCCAAAATCTGCCGGCACCCGAGAACGAACAAATCAGTGCTTGGCTGCTGCAATGGTGGTTGAACTACTTGCCCACCGAATATGGTCTCCAAGACGAAGTGCGCCCCGTCATTCAAGAGGCACTTGTTAAAGGACGAGGCGTATGGGTCCATGAAATGGTTCCCGGCCCCCGAGGCATGATTCCATCTTCTCTGGGTGATAGCGTTGACAACTGGGGAATCGATCCAAACACAAAGAAGGTGCGAGATGCAGGTTGGATGTACCGCTTGCGAGAAAGAAGTGTTTGGAGCGTGGCCGAAGAGTATCACATTCCAGGACGAGAACTCCAGGGTAAGTATCAAGCATTCTTGGAACAGAAAGCCGGCAAAAAGCAAACAACAGGCAAGGATAGGCCGGACCTCTGCGCTTACTACGAAATCTACACCCGAGGAGTCGGCATTGGCCAAAAGTTTCAACAGACACCGGACGAGTTGAAGGCATTTGGACATCTCAATGAACAAGATAATGCCTGGCTTGTCATAATGCCTGGTGTCGACTATCCGTTGAACTTGTCGCCATGGATCAAACAACAAGGGCCGGACATTGTCGCGAAAGCGTTGAAGTGGCCAATCCCCTTTTACACTGATCCGGCCAATCCATGGCCAACAACCTTTCTAGACTTCTATCCGAACGGCGACGACCCTTGGGCGACATCACCCCTTGAAGCCGCATTGCCGTTACAGAGTTTCATCGATCACGCTTACTCCTTCCTGTTTTGCCGAGTGCGGGCAACATGCCGCGACATCATCATTTTGTCGGAGTTGCTGGATCTTACCATTGTAAATGCTATCAACTATGGTCTCGATCAAGAAATCGTTTTCACCGCCAAAAAAGACGTTGATGAAATTAAGAAACACATTCATATTGTGCAATTTCCCAAAGTCAATGCAGATCTTTGGAAGGTGATTCATTTAGCCGAACGCGCCTTTGAGCGAATGACTGGAATGGATCCTCTGCTGTATGGCGCCCAACCGGGACCAACACAAATCCGATCCAGTGCCGAGGTGCAAATCCGACAACAGGGGGTATCATCACGGCCAAACGATTTTGCAGATGCCGTCGAAGCCTGTAACAGTCGACTCGCCGCAAAAGAAGGTTTCATGACGCGGCTGTTTGTCGAGTCCGACCAAGTATCGGGATTGTTTGCCGACACTCCCCAGATACCTCAATCGGCTGTTGGAAATGATCAAATTGCCCCCGGCCCGCTCACACAATTATGGGCAACTCTCATCGAAACCGACGATCCCAAGACCGCTGCCGTTGATTATACCTACACGATCGAGGCCGGCAGTGGGCGGCGAAAAAACATTCAAAAAGCGGTTCAAGACAGTCAACAACTCGTACAAACATTGATGCCAGCCTACCAGCAACTTGCAATGCACGGCGCCATTCGACCCTTTAACGAATTGGTACAGCTTGTCGGTAATGCCATGGAAACGGACGTATCCCAAATCATGCTAGACCAGCAAGACATCATGGCGATCGCAATGCAACAACAGCAGGGAGCCAATACCGGCGCCGATGTCGAACCATCACAAAGCTAGGAAGCACCAATGCCATATCTCGTAAAAAACGGTCGTCGGGTTTGGCAAGACTACGAAACCGGCGAAACCCAAGACTGCGGGGCTGCGGGACTATGCCACGCGATTGTCGGCACGGAAACGCGGTTCCGAGCACAGAACAGAGAAGTGCCGTTCGGCGGTAACGAACGGATGTTGGCCGCCGCAAAGCGCAAAGCGGAGGCTGCCGGCGTCAACATTCATGGCAAACAGTTTTCTCACCAATTGGCCAGTGAACCGCTTGGTGTCGACGGTTGGTACGACGGACCCGACGATGTGCAACGACTCTGCGAAGAAAAAGGATGGGGACTCAGCGGCAGTCTACACGCAGATCCCGTTTATCCGGAAACAGCCGATGGGCCATACGAAGTTGCCGACGACGTTGTAAAAGACGACATCGAGGCAGAACTTCATGACAGCGAGGCAACCATCGACGACCTGAGTACCACAGAATACACCGACTTGTTCGAAAAGCGAAAAACCGAACTGTCTGGAGATCTCTGATGCCGGCTCCACGACTATTGCTCTATGCCGATGTCGTCGAACACTTGGAAAAGTGGGCCAACCAGCGAGGAAAAAGCCCCAACCTCGAACTGATCAAATGGTCTACGGTACGTGCCTACGAGGAAGTCACCAACTATCACGATTGGACGTTCCTTTTGCGGCCTTGGCGGCTGCATCTCAAGGCACCACAAACCACCGGAACAATTGCCTACGATTACACCGGCGGCACACACGAACGCATGGTAACTCTGACCGGAAACACGTGGCCAAGCTGGGCAATCGACGGAGTGATCAAATTCACAACGGCATCCGGCAACAATGTAGTAAGTCGGGTGGCTACGGTAGAAAGCACAACCGTATTGACCCTCGACCCGAATTTCTGTCCCGATGCCGACGTAGCAGCGGGTACATCCTATTCGCTGTATCGACAGTATTACGTTCTCCCAGCCGATTTTCTCTCCATTGTCGGCATAGTCGGCGAGAACAGTTGGATGGAAGTCAACCCTTCAGCCATGCCGTCCTTGCTGTCTCTTGAAAAATGGGACGATACAACTGGTGATGTGCAAAAGTATTGTGTGGCTGAAGCTCCGGATATGTTTGGCAGCCTAGCAGTTTATCTCTGGCCACCGATCGACAGCGACCAAACGCTAGATCTGACCATCAAACGACATGCACGAACTCTCCGGTATTGCGGACAGGATGTAGCCTTGGAGTTTCCTGGAAACGTGAGTGTTGTTTCCGACAGTGCGGCAATTGCTGGCACAAGCACAAAGTTTGAAGCGGACATGGTCAACTCGATCATTCGCCTCAGTCGAAACTCATCCCAACCAACCAGCTACCAAGGCCGCAATCCATTTGTCGAGGAACGGGCTATTGCTGCCGTTGCCGATTTGTTGGCCGCAACAGCCGACAGCACGTTTTCAGCCACTCGCACCGATGTTGGATACATCATTAGCGACCCCATTGATCTGAATCGTGCTGCATACCCGGCAGTCATGGCATGTACGGAAAAATTCCTCGGCGATGCACTGGGGCTTGAAGACGCAGGACGGTTGTTCGCAAAAGCCGAGCGAGCATTGCAACAAGCGGCTGGAAATGATAAGCGCACGCGACAACGACGAATCGCCGGCAGCTTCAATTACCTTCACAAACGCCTGGCTGACTATCCGTACGATTCCGACGTTCAATAGAGGATGCAAAGATGGCTTACCACAGCAAAACTGATGTCGAACAAGTCTTTGGCACAATCAATGTTGGAGTGTGGGCCGACAAGGATCGCGACGGAAATGCAACAACAATTGCTGCTCGCATCGCTCAAGGAATTCTGATTGGCGACAACATCATCGACGAATACCTACAAAACACACAGTACAAAATTCCCATTCAGGATCAAGATGGAAATGTACCAGTCGGAATCACAAACCTCGCAGCCACCTTTCACGGCATTTGGCTTTACACCACCTGTGGCATCGACCATTCCGGCGTGGAAAACGGCAAGCACGCTCTCTCCAATTTGGAAGAGCGAGCGTACAAGGAATTGTTTGCATACAAGGACGGGACTCGCATCATCAAGGATGCCGTGTAATGGCAACAACAAATCCTCTTACCGCTGCCGTAGAAGCATTGTGGACTCTCTTGGAGGCCAGCAGTGCATTCACTTCTGCCGTCGCGACCGGCAATCGAATCAAACTGACTGAGAGTGTTGCCAATCCTCTTCACCCTCGCGTTATGCCGGCTGACTTCCCCCAAGTCATAATTCGGACCCATGGCCACAAAACACACCAATACACCGATTCGAGTGGAAGTGAGTTTTGGAAGCGGTTCACCATCGAAGTCAAAACCCGCGATACATGGTTGGCCAACAACACCGACGAAACCGATGGGTTGCTCGATCTGGAATTCATCATCTTGCGAGCCTTGACTCCTTGGATCGACACCATGGAAGCCATCACATGGGGAAGTCAAAGCCCGATCAAAGATTGTCGATTGCTGGATGCCAACGAAGGAATCAAGCCGGATGACATCCACAAAGGATGGAAGGTTGTTTGGCAAGGTTTGATCCATTTCTATTTCGACACTTCCTCACTTACTCCAGCTTAGGGTGTTCACATGTCCGACGACGTGATTTCCGGTGTCAATGGTGCCATCGACGGCCAGCGGTGCATTGAGGAATGGTTGATTCGAGAGATTGCCGATCTTCCCGTCATGGTTTGCGCGTCAACCGACGGCGGCGAATTGAACAAGGCCGGCAACGTAGACTGGAAGGGACGCTACACCGCCAAGGGGCATACCCCCTATCGGATGCCAGGCAATCTTTGGACGTTCACCGGAGCCAGCCGCAACGGAAAAGGCTACCAGGGATCAGCCTATACGTCCCGTGCTCACATTGTCTTTCCGGTCAATCGCGGACGATTCATTTATCACGTGGTCGATTTTGCGCAAGGCAGTAGTGCCCTTGGCAAAGGCCCTTACACCGCTACCGACAGTGGATCACCCGATCCGGACATTGCACGTGGACTGACAATGACCCTGGACGGCAGCAGTGTTGCCGAGATGCAGCACATGGAACTGACCATTGAATGCCCGTCTGCCAGGGGGCCTGGAATGGAAGACGGTTACGTATCGGCCAACACCAACGGATACATCTATCGCAAGGCAGGAAATGTTCGAGCCTTCTTGCAGGGTCTCGTTCTTTTTTCCAACCCGGCCGATCTGCCCGTCAACAACGGTGTGTACGCGGTTCACATCAACGTGAACTCGACGCCGGAATACTGGGACATCAATTGGTTCCGACTATTCGATGTCCAGAGCAAAATGGTCATTCACAGTGAAGGCGACACACAAGCCCGCTTCTGGGCGGCGAGTTTCCGGGGACGGTGGACCGGCTGGAAAGACGGATCTCAAGGACACATCATTCAACCCGACGGCACCATATTCTGGGATTAAAACCATGCCACCAGACTGGGAAGAACTGACCAAACAACTGCCCTCCTCCATGTTGCCAAAGGAAGATCAAGACCCTTTGGCTCCAAGTCGCGTTGCGCAACAAGCAGCCGAGGCAAACGTCGAACACGACGATGTGCTCTCCAGTCTACCAGACTTGAAAGCTCAAGTCCCCGCACCCATGTTTGGCGAACAACACATCGGAACCGGTTTGCCGCAACTCAAACAAGCGGAACCGCAAATCAGCGGTACACCTCCACTGCAAGCATCACAAAACTTGCAGGAATTGCCGAATCAAATCAACTCGCTACGTGAAGTCCTGGTGGAACTCAAGACAGCGATGGTAAATCAAGCACAACAAATAATCAATAAGCTCGATGAACTTCTGGAGATGCCGTAATGGCCCCATCTGTTGACCATTGGGATTGTCAAGGAACGCCCCTTCGGTTTGTAACCGAAGACGGAATGAAAGGAATTCGCCAGGTCCACATGGCGTGGAGCGACGTAGGAACATTCCTCGATCAAATTTGGGACTCAGGCAACAATCGGTGGCCGGCAGAATATGACTCCAACTGGGCAGCCTACATTTGGAAGGTGAAGGCTGGCCCAATGGAAAACTCGCAATCCAGCGCTCAAAACGAACACTACCTAAGCTACAACGATGCCGTACTGACCTTGGAATACAATTCCAATGTCGCCGCACTCAATTCTACGGGGGTGGTAAGTGAAACATTCGACGGCGTTGATCTGTGGCAAAGCCTGGGACATCGCAATCTCATGTGGAACTCCGGACAGGTTGACGATCCCACATACCTGAAACCGGACGAACAATCAACCGTCCAGATTGCCACACCCAAGGCACTCTACATACGCGAAGAAAAAGGTGTAATCAGCATTCCTTCAGGATGTGTCTCCTGTATTGGCCACACAAACAACACTCTTGTTCATGCAGATGTTCTGGGCATCAATTTTCCGGCTGGAACGCTGATGTATAAAAAGCCTCGCATTTCACGACAATTCACAACCGAAGGATACACACGTTACCGAATCATTCACACCGCTGAATTCGATCCGCAGTACTGGAACAAATTCCTTCGCAAAGCGACCGGACAATTTGAATACGTCTACAACGAAAACGGGGAACAATTTGAGTACCCGACGGCAGACCTCAATACCTGTTATTCCAAGTAAGTGTGATGGACCCCCTTCCACCTGGTACAAATCTTCGCACGATCCGCAAGTGGCTCAATGACTTGTTGCGACTTGCCACACGACCGCTGCGCGGTGTCGGTACGCACAGCAGCGAAGACGGACACGCCATCATCCCGCTAACAGGACAGGAGGTGCTACTCTACGAATTGACGACAAGTTTTGCCGTTGACGGAACGACAAAGCAGTGGATTGCTAGAGGGAAACCGGTGGTTCGACACCCAAGCAAACTTTGGGCCGTAAACACTAATGCTCAAGCCGAGATAATCGAACTTCCCGCAGGTTTTCAAAATGGCAGCGACCAATCTTTCGGAATGATGCCCTATGGCGCAGGCCAGCGAATCTACGTCACCGATTCTCAAGGAACGCTGGAGTGTGTCAGCCCACCTTTGGACAGGTGGCGAATCGAACTGAAGGATGCCCTGGAGCCTTTTGGTACGGCAACGTGTCACCTGTTGCCGTATCTCGAAGGCAGCCTACAAATTGACACAGGCATCGAGGTCGAAGCAACGGACTTCTTAGGCTTGCGAGGCCGAGCGTACAAGGATGGTACGCCACCCGTACTGGGTTCCCGAGGTTGGATCCAGTATTGCCCCGATCGAAATGCCTGGGAGTTTGTTTCACTCCAACCCCATGCCCAATTGGTTATCGGACAAGCTGATGCCGATTGGAGCGGATCCGATTCGGTTATCAGCATCGACTCGGCCCTCGTCGTCTTGCCAACCAAAGAAGCCTTGTGGATGGATGCCGACGGGAATGAACCCGTTGAATTTGCCAACGATCGACATTGCACCGCCGGCAAAGACAATGATTGGGTGGCCGCATATTGGGACGATCAAGAAGAAGAATTCTACGCATTTATGGGCAAGTTACGAGAACAAGAAGTCATGACAAATTTTCAAGTCGACACGACCAACCTGAAGCTGCAAAAGAAAACACGAAAAGTCTGGGCTCACATCACAGAAGACGAAAGCAACTGGACCGACATTCACACCGGGGATGCCTGTCCATAACGAGACAATGGGAAACATTCAGTTCAACAACAACAAGATTCTTTTTTCCGGCAGCAACAAAATTGCCATGGACTCAAGCTGTTGCTGTGGATGTACGGGATGTTCGGGCACTGCGCCAAACCAGTTGTCCATAACGATTGCCGGCGTCACTGGCTGGCCGTGCTGTTCGGATTTCAACGACACATTCGTATTGACGCTCACACCACATGCAAGTGGCCGGTGTCAATGGGAATACTCCGGCGCACAATGCGACATTACGGCGTACATGGATGGGCTCACCTTACGAGTAGAGATCGTCGGGGCCGTTGGTGTATGCCAATTCGACTTTTCGTACGCGGAAACATTCGGCGCCACCCCTGATTGTTCGGCATGGAACAACCAAAGCGTCACCTACAACACCCAAACACCGTTTAGCATCTGTAATGCAGCGGCTTCTACCTGCCTGGCAACTGCGGTTTGATCAATGGATTGTCTATTCGAAAAAAACAACAACGGACTTTGGCAGTGCCAAGAATGCAACTGGGAATACCCTTTTGTTATCGATCGACCTCCCCACCGAAATTGTCCAGAAGGTTCCCGAGAGTTTTCTCTCGAACGGAGAATCGCACAAGCCGTCAAAGCGGAAATGACCGGTTTGTCCGAAGAAACGATTCTCAAACGTCTGGCTTGTTGTCGAACCTGCAAAATGTTTTGTGAAACAGATTGTCCTAAATTCAACCCACACGGCAATACCCCCTGTCGTTGGTTTGTCGCACTAATCCAACGACGAGATCGACCAACTCATGCTTGTGAGAGATGGATTTCCCTCCAAAAAACTAGCTCATAGGAGATGCTGATGCCTACTGCAACACTAACCAGAAAACTGTCATGCGACGGTTGGGTGCAAACCGCCGCCAAACAAATCACCGCTGATGCATTCGAATATGTCGAGGTATCAGTCGGGGCCACTGATTCCGACAAACAAGTCGACATTGCAATCGACAAGTCGCAGTTGAAGGCGATCCTCATTTACTCAACGGATTCGGATCTGATGCTGGAGGCAAACGCGGCCACCAGTGGCGGGCGCGACTTCGTTCTCAACATCGACGAAGACTTGGGATTGGTCTGGACGGAAGCCGATGAAACAAACGGCTATTACACAAATCCAATCACGGCCGATGTGACGAAATTCTATGTCACCAACATTGGAGGAGTAGCAACCACACTCCACATAGGGGTGCTGCGCGACGCAACTCCGTAGTGATCAATCATGCACAACACCATCTATGTAGCCGGTTATCCAAACCGGATCGGTGGGGCGCCGTCAGAGTTGTGGCACACGATCAAGTTGTGGCGCAGAAAACAGGTGCCAGTAACGGTTTTCCCCACATGGAAACCTGATCTCGAATGGAAATGCCGACTTGAGATGATTGGCTGCAAAACAACTATGATCTCCCCCGGCGATTTGAGGGGGGAAATTGTTGTCGCCCTATGCAACCCGGAAGTAACTGCGCACCCGGAAGTTTTCGAAGGCGCCAAGATCGTATGGGGACCGTGTTGCTCGTATCTCTCCGGATACGAGGCTGACTACTATCGCAAGCACCCCTTGATGACAAAATACCTTTTCCAAAGCCACTTTCAACTAAACGGATTATGGCCCGAATACAAAAAACGAGGTGTACGCCGCAGTCAATGTCATTTGATTCGAGGTGCCTTTGATTGTTCGGAGTTTCCATATCTCCCCAATCCACATCGACAGGGAGGCAAATTTGTTTTGGGGCGACTCTCCCGATCTCACCCCTGGAAATTTGCAACAGATACATGGGAAATCTACACGGCCATTCGCGAAACAATCGATGCTCCTGTTACCGCTCGGGTCATGGGATTTCAACCATTCTCGATTCGTGGGCCAGTACCAAGCTGGGTCGAAATCTTGCCGGAAGGCGCCGAATCGCCACAAACATTCCTTCAATCGCTTCACGCTATGGTGCAACTCACACATAAACCTGAAAATTGGCCGCGAACCGGTCTTGAAGCAATGTCGGTTGGGGTGCCCATTGTTGTCGACGATGCTGGAGGTTGGCAAGAAATGATCGTTCACGGAAAGACAGGGTTTCTCTGCCAAGACAAAACGGCTGTTGTCGATGCCTGCAAGACCTTGGCTGAAAACGAATACCAACGGATGGAACTGACGGGCCGAGCCAGAGAACGCCTTGAAGAAGATCTCGCCAATCCGGATATGATTTGGGCCAACTGGAAACGACTGTTTGACAGCCTGTGATCGGAGAAGCACAATGCGTCCCCTCATCGTCAGTTATGCAACGCGAACCCCCACGTTCTATGCAATTGCCCGAGAAAAACTGATCGCCGATTGTCAACGACTCAACCTGGAGCATAGCATTCGATTGATTGATCCACCTGGCGACTGGTATGGCAATGTGCGACACAAACCTTACTTTCTCCGCGACTGTCTAGCCGGCAAAATTTGGTGTGATACGGACGCCCCCCATGCTCGACCGATCGCATGGGTAGATGTTGACTGTCGGTTGAATCGCGTTGACCCCCTACCCAACCTCAACCTCTTCGACGTTGGGGTTCACGATGCCACGGGCAACATGGATGTAACATGTGGCATTATTGTTCTCAATCGAACAGCAAGGGCAATGGAATTTGTCCAGGCATGGATCGATCGCATGGTACAAGAGGGCACGCCTGGCGAACACGGTCCCTTGTGCCGCACAGTACGAAACCCACCGCAAGGGGTGCGGATCATCAATGTTACAGAACTGTTTGGCTGGGACGTGAACGAACACATTCGCGATGTCGCCAAGCGTTCTGGACCGATTGTTTGCGAACACTGCGGACGAGGGTACGACGAGTTGTTGGTCGGCCGACAGCTAGTCTGTCGGCAATGCGGCACCATCATTTTTGTAGGACAAAAAAATGCGAATGACACCGATCGAAACTGATGTGCCAGGACGAGGACCGGAGCGATTGAAGTTCTTTGGACTTTGCATGTCGCAAAACCAAAACGCCTTGGCAGCATTCAATATGATCTTTGAAGAATACGGCCCTTTCAAGCAGATCATTGAGATCGGAACAGGCAACGGCGGATTGTCCGTCTTGTTTCACATCTACGCCCTGACTACCGGCGCCCGATTTACTACGTTCGACAACAAACCACGCAACAACCAACTCTTGCAAGAACTCGACGTGGATTGCTGGCATGGATCCTGTTGGGATTTCCAAAAGGATATTGCCTTAATGATTCGGCAACCCGGGCGCACTTTCGTTTTCTGCGACGGCGGAGACAAACCAAAAGAACTGGCTGTCTTCAGCGAACACCTAAAATCAGGTGACTTGATTGCCGTACATGACTATGCACCAAGTCGCGACTTTTACAAACACGTCATGCTCCACAACATTTGGGATTGGTGCGAGGTCACATGGGAAATGATCGAACCGGCCGTAAACAAATACGGACTGGAAGTAATTGAGCAACAAATCGGTTGGTTATCGGCAATGTGCATTCTCCAAAAAAAGTAGTATGGCAATTTATCTACCCGATTACGACGCATCCTTTCTTCACATCGCAAAGACCGGTGGGCTTTGGGTAGAAGAAGCCTTGTTTCGAACCCAATGTACGACTCGCTTTATTTCATCCCCACAAGACGACACGTGTGCTGATCGGCATTGCACCAAGGACAGTTGTCCCGATGCGAAGTTTACTTTTGCATTCATTCGACACCCACTCCATTGGTACGCTTCATGGTGGACTTATTCTGCCGGGCGACCACACAATTGGGATCGTTGGCATTGGCACCCGACCTATCCACTCCAACGATTGCGACATGTTGACTTCGGTGAGTTTATCCAACGAGTAATTGATCATGCTCCTGGCTTTCTGACAAAAATGTTCGAACAATACACCGGTCCATTGGAGAAACCGAATATCAACTTCATCGGCCGCACCGAAAACCTAAAGCATGATTTTTGTTGTGTTCTCGATGCGATCGGACATCCATACGATCCAACCGTTCTTGACAACTTGCCACCACAAAACGCGGGAGGATCCGTCGTGGGACACGCAATTTGGCGAGAAGATCAAGAACAACAACTCCTAAAACTCGAACACAAGATTGTGGAGTTCTATGATGCAATTACTTAAAGTGTACCTGTTGGTCGAACATCTTGGCTGGAACGCCAAAAACCATGCCGATGCAATTGCCAAATACGCCCCTCCCCATTGGGATGTCGCCATTGACCAGTGGACCGGCCACACTCGGAAATGGAATTACGACGATGCCGATGTGATCATCAACCTTGGCAGCAATGTTCATGAAGAACTGTACGAAACGTGCTGCCGACGGGCGCCCAATGCCGTTCTGTTGAGCCGCTACAACACGTGCTACCCGCGCTATGTCGAAAAGCTCAACATGTTACATGAATGCTCGGATCTAGTTCTCGTCGAATCTCGTCAGTGTTTCGCTTTGGCTCGGGGAGGTCGACCCAAGCTGCGGTTAGCACCTAGCGGGGTTGACTTGAATGAATTTTGTATTACCGTTCCACCGATTGACCGACCATCAAAAGCCTTGTGGTGCGCCGGAATCATCAATCAAGGACAAGAACGAGCCGACGTGAAGCGGCACACCTTGGCGATGGAGGTTGCAGAAAAACTCCGACCGTTGGGAATTGAAATGGAAGTCATCGTAGTGGACCCCAACGGCGAATCTCTTCGCTCGCGCGAGGAAATGGTCAAGTGGTACAACTCCGGTCGACTCTTGATTTGTACCAGTGTCATGGAAGGGTTGCCGAATACCGTGTTGGAGGCAATGGCATGTGGATGCGGCATTGTCTCTACGGCCGTCGGCATTGTTCCGGAGCTAATCAAGCCAAACAAAAACGGATTGATTGTGTCGCCGACAGTGGATTCCTTTGTGACCGCGATCTGCAAGGCCAATCGCAATTATCTGTACTGGTTGCCCGACATCAAAAAAGAAATTGCGGAATGGAGTTGGGCACGACTGGCCGGCAATTACTACCAACTGGTCGACGAAACATTTTGTGCCCGTTACAGCACAGGAAGAGAGTCATGAAAATCGCTGGCGACTTCGACCGCACTTGTTGCCCCGTTTGTCGGTCCACGTCAATCATTGAACGCTATTGGCGCATTCCAGTATTGCGGTTGCAGGAATCAGCCGTGTTAGACGGCATTGCAATTCACCACGTCCCTACGCTGAACGCACCGGATCTGTATTCCTACGATCGGTGTTTGCAATGTGAAGCAGTCTATCGCAATCCAATCGACTCGTTCCAGGGACACTCCGACGAACATGCGGCGAAGCGAGTCAAAAAGGATCTTCCCCACGGAAGCCAGGCCCGTTACGACTTCGCTGCCCCATACCTCCCAGACGGACAAACGATCATCGACGCCGCTTGCGGCATGGGAACGCTCCTCGACGTTGCATCGCAATACCCCCAGTGGAAGCATCGCATCGGCCTGGATATTTGCAAAACCTACATCGAGCATGTCAAAAGCCAAGGGCACGAAGGGTATGTCGTCGACCTGCCACAGGTGCCAGACGTACATGCCGACGCCATCTTCTTTTCCGAGGCGTTTGAGCACGTCAAATCACCCCATGACGTTCTGCGATCGCTTTTAAGAACGCTCAATACCAACGGCATACTCTTTTTCTCGGCCGAATCCCTTGGCGACCCCATCGAAATTCGACAGACCGAAACCATCTTTGTTACGGAAAAATCCATCAATCGCCTTTGCCAATTGCTTGGTGTGAAGATTCTTCACGTCCAGCATCAGGTCGGGAGATTCCTGGTGGTTACGCAAAAGGAAACATCATGAACGGAAAAGCCCTGTTTGTCGTTGCTCACCCCGACGACGAAGCCTTGTTCTTTGGTGGAACCATGCTGTCGTTGGCTTGTGACCGGATCGAGATTCACATTGCGGTTCTGACCGGCGCCAAATTCTGCAATTCACCCAAGACACCAGAGCAAGCAGAACGTGAACCGGCAAGAATTGCTTGTCGTTGGGGCGCCTTTGCCCGCGTTTGCCTGGCGGTTCGGGCGTTTGCCTACCGAGCGAGATTGCCGCAAATGCTTGAAGCCAACCATTCCTTGTACGCGAAGGGATTACATTGGCTGGAAACGCTGATGAAAGCCATACGGCCAACGCTTGTCTTCACACACGGCAAAGATGGTGATTACACGGCAGAGAAATACGCCGACGGTTGGGCAACAGCACGCCATCAACATAAGCTCTGCCATGATCTCACGATGGAGACAAGCCCGACGAACGTACATGCGATCGACCCAGAGGGTGACATCATCTACCAGTTCGACCGCGACAAGAAAATGAAGCTGCTGGACTATTACCGCCACGGGTGTACCCAGACAAAAGTCTGGGACGCCGAAAAGAATTACCCGGAGTTTTGTACCGATGTCGAACGATTCAGATTATTTGTACCGTGACTTAGAGATCTGTCCTTGGTTGAAAGACGGCGCCCGACACACGCCGACACTCTCAGACCTGGCAGCACGAATGTCGCAACGTCCTGGCCGTGTCCTGGTCACAGGTTGCGGCAGCGGCGAACTGTTGCGACTCTTGCATAATGACCACGGCTTCCCGGCGGATCACCTGTATGGCTGCGACATCGAGCCGGACCATGCCGAACTGGCACGCAGGCGTACTGGATTGAAAACAATCATCGAAGCCAACTTCAATCTTGGGAATCCGTTTCCAGAAATCGGTTTCGACTGGATCACTGCCATGAATTGGCTGCAATCCGATTGGCCGTACGAATATCCCGTCAAGATCGAACGCGCCAAGCATCCCGGCATCAATCGTTATCAAGAAATACTGGATAGCGTTTCCATGTCGGCCAACCGTGGCGCGTTCTTTGCCTGGGACTTTCACAAGATGTCTCTCGGCCAAGAATTCCAAGAGATGATCGAGCGCCGAGGGTGGCCGCTACGCGACACACTCTTTTTCCCATGCAATGAACGGAAACGATACCCCGAGTTTTACCCCATTTTCATCTACCAAGTAAAGGACTAAACACGATGCACCGTGCATGGCTCGGATATGATAAACCTGGGTGGGCATACCACCGTCGCTGCATGGGATTGTTGAAGCACGCACCAAACGATTTTCATGTCGCAACAGGTGAAGGAAGGAAGCCCAACCTGCCCACAGAACCATACGACATCTATCTCCAATTGTGCTACTTCCATGCCCCCCACCTCCGTCAACATCTTGCCGACTTGGGACACGACGGCATCATCGTAACCGGCTGCAACACCGGTTGGATCAACGAGGGGCCGCGTGAAGGGCGATTTCACTTTGAAACCTTCAAGGGCGCCTCGGACCACGTGATTTTCAACAATCGTGCTGCCTGGCACCTGGCCGGTACAATCCCAAACTCGACATGGATTTCCAACGGTGTCGACCAAGACGCATTTCGCGTAAAGATCCCTCTGCATCAACGCAAGCCAAAAGTCATTTGGGTCGGCAGCTTCTTTCACACGGAACCGAATCGCGACTTGAAAAACTATCGATCAATCATGTTGCCCCTGAAAGAGCGATTGGAAAAACGAGGTATCGAGTGTGACCTGCGCCGCGTTGACTCAACCAAGGGTCGGCACCAAGGAGAACCTGGCGTTCATTTCTACTCAACCGAGGAAATGGTCGATTGGTACAATTCGGCCACAATCTATGTGTGTGCCAGCAACAGTGAGGGCACGCCGAATCCCGCATTGGAAGCGGCCAGTTGCGGTTGCACCATACTTTCTCCCCCCGTCGGCAACATGCCGGAATTGATCAAACATGGTGTCAACGGATTGTTTGTCGAGCGATCAATCGAAGCGATTGAAAAAGCCGTCGACATCGCCACTGAAAACTATCTCTCCCTGGCAACGGAAATGCTCAAATCCATCCAGGTGTGGGATTGGCAATTCGTTGCCAAATCCTACTACGCTTTGTTTCGCCGGCTAATCCACGAACGAAGACAAATTCATGCTGCCTGAAAAACCCCTGTTCATCATCGGCACCGGTCGCAGCGGAACAACATTGCTGTTTCGGCTACTGGCAAACCACCCGGATCTTGCATGGCCTTGCATTGGCCACACCCCCTTGCCCGAACCGTATGACCTTTGGACAAAAGCAGGGTTCCATTGCTTTTCGCGACCGTGTCGTGATCTTCGAGGCATCGATGCGGTACCCGAACAAAATCGCATGGAAATCCAACAATCGTTTGCGCATTTCTGCGAACAAGCCAACCGAACCCGATTTCTCACAAAGTATACCGGTTGGCCCCGACTGGAGTTTGTTCGTCGGATCTTTCCGGATGCACGATTCATTCACTTGATGCGAGATGGTCGAGCCGTTGCATGGTCGCTGATGCAACAGCCATGGTGGCACGGTTGGCAGGGACCAACTCAGTGGCGATGGGGACAACTATCGCCGGAAGATCAACAGATCTGGGAAGAATCAGATCGATCTTTCTATGTTCTTGCCGGGCTGCAATGGAAACTCTTGATGCACTCAATCATGGCTTCTTCGGCTCTGCATCCAGTCCTGCATCTCAAGTACGAACGACTGGTCGCTTCGCCCGAAATCGTCTTGTCTGAAATTTGCCGCTTTGCCGAACTGCCAACCAAGAAACTTGGCGTCGAACTTCTCAAATCCGCCAATCACAAATGGCGATCCATCGACACTTCAGAACAGGTCGCATTCAACAAACATCTTGGACCTGTCTTGTGCCACTACGGGTACAACCTTTGAGTGGTCACTCCCCACTTCATCGCCAAGGCGTCGGCTGCAATAAACACCATAAGGTAAAAGCTGCCACGGCCGCAAGGATTACCCACCCCACCAACTTTGTTTTTTCCTGATAGTCGACCACAAGACTACCTCCCTTAACCTTTCCCCCACCAAAAAAAGAAGTTCCTCATTGCATCACAAATTAGCCAGTGGTAAACTATCAATTATGCATTTTGAATGATCTCATTTACTGGATAACATCGTGTCGCAAGCCATTCACTTGATTGTCGACGGCAACACCCTTTTGGCAATCACTGTTTCGCTAAATGAAGCTAAAGCATATCTCAACGCAGTTCATCTTACGCGACCTCATGCGAAGATTGTTGAATATGCGTTAGACCCTCATGCCATCTGCTGTGCAATCCGTCGAGCCAACAACAAGTCGCGTTGTGCATACACTTGCGTAACATCAGCAGAGCAATGCCCTAGAAAAACCTGAGCCGCCTCGACCCCAAACTCTCGTCGAATCTCCGTTGCCTTTGTGTGGCGCAACTGATGCGGAGTCCAAAAGGGAATTGCTTCACCCAAATATCGGTTTGCCTTGGCGATCCCATACCGCACCGCTTGACGATAACTTGTTGTGTCGTAGTGATCTCGACCATGCCCGGCAGACTCTTGTGGAGAAAAGCAATGGGCGTCATCGGATCGCAACAAGAAGGGTCGAAGAGCCTCTTGGGCACGGCTTCCTAAAAACACTATCAATTGTCGATTGGCATAATCAGTCTTGTGAACAATCGGCTTGTAGACCCACACCTCTTCAGAGCGATCGACTTGACCCGGCGTGATTCCACAAACATTTTGGCTGCGCATGCCGGTAGCCATTTGAAGCCGAATCATTGCTGCGATGACCGACGACACGTACGGCAAAACAGCGCGAACATGTGCCAAATCAACCGGCTGAATGGGTGGAGATTCCCCCGCCTCACTGCGACCCTTTCTTAGAGGAGCAACGGCTTCACAGGCTTGGAGGACTGTCGGCGGAACAAGTTCTTCGGCCACGCCCCAGCGCAGCATTCGCTTCAATCTGCCAATTTGACGATTGATCGTGGTTCGGGCCCACGGTCTTGGTGGACACGTCCACCGGCCGGTAATCATCAATTGTCGAACCTCCTTCAGGGCTCTCGGCCCAAAATCGCCAATCTCAAGGTCTGGACAGTAAAACAAAAGAACCTTGGCGATTATCCGGAAATGCTCATACTCCGTTGCAGGTCGGCCAGGTCGAGGTTGGTAGTACAACAAAGCGTGATCCAGGAACCGTTGGCACAAGTCCGTAATTGTCGAATCAGGGCCCTCAAGCGGCGTCTGAGCCGGCTCCCGCGCGATCGCCGCAATGAATTTCGCATACGCTTGTCGGCTCTCTACGGAGCCGTACGAGCCAGGAAGACGTATTCTCCGCCCATGATGTTCGACGAATGCCCAATCTCGATCTGCCCGGCGCCGGTATTTGGGAAACGACATGACACTTCGGACCTTTCCGGCCGACATTCGGACCCAAAAGCCCAAAAATCGGACCCAAGATGATAATGGGCCGAAGTTGTCTAAATCCTTTCATTCCAACGACTTGCAAGGTACACCCCACACGATTCGAACGTGTAACCTTCGGTTCCGTAGGACACCAATCGAAGGTGGGGGCATTTGCCGAAGTCATTCGCAGAAAAGGACTTAGGTAAACACCGGCCTATTTCATAACCCTACTGTTCTCCACGGATCACCATTCACCACCACAGGAAAACGGCCCCTATCCTTCTGAATCGGACCCAGAATCGGACCCATCCTGCTTGGCGTTCTTCGTCACCCATTCAGTCCACGATTTTTCAACGGCAGCCACCCACCGTCCAAACCGTTCCAGGGCCGTATTCTTCGAAGAGTCGCTTGCTATCGATAGCACCACATCTCGGCCAGCCATTTCGTCCGCGATCCCCTCGATTTGTTGGCAAAGAGATCTCATTCGGGTGGAAATCATCCGAATATCCGACGCGTCATATTGTCCATTCTTGGTTACAGGCATTTTGCCCCTCAACATTTCTCCACAATTTTAGACTCTTTTCAACTAGAGGCAACCACCCCCAAAAAATTTTTGGGTTGTAAATCGTTATGGTGCAAAGACTTACAAACTATGTTTGTGAACAAAATGCAGGGACTTATTGACATATATGGGCAAGTGTGGATAATTGACGACATTCGAGGAGCAAAAATCATGGATGACAAGATTTTCACCGTCGACGAAGTTGCCCAAATGTATCCGGGCGCCGGCGGTAGGCCACACCTAAACCCGGAAACCGTCTATCGATGGATCTGGCACGGTGTCTGCGGCGTCAAGCTAATCCCATCTGTTTCGATCGGCCCCCGCTACGGAATTCGCCAATCCGATCTCGACAAGTTTCACAACGAAGTGGCTCAGGCTAAGGCCACAAAACGGGCAAGTGCCCAAAAGGCTGCAAAAGGTCGCGCCAAGAAAGCTTCGGAGAAGCGGAAGCGCCAACTGGCAGCAACACACGGAGTTTGATGCACGGAGGGTTACGGGGATGTGTAGGGCGCTGCGTCAAGGACGATTGTTGGCGATGGTCCCCCCGTCCTTGTCAACAATCGCATCCGTTGCCTCGCGTCGAGTCTTGCCCCCTCGGCGCGAGGCGTTTACTGAACAATCTCTTCTCGACCTTCTTGCCGAAGTTGGGTCGAGAGATTTTCGGCCGACGACTTGCGGCCTCCTTAGATCGCGGCGTGCCATCTCTCGGAGAGGTCGGTGCGCCGCGTTTTTTGAACTACCCAAAGCACGACTGACCTCTGGTGGGTATGGAGCAACAGGAAAAACCCGTCACCGCCTGTTGCAAGTTCTACACGGCGTCCGAAGCCAAATTGGGCGGGAGCAAGTCAGTCAGGAACAACGACGGGGGGCAAGCCGTGCTCGGCCCCCTATCGTCTTGCGCAGGCAGACGGCGAAGTATTTGGCGACCCGCATGGGTGGTAACTTTTTCGGTGTAGTTAACGCCGACAATTCCACAGTAGGCGCGCGTAACGCTGTGGTGGACAAAGACAACAAGCCAGACGGTATCGAGTCCGTCCCGAGTTCGCTCGGTGTGTACGACTGGCCCGTCTGCCTGCGCCTCTTCCAGGTTCGAGTCGTGGCGAGGCCAATTCTTCTTTTACATAAGGAGCGAAACGATGGAATTCATTGCCGGGTTTGGCGTCCTTTTCGGTTGGATACTTGGTTTCCTGTGCTGCTGGAAAATGCAGGCAGATTTCCAACGCATCCGAGATCGGCACAAGCTCTGACAGTTTTGCAGCGGCGGCGTGGACAGCGACACGCACGACGAATCGGAACAGGTATTCCGGCGACCTTGCGAGATTGGCACGCATGGTGGTTGCGAAGCCCTAATGCGATATGTGGGCCAACAAGCCGCCCGTCTTCGATGGCGGGGCCCGTTCGTCACGGGCGAGGGAAACGACCGCTCCCGATTGCCAAGCCGGTGCAATTCCGGCCCGCTGCACTTCTCTGGCCGCACCCGCAAAGCCTTGGGTTGACGCATAAGACGGCCGTTAACGGCGTCTGGCAAGGTGGATGCTTAGCTCTCAGTGGGAGCGGTATGGGTGCCTGTTCTGGTGTGAGCCCGCAAAAGCAGGGTCACTCCCTGCCAGCAAGCGGTGGGTTAAATTCCCCCGGCACATGCGGCCAGAGACTTTTGCAGTGGCAGGCGTTCGGCAACGCACTGGGGCGCGCCGCCAATACGGACACCAGAGACGCGGTTCGACTCCGCACCACTGCCTTTTCCGGAATTTCAAAACGACTTGGGAGAAAGACGGATAGTCAAGGACCGGCTAGAACAACTCGCCCAGGATTGGAGCGACTGACACGTAAGGACATTGGCATGAAATACATGATTATATGCAACGACGAGGTTACTGCGCAATTCCTGCACCAAGATGATCGCGACTTGTGCCTTGAGGCGTTGCGAGAAACGTATGAGGACACAACATTTTTTGCCGCAGAGAAAACAGAAGAATCGTCATGAGCCGCAAGTCAACCTACCCGGACATCGCAACGGCCGGACGGAGCAAGCTCGTTCCGTTTCGCAAGGATGAACCTGCCATGGCTAGACACGATCGCCGAAAAGAAACGAACGCCCAACACTTCGAAGAGGTGCAGCTTTGGTGTGAGCACAACGGGTGGAGCGTAGAGGTCAAGAACCACGGACACCATTGGATATTCCACAAAGAGGGCACACTCGCAGAATGGTGGCCATCAAGTGCAAAGTGCGTGCTGAACAAACATTGGCGCAAGGGTATTCACGTGCATGATTGGCGACAAATGATCGATGTGTTGAGACAAACCCGAACAAGATTCAAGAAATGAAATCATGGGCAACAAAAGGATTGACCAAGAATCTTTATGGGGAGTAGGGCAGTTGGTAGCCCGCCAGGCCCATAACCTGGAGGTCGTTGGTTCGAGTCCAACCTCCCCCATTCCAAAAATTGGTGGCGGGCTGTTTGCCCCGCGATCTGATTGCGAGATTCGCAATCGCGCGGCGCATGATGTCATGCGCCGCTTTTTTCTCCAGTCTCAAACCAGGAAGGAACCATGGAAAAACAACTCCTCACACACTCCCGCAAGCACTCTTTCCAGGTTTGTCGCCGCCGATCCTGGTGGGAATACGAACAGGGCATTCGCCGTGTAACCGACAGCCGGGCATTGCGAATGGGTAGCGCGTACCACGCAGGACTTCACACTCTCAAGCAAGGCTGCGATCTCGACCTCGCCATTGATACCGCCCGTGCTTACTATGGTGAAGCACCCCCCCAAGTTGAAGAATACACTTGGAAGATCGAACAGGAAACTATTGCAGCATTGCTGTCCGGATATGAATGGCGATGGGCCGACCGAGAAATAGAGTTCATCGAAAGCGAACAACCCTTTTACCTACCGTTAATAAACCCGGAAACGAATGCCGCAAGCCGCAATTTCATGCTGGCCGGCAAAATCGACGGCATCGCCAAAATCGACGGCCGACTTGTGGTACTGGAACACAAACTTTACAGCGAAGATCTCAACGAAAACTCTGATTTTTGGCGCCGCCTTCAGCTTGACCATCAACTGACCATTTACCTGTACGCAGCCCGCCACCTTGGATACGACGTATCAGCCGTCTTCTTCGACGTGACCCGCAAACCGACCATCCGGCCTGAAAGGGTGCCCCTGCAAGACAAGGACGGAATAAAGATTGTGCTGGACGCCGACGGACAGCGCGTAATGACCAAGGATGGAAAAAAGCCTCGCCAAACACCCGACAAAGCCAAAGGCTGGATCCTTCAAACTCGTCCGATGACACCGGAAGAGTGGTCCCGCAAGCTCATCAACGACATCGGTCTGCGTCCAGCATTCTACTACGCTTGCCGTGAGATCCCTCGACTCGACGACGACATCAATGAGTGCATGTCCGAGTTGTGGGAAGTGCAAAAAACTCTTCGTGAAGCACAACGACAGGACCGTTGGTATCGTACCGTATCTCGCGATACGTGCCCCTTCTGTCCGTACTTTGCGCTGTGTTCGTCACACATCAATGTCATCGACGAACTACCCGAAGAATTCCAAATCCTCGACAACATTCATCCCGAACTGGAGCAATAAAATAATGAAGCCCGCAACATTTCCGAAAATACCGAAACCGGCACCGACATCTCAGCCGGCAATGACACCCCAGGCTGAATCGCACGAATCAGAAACCATCCAGGAAACACCAAAGCCGACACCAACATTCCAGCCGGCAATGACACCCCAGGCTGAATCGCACGAATCAGAAACCACCCAGGAAACACCAGAGCCGGCACCAACATTCCAGCTGGCAATGACACCCCAGACTGAATCGCACGAATCAGAAACCACCTCAGAAACCTCAATTGGGGTATCCCGAGGTCTAAGCACAGGGGCGGGACACAAGATCGTACTCTACGGTCCTGGCGGCGTTGGAAAGAGTACCCTGGCGGCATTGGCTGAAACGGTAGTGGGAGAACTACTGTTTGTGGACATCGAAGAGGGCACGCGGTTCCTGAATGTGACCCGAATTGACCCGACACCAACCACATGGGACACAGTTCGTTTAGTTCTCCACGATACCAAACTGCTTGAACGCTTCGGCGGTGTTGTAATCGACAGCTTCACGAAAATCGAAGAGTTGGCCATTGACTGGACGCTACAAAACATACGGCATGAAAAGGGCGGTCCCGTCAACTCGATCGAAGGGTATGGGTGGGGCAAAGGATACATGCACGTTTACGAGACCTTTCTTCTGTTGCTCAGTGACCTAGACGCATTGACCCGACGTGGCAAACACATAATCGCCACGTGTCATGACTGTACCGCAGAAGTACCAAATCCCGGCGGCGAAGATTGGATTCGGTACGAACCCCGTCTGCAATCACCCAAAAAAGGCAAGGCGTCGATTCGGCATCGAGTCAAAGAGTGGTGTGACCACATGTTCTACCTCGGCTTTGACACATTCGTTGACGACGACGGCAAGGCCAAAGGAAGCGGAACACGAACCATCTATCCAACCGAACTTCCAACACATTGGGCCAAAAGCCGCACTCTATCGGAAAACATTCCCTACACGGGAGGTGATACTACCCTTTGGCAACTCCTATTTGGAAAGGACACAACATGACCAATACCGAACGACGAGAAATTGCACAAGCCGGCAATTTTCGTGGACTGATCACCGAATATGGATTGGTGCAACAGCAAAGCGGTGCAACGGCAATCTGGATCTCTGCCCGCATCGACGAGGCATGGGATCCGGAAAATAAAGAGTGGGTCGATTGTCGCGAGTACAACATCTTCGCTACCGGCGACATCTACATCATCAAAAAGGACGGCAAGATCAACCAATCACAAGCTGAAGCACTTGCCAAATATGCAGGTTGGGACATGAACCTCGCTTCGGTCTATGGCAATTCCTGGGTGCCAACCCCCAGCCAGTTTGTGGTGAACAGCGATACCTACAAAGACAAGACTCGCTACAGAATCGAGTGGGTCAATGCGTACGATCGCACTCCTGGTCAACGAGCGGGTGTTGTTGATTTGGAAACAGCCAAAGTAATCGAAGCGCAATACGGGTCACAGTTCCGCGCCTTGGCCGGCAACGTAAAGCGCAACGGAGATAAGCCAACCGGCAAACCTTCAGCACCCAAGCCGGCACAAGCTCCACGGGAGGATGTCGCCAAGGCGCCCTCGATTAAACCAGAAGAAGGCGAAAAGGAAATCCCCTTCTAATGCGATGTCCTTTTTGTCACTCCAAAAAGGTGGCTGAACACGGGCACCGGACCTATGTGTGTGCTCGATGCAACGCATGGTTTGACGATGATCCAGACGAGGGAGGTGACTACTTCTCGGATCCAACTAAACGCATGACTGTTCGAGAGAGGCAAAAACAACGTGCCAAAAAGCGACGATAACCGCCGGCAAACCGTTTTCTCGATCAAAAGTTTGATCCAAGGTTTGCGGGCAAACGAACGTGAGTCAGAGTTGCTTGTGCGAAACTGGTTGTGTCGAGTCGCTGTAAATGCGAACACCCGCGACATCCAAACTCTG
>Ga0180437_10003188_pt1 | contig 24765 bp, 17 predicted proteins | sample SS_ome_4_FD_132410 | JGI IMG/M metagenome (GOLD analysis project Ga0180437, IMG submission 132410) | Hypersaline lake sediment archaeal communities from the Salton Sea, California, USA - SS_3_D_1 metaG | ecosystem: Environmental > Aquatic > Non-marine Saline and Alkaline > Hypersaline >... | reverse complement strand
TTAGCCGGTCGATCAGCTCCTGAACGCCGGAAGTGCCTTGGTCTGTAGCCATCGGTGGGTCCTTTCGTGCTGGGTCATTTCGGTCCGGATTCGACCTGCACGACGGCCTGGTCTTCCGTTGCGGTCACCTCGGGCATCGCGCCGCTGAGCACCAGGGCGAACACGAACGCGAAGACGGCAAATCCCTCGACGATCGCGGCCGGCGCGATGGAGAGGCCGAAGATGGCCGGTTTGCTCTTGCTCGCGTTGATGGCCGAGGCACAGCAGCGTCCCTGATACAGGGCGCTCAGCAGCAGCGCCACGCCGGCAAGCACGCCGATGGCGAAGATGCCGTAGGCGTTCTGCGAGTTGAGCGCCAGCTCTCCGGTGTTTGGGTTGGTGGCGGCATTCTGCAGCGTGAACATCACGACAATTCCGTAAATCGTCTGCGACGAGGGCATGGCCGAGACGCCCACGAAACGCCCGTAGCCGCTGTCGACGTCGAGCATGGCTCCACACGCGGTCTGGCCGGGAATGGCGCACCCGATGGCGCTGCCCATGGCCCCCAGGGCCATCGGCGCATAGATCCCGATCCACCCAAGCAAATACACCATATCACCAGTCATGTTTCTTGGCCTTTCTTGGCAAACGTAGTGAACAAGTAACCTTCGTCCGGCAGGCTCCACTTGAAGAATTCGATACAGTTCAGCCGCAGCCCGTGCACCACGCCGCTCATGATCCCCAACAGCAGGTTGAGGGTATGTCCCAGCAGCACGATACCGATGGCGGCGATGACTCCCACGCCGGCGTTGTCCCACGCGTCCCTGGCGAGCGAATTGAACGTCTCGGCCAGCTTGGCGCTGGAGAGCCCCAGCGCGAAGAGGCGGAGATAGCTGAGCACGTCGCCGAAGAGTCCCGACAGGCCCGCCAGTGCCTGCAGCCCGTCGAGGATTCGCAGGAGGTGGTTCTTCGGGCTGAGCGACAGCAGGGGTCGTTCGCTGCTGAAGAGGAACACGGCCAGCAGGCCGCCGATGAGCAGCACGGCGCCGATGTTCGTCAGGCGCGCGGCCGTACTGTCCGCGACGTTTCCGAATAGGCCGATGCCGCCGGCGGTGGCGCCGACCATGACGGCGACCCATCCCAGCGAGCTGAGCGCGCTGGCCCTGCCCGCTTTCAGCCAGGCCGTGACCAGGTTGGCCAGCGAGAGGTGAATCACGCCGATGACGATTGCCAGCGGCATCATCACCTCCTGGGCCGAGGCGTCGAGAATGCGCAGCCTGCCCAGGAAGGATTCGGGCCGCGGCGACCAGCCGAAACAGCTGCCGCACATCACGCCGTAGCCCACCGAGAAGACGACCAGCGTGGCCAGCACGTTGCGCAGGCGGCGGCCGCCTTGCGATTGCCCCATCTGCTTCCAGAAGCGGGCGACCAGCAGGCCGATCACCAGGCCGTAGCCGGCGTCGGCCAGGATCATGGCGAAGAAGACGGCGAACGAACCGTAGGTCACCAGCGAAGGGTCCCAGGCCCAGTAGTCGGGGGCCTTGTAGAAGGTCACCAATCCTTCGCTGCCGGCCAACCGTTCCGGATTGTCGAGCAGCGTGGGCGGCTGGTCTTTCGCGGTCGGCGGCTCGATGGTGCAGGCCAGGTTGTTCTCCTCGGCGAAGCGACGAATCCGATCGGCGGAAGCCCGCGGCGCCCATCCCTGCAGGGCAAACACGCGGTCGCCGTCGCAGGTCTTTCGGGCGGCGTTTTGCCGGGCAGCCGCGTCGTCCGCCGCGTCCAGCGCGCCGGAAAGCTGCTCCCGCCAGCGCGTCAGCCCGATGCGGCGATGATGCAGCGCGTCCAGTTCTTCTTCCACCTCTTCCCGCCGGCGCTGGAGTTGCGCCAGCGGCCTGGGGTCGAGCCGGACGAGCCTGCCCGGCACGTTCGCGGGCTCCTCTTCACTCAGCACGACGAGGTAGGCGTTCTCTTGATCGCGGGCCACTTCTCGCCAGGTGCGTTCGCCGTCTTCCGGGCCGGGCTTCGCGCCGGCGGCAAATTCTTCCATCACATGCAGCGGCAGCGCATAGAACCAGAACCGCAGGCCGCCGACCTCGCCCTGTTCGGGCAATTGGAAGTCGCCCCAGGGCGCCAGATCGGCGATCGCCTTGTTCAGTTCGCCCCGCTCGTCTCGCAGATCACATTCGCGATCGGCCACGGCCGTCGCTTCGGCCACGACCTGCTGGTAGCTGAACTCCTCCGTCCGGCGCACGGGCCGGCGCTGCTCGGTGCATGTCTTCAGGTACCGCAACGCCTCGCGTGCGTCTTTGGACAAGGGACTCTCAGGCACATCGTCCGGACGCTCGGTAAGCCCGATCAGATGGACGCAGCCCAGCTCCTGCAACCGCTCGATCACCGCGGCCTTTTGCGAAGCGGCGCCATAGAGCGTAATCTTATTCAACTCCACGATGGCCATGGGATGTCTGCCTGAGGACTCGTACAGGAACAACTTCCCGTGTTCGGAAGGGGACAGTCCCATTTTCGCTGCGCAAGAATCGGGACAGTCCCCAAGTAATCTCCTTACAAATCCTAACCTTTCTTCTTGGCGAGCTTGGATCGGACGACGGCGGAACGCTCCTCTTCTCCCAACCCGATCCGAATCCGCTTGATGTCTCCTTGGGCCCGCGGTATGAGCACCTTTTCGAACAGGTTGACGCGCTGGGTGATGCGGCGGACTTGCAGGTTCAATCGCTTCACGCGTTCGAAATGCACCTGCAGATGGACGCGCATCGTCGCCATCTTCTGCATCGACTCGACCAGGAAATCGACCCAGAACGGCTTCGCCAGGGTCGAGTAGTCGGCCGTCTTGAACTTCACTTCCCGGGCCACCGGCAACCTCGCGCCGACGATGTTCTCCTCCTCGATCACCACCGACTCGACCGTCACCAGCCCGGAGAGGTTCATCCGGGACGCCCCCAGCGGCTCCATCAATCCGCTCAGCGACTGGGTGAGCGATTTCAGCTCGCTTTGCGCTTTCGCCAGCTGCTGTTGAACCTTCTTCTGTTCGGTCAGCAACTGCTGCCGCTTCAGGTCGAGCGACGGCAGGAATCGCCGGAACAGCGTGAGCCGATCGCGCTGCTGCTTCAGAGAACTCTTGTTGATGGCCACTTTTGCCATGGGATTGCGTGTCCGGCTGCTATCCAGGAGTGCCGCTTGTTACTCTCGTGTGTTCTCGGGTCGCCGCAACCCGTTGGCGCGCGACGGTGAAGTACTTGTCTACCAGATCCTGCTTCATCAGCAGCTCGTCGGCTTCGAAGCACTCGGCCAGGGTCTGCCAGCACAGATCGAGTGCGTCGCTGAGCGCCAGCGAGGCGTTGATGTCCATGAACCGCCTGGTGAAGAGGTCCTTGAATTTCAGGGTCTTCTCGTCGAACGGCGAGAGGTCGAACGCCATGGCCTGCTTGGTTGCCGCCTCCTTGCCCTGCGAATAGAAGCGGATCATGGCGTTCATGATCTGGCCGTGATCTTCGCGCGTGACTTTGCCGATCACTTGCTGCTTCAAGCGCGACAGCGAGCCGAACGGATCCAGCACGCCGTCGTGCAGATAGAACTGGCCCTCGGTGATGTATCCGGTGTTGTCGGGCACCGGATGCGTGACGTCGTCGCCCGGCATCGTGGTGACGGTAAGGATAGTCACCGATCCGGCCCCCTGGAACGAGCAGGCCCGTTCGTAACGCAGCGCCAACTGGCTGTACAGATCGCCGATGTAACCCCGGTTCGACGGCACGCGCTCCATGGCGATGCCGATCTCTTTCAGGGCGTCGGCATAGGCGGTCATGTCGGTCAGCAGCACCAGCACCCGCTTCGATTCTTCCACGGCATACCGCTCGGCGACTTTCAGGCACATATCGGGCACGAACAGCCGTTCGACGATCGGATCGGAGGCCTGGTTGACGAACATCACCGTGCGCGAGAATACGCCCTCGTTTTCGAACCTGGCCCGAAAGAAGTGATAATCGTCGAAGATCAGCCCCAGCCCGCCGAACACGATGATGTCCGCGTTGGCCTGAATGCCGATCCGCGCCAACAGCTGGTTATACGGCTCACCGGCCACGGAGAAGATCGGGATCTTCTGGCTCTCCACCAGGCAGTTGAACACGTCGATCATGGGCACGCGCGTCTCGACCATCTTGTGGGGCAATTCGCGCGTGGTGGGGTTGACCGTGGGGCCGCCGACGTCGATCCGCGGGTCGTCGAACATCGGCGGCCCGCCGTCGATCGTCTCGCCCGTGCCGCTGAAGATCCGCCCCAGGATGTTCTCCGAGTAGCACACCTGCATCGGGTGCCCCAGGAAGCGGACCTTGGCTTCGGTCGAGAGGCCCTTGCCGCCGGTGAAGACCTGCAGCGAGACCTCGTCATTCTCCAACTGGATGACTTGGGCCAGGGACGTCTCCCCGTCCCAGTTCTCCACCACGGCCAGATCGTTGAAGCTGACGTTCCGGGCTCGGACCTTGAGAATATCGCCCACGATCCCCACGACGTCGGTGTAGTAGGTCAGTTCTGCCAGCATCAGGCTACGTCCTCCACAATGAGCCCGCGAGTTACCCCGGCCGTTTCGACCGGATGTTGGCGACGATCCTGGCGTGCTTCGGCATGTTCTTCGGATCCCCTATGAGCCCGGCACGGCGTTGGTCAATTCGGCTCCGCGTTTTCCCTGGACGAACTGGTCGATGTTGGCCAGCGTGGTGTCGGCGATGTTGGCCAGCGCTTCGTTGGTAAGAAACGCCTGGTGCGAGGTGATCACGACGTTGTTGAAGGTCATCAGCCGGGCCAGCACGTCGTCGGTGAGCACTTGGTCCGAAATGTCGTGGAAGAAGACGCCGGCTTCTTCTTCGTAGACGTCGAGTCCCGCGAAGCCGATCTTGCCGGACTTCAACCCGCCGATCAGGGCCCGCGTATCGACCAGCCCGCCCCGGCTGGTGTTGATCAACATCACCCCGTCCTTCATCTGTTCGATGGTGTTCGCGTTGACCAGGTGGTGCGTGTCCTCCAAAAGCGGCACGTGCAGCGTGACGATATCGGACTGCGACAGCAACTGCTCCAGGTCGACGTACTCGACGTTTTCCCGGGCGGCGAGTTCCTGGTTGGGAAACTTGTCGAAGGCCAGCACGCGGCAGCCGAAGCCGAGCAGGATATCAATCGTACACCGGCCGATGTTGCCGGTGCCGACCACGCCGACCGTCTTGCCCCGCATGTCGAAGCCGGTCAGACCTTCCAGCACGAAGTAACCGGTCCGATTCCGCTGATACGCCTTGTGCAGCCGGCGATTGAGCATCAGCATCAGGGCGACCGTATGTTCGGCGACGGCGTAGGGCGAATAGGCGGGCACGCGCGCCACGCTGAGGTTGTGTTGCCGGCACGCGTCCAGGTCGACGTTGTTGAAACCGGCGCAGCGCAAGGCGATCATCTCGACGCCCAGCCCAGCGAAGGCTTTCACGACGGCCGCGTCGCAGCAATCGTTGACGAAGATGCACGCGACCAGGCATCCGGCCGCGGCGTGCACCGTGTCCGCGTTCAGCGACGCCCGGATGGCGCGGATCGCATAGCGGCCGTGGTTGCACTGCCCGAAGGACCGGACGTCGTAGGACTTGGCGTCGAACATGGCGACTTTCACGCGTCCCTGGTCGTCATAGCCCGGCGCGGGAACCACCCGTTCCAGCTCGGCGATCAGCCGCTCGTAGCGACTCTGGTCCAATCCTCCCACGGCGGTGGCTCTATCCAGGAAGGCTTGGAGACGTTCTTGATCGTTCATGCTATGTGTTCCTCCAGCCCGTTGAGAGCTATCCCAGGAGATTGCCTTACCATCGGGGTTGTCCGGTTGTCTGCAATACGGCCCGCCACAGATCGCCGGAAACGTCCATGGCTTTCTTCTGGCTCACCACCGCCGGGATGGGCACGTTGACGTAGCGGTCGTGTTCCAGGCCGATCATCATGCCCGTCTTGCCCGCCATCGCCGCGTGCACGGCGTGACGCGCCATCTGGTCGCAAAGGAAGCGGTCGTAGACGTTCGCCGGGGCGCTACGAATATGGTAGGGATTGAAGTATTTCAGCACAATGGGGAGCTGCCGCTGGGCAAAATGCGCCACGATTCTCTGTCGCAATAGTGCGCCGACGTCCTGGGACATGAGATTGCCCGACGCATCGCGGCGCTGTTCGCTTTCGTCGAAGAGATGTTGCCCGGCACCTTGGGCGACGACGATCACGGCATGTGCGCGGTTTCGCATTCTCCGCTCCAAGGCGGCCAGGAAGCCGTCTTCGCCACCCAGCGGGAAGGGGATTTCAGGCACGAGCGTGAAATCGACCTCCTGGCTGACGACCGAGGCGCCCGCGGCGATGAAGCCCGCGTGTCGCCCCATCAGCACCACCAGTCCGATGCCGTTGACGGCGCCCCGGGCTTCGACGTGCGCGCTGCGGATCACCTCGGCCGCCTTCTCCAGAGCCGTGGCGTAGCCGAAGGACAAGCGGACGAAGGGGATGTCGTTGTCGACGGTCTTGGGGATGCCGACGATCGCAATCGGCGCCGCTCGGCGCTGCAGCTCTTCGCAAAGCGCGTGCGCGCCCCGCTGCGTCCCATCTCCCCCGATGCAGAACAGCATGTCGACGTTCTGCGATTGCAGGAAGTCGGCCATCACGGCGGGCTGTTGCGGCCCGCGCGAGCTACCCAGCACGGTGCCCCCCAATTTGTCGATCGGCTCGACAAAGTCCTTGTCCAAGACGACGGGCTTTCGTCCCGACTCCGGATTCAGCCCCAGATATCCGTTACGGATGCCAAGCACCCGCTGGACCCCGTAGTTTTCGAAGAGTTCATAGAACACCGAGCGAATCACGTTGTTCAGCCCCGGCGAAAGACCGCCGCAGGTCACAATCGCGGCGGCCGCTCGCTCCGGCTCGAAGAAGATTCGCTCCCGGGGGCCGGCCTCTTCGAGCGATAGCGGAATGCCCGGCTCGCGTTCGGGAGGCAGCGTCAGGTCGAGCCGGATTCGCGTCGAGTCCGATACGAAGAAGCTTGCGCACGGTTGGCCGGCCGAGGCGAGATTCAACGGCGACGGGTGTCGGCATTTACCGAGGGTGGTCACCTTGAGATCATCCGGATCGATCATCACTTGATCCTTGCGGCGCGCTGCCGGAACTTGAATGACTCTGCGTGATTCCGGGAGAAGGCGTCAGGAACCTTCTGCCGGAACGGCCCGGAGGGTGCTTCGCATAAAAGGTTCCTGACACCTTTTCCTGCCCCGATTCCCTCTCCCGTTTACACCTCCACGAGTCTGCGGCGGCCGAGCAACCGGTAGATGTTATGCGGCCGCTGGATCATCAGTCGCAGCTCCTCCTCCAACACTTCGTAGCTGAAGAACTGTTTGGCGATTTCGTAGTTGCGATCCACCGACTCCCGGCGAAGGGTCGCGTCGCCGAGCACCCGGTGAATCTCGTCTACCGTGTCGTCCGTGGGGAACCCGTCGAACAGGATCGGCCGCATCCCCACCGGCTCGATGTCGGTACGGTAGATCGCATAGCGATTGCAGACGATGGGGCACTTGTGATACACGGCCTCCAGGAACGCGTTTCCGAACCCTTCGTAGGTGGAGGGATACGCCACCAGGTCCGCCTGTGGATACGTGTCGTGAATCGTGAACAGCTTCCGGCCGTCCTCTGCCGTTCCCCGTTGGTCCGAGATCCACTTGTCGGCGAAGATCACCCCCACGCGCATCAGTTCGGCGAATTCGCGAATCCGTTTGGCGTAGGCGTCTCCCTCGTCGCCGGAGGCGTGCGTGATCACCAGCTTGGCCCGATCGGCGGCCAGACGCCGCGCCAATTCGATGGCCAGCTCGATACCCTTTCGGGCCACCACCCGGGTGGGCTGAAGGATCAGCAGATCGTCGTCGCCCACGCCGATCTCGGCGCGAAACTGGGCCGAGTATTCGTCGGGCGGATCCGGCGGGTTGGCGTAGTCCATGACGTTCGGGACGATCCGGCAGGAGAGGCCCGTGCGGCGGCTGAACTCCTCGCCCGCCAGGCTGTTGATCACTACGTGCTGAATCTGCGGCAGCGGCGGCGGGAAGGCGTAGCGGATGATGTCGTCCACGGCGCTGACCAGGAACCGATCGCGCTCCCAGAAGAAGTCGTGGTGGTGGGCCACGCAGGGAATCCCCTGTTCCTGAATCTCCGCCACCAGGGCCATCCCCAGCGGCAGGTTCATGGGGATCGTCAGGGCGTTCTCCACGATCAACGCGTTCACTCCCAGCACGTCCACCGCCCGGCGCAGCTTGTCGCGAATGACCCGGTTCAGCCGCACGATGTCGTCGGTCAGCTCCGGCGTGCGCAGCTCTCCCTCGAAGGCCCGCCGGGAGATATCCAAGACCTCCGGGTGATTGAAGTGCGCCTCTTCGATTACGAACGTACGGTGGTCGGGACGGTCCGACTCGCCGGCGATGTAGTAGCATTCGGTTCCCATTCGCTCGATCACGTCGGCCCACTTGGCAATCTCCAGCGAGACTCCGTCGGTTCCGGCAATCCGCGTAGAAACGAAGGCAACGCACCTCATGTCTGCTTGTTCCCTCATGAGATCCTCCTGTCGGTCACATGAAGTCCTGTGGGCCCGCCGGACGGCACGCGTGCCGGCAGGGCATTCGGTAGCTTCTCCGCTCCGCCGGCCCTGATGACGATTCGGCTTGTCGCGCATCTCCCGTATCACGGGACACGACAAATCGGTCCGGCCCGAACCGCGCAATTCTACGCTGCCGTTGTATCAACCTTGAGCGTCAAGCAGCGCTTTGTAAGTTTTTCCGGGCATCCAAGAGGCGGCTCTTGATCCAATCGCCGACGCTGACGGTCAGACTCTTTCCAGGGCTGGAAGAACAGCAACTCTCGGGCCCCTTTCAACAAGATGGTCCGACGCGCGAAGTTACGACCGTGGCCAGGCCGTTTCACGCCATGCGGTGAGTACTTGCGAATGCGCAGTGGCTTGAGTTGGGGGAAGAAGTCGTGTAGCCTCGTGATCTGAACGCGGATTTGCAGGTCTTGTGTCGAAGAGCGACCCGAAGTTCAGCATGCGAGTTCCCGGAAAAAGTCTTCCGCAAGATCTGCAGGGAGTTCATGGATACTTTGCACGGCAGTCTCGGGCAGCGAGTAGTTTTCCACGGTGCGACGGACGATCCGATCGGCCAGGCGGGGGTTGGCAAACAATCCGAAGGTGACGACAAAGGCTGGAATCAGGCTCGCCCAGTCTTCCGCAGGACGCGTCATTTCGTTCTGGCAACCTCGATAGGGTCCCTTTTTGCGTATCAGACGCCAGCACTCTGCGATCAACTCCCTGCGTCCGGCTCCCTTCAAGGCCCGAGCCAGCAACACCTGGAATCCGTTGTGGCTCCAGACCCCCGCCTCAGTGGGTCCAACCGGCTCCATTTGATTTCCCAACGAGATTTGTACCAGCAGGTCGCACAGATTCACACCACAGATGCGCGCACTGAGGGTTTCGCCGATTCTTGGATTGGCCTCGATATACTGGACCCGTTCGCGCTCGGCGTCGTAGAAGTAGTCGACAAAGAGAGCGCCGTGCCAATGCAGATGTGCGCCCAGCTTCTGCAAGTCGGCGATGACCATAGGGTGGGAGGCGCTGACGCGCAACATCTGTCCTCCACCGATCCCCACGTCGTGTGCCTCGCTGCAGTGGGCCGCGATCAGTCGACCGTGCTGAAAGACCGACTGCGCAACTCCTTGAATGCCCCGGGCCGGTTGCTGAACCACGACTTCCGATTCCTCGGCAAGGGCTCCTTCCCGCTCGAAGTCTGCCAGTGCATTCCGCAAATCTTCGGCGTCTTGGACAAGTCGGACGCCATATCCGGCCGTACTGTGCGCCAGCTTGAGGTAGCATGGAAAACCCGTTGCGGGGGCCAGTTCCGCCGGATTGCGAATCACCTGTGTTTCCGGCGCAGGCAGCCCCAGCCGCTGCAAGAGGCGGGCAAAGCTGGATTTGCACTGCATCTGCTCCAACGCTTCAAACGACGGCAGGGCGACTCCCACCCGCCGCTGCAGTGCGTCGCGAAAACGCGCCAGCAGATACACTTGTTCGTGCGTGGGGAAGAGAACGTCGTAATGTCCCTTGAGGATCCTGTCGGCAAGGAAACGCAAGTACGCCCCGGGCGATTGCGAAAACGAAGGACAGCGGTACCATCGTCGCACGAGGCGCGAGAAACGACACTGACACCAGGGCGACGGATCGAGGATGTCCACCGTGTACCGATCGAGACCGTAGAGCGTCTGACGGGCCGATGAACTCGATCCTTCGGTCAGCAAGACCTTGACTCCGCCTCTTGATGCCACAAGTGCTCCTCCCGGTCACAACCCGGTCAATGGCAACTGTGTTGGAGATCCTCGTCCTCGACACGGCTTCGGTGAACAGCTGGCGGCGCTGCGACGGTGGCACCAAACAGCTCGGGCATTTCAGTCTTCAGCCACGCTAGCGTGCGCGCCAGTCCCTCCCGCGTGTTCACCCGTGGACGCCAACCGAGTGTCAACCGAGCCTTCGAGTTGCTGAAGTGCACCGGCCTGACGAACGCGGAGATTGCGTGTCGGGTAATCTTCGGACTCTGCTTCTTGCGCAACACGCGACCGATCAGCTCGGCGGCGAACCCGGCGCAATACGCAAACCGCTTGGGAATTCGACGGTGCACCGGCGGCAACTGCATGGCTTTGCAGAGGCTGTGGATCAGCTCCCGTTGCGTAAGATCGCCTTCGGTACAGGTGTTATACGCCTGCCCGGCTGCTTCCTCTCGCCCGGCTGCCGCAATCGCCAACTCGGCCACATCCGCCACGTAGATCACGTTGAGAAGATTCTCTCCCGAGCCGATCAACCACACGCCTTCTTGGCACAGTGCCCGCATGATGCGAGGCAGAAATGCCTTGTCTCGCGGCCCGTAGAACAGCGTAGGGCGGATGATCGTTCCTCTGGACCGCAGCGTCCGCACGCACCATTCGGCTTCGATTTTCGAACGATTGTAATGATCCCACAGCCAGAGCCGCTGCCCCAACGGCGCATCCTCCCCCAGCGGCCGATCTTGCGCGCGTGGATGGCCGTAAGCGGCAATCGAGCTGACGTGCAGCATTCTACGGACTTCGCCGTGCGCCGAACAGGCTCGAACCACGTTTTGCGTAGCTTCGACGTTTTCTCGTCGATATTCGGACCATGCCCCCCAGTTGCCGGTCTTGGCCGCACAGTGATAGACCACGTCGGCTCCGGACACGAGTTGTTCGACCGATGCCCGATCGGTTGCATCGCCCTCGAGCAACTCCACGCCAAGCTCGCGGAGAAACCGCGTATCGCTGGTTGGTCGAATCAGAGCGCGAACACGGTCTCCCCGGGCCACCAACTGTTCGGCGATGTGGCTTCCCAACGTACCGGAGGCGCCGGTGATCGCGTTGAGTGTGGTTGCCATGTGTGGCTCTCCTGAGAATCTGGAAAGTCGCTCAGATTGACTGGAGTCCCTGGAATGCGGAAATGACTTCTTCAGGCGAGAAGAACGTTCCGTCGGCCCGTCGTTCGAGTTCATGCACCATCTCGACAACCTTGGCGTTGCGGGGGGCATCGCAGTCGTGTTGTCTTGCCAGACGCACGATTTCCCCATTGATGTAGTCGACCTCGGTAGCCTTTCGACGCAGCAAGTCCTGCTGAAGCGAGAACACAATCTGACGGCGCCGCAGCGGTCTTCGGCCTGCGATCTTGATGGCGGCATCCACCAGCGGGATTTGCAGCGCTGCCATCATGCGGCGCAGCCGATGCGCATCGCTGGATCCCGGCATGTGTGCCACGCGAATACCCACCCGTCGCAAGACTCCGAGTGACTCGCACAGCAAGGGCCTTCCGACCACGCGCCGCCAGGTCCGATTCAGGATGCCTTCCGTGATGAAGTTGGACGCCGACAGCGCCGATGCGCACCCCAACGTGTTGACCGCCAGCTTGTTGTATTGTACCGCGATGACGTCGGGCGACGTGGAGACCGGCAAGCCGGTCGTTTTCAGCAGTTGTGCTGCTTTAGAGACTTGCGTGTCTGCCTCGCCGTCGATGGTGGCTCCCAGGATCGTCGGGCCGATCCGCTGCAGACTCACGCGGCCCGGCTCCGGAATGGTCATGTTGGTGGCCGTCATGCCCATAATCAGTCGTTCCGGATGGACAAAGCGGCGAAGTACGCGCTGGTTGATGCCGTTCTGGATGGCAATCACAATCTTTCCCGGAAGATGCCGGCCGGCGGCACGCAGCACGTTCTCGGTCGACTGCGACTTGACCGTCAGCAGCAGGTAGTCGGACTCGACGATGTCACCGAGGTCGCTGGAGACGGAAACCGGCACGCGACGGGACCCCCATGGACCATCCAGTCGTACGTGGCCTTCAGCCTGCATGGCATCGAGATGGTCTCCGCGGCCAACCAGCAAGACTTCGAGATCGGGGGCATGGTAGTTCAATAGGCCTCCCAACATCGAGCCGACCGCTCCGGCTCCAAGCACGCTGACTTTCATGAGTTGGATGCCCTTTCTCTTCGTTAGGATTCGACGAGCGAACCGGTCGGGTCAATCGCCGATTCCACGGATGGCACCGAAACACGCGGCACTTCGGCCGGACTCTTCGCTTTCAAGTTCTCCGGAGCCAAAGAGCAATTTGACGTTTCTGCCCTCACTTCATGCGCAAGCGATTCGGTCGCGAACGTCTCCCGGCGGGGTTGCTGACGCGGCACGTCATCCCCAAGCGTCCTATCGGGGGCGGGGGGCTCCGCCGGCTCCGATTTGCCTCGGCCCACGAACAGCTTACCCAAGGGGCCTACCAGCAGCGCGGGCAGCAGGATCAGGTCGCCGACCATGGCGGCCAGAAGCAACAACAGCAGCATCCAGGAGAACCGTCGGGCGGGAACGAAGCCGCTCACACAATAGACCAGCAGTCCCAGGGCGCAGACGATCGTCGTCTGGGTCAAGGCGCGTCCGCAATGACGATAGACGTATTCGATGGCCACTGACCGCGATCGCCCCGAGCGCACTTCTCGCCGAAACCAGGAGAGAAAGTGAATCGTGCCGTCCACCGCGATTCCCAGGGCCACGCTGGCCGTCATCACGGAGCCGATATCCACGTCAATTCCCAGCCAGCCCATCGAGCCGAACAGGGTCAAGGCGGGAAACACGTTGGGAATCATCGCCACCAGCCCGGCCAAGACGCTGCGCAAGACCAGGATCATCGTCAGCGCCACCAGGATCAGGGCCATGGTAAAGCTCGCGAACAGATCGCGGAGCAACTCCTGCTGCACGGCATAGACCAGGGACGTCACGCCCGTATAGGTTGCCGAGATACCGTCGCCGGTTTTGCCGCGGTATTCGGTCAAGATCGGTTCGACGCGTTCGCGGAGACGTGCGAGAAACCGGCCGTAATCAACGTCCGACCGCTCCTGCGCGCGAGCACTGACGCGCCACAATTGGCGCCGGCCGGCTTCGTGCAAATAGTGTATCTCGGCAAGTTCGGCGCGCCGCGATTCCAGGTGCCTGTTCAGTACTCGTTGCCGAACCACGGCTCCGACGGTGCTACCGCGGGGAATCGGCGGAACAAACGTGGCCGCCGACATTGCGCCGTCAACGATGTCGATCTTGCCGACTTCCTCTTGGATCCGCTGCACCAGTTGCAGTCTCTGCACCATGTTGGAGGGGTGGTTTCGGTCGAAGTATACGATCACCTCCACGGGCACCAAGGGCGCCAGATGGCGCTGAAACCATCGCTGATCCTGAACGTTCCGGTTTTCCGAGAGCAGCAGCGACACGTCATCGATGGACGTCCTCACCCAGAAGAGCCCCACGCTGCAGAGCACGACCAACACCAGGCTGCCGACGGCGATCGAGGTTTGCATCCGGCACACCGCGGCAGCGAGAATATGCCACGCGTCCCAGGTAGCCCGTGCCCTTCCCGCGGCGGCGGCTCGGTTGGCTTTAGACGCTCTGCTTGCGGACCAGGGCCAGGTTTCCATCGCTCCGGGCAAGAGCAGAAATAGCGCAAGGAACGTGATCATCACGCCGATGGCCGCCAGCGCACCGAATTGTCGGACCGGGTAGATATCGCTTACCAACAGCGACCCGAGTCCGATGGCCGTGGTTGCGGCCGCGATGAAGCAAGGGCTCCAGGCGTTTCGCACGGCTCGTCTGGTAGCATCGGCAGGCCCTCCATCGGACAGCGCTTCGTAGAAATAGTTGACCAGATGAATGCCCGCCGAGACGGTCAGCACGAAGGCCAGCGGCGGCAGGACGATCAACACGGCGTTCATCGTTTCGCCCGTGAAGAATACGGAAGACAACATCAACGTTTGCCCCACCGCCGCCACGATAATCACCGGCACGGTCATCCAGAGCGATCGGAGGCAGAACCAGCAAACCACGAGCGAAATCGCGGCCGACGGAAGGGCGTAGCGTCGGATGGAGCGAATACTCTCGGCGTCGATGGCCATTCCGTTGATGGCGGGACCGGCCAGGCGCAATTGATGCCGTTCGAGCCCCACGTGCGTCTTGGCCGCCGCCAGGATGGCCGCCAGTGCCTCCCTTCGTTGGATGGCGCCATGCCGGGTGAGCATGACCACGGCGCAACTTGTGCGTCGGTCACGGCCCACCAGCGATCCTCTCAGGCGCCGAATGGCGGCGGGGCGCGACAGGTTCAGCGGTTCGTCCATCAACTGCCGGAGCAGCCGGTAGCCGGATAACACGTGCGTGAAAAGGGCCTGGCTTGGAGGCGGTGTCTCGCCAGCGTCCGGCGAGAGCAGCGCCTCGGCGAATCGCTCCAGACGCTCGTCATCCACGGTGCAGCCCGGCCAGCTGACAACGATCATCTCCTGGCTTTGAAACTGCCGCACGAACTCGTCGAATTGACGTCGCGCCTCGAAACCCGGGGGAATCCAATGCAACGGCGCATTGAACATGCTCTCAACGGCGCGTCGCGTGCCCCAGAGCAAGAACGGGAGAATGGCGGCCATCGCAAGCAACGTGACAAGCGACCGGCGTTTGTGACGCGACGCGATCGCTGCTCGCTCGTCCGGGGATCCTCGATGTGTCGACTTTTCGCCGAAGAGGGACTGTCTCAGCAAGCTCAGCGGACGCCAAATCCCGTGTCGCATTCGACCGGTCCTTCCTTGCTTCTTGCAGCGGACGCTTCGCCCGATCGTACCCCTTCCGGCAGAAATCACACCGAATTCTCGACCTGCCGTAGCATTTGCTCACAAACCATAGCTCGCCCGGAACTCCTTCGTTCCGGGCGGGACAACCAACCGGAACATTTTTCCGGTGAAGGTCCTTCCGGTTCTCGGCAAGCGACTCGGCACCGACATGATGCAAGATCGTGCGAGGGGCTGACGGCGAAAGGACCGCGGTTGGACGCTGCGCGTTTCCCGTGGTATGTATCCAGTGTGCTCACACCCAATCCGTCAACCACTTGGACAGTATGTTGGGAGGAGAACATGCGTTTGCTCGTTCGCCATACGTATCTGTGGATCAAGAAGCGGCGAATCAACCGCTTTCTCGCTGCCGCGCCCAGGTGTCGCGAGATTCAGCAAAGGGTCCTGCTCAAGAAGATCCGCCGCAACGCAGACAGCGACTTCGGCCGCGACCACGGGTTTGCGACCATTCGATCCAGCGCAGAGTTCCAACGCCGGGTTCCCGTTGCGGGTTACGAGTACTACCGTCCCTATATCGAGCGCGTGAAGCAGGGTGAGATGCACGCCTTGTTCGGCCCTACCACGAAAGTGCTGATGTTCTCCATGACCTCCGGTACGACCAGCGCGTCGAAATACATACCGATCACGAACCATTTTTACGGAGAATATCGCAAGAGCTGGAACCTCTGGGGACTCGGAGTATTCCGCGATCATACCGATCTGCTGACCAAGCGGACCATCCAGCTAAGCAGCGACTGGCGCCAGTTTTTCACCGACAGCGGTATCCCCTGCGGAAACGTGAGCGGCCTGGCCGCCGAAACCCGTCCCCGCATCGCCCGGCCGGCGTTCATTCTGCCCCCGGTCGTCAGCAAGATCTCAGGCTCGGTGAACAAGCAGTACGTGGTGCTTCGGCTTATGGTGCCTATTTCTCGTATCGGCATGATGGTCACGGCTAACCCGCTGACTTTGCTCAACGTGGCGCGCCTGGCGGACAGCCGCCGGGAATCGCTGGTGCGCGACATTCAAGACGGAACGCTCACCGACGACATCGAGATACCCGACCACGTCCGGAAAAGCCTGGAACCTGCGCTGAAGCAACGGCACCCGAAACGTGCCCGGGAGCTGGAGAGCATCATCGAGCGGACCGGACACTTCTATCCACGCGATTTTTGGCCTCTGATGTCGGTACTGTCCGTTTGGATCGGCGGATCCATGGGCATTTATCTTCCTATGGTCAGAGAATACTACGGCAATGCGAGCTTCCGCGACCACGGGCTGTCGGCCAGCGAGGGACGGATGACCACGCCGCTGAAGGACGGCACCAGCGCCGGCGTTCTCGACTACGTGACTCACTATTTCGAGTTCATTCCCGAGGAGGAACACGACCACGACAACCCCACGGTCCTGGAAGCCCATGAGTTGCAGCCGGGCGAGAACTACTTCATCTTGCTCACCACCTCCAGCGGGCTGTATCGCTACGACATCCACGACGTGGTGAAGTGCGTCGGGTTCGCAGGGGCGTGTCCGGTCCTCGATTTTATGAACAAAGGCGCACATTATTCGAGCATGGCGGGCGAGAAGATCAGCGAGTCTCAAGTGGCGACGTCCATCGCTTCCGCCTTTGCCGACCTGGGGCTTGCCGTGGAGCATTCGACTCTCGCTCCCGTTGCCGATGCTCCGCCGCACTACACGTTGTTGACCGAACTGCGTCTCCCACCGCGACAGGCGCGGCAACTGGCTCAGCGGATCGACCTGCATCTTTCCAGGGCAAATTGCGAATTCGAAGACCGGCTGGCAAGCTTCCGGTTGAACCCAACCACTGTGCGGCGCGTCGACGACGGGACGTTTGCCGCTCTTCGCGAACATCGCGTTTCGGGCCGTGGCGGAAGCGCCGAACAGTATAAGCACCCCTGGCTGGTCAATCAGACCGATTTCGTCGATCAGCTTCTCAAGCTCAAGCGGCCCGTAAGACCCGTATGTGTGTGAGTCGTTTCTGCGGGCCGGATGCGCCGCATATCAGGTACGCGAACGAGGCCAGACGCCGGCAACTCACCTGCATGGGAGGGGTCGTCGCCGAGCGATGGAAGCCGTACTTCGAGCGCTACGGTCACTCACAACGCCAACAGCCCGGCGCCGAGTCCCGCCATCAGGATTGACGGGGGTATGATGGCAATCGCCGCACACCAGGCAAATCGACCGGCGCCGACACCGGTGGCCCCGGGAACCAGCGTGGAGATATGGCCGCCGGCCCACGGCACGAATCGCGCTCCGATCAGAAACGCCGGATGTGCCACGGGAAATCGCTGCAGACATTCAGGCAAGCGGGCGAGCCAATCGTCGACGGGAAAGTCGACGCGGGCACGCCGTCCGATGCCGAACTCGACCAGCGCCGCAATGTACCAACCGATCCAACTGAAGAAGGCTCCACGCCAGAAACCGTAAACGGTACCGTTGGCCACACAGAGTACGTCCGAGGGGAAAGGGGTCACCGCGACAAACGCCTGGACCGGAACGGAGACGGCTGGAGCGAACAGACCGAAACGCTCCCAAACCGCCGTAGGCCCGCCGTGCGCGTTCACCCACCGCGTGAGCAGGAAAGCGACGCCGCACAACCCAAGAGCGAGTTGGAACGCGTTTGACCCGACCAGTCTGGCGATCATGCGCAAACGACACCTCGAACTTCAGGCGTGGTCCAAGCGAAATGTAACGTGCTGATGAACCTGTTGAGGCGATGCGATCGCATGGAACTGCTCGGCGAATGACCGCGCGGACTTGCGTGGTTATCTGGAGGATTATAGCACGGCCGCGCGCAACTCGCCCGGCAATCATGGGTGCTCGCAAGGACAACCGTTGAAGAGTCTAGAACATTTACAGCATCCGTTCTGCGCGGTTCGGGTTGTATGAAATGAAAGAACGCCGTTTCAAGACGCGGGCAGCATTTGTGTGATATGGCAACTGCAGACGAAGTCTTCGGCGCCAAGCGGACGACAATACAACAGGTGATCCCGGTTCTCGGGAAATGGGTGTTGTTGATTCCCGCATTGCCACTGATTGTGCAGGGGGAGCGTCCGATGTCTCGGGGCAGAATCTTGATAACCGGCGCCACCGGCATGGTGGGAAGCCGGCTGGCCATATCGGCGCTGGCGGCCGGTTACGACGTGCGCGCGATGGTCCGCAGGACGAGCCGTTGCGACGTGCTCGCGGGATTGGATCTGGAACTGTTCCAGGCGGATCTGTCCGTCCCGGAATCACTGCCCCCCGCGCTGGCCGACGTCGATCTCGTCGTGCATGCGGCCGCGCACGTCGGCGACTGGGGACCGGCCGAGAAGTACCGCGCGATCAACGTGTATGCGCTCGAGCACATGCTCAACGCCGCGATGCACCACGGGCGCCTGCAACGCTGGATCCAGATCAGTTCGCTGGGGATCTATCCGGCCCGACACCACTACGGTACGGATGAATCCGAGCCGCCCGACCTCAAAGGACTCGATGGGTATACGCAGACCAAAGCGGAAGCCGAGGTGCTCCTGCAGCACTACATCGACGACTACGATTTTCCTGCGATCATCTTGCGGCCGGGCTTCATGTACGGGCCGGGAGATCGGCACGTCGTGCCGCGGATCATTGAAAAGCTCATGTCGGATCGGATGAAGCTGATTGGCGACGGTCGCAAGGTGCTCAACAACACCTGCGTCGACAACCTGATCGATGCGGTCATGCTGGCCATGGAACAAGATCGGGTGATCGGAGAGACGTTCAATATTCGAGACGAAAGGCTGGTCACCAGAAGGGAATTTGTGGGCGCGATTGCCGACTATCTCGGCAAGCCCCATCCGCGCCGAGTGCCCGGGTGGTTGGCACGCGTCGCCGTGACGCCCATCGAAGCCATCGCTCGCGCTCGGGGAGCAACCGAGGCTCCCTTGCTCACCCGGGCGAGAATCAAGTTTCTCACACTCGATCTCGATTTCTCCATTTCCAAGGCCAAGCGAATACTCGGGTACCGGCCGCGCGTCGACTTTTGCGAAGGCATCCGCACTGCGTTGGACTGGGCGGCGCGCGAGAATCTGATTCCAGATCGACGCCCCATCGGCTCTGAGGGGATGGAGGAAACCTCAATCGAAATGGAAACGGAGGCCGACGAGCCGGAATTGTCCGCGCAGCTTTGAGTTGCCGGCCAAAATGCCATAAGGTGCTGCAGGATACGCTTTGGGAAACGGGGCCGGACCATGCGTATTGCCGAACTGACCGCCTACATCGTCAACCTGCGGCTGCGAAAGACGATCAAGCACGCGTCTTTCAGCCGTCGCGAGAGTGCGAACGTCGTGGTCTGCTGCCGGCTGGCAAACGGGATCACGGGGTGGGGAGAGGGGGTCCCGCGACCGTACGTGACGGGTGAGACGCCGGAAGGCGCAGTGGAACAGTTCATGGGATTTCCCGTTGCCCAGCAACTGGACGGCGATTGCGACCGTTGGGAGCATGTGTTCGCGTTGTGCGACCGGTTTCGGCCGGCCGTCGGACAGGACGATCCGCGTGGCTGCCGTACGAATTCGTTGAAATGCGCCGTCGAGCTGAGCATCCTCGATGCCTTTGGCCAACTGTTCGGCGAACCGCTTAGCGCCGTCACGGAGCACTTCGACCCCGCACGGCAGGTTCGCATCTCATCCCCGAAAGTCCGATATTCGGGCGCGGTAACGTCCGCGACGCGTCGCAAGGAAGTGATCAGCGCCATCGCCATGCGGGCTTATGGTTTCCGGCACTGCAAGGTAAAAGTGGGGATTGCCGGTTCAGACGAGGCTCGCCGGCTGCGAGTTCTACGGCGGTGGCTCGGGCGTCGCATGGATATCCGGCTGGACGCCAATGCGGCGTGGCACGCCGACGAAGTTGCAGCGAAGCTGCGGCCGCTGCTGCAATACCGGATTAGCTGCATCGAGCAGCCGGTCCCCCATACGGAAGTCGACGCGTTGGAGGAGGTGCGCCGTGAAACCCCAGTGCCCGTGATGCTGGATGAATCGTTGACCAGCATCGCCGACGCAAAATCGGCAATTCGAGGCCATACGTGCGATCTGTTCAACGTCCGCCTCTCGAAGTGCGGCGGGTTCCTAAACAGTCTGCGGATTGCCGCGTTGGCCCACTCCGCGGGAATCGATTACCAACTGGGGTGTCATCCCGGGGAGTCGGGTATTCTCTCTGCGGCAGGCCGCCATTGGGCCACCTCCGTAAAAGACATCCGCTACTGCGAAGGTTCCTATGACCGGCACCTCCTGACAGACTCACTCACCAACGAGGACATCACGTTCGGCTACGGCGGCGTCGCCCGGGCCCTGAAAGGACCGGGGCTGGGGGTGACGGTGAATCGATCCACGGTTCGACGGCTGGCCAAGTGCGCATTTTCCACAAAACTGAGGTGAATCATGTTGTCCCCTGCACCAACCATCCAATACGGCGTAGGAAAAGATGGCGATCGGACTGCCTCGCGCGTATGGAAGGTCGCCAACCCGTTAGGCGTGGTCGTTTGCCTGCACGGGATCGTCAGCCACAGCGGTTGGTATCTCCGCAGCGGCGCCCACCTGGCGCAGCAGGGCTTCGAGGTACACCTGCTTGATCGGCGTGGTTCGGGACTGAATCAACGGGACCGCGGCGACGTCGATCGTTTCGAAACATGGTTGGACGACGTGGAGGGCCATCTTGAAAGCCTCAAGCACGCCCCCCGAATCCTGCTCGGCATCAGTTGGGGAGGTACGGCGGCCGCGGCCGTGGCCAGACGGCGGCCCGATCTGCTGGCTGGCCTGGGACTCATCTGTCCGGGGCTCCTTTCTCGGAAAGACGCAAACTTCGCGCAGCGAATCGCCTTGCACACGCTGGGGGCTTTGAGGCTCCGGAAATACCGGGTTACCATCCCGCTGCAGGATCCGGCTCTGTTCACCAATTCGCCGAGGGCCCGAGCCTATATTGGAGCCGATCCGCTCACGCTGCGAAAGATGACCGTCAGCTTCGCATTGGCCAACCTCAAGCTGACGCGCTTTGCCACCGAGGCGCCGGAGGCGATTCGCGTTCCCACTCTCTTGATGCTGGCTTCCGACGACCCGATCACCGACAACGCCATGGGACGTCGATTCATGTCGAGAATCGGCCATCCGGACAGACGGATCATCGAATACGCAGGTTGTGCCCATACGCTGGAGTTCGAGCCCGATCCCACTGCATATTTCAGAGATCTTTCGCAATGGTGCCACGACATGGCCGGCAGCCCGAGCTAAACAACCTCGCGTGATTCCGGGAAAAGGTGTCAGGCACCTTTTCCCTCCCATGATCGTGCAAGGCTGTTTAGATCGTCGACCTTGCCGTCTTGCCGAGCCGTCTGCGGAAGAATTGTTCGATGCGTTGCTCGTATTCCCCGGCGGCCGCTACCACGGCGCCGTTGCGGCTTGCCCCGGGGACGACCCAATGCTTGCTTCGTCCTGACAAATGAGTGCGCAAGTGGTGCGCAACGTGACTTCGCCGTGTGCGACGAGTACGCCGGAGCCCTTCCGGAAGAGATTTCCGTCTGCCTCCAAATCCCGGAATATCCTGCTGTCCGGGAATCGCTGCAATTAGCCCAGATTGACCGGATTCCACAAATCATGGGCAGGGGCGAACGCTTTTGACGAGGACATCCTTTGTGGCAAGCGCTTCGAGAGTGGGGCAGCACCGATGGCGAAGCTATCATCTATTGGCCGTAGCAACACGGTCTGCACGTTGCTGGAGGTGCTTCAGCAGCGGGTCGAAGACTATGCAGAAGCCTGCGCATTTCGCTATCTCCGGGAAAACGGACGTGATACGTCCATCACCTATGGCCAACTGGACAAGAAAGCCCGGCAGATTGCCGTCGAAATCCAACGGCGCATTCAGCCGGGCGACCGGGCGTTGCTCGTATTCCCTGCCGGATGGGAGTTCATTTCCGCATTCTTTGGATGCTTGTATGCGGGAGTCGTGGCCGTGCCGGCGACCTACCCTAATTCGAAACGCGGTATGCCGCGCGTCTCGGCCATCGCCGACGACTGTGACGCGGCGGTCGCGCTGACTCTGTCGCGAAGCCTGACCGCCATCGACTTGGACCGGGCGTCCGAGCGACTGCGGACGCTCACGTGGATTGCCGTCGATGCCATTGGCGAAGACGCCGAGGCAGACTGCGTCGGTCCCGAGGTGACGGGCGATACGCTGGCCTTCTTGCAGTACACGTCGGGGTCGACGAGTGTTCCCAAGGGAGTCATGGTGTCGCATGGCAACGTCATCTATAACCTGGAGATGATCCGCGTCGGATTCGGCATCCCGCCCCGGTGCTCCGGAGAGCCGGCGGGTATCGGCGTCTCCTGGCTGCCGGCGTATCACGACATGGGATTGATCGGGGGGATACTCGAGTCGCTCTACGTCGGCGGCTGCACGGTCCTGATGTCACCGGCGTCGTTTCTGCAACGTCCCGAACGGTGGCTCCACGCGATTTCCGATTATGGCGCGTCGGTGAGCGGAGCGCCGAATTTCGCCTACGATCTGTGCGTCCGACGGGCGAGTGAGAAGCGGCTGGGCAAGCTGGACTTGAGTTCTTGGCGCGTTGCCTATTGCGGCGCGGAACCGATTCGCGCCGGGGCGTTGGAGCGATTTGCGAAGACGTTTGCCCCCTCCGGGTTTCGAAAGGAGGCATTCTATCCGTGCTATGGATTGGCGGAAGCCACGCTGTTGGCCGCCGGTGGCCGGGAGCCGGCTCAATACACGGTATGCCGCGTGATGCGATCTCAACTGCGGGAGAACCGAGTCATCAACACCAACGGCAGAGCCCAGGGCGACGTGGCGACCCTGGTCGGATGCGGTGATGGGCTGCTGGCGCAAGAGATTGCCGTTGTGGACGCGCACAGCCTTTCGCGATGCCGGCCTGGACGGGTGGGAGAAATCTGGATTCGGGGCCCGAACGTGGCGCAAGGCTATTGGGGGCGACCCCAAGAAAGCCAAGAGACCTTTGCCGCTCGACTCTCCGATACCGGCGAGCAACCCTTCTTGCGCACCGGTGACCTGGGCTTCGTGCAGGACGGAAACCTGTACATCACGGGGCGTGCCAAGGACGTGATCATCGTGAGGGGAAGGAACTACTATCCACAGGACATCGAGCTGACCGCAGAGACCGCCCACGACGCCTTGCTGCCCAACAGCGGAGCCGCCTTCAGCGTCGAACACGAAGGCGAGCAACAACTGGTCGTCATCCAAGAGGTGGACCGTGCCTGCCAGTATGCGGACTTTGAGGAGATTGCAGGAAAAGTCCGGGCGAAGATCGTTGCGCACCATGAACTGGACCCGCACGTTATCGTGCTCATCCGGCAAGCAAGTCTGCCGCGAACTACCAGCGGAAAAGTGCAGCGAAGTCTCTGCCGGCAGCGCTACTTGGAAGACGAGTTGAAAGTGGTGGCCCAATGGACGAGGCCGACCCGCTCATCGAAACCACTTCCCTCTGTGCCCGACGACCCGGAGCCGGCCCGAGCAGACGCGAAAAGCGACGATTGGCACCGCGAAGGGCCAAACCATCTCGAAAAACACCAGGCCGTTGACCGGCTGGCGGAGAGGATCGAAGGCTTGCTTGTCAAGTGGTTATGCGAACAGGGTGTTGCACCGGCAGATATCGATCGACACAAGGTGTTTGCGGACTACGGCGTCGACTCGCTGGCGGCGGTCGAATTGAGTGGGGATTTGGAAGAGTGGCTCGGTATCGAGATCAGCCCCGTGATCGCCTGGCAGTTCCCGACTTCTGCTTCGCTGGCACGATATTTGGCGAGCCAGGCCGGCCACGCCAAATCCGATGATGAACCTGAAGGCGCATCATCCGGCGGATCCGGCGACGGCGACTTGGCGACGGGGACCGGGAGGATCGAGGGGCTCACGGAATGCCAGGCGCGCGGCACGCAGGAACACGAAGCCTTTGGAGATTAGGAGTGAATCCGAATGAATGAACGCGCCCCGAGCAGGGAGAGCCGATCTCCCGCAAAGCGAGATCTACGGAAAGAAGAACCGCGAGATCCAAATACGATGGAGTGCCGTGCTGAGCCCATAGCGATCGTCGGCATAGGCTGCCGCTTTCCGGGGGCCTCCGACGTCGGTGAATTCTGGCGTCTGATCGAGGCCGGCGGCGAAGCGATCGAGGAGATCCCGGCAACGCGATGGGATATCGACCGATTCTATGATTCCACCGGCGAACGGCCCGGGACCATGTCGACGCGCTGGGGCGGCTTTGTCGGCGGCGTGGACCAGTTCGATTCCCTGTTCTTCGAGATCGCGCCGCGCGAGGCGGAGAAGATCGATCCGCAACATCGCCTGCTCCTGGAGGTTGCCTGGGAAGCACTCGAGTACGGCGGCCTGTCGCCCCATGCGCTGAGCGGTTCGGCCACCGGGGTGTTCGTGGGGATCGGCAGCGTCGACTACTCGCGCATTCCGTCGCAGTTCGACAACTACTACGAACATATTTGCGCTCACGGGGGAACGGGTAACGCCCTGAGTATTGCCGCAAATCGCCTGTCGTACTTCTTCAATCTTCGAGGGCCAAGCCTGTCGGTCGACACGGCCTGCT
>Ga0180437_10003187_pt1 | contig 24772 bp, 16 predicted proteins | sample SS_ome_4_FD_132410 | JGI IMG/M metagenome (GOLD analysis project Ga0180437, IMG submission 132410) | Hypersaline lake sediment archaeal communities from the Salton Sea, California, USA - SS_3_D_1 metaG | ecosystem: Environmental > Aquatic > Non-marine Saline and Alkaline > Hypersaline >... | reverse complement strand
GTCCTCCAGCGTCACGAAGGCCATCCTCCCTCCCCGGTCCGTCTCGACGCTCCGCATCGCCGAGAGGACACCCAGGGCCTGCACGCGGCGCCCCGGCCCCGCCACCCGCCCCGGGGCCGAACGTCCCTCCCACCCCAGAGAACGGCACAGCCACCGGATGGGATGCTCGAGCACCGAGAGCTCGAGAACCTGGAACTCGTACTCGGCCCGACGATGGGAGGGGAACGCGCGAAACCCCAGACCCCGCGGCGGGTCGACGTCGACCAGCCGGCGTGTGGCCGACGCCCGGCCCGCGGCGGGACGGGCTCGCCGCCAGGCGTAGAGCTCCCACAGCAGCTCGGGCCTCGGCCGCCCGGTGAAATCCAGGGCACCGCCGAGGATCAGGCCTTCGGCCTCCGACAGCGAGATCCCCACCCTCGTCAAGAAGTCGGCGAGGCTGAGAAACGGGCCGTCTCCGACGCGCGCGTCGAGAAGGGCCCGCAGAACCTCCCGCCCCAGTCTCCGGACCTGACCCAGCCCGATGCGGAGTGCCCCTCCCTCGACCGTGAATTCCTCGGCCGAGGCGTTGACACATGGCCCCCGGATTGTCACCCCTCTCCGGCGGGCATCCTCCAGGTGCACCCACTTCGGGTACATCCCCTGGTGGTTGTTCATCACGGCCACAGCAAACTCCAGCGGGTAGTGGGTCTTGAGGTAGGCGGCCTGGTAGGCCAGCGCGCCGTAGCCGGAGGCATGAGCCTTGCAGAAGGCGTACGCGCTGAACTGGGCCATCCGCTCCCAGACCCCTCGGGCCGCGCGCGGGCTCAACCCGTTGGCGACGGCCGAACGGACGAAGCCCACCGCCAGCGCGTCCAGCGCCTCGGCCGACCCCGCCCCGGCGATGGCCCGCCGGAGAAGGTCGGCCTCCCCGAGGGACACTCCCGTGACGCAACCCGCCACGCGCATCACGTCTTCCTCGTAGAGAATGACCCCGTAGGTGTCGGCCAACAGCTCGGTCACCCGCGGGTCGGGCGACTGGACGGGCTCCAGACCTGCGGCGCGCCGGATGTAGGCTTCCTTCATCCCCGAGCCCGCCGGGCCCGGCCGGATGAGGGAGAGCACGGCGATCGTGTCGCCCAGTGTTCGCGCTTTCAGCTTTTGCAGCAGCTGGCGCATCCCGGGCGATTCGATCTGGAAGCACCCCAGCGTCGCGCCGGCCGCCAGCAGATCCCCCGTCGGGCCGTCGCCACTCGGGAGGCGGTCGACCTCTACCCGCTCCCCGCGCCGTTTCCGAACCTCGTCGACCGTGTCCCGGATCGTGCTGAGGGCGCGGTTGCCCAGGAGATCCATCTTGACCAGACCCATCGCCTCGACGCCGTGCATGTCCGGTTGGGTAACCACCAGGCCCTTGGCCGCTCGTTCCAGTGAGACATAGTCCTCCAACCGCGTGTCGGCGATGACGAGCCCTCCCGAGTGGATCCCCAGGTGACGGGGAAATCCCGTCAGTTCCTTCGCCAGGCGGAGGATGGTTGAGACCGGCTCGGACTCGCTCTCCAGCCGGCCCCGCTCCCTCCGCAGCCGCTTGGCCAGAACCGTGACCTCCTCGGAAGAGAATCCGAAGGCCTTGGCGACTTCCCGGAAGGCGGACCTGGGCTGGAACAGAGCGTGGGTCGAGATCATGGCGACCCGGTCCTCCCCGTACGTCCGGTACACGTGCTCGATGACCTCGGCCCGCCCGCGCCAGCAGAAATCGATGTCCAGGTCCGGGCAGTCGTCTCTGCCTTTGTGGAGGAAGCGTTCGAAGCACAGACCGTAGGCGATCGGGTCGACGTTGGTGATCCCGAGGACGTAGGCCACGAGCGAACCGGCGCCCGACCCGCGCCCGACCGTCGGGATGCCCAGGTCCCGGGCGAAGCGCACGATGTCGGCCACGATCAAGAAGTAGTCGGTGAATCCCAGCTTCTCGATGACCTCGAGTTCCCGCTCCAGCCGGCGGGCAGCCCGGGCACGAGGCGGACCGTACCTCCACCGAAGACCCCGCCGGCACAGGGCTCGCAATCGCTTGCCCGACTCCTCCGCGCCCACGTCCGGGCGCGGAAACACCCAGCGACCTCGGGGGACCTCGAACCGGCAGGTCTCGGCGATCTCGAGCGTGTGGAGGAGCGACCGAGGCATCTGTTCCCAGATCGAGGTCATCTCGGCGGGCGCGCGCAGGTAGGCCCCAGGCCCCGCGGCCTGCCCGGGGCAGAGGCGCGAAACGGTGCGGCCGAGGCGGATGGCTGTGAGGAGCTGATGCCGACCGCGCTCGCCGGGACGCGAGAAGACCACGTCCCCGGCAGCCACCGACCGCAGGCCGAACCGCCTGGCCACCTCGCGCATCCGGCGATCGTCCCCCGGCTGGGCGAGGGCCAGCCACAGGAACCGGCGGTCCACCCTGGGGGCAAGCGCCGCGGCCAGCGCCGGATCGCCGACCAGGATCTGAAGGCCGGCGTGGTCGTTGGACAGGCAGGAGGCAAACCCGAAGGCCGGGTCGAGCTGACGGCGGGAGACGACCCGGCAGAGGGCGCGGTAGCCGGCGACATCCCGGGCCAGAAGGACACCCGAGCCGCTTTCGTGCTCGATGGTGACCCCCAGGATCGGCCGGATGCCGCGGGCTATGGCCTCCCGTCCGAACTGCACGGCGGCGTAGAGATTGTTGACGTCGGTGAGCGCGACCGTCCCGAGGCCCAGCCGGCGCGCGCGATCCAGTAAGGCCGGGATGGGCGTGGCGCCGGAGAGGAGGGAGTAGTTACTTCGTAAGCGAAGGGGTACGTAGGATGAAGCCATCGGGATTCTGCTCCAGCGTGCCCAACAGGTTGAGCGACCGCCCGGCCACGACGGCCGAGTGCCCGTATCGACTCCGCACCTCGTCGAGTCCTCCCACCAGACGCCGCTCCCGGACCTCCTCGTCTCCCCGGATCAGATCCATCTGGGCCGCGCCCGCAGGAGCCAGCCGTTCCAGACGGAGACCCACCAGGCGGAGACGGACCCGGCGCGTGCGGACCGAGCGGACCAGGCCCAGCGCGGTGCGGAACAGCGTCCCGTCGAGGGCCGTCGGTACACTCAGCGTCGCCGACGCCGTCCCGCCCCGGTGGTCGGCGTACCGGATCTTCACGCCCACGACCCGCGCCTCCAGCTGCCGTACCCTCAGGAAGCGGGCCGCCCGTTCGGTCAGGTAGTAGAGCATGCCCTCGATCTCGCCGTCATCCGGGGTCGGCCGGTGGAAGGTGGTCTCCCGGGAGACCGAGCGCGGGATCTCGCGGGCCGTCACGGCGCGGGTGTCTCGTCCGCGAGAGCGTTCGTAGAGGGCATCCCCCAGCTCCCCCAGAAGCCCGTGGAGGGCAAACCGGGGCACCGCTCTGAGGTCGGCCACGGTCTGGACGTTAAGCTTGGAAAGTAAGTCCGCCGTCCGCCGTCCCACACCGGGAAGATCCCGAACGGGACGGTGGCGGATGAACACGTCCTCCGAGCCGGGCTCAACAACGGCCAGTCCGTCCGGTTTGGCCGATCGGCCGGCCAGGTTCGCGATCATCCGGTTGGCCGCGATCCCCACCGTGACCGAGAGCCCCGTCTCGGCGGCAATCCGAGCCTTGAGTCGCCGGCCGGCGTCCCACGGTCCCCCGTTCAAACGCTGCGTGCCCGTGAGGTCGCAGTAGGCCTCGTCGAGGTACGTCTCGAGCGAGGGCGAGAGGGCGCGGCAGAGGTCGAACACCCGCTCGGCGAAGGCGTGGTACACCCGCCGATCGCCCTCCAGCACGATTGCCCGCGGGCAGAGCCTGAGCGCCCGGCGGATGGACATCCCGGCCGTCAACCCGTACTCGCGAGCCTCGTAGGAGCAGCTGGCGATGCAGCCGGACCCGACGATAACCGGCCTGCCCCTCAGGGACGGGTTCCTCCGCTGCTCGACCGAGGCGAAGAACGCATCGAGATCCAGATGGAGAATGCAGGGATCCATGGGCTACCCGTCGAGCATGATCGACTCCAGACACCAGACCAGGTCTTCGTTGTTGAAGTACAGCTGGCAGACGTCGCCGGAATCAATCGTCACGGAGAAGTAGTGGAGTTTGCGTCGCCCCTCCCTCGTCTCCCAGCAGGCGTTGACCGACTTGACCCGGTGTTCTTTCCCGTGTCGCTTGAACCGAAGCGGCCGGACCTGGCCGCCCTGGAAATCCGCTCTCACCTTCACGGGTTCATTGATCTGCTCTACGCGCATGGAGCATCACTCCAGGAGCCCGAGTCGCGAGAGACCCGCAGATCCAGCCACCTCAAATCCCAGAAGACTGAACCACGAAGCCCACAGAGAGCACGAAGAAAGGCAGGCCATCGTATCGGGGCGGGTCACAAGGGACCTGCCCCGATTCGTGACCCCTTCGTGTCCTTCGTGATCTTTGTGGTGAAGGGCTTTTCCGGGTTCACCTTGGCCCCATCTCGCTCAAGACCCGCAGCTCCAATCCCTTCCGAATCCCCTCTCAGGCCGGGCGAGGACCGAGAGGGCGATGCGCGAGGTTCACGCCACCCTCGCAACGGGTGGCGCCGGGTAGGGCTCCCACGGCGACCCGGCCCGCGGGAGGCCGGAGATCGGGATCGAGAGAGCCATGTGGGTTTGGCGCGCCGCGACCAACCACCCTCCACACAAGTCGCGTTCGTGACCTCATGGCTCTTGAGAACCGCATCTCCGGCCGCCCGCCACCCACGAGGACGGCGGGATGACCCGTGACACGACCCGTTGCGAGAGGCGGGTCTCACGGTGATCATCGCCCCCAAGACCCGCAGCTCCAGCCACTTCCAACCCCTTCCGAATCCCCTCCACGGCCGGGCGAGGACCGAGGGAGCGATGCGCGGAAGCTCCTGCCCTCTCGCAACGGGTGGCGCCGGGTAGGGCTCCCACGGAGCGCAGGGATGAGCACCGTGGGACAACCCGGTGACAGGACCCGTTGCGAGAGGCGGGTCTCACGGTGATCATCGCTCCCAAGACCCGCAGCTCCGGCTCACATCATTCGGACCAGGCCGACCACCCTCCCCCCGACCCGAAACCACGGGTCCCGCTTGGGAACGACGATGGTCGCGTAGCGGGGATTCCGGGGTTCGAGCTCAAATCGACGCCCCCGCTCGTAGAACACTTTGACCGTCACCTCTTGCTCCTCCCCCAGGTAGGCGACCACGATCTCGCCGTTCTCGGCGGTCGGCCGTCGCCGGACCACGACGTAGTCTCCATCCTGGATCCCCGCGTCGGCCATGCTGTCGCCCCGGACTCGGACCGCAAAATGAACGTCCCGGGCGTAGTGTCTCTCCAGGCTCAGCCGACCCTCCAGGTGCTCGACGGCCAGGAGGGGGACCCCGGCCGCGACCCTGCCCACGATGGGAACCCCCCAATCCTGGCGCATCTCGGGCGCCACCACCCACCTCACCCCTTCTCGCACGAGGTATCCCTTACGCGCCAGCGCTCCCAGGTGCTGGCTCACGGTGGCCGGCGATCGCAGCCTGAACCGCCGGCCGACTTCGCGGTAGGAGGGAAACCGCCCCTTGTCCCGGACGACGGAGACCAGGAAATCGAGGATCTCCCTCTGTCGCTGGGTCAGTGTCTCCATGGCTTCCTCCAGCGTTGCTCGGCCGAACCCCGATGCCCTCAGGATTCAGCTGTCAGTATACCGAACGAATGTTCGGTAGTCAAGGCAAAAAAACACCGCGGCCCTTGCCGCACCCCCGGCCCCCGCCCAGAACCTCGAAGCCCACAGAGAGCACGAAGAGAACCTGGGTGGGTTTTCGGGGCGGATCGCAGATCCGCCCCGATGAGAATCCCCTTCGTGTCCTTCGTGATCTTCGTGGTGAAAGGCTCTTGGGGTCCCTGTCGCCTGGTCGCCCCCTCGCCTAGTCCTCTACCCTCCTCCGCCCCATCCGGGCTTCGGCCAGGACCCGCTGCATCTCGGGGTGGACCCTGCCGTTGCTAGCGGCGATGTGATGGACTTGAAAGTCCCAGCGATCGACGCCGATGTTGGTGACCTTGCCCCCGGCCCGCAGGGCGATCAGCCCACCGGCGGCCACGTCCCAGGGTTTCAGCTTGATCTCCCAGTAGGCGTCCAGACGCCCCGCAGCCACGTAGCAGAGGTCCAGCGCGGCCGAACCTCCCCGCCGGATGCCCTGGATGGCCATGATCATGGCGTTGAACTCCGGCAAATTGTTCTCGTTCCGAAGTTCCCGGTCGTAGGGGAACCCGGTCGCCGCCAGCGACTCGGCCAGCGTTTCGATCTTCGACACCCGGATCGGGCTTCCGTTGAGCGTCGCTGGAGAGACCGCCGATGCGGCGAAACACTCATCCCGCATCGGATCGTGCACGACCCCAAGGACCAGCCCGTTCTCGGTGTCTTCCAGGGCCAGCGAGATGCTGAAGTGGGGGTAGCCGTGGGCGAAGCTGTTGGTCCCATCCAGCGGGTCCACCCACCAGCGGTAGCGCGTGCCTCGCTCAAAACCGCCGGTCTCCTCGGTCCGAACCGAGTGATCGGGGAACCGAGTCCGAAGCCGAGCGAGGATGAGATTCTCCGATTCGTGATCGGCATCGGTTACGATCTCCCGCTTCGCCTTCAGGCTCTGGGACTGCACCCGGCCGGCCTGTTCCCTCAGGAGCGCTCCCGCCTCTCGGACCACGTCCTGGGTCCACTCTAGAGTTGCCTCCACCCACGCCACCTCTCCTGGTTCTCCGCGCACGGCCACGCCCACGTCCCTCCTCCAGATGCCCAGAGCGTCTCTCCGTCGACCGGAGCCATTCTAGAACCGAGTGCCCGGATGTTCAATCCATTTGCAGCGCGCGGTCCCCATCCCTTAGACTGGGGGCGCGGGCCTCAAGCCGGTCAACCATCGGGGGAACGATGTCGGCCAACCACCTCTCGGAGGAATCGAGTCCCTATCTGCTCAGGAACGCCGCCAGCCCGGTGGACTGGCACCCCTGGGGCCCCGAGGCCTTCCAAACGGCCCAGGTCCAGGACCGGCCCGTCTGTCTTTCGGTCGGGTACGCAGCCTGCCCCTGGTGCCGCCGCATGGAGCGAGAATCGTTCGAAAACGCCGAGGTCGCCGCGATTCTCAACCGGGACTTCGTTTGCGTGAAGGTCGATCGGGAGGAGCATCCCGACGTAGACAGGGTCTACCTGACCGCCGTCCAACTGATGACGGGAAAGGCCGGATGGCCCCTCACCGTCTTTCTCACGCCCGAACAGCGGCCCTTCTACGGCGGCGCCTACTTCCCCATCGAGAGGCGGGGAACGGTCCCCGGTTTTCGGGACGTCCTGGCCACCGTCGCGCGCACGTTCCGGGAGAAACAGGACCGGGTCCGGCTGAGCGCCGACATCATCACCGACCAGGTCCGCCGCAGCTGCGACCCGACGCCGGCCCCGGGTCCTCTGGGACCCGACTTGATCGAGCACGCCGCCGACACCCTCGAGGAACGCCTCGACAGGCGCCACGGAGGTTTCCGCGGGACGCCCAAGTTCCCGCCGGCGGCCGCCCTCGGCTTCATGATGCGCGAAACCTCCCGGACGAAACCCTCGGGCCTGTCCGGGCCGCTCCAACGCACCCTGGACGGCATGAGCCGCGGCGGGCTGTACGATCTGGTGGGCGGTGGGTTCCACCGGTACTCCATCGACGCGCGCTGGCACATCCCGCGCTTCGAGAAGATGCTGGCCGACAACGCGCTCCTGGCCGCGGTGTACCTGGACGCCTACCTTCTCACCCGGAGAATCCCCTATCTCACCGTCGCCGCCGAAACCCTCGACTACTGCCTCGACGAGTTGGGGAACCCCTCGGGTGGGTTTTTCTCGTCGCAGACGGCCGAGACCGAGAATCGGGAGGGCGCCTACTACGTCTGGACGGAGGATGAAATCCTGGACGTGCTGGGGGCGGAGGACGGAGGGGTATTCTGTGATCTGTTCGGCGTGACCGCCCTCGGGAATTTCGAGGCCGGCCGGAGTGTCCTCAGGCGCTCGACGGCCCTGGAGGACTTCGCCATCCAGCGGGGCCTGGCACCGATGGATCTCGAGGCGCGGGTCCGTCGGTGGCGGGACGCTCTGGGCGCCCGACGCCGGACCCGTGTGCCTCCCGCTTGCGACGAGAAGATCGTGGCCGGCTGGAACGGGCTGGCCATCTCGGCCTTCGCCCGCGGGGCCCAGGTCTGCCGCGAGCCCCGGTATCTCGAAGCCGCCCGCAAGACCGCAGACTTCGTGCTCGAGCACCTCCGGATCCCGGACGGCGCCCTGGTCCGCTTCTACTACCGAGGTGCGTCCAGGCGGCATGCCTTCCTCGAGGACTACGCCCTCCTGGCCGCCGGGCTCCTCGACCTCTACGAGACGGATTTCGACCCCCGTTGGCTCGCCGAATCCCGAGCGCTCGCGCACGCCCTGGTCGAGCGCTTCTCCGACTTTGCCCACGGCGGCTTCTACCTCTCCTGCGAGGACGACCTGATCGCGCGGCCCAAGCCCTTCGAGGACGGGGACACCCCATCGGGCAACGCGGTGGCCGCCCTCACGCTGCTTAGACTGGGCGTACTCGTGGACGCCAAGACCGATCTCGAGATGGCGTCCCGATCCCTCGAGTCGGCCTGCGGTCTGATGACCAAGGTGCCCACCGCGCACATGGGTATGCTCTCGGCCCTGGATTTCTACCTCTCGCCGACCCGCGAGATCGCCGTGGCCGGGCCCGTCGAAGATCCCAGGACCCTCGCCCTCCTGGAGACCCTCTGGTCCGCCTATCTCCCGAACCGAGTTCTGGCCCTGGCCGACCCGGACCGGTCCGAGAGCGTGAAGATCCCGATGCTGGAGGGAAGGAAGCCCGTGAACGGGAAACCCGCGGTCTACATGCGCGGCGGGGCGGCTTCCGGTAGGCCGATCACAGATCCGGAGGAACTGGCGACCACACTCGAGGGCCGGGGCTCGTGACCCGTCCGGCCACGCGCGGCCCGGGGAGTTCCTGCATCCCCGCGGCTAGCGAAGCGCCCGTCCGATTTCTTCGAGCGAGATTGCGCGGCCGGTGCCGGCCTCCACGAACCGGTCTCCGAGCATCTGGGCGATCCTGTGTCGCGCCGGCCCCCCGGTGCAGTGGGTGGGCGCCATGGCCCTGACGCCCATCGCCTGGAGGTCCTCGATGAGCCGGGTCACTTCGGATTTGCTGAAGCTGCGCAAGTGGAACCCGCCCATCACGTAGATCGGTTGCGGCCCTGCGATTTCCCGGGCACGCGTGCAGATCGCCCTGAGCCCGGGGTGCGCACATCCGGTGACGACGATCAACCCCTCCGGTCTCTCCATCACGAGCGACTGCTCCGGGATCTGAGAGCCCAAGGATCCTGTGGACGCGACGCCATCGACGATCGTCGTCGGGCCGGACACCTCGACGACCTCGGAGGCCATGGTCCGCACCTCGGCTTTGAAGGCATCCGGGAAGGATTTCAGTAGGAAGACGGTAACGTTCTCACACCGCGGCAGCAGCGCGTGCAGCCCGCCCGTGTGATCGCCGTGGAAGTGCGAAAGCACGACGATGTCGATCTCTGTGGGATCGAACCCGAGCGTCTCCAGGTTGTCCAGCAGGATGCGCCCGTCTCCGCCGGTATCGAACAGGATCGTCTTCTCCAGCCCCTGAATCAGGCACGAGTACCCCCACGAGGTCCGGTAGCCCTCCTCGTAGGGAACGTTGTCGAAGAGAATCGTGAACGTGGGACTCACCTCCTGGCGCCCAGCGCTTACCTGTCCGACAACCGCATCGCAAAAGGCCGTGCACAGGGTTCCGGTCGTCAGGACGAGTACCCACGCGGCCGCAAGGTGTCCGGCTCGGCCGCATCCCATCCTACGAGGCTCTCCTCCGCGGTCCATCCGGACCCTCCTTCTGCTTCCGACACCCGAGGGCCGAGCCGTCAGCGCTTCGACGCTCTTGCCGGATGTCTTCCCCCGGGGCCGCGCGACGCCTTCAGAGCCTTTGGTGCTTCCGCCCCATCTTCGGAGGCGGTCTGCGACACTTTCTCGAACTTCACGACGAGTTGTTCGCGTCGAACGGACAGGGGCTCTCCAATTCGACCTCGCGCGTACTCGACGTAGGTCTTGCTCGTCTCATATCCGGCGAAACGCCTCCCGAGCGCCCGAGCCACTTTGAGCGTCTGGCCGGACCCGGCGAAAGGATCCAGGACCACGTCCCCCGGATAGCTGTAGAGCCGGATCAACCTGTACGGAATCTCCTCCGGGAATGGGCAAGGGTGGTTCAGGTGGCCAGGGGGCACGGGCGCGATGTGCCAGACGTTGTTGGCGACGTCCCTGGTGAAGACTTCATCGACGGGAACCTCGGCGCCCGATTTCTCTTCCGCACTCTTGCCGTCGTACAGCGCCAGGCCGGGCTTCCGAAACACCAGGATGTACTCGGTCATGATGTTCGGGTAGAAGTAGCCGGGGTACGGTTTCTGGATGAACACCCCGGCGCGTTTCACACCCGCCGTGCACTTGTGCCAGACGATGTCCTGGTGAAACTCCCAGCCGGACGCCATGAGACGCGCTACCACGTCCATGGGCACGGGGTAGTGCCGGCCGTCAAGAAGAACGGTCCCGATCACTACGGCGCAGAAGCCGCCCCGTCGGGTCTTCTCCAGCACACCGGCGAAGATGCGGTCGAGCCAGTCCAGATACTGTCCGTAGTCCCGGTAGCCTTCGGCATATGTCCTCGTCCGGTACCACGCCTGCCGGCCCTTCTTGGAATGGACGTCGTAGTCGATCGCGTTCCAGTACGGGGGGGAAGTGACGGTGAGAGTGATACTCCCGTCGTCGACTGCGGCCATGTCCTCGCAGGAATTGTTGTGGATGATGTCCAGCTTCATCGGCCCCTCCGACGAGCCCGCCGGCTTCCACTCTACCCCAGGCGGCCCGACATCGCAACCCCCGGGTCCGGGAAAAGCCCTCGAGATACCTGAGGCGGGGAGAACGGGGAGCGGTGCCGCCGAAAGACCAAAGCGCCGAAGGCGATTCCCCCCGGCGCTTCGAGTTGTCCCGAACGGGCCAATTCACGATCCATGCGGTCCGCGGCTTGACCTCCTACCTCCACATGGCCGCATCGAACATCGGGTCCCAGGGCGGCAGGATCGTGGGTTTCTCGCCCAGGATGTCGGCGACCCGCTTGGTCACGTAGTCCCTGTGGACGACGACCCCGTACACGTAGTCGTCGAACCACGGGTCGGACAGCATCCACATCCCGTCATCGCCGTAGTCGGTGCCCCAGCTGTTCTCGACCAACCACTTGATCGGCCTGTCGCCGTCCACATCCACGCCGGTGAAGACCATCGCGTGCGACGGGACGCCGTCCCGCGTGAGCAGGCGTTCCTCCTTGGTCATCGAGAACTCCACGCCGTAGACCGCGTCGTACCGGTACACCCCCGTGGCCATCATGCCCACGCCCTTGTCGCGGTAGTGCTCCTTGCCCACATCGCAGCCGAACCATACGGGCCGCCCGTCGAGGAGCGCGCTGAGCGCCATCCCCTTCATCTCTTCGGGACGCACGTTGGCGAAGGTCATGTTCGGCCGGTCGTACATGTCCCGGTCGAACGTGATCTCGTACATCCGACCGTACGCCTCCAGAGGGGTGCTGATCAGGTAAACGTACTCACCGAGGTCCTCGCCCACGACCTCCCGGTAGAATTCCCTCGGAGTGTAGCGCTTCGGCTCGCTGACGTTTCCGTCCTTGTCCTCGTACCGCCATACGAACTCCGTGGGCGGATGACCGAGCGTGATCGCCAGGATCCTGTAGACGTCCTCGAGCATCTCCATCTTCCGGGCCCGGAGATCCCTGAGACTGTTGCCGCGTTCGTGCATCGCGCGAAGCTCCAGGGCATCCTTCCGCAGCCTGCGGGAGAGCAGGGCGTTCCACACCCCTGAGTCTTTGCTCTGCTCGTTCTCGGGCATCGCGCTCATCGGGACGACACCGTACTTCTCGACCAGGGCGACGACCATGTTCCACTGCCCGCCGTCCGGGCACGGATGCCGGAACAGCCACTCAACTTCACGATCGTCGACATCGCGGCCTCGGCGCTCGATCATGGCCTCGAGAAACAGGTTCGCCTTCTCCAGCTTGTCCCAGAAGAAGAGGTAGTTCTCGGAGAACTCGAACTCCGAGAGGCCATACTTCTCGATCACGGCCGGACGGAGCACGTTCAGCCCAGCGTAGAGCCAGCAGCGGCCGGTACTGTTCTGATCCGTGATTCCCTTGGTCTCGATCTTGTTGGAGAAGAACATGTCCCCGACCCTGAGGGCCTCCTGGTCCAGGGCCACCTCCCGGAGCTTGTTGTTGGCCACGGCGTTCATGAGCGCCCGGGTGTCGTCGGTGACCGTGAAGCTCGCGACGAGACTGTCCACGTCCCGCCCGGAGAGCCCTCCGTCCGCCCCCCCCGCAAGAGCAATCCCGGTAATCAGAGAAATGGTAAACAACGATACTGCGACCCCTGCGATGCGTGACATACGCTTCCTCCTTCTGACGCGGCCCATGGACTCCAGTAGCCGAACTAGACATCATACCACAGCAGACGCGCCATGGGAAGGGGACGCTCGTGGATGGCATCGACGGCGTGCGAGGGAGCTGTTGCCGAAACCATCCTCGCAGTCAGCAAGCCGAGGAAGAGAATTCGTGGTACCCGCGAGGATCCGTCTTCAGCGGCCGGATCTCGAGCCCATGCGGTTTGCCAAGAGCCCGCCGCCCCACCACCGGAGACCCAGAGTCCAGAGAACCCCAGAGATCAGAGGGGCAACGGGGACGCAACCACCCGAAACCCCACAAGCGCGTTGTGGGAGTCCGGATTGTACCCGTAGCGGTAGGCACAGCGAACGCCCCCCCGACCGCCGACGAACGAGCCGCCGCGCAATACCCGCAGAACTTCAGGACCGGCTTCGAGATCCTCCCGGCCATCCTGGGGATTGTACGGGTACTTGAACTCGGGCTCTCCCCATTCTCGCCCCCACAGACTCCGCGTCCACTCCCACACGTTCCCGCTCATCTCCTCACACCCGTAGGCGCTCGCCCCACCAGGAAAACACCCCACTGCACTCGTCGTACCAATCCCTGTATCATCGCAGTTCGCGCAATTCGGGTCCGGCTCGCTACCCCAAGGGAACTCCCGCTTCGGCTCTTCGTTCCCCACCCGCTCCCGCTCCTCAGGCTCCAGAGGCAGATGCTTGACGATCTTCGAGCCGGGAACCTTTTCTCCCCCACGCGCTGCCTTCTCCCATTCCGCCTCCGAGGGCAGCTGCACCGCCCATCCCAACGGCAGAAGTCCCTTCGCCCGCCAGTGCTCCGTCAACCACCTGCAGAACGCCAGCGCCTCGTACCACGTCAGCCCGACTACCGGATGATTGCGCAAATCATACGGCGATCCCCAATCCACGGGTCCGGTCCGACCCCGATCATCTGAGTGGCCCCCCATCGATCCGTTGCGCCACACTCCGGCAGACTCCGCCTCTTGCCAGTAGCGCCGCTCGGCGTACCCCCCTTCGGAGACGAACGCTGCGAACTGAGCGTTGGCCACAGGAAAACGCCCGATCCAATAGTCACCGCCCAAGTACGTGTTCAAACGCATGGGCTTCTCGTCGTCGTACTCTCTCCCCCCCATCCAGAATCCACCACCCGGAACGAGGCAGAACTCTATCCCGTCCAAGGTCGCCACAGCCCCGCGGGGATCACCCAGCGAGCCGAGCGTGGCGCCGGCAGCTGCGCGCTCGCGGGGCGCCAGCTTCGCTCCCGCGATCAGATCCACCAGCCGACCGCGTACGCGCGCGACGAGGTCGCGGCCCAGCTCGCCGTCTTCGACCCGTTCTGTCCCGACCTCCAAAAGTACGTCTCCCGCAAGCCAGGCTTTCCGCCAGCTCACCTCATGGTCCGTCACACGCTCCGGGCAAAGCTCCCCCACCAAGACCAACGGCTTGTCCAAATCGCTCGAGACGTAGACCAGCCGCCCGATGGCCATCAGGATCACATCTCGCCACAGAAGACCCGCCTCCGCCAGCCAGCTGGCTTTTCGGCCAAAATCCGACTCAGAAGCCAGATGGGAACCTGCCAAGTATTCCTGGAATGTCCGGTGCGGAAACGTGAAGAACCCGGGCGCTCGTTCCAGCAGCAGCCCGGCTCGGAGCTTCAAGGCCTGAATCACTTCATCAGCCCAAGTGTAATCGTGCGCCTTCAGGGAGGCGAGGGCCTTCATCAGCGCCTGCTCGCCCACATCCGCAAGCTTCTCGGCGTCCTCAGCCTTATCGACCTGCGAATGTGCGTTGAACGCTACCCTCGACAGCACCCGTTTGAGGTCTACTTCCGCCCGCCCCGCGTCGAGGAGAAGTTGCCGCAGTCTCGAGGTCTCCCCCCTTGCAACCGTCCTCACTTCCTCCCAACGCCAGAGAAGAAGGTCGACCGTGTCTTCGTAGAGGAGCGCCCGGGCGTCGGGCAAACGGCCTTTGTGCGTATGGACCAGAGCCATCACGGTGAGGAGAAGCGGGTTCGGCGCCAGGCGCCACAGATCTGGGCGGCGCAACGCAGCGCGCAGTCGCCCTGCGAGCGCAGCAGACTCTTCCTTGCGCACCACCTCCACGCGCCCGAGCTCCTCGTACCACGCTCCGATGAAGCGATCGACTTTCTGCTCGTCGAACGGCGCAATCTCGAAGGTCGGGAATCCCGGGAGCCGAAGGTCGGGGGCATCCTTGCCGACCGGGGGCTGGTACGACATGACCCGGCAGGTGACTACATAGCGGTTCTGGGGGTAGCACTTGACGAAGGCCATGACTGCCTCCCGCACGAAGAGGCGTTCCGCTTCTGATGAGACCTCGTCGAGCCCGTCCAGTAGCACCAACGCTCGGCCCTTCTCCAGTTGGTCCTGAACTGGATCGCGCGCGAGGGAGACATTCTCGGCACTCAATCGTGCCGAAATGAAATCCCAGATGTGATTCGGTTCTGCTCGACTGGGTAGCGGATCCGGAAGACTTCGTGCGAAGTCTCTCAAGATCACGACGATGGGGAGCGCATACCCTTCGGATTTCGGCCAGCCGGCGATGTATCCCAGAAGGCCTGCGTTGGGCTCGAGAGAGTGCGCCGCGAGGCAGTAGGCAAGGTGACTGACGAACGTAGATTTGCCGCCGCCCGGGTTACCGAGAAGGACTAACTTGCGCTGACCGCCCACGGCTTGCATGGCTGTCAGCCGTTCGTCTGTTGGCTCGCCCTGATACACCGAGTCCTTTCGTCTGCGACCGGCCTTGCCCTTCTCGATCCGTGTGGTAGTGTCCAGGTCAACGTAGACGCTTGCCAGGCTGAGGGGTCGTTGGGGCGAAGTCGGGTCACAAACACCTGGGTCGATGCTCCGAAGCGGAAGATGCCCGTGCGTGTGCACGAGGCGCCGACGGTAGATTGTCAGGGCTTCAGCCGCGTCTCTGGGCGACGGAGGCACCTCGATCTTGATCACGTTCAGCACACCGACATCGATGAAGAACTGTCGGTGACGTTCCAGGTTTCCGAGTCGGCCTAGTTCGCCGTGCAAGGTCTCAACAAACCAGTCCCTGTCGGACTGGGCAAGGCCCGTTTGGACCTCGGGGAGCGCGTCCAGCCTCTCCAGGATTGTGTCGAGTGCTGTCCGGACGTCCGCATTCTCGGCGTGTTCGACAACCCACCGCCTCAGGTCTTCTTCGTCCACTCTCTCCGCCTGATCCTTCCAACGTTCAATCTGCTTAGCGATGAGGCCCCCCCCGATGCCACCCGCAAGTTTTCCCAGGGCGAGGATTGCCGCCAGGAACTCCCCACCCTGTGCGGCTGCCACCACCGGGGCAAGAGCCGCGCCGCACAGGCCACCGTAGGCTAGATAGGGTAGATCTTGGCCTTTGCTACGGCCGACCCAGTCTCCAAACGCGCGGAATCTCTTCTTTGCACTCTCGGCCCAGCAGAATTCATCGAAAACCATCGGCCCACCTCACGACGAATGTCCGTCAGATTGCCGTACCCCCCAGCACCGCCCTCCGCAGCCCGACGGTGTTCCCGTACCGGGCGTGGTTGGCCCAACCCTGCGCTACGGCCGTCAGCCGAGACAGAGAAATCTCCCCCGCGGCATACCGGCGGGCGAGGGCACGAAAGCGGCGCGCGAAGCGCACACCCTTCTGCCTCCTGAGGCGCCGTGCCCAAGGATAGACGACGAATCCCAGAAAGGGAATGCCTTCCCGAGTCGGCCGAGGTTGGGCGCTCGGATGTGCGGCCAATCGCAGCTCGGCCAACCAATCCGTCAGAGCGCCGAGCCATTCCCACAGTACCGCCTTCTCATCACCGAACAGGATGAAATCGTCCAGATAGCGGACATACCCTCTACAGCGTAGTCCCCGCTTGACGAAATGGTCGAGGGGATTCAGGTAGCAGTTCCCCCACAGCTGGCTTGTTAGATTCCCGATTGGCAGGCCTCTCGGCCGCGCAGCGGCAAGCAGGTCATCACCGTCGGACGACACCATGTGGCATTCTTCTTGAGGCAAGTGTGCGCCGCTGTCTAGAATGCGGTCGACGAGCCAAAGCACATCCAGGTCATCGATTGTCCGCCGGAGGATTGTCCGAAGAATCGCGTGATCGATGGAGGGGAAGAACTGGCGGATGTCGCAGGAGAGAACATAGCCATACTGGCGCGCGAGCCTGTGACACGCGTCCAGGGCCCGGTGTGTGCCTTTCCCGATTCGGTTGGCATAGGAGTGTTCAATGAACGTCCGGTCCAAGAGCGGCTCGATCACGTTGCACAGGGCATGGTGGACGACTCGGTCACGGAAAGGCGCCGCGGAGATTAGCCGCCGCTTGGGCTCATGGATCACGAAGGAAACGTAACCCTGAGGACGGTAGATCTTTGCACAGAGATCTCGCCCGATGTCCAAGAGGTTGTCTTCGAGCCGGTGCTCAAAGGCTGCCACGTCCGGGTGCCCGCGCTTGCCTTTGCTCGCGCGCCTATAGGCGATCAGCATGTTCTCCCAACTGCAGATTCGCTCGTACAAGGCCACACCCGTTGCTGGGCCCCGCCCCAGGGAAGACTCCCAGGGGGCGGGGCCTTTGCTATGTGCCCGGTCGCCTCGCAGGGCGCGTACCGCTACCGTCGCACCCAGTCAGAGCGCGCCCAGTGCGAAGGCAACTCGGCCAGGAACCGCCCCGGCCGTTTTTCTTGCCTCGGCGCCGAAGGTTCCCCCGCGGCGCAATTCCGGCTCACTCGAAAAGCGTGGACGCAACCACCCGAAACCCCACATTCGTGTTGTGGTTGTCCGGATTGTTCCTGTTGCGGTAGGCACAGCGAACGTTCCTCTGATTGTTGATGAACGAGCCGCCGCGCAATACCCGGGGACGGGCGGTCGTCTTGAGACGGTCCCCGCAACCACGGCCTGGCGGGCCGCGAATTGCCTTAAGCCTTGGCTGTTCTACTCCACCCCCCCACGAGACGGCCGATCTCGGCGACCATCTCCGAGACATGCCGATACTGTCCAGCTGTGAGCCACCCCCAGCGAACCGCTAACCGCAGATACACCCGCACGAGATCGAGCGCCTCGTCAGCCCTTTGGAGCCTTTCCAGCCGGTTCGAGTCCCGGCGGTGATTGGCTTCTTCCAGTCGCTCACGCAGATCAAATGCGGCATCGAGCAGCCTTCGGGTGAAGCTCATCCGGTGCGCCCTTGGGAAGTTGTTGGTCGCGGGCAAGAGCCAGCTCAGAAAGTCAAATGTCCGCGTGAAAACCACCATTTCTTTGGCCATGGCATCCTCGTTTCCAAGGTCAGAGACCCAGAGTCCAGAGGACCCCAGAGATCAGAGAGACAACGGGGACGCAACCACCCGAAACCCCACCCTCGTGCTGTGGTCGCCCGGAAAGTTCCTGCTGCGGTAGGCACAGCGAACGCGCCTCTGAGAGTGGATGAACGAGCCGCCGCGCAAGACCCAGGGAACATGCGTCCCGGCACCGAAGTCCTCCCGGTCCGGTCGGGGCTTGTACGGGTACTCTCGATAGAGGCTGCGCGTCCACTCCCATACGTTCCCGCTCATGTCCTCACACCCGTACGGACTCGCCCCACCAGGAAAACACCCCACTGCACTCGTTGTACCAATGCCTGTATCCTCGCAGTTCGCCCGATTCCGGTCCGACTCGTCCCCCCAGGGGTAGGTCCTTGAGTCTGAACTCCGGGCCGCCTTCTCCCACTGGGCCTCGCTGGGCAGCGTGATGTGCAGTTTCTCCGCTCGGAGCGCCCGGGCGAGTCCTTGGTCCCAGTCCTGAAGGCGTTCGCTCAACCACTTGCAGTACGCAACTGCCTCGTACCACGTCACCCCGACCACGGGATGATTGGCGAGGTTGAATGGTTCCCCGAAGTCGTACGCCCCTCGGCGTGGCGTCTCGTCCCAATCGCATTTCGCAAACCCGTCACGCCACACCCCGGCCTCGTGACCTTCGGTCCAGTACTTCTCGTCCTGATATCCGCCGACGCCCACGAAGGCACGAAACTGATCATTCGTCACCGGGTATCGAGCGATGTAGTATGTGGCCAGGGTAACCTCGTGTTCTTCGCTTCCCTCGCCCATCTTGAACCGGCCGGCAGGAACCTCGATGAAACCGAGGAGGTCTTCATCCGGCAGGTAGGCCGCGTGCGCGGTGAAACGAGGATCACCCAGCCGTGCAAGCGTATCCCCCGCCTCCACTCGGACGGTCGGCCCTACCGTCCGGTCGTCGCGCATGATCTCGAGAAGCCTGTCGACCGCCTTCCCGCGACCCTCGGCGGTCACCCCATCCGGCCAGAGATCGCACACTGCGTCACCCGCCAGGACGGCCGCCTCGCCGGGTTTCCCCGCTCCACTGCTGAGCAGCCCTCTCACCACGGCGGTCGCGGCTTCGTAGCGACGTTGCACCAGACCCAGATAGTCGATGGCCAAGAGGCTGACTTCCTGCCATGCGGAGTCGCCCAGGCGGCTTTCCAGCGCAGAGATGAGAGGCTTGACGTCCTGCTGGGCCCGTTCGGCGAGGGCGATTGCGGCCAGATACTCCTCGAAGGTCAGATGGATGAACCCGTACTCCCCATGACCACGCTCCAGGAGGATTCCGGTGTACTGTCCAACGTCGCGCAGGAAGCGCGCGGCCGCTTCCTCCGGCGCGGCTTCGCCGCGCTCGGTATAGATGGTCCTTAGCCTCTCGACGAGTCTGTTCCGCCTGACCAAGCCGACGCCCGGGTTCACTTCGTGCATCCAGAGCGCCAAAGGGGCCAGCGTACGGATGGTTTCCCCCGGAACAAGATCCGGTGCCGAGGCGCGGTCCAGGCCGCGCGCCCGGTTCCAGCTCGAAACCAAGACTTCCACATACTTCGCGTAGAGCTCCACGCGGCGCTCCGGCAGCGTCATTCCCTGCCGCTTCATCAGGGCCAGGATGGTCAGAAGCAACGGGTTCGCTGCTAACTTCCGTACGCCCGGGTTGCGCCGGACCGCGTCCATCAGCTCTCTACGCTCCCGGTCTGCCTCCTGCGCAACTACCGACGTATCCCCGCTGGCTCCCTTCTCGATGGCAAGCGTCCACCGCGTGATGAATTCCTCGATGTCCTCATCCCCGAAGTCCAGCAAGGTGCACTCGACTAGACCTTCGGCTGCAGGCCGGACCTCGCCGTATCCGATGATCCGGCTCGTGATCACGAACTTGTTGCCCGTATCGCAGTGATGAGTGTAGAACTCGACGACTCGACGCACCACTGTGTCCCGGCAACTCACATCCTTGACTTCATCCAGCCCATCGAGCATGACAAGCGCACGGCCAGCCTGGAGCGCGTCCTTCACCATGGGTTCGATTTTCAGGTCGGAGCCGAGCGTGTACAAGTACTCCGCGACGAAATCATCCAGCCGCACGTCGCGCTCCGCCAGCATGTTTGCATACGCCGAGAGGGGCACGAGCAAGGGCAGGCGCGTTTCGGGAGAGGCGGCTGTTGCGTGATGGAGAGCCATGAGCTTGAGAAACGTAGTCTTGCCTGCCCCGGGGTCACCAAGGATGATCAAACACCCGGCCTTCTCCAGCAGTTCCGCGAGATCCACGGGCTGGGCCGGGTGCTCGCCGATCTCTCCCTGTCGACCTTCGGCCAGCCGGCGCCCAGCCAGCTTTGCCTGCTGCCGATCTGATCCCCCGCTCAGAGGAAATTGGCCACTGGCCTTGAGGGGCACGTAGAGATCCTGAAGGGCAAGCCGCAGAGGGACGCGGTCCGAAACACCCAGACCCCGGAAATCCAGGTACCGATATCGATCCACCAGATACTGGAGGTACTTCTCGGCCGTGTCCTTGAGATCCTCGGACGGTGTCTTGGTCCCGGTGATGTCTCGGAGGAACTCACCGCGCTGGTTGAGCTCGATCCGGATGTGCACACCACCCTTGCCCCCATGGATGACGATTCCCGACTTAGGGGCAAGGACGCTCTCGCGGACGGTGCTCAGGATCACGTCACCCCCCGCGTGGATCTGCTCCACCAGGGTCCCGACTCCGTCGGCCAGGCGCGAGTCCTCCTCGAGGATCTTCCTCACCTGCCTGCGGAGCGAGGCCTCGGTGTCTTCGTCCGCGGGGTGCTTGACGAAATCGTCAGCGGCTTCCTTGGAGGCTTCTCTCTGCTTGAGCTTGGCCCAGAGCGTGTCCCACAGCTTGCGAACCCGACCCGGCAGGGCACCGCCTACCTCCGCGGCGGCCGCTTTGCCGGCCTCCGCGACATAGGGCTTGAGGATAGCGACCGCAGCGGCGGCGAGTGTTAGCGGCTCCATGTCGCCCTCTCTCTGTTGCGTATCGCTTCAATAAGAACGCTGGCTTACAATACTAGCAGACAAGAGCAGGATACACCAAGATGCAATTTCCCGGCGGCAGAAGAATCTGAGGCTCTTGGTGACCAACGCACGCGTATCAGGGATGGGATGCCCCGGCTAAGAGGGCGTGGTCCCCGGCTGGCCGAGCGTCTCTTCTCGCGAGTAGCGGTCGAAGAGCTGGCCCCAGGGCGTGGTCCGCCGCCAGCGCAGGTACTTCTTCTTGTCGCGGAGGGGCCACTGGATGTAGTCGTGGTTGAACTCGGAGACGAAGATGGGGATCTTCACGAGCGAGGTGCGGAAGATGAGGTTCTGGAGCGCCTTGGTCGGCCCGTACCAGGAGAGCCATCCCAGGAACCGGTGGAAGTTGTAGCCCACCTCGAAGCCCCAGTTCTCGCCGCTCACGTCGTCGCCGACCACTTCGATGTCCCTCGGGTCGCCGACACCCAGGCCCCTCTCGTGGGCGATGCGAATGTAACCGATCGAGAGCGGGTCGAACCCCATCATCCTGGCGGCTACCGCATCGATCGCGACCTGGTCGGCCGAGGCGAGGATGACGTTCTTGATCTCGGGGAACATCGTGCGCGGACCCGGGCCGTTGCCGGCCGTGGTCCCGTCCATCACGGCGAAAATCCCCGGATGGATCTCCTTCTGGATGGAGAGAAGATCCACGAGCGTCTCGTGGATCCAGGAGTGGGTGTAGTGCCGGCGGTTGCACAGCAAGCCGCCGAAGGCGTTCTTCATCGCTCCGGTGGTCGTAGTGTAGATGTGGCACTTGACCGTGGGGAGATGGACGATGTTCTTGCCGAAGAAGTAGTCGGGAATCCGGATCCCCTCCGGGTAGATGTGCCTCAGGGCCAGCATCTCGGCCTTGGGCTCGAAGTCGATCCACCTCATGTCGTTCGGTTCGAAGTTGTAGAGAACCGGAATCCCGTAGGCTCGAAAGATGGGTACGTAGAGGTTGAGATCCTCCCCCTTGAAGGTGTTGATGACGACCGTCTTGTTCTGGACGCAGGTGAGGTCCTCATACCCGGACCGCCGGAGTGCGCGAATCGTTCCCTCCAGTTGCCACGGCGTGGTGTTGGCGCCCGGGGCCGGGAAGTGCCAGGAGATGTTGTCCTTCAGGATCGTGGTCGTCCCGGGCGCGAGGGCTTGGCCCACCCCGGCCAGTTCGAGCAGACGGGCGTAGTCCTCGAGAACGCTCTCCGGACGAGTGAATAGAATGGCTACCTTCGATGCGGCCATAGCTCGGTCAGACCCTCCCGTCTTTTCCGTTCTATCGGCAGACTGCCAGCGGTCGTTGACGGTCTTCTTGGCCCGCAGAGTACGCAGAGCGGCCCGAAAAGCCTTCCGAGCCTCCCGCCATCGACCGGCGGACCGGCACGCGGCATTCGCGAGAACGCGCCTCCGTGAGAGGACGCCCACCGGAATCGCGGTTGCGCCCGGCCCAGGTCCGTTCCCCCCGGTTACACGGCGGTCCCGGGACGACAGCCACGGGACCCGCACGTGCGCAGTCTATGGGTTTCCTTCCGGCTGTTCTATCACAACCGCAGTGCCGTACGCTACGATTTCTGCGGCGTGCTGCATCACCTCGGAAGTCCCGAAGCGGACGGCCACGATGGCGTTGGCGCCCAGCCTCTCGGCCTCCTCCACCATTCGCCCGATCGACTGCTCCCGAGCCTCCGCCAGGAGCTTGGTGTATTCCTCCACCTCCCCACCGATCACGGTCTTGAACGCCGCGGCCAGATCCCTTCCGATGTGCCTCACCCGAACGGTGTTTCCCCGAACGATGCCCAGGGTCTTGACGACCTTGTAGCCCGGGATCTCGTCACAGGTCACGACGATCATCTCTTGACCTCCCTGTATGGGTCTACCCTGTAGGTCGCAATCCGTTCCCGGCAGATGGAGACGAAGAGGGTCACGCCGCCCACGATGAGCGCCCCGGCCCCGATCTTGGCCCAGATCCCCACGTGGGGATCGGCGAAGAAGCCGGCGCAGAGATGGTAGACGCCGAGGATCCCCAGGATGATCGCTCCGATCGAGAGGAACACCCACGCGGCGCTCCGCTCGATCCGGTTGTAGATGTAGGTCCAGTGCCGGTCCCAGATCTCGTCCGAGGGCTTGATGAGTCTCATGCTCCTCGATACCTCCTTGAGCTTCTGCAGGTTCGCGAGCTCTTTACGGCACCTCTCGCAGCCTTCCAGGTGTCTCGAGAACTCGGCCTCTTGGACCTCGTCGAGTTCCCCGTCGAGGTGCGCCGTCAACAGGTCTCTGTACTTCTCGCAAGCCATGGAGTACCGCCCCTTCACAAGCGGCCGTTGAGTTTCACCCGGAGCGCTTGCCGGGCGTAGTAGAGTCTCGACATCACGGTTCCGATGGGGATGTCCAGGATCTCTGCGATCTCCTTGTACGAGCGGTCCTGAAAGTCCTTGAGAACCACGATCTCCCTCTGGTCCGGGCTCAGCTCCGAGATGGCCAGCCACACGGCTTCCTGGACCTCGCGCCGCTCGACCGCTCGAGAGGCGGGCTCCACGTCGCTCGCCCGGAACTCCCCCACGGTTTCCCACGGGACCATATGCCAGGTCTTGCGGTTCCGGATCGCATTCAGACACAAGTTCCTGAGGATCCGGAAGAACCAGGGCTCAAACGCCGCTCCCGGCCGGAAGCGCGCGAGCGCCCGGTAGGCCCTCACGAAGGCTTCCTGCGTCAGATCCAGCGCGTCGTCGGGTGATCCCACCAGCCCCAGGGCGTACCCGTACGCTCGGTCCCGGTACCGCCGAAACAGCGGCTCGAAGGCTCTCCGATCGCCCCCCTGGCAGCGGGCGATGAGTTCCTGGTCACTCGTCTCCATCGGCCCTCCGACGCTTCCGGATATTCTACACCCCCGGTCGGGGGATATTCAATTGGCCAGCGCGTCCCAAAGGCCGGGCCTCTCCGACCCGCTTGCGCCCGCGTGACGCCGTAACTATTTATCAATCAATAGGTTGTCCGGGCCCTCGACGGGGAGAAGCCCGACAGCATAGGCCTCCCATTCCGTGCCGCCTCCCCGGATCTGCGGGTTCCCCATCCCAGCTTGCCCCGGTGCGCACCGGGCGCGTATCATGTGGGAACGTGTGACCCGCCCCTTCAGGCGGATGGGAGCAGGCGATGCTGAGCCCGACGCTGATCGGCGAGCTGAAGGACATCGTCGGCCAAGACGGGGTCGTGGACGACCCCGCCATGCTGGCGGCTTACGCTGGGGACGCCGCCGGCGCGCCCGAGGTCGTCGTGCTGCCGAAGACCCCTGGGGAGGTCGGCAGAGTCCTGGCGCTGACCTTTGACGCCGGAGTGCCCGTCAGGCCTCGGGGGGCCGGGACCGGGCTCACGGGGGGCGCCGCCCCCTGCGAGAGCGGGGTGGTCCTCTCCACGGCCCGGCTGGCGCGCGTCGTCTCGGTGTCCCCGGAGGATCTGGTCGCCGTTGTGCAGGCCGGCCTTGCGACCGAGACCTTCCAGGCCCGGATGGAAGCCCGGGGGCTCTTCTACCCGCCGGATCGCGGTTGGGAGAGACCCTCCACACTCGGAGGCGACGTCGGCCAGTCCGCCAGCGGACTCAGGGCGATCAAGTACAGGGGCACCCGAAGCTACGTGCTCGGGATGAACGTCGCCCTGCCCACCGGTGAGGTCGTCCGGACCGGCGCCCGCACGCTCAAATGCGTGACCGGCTACGATCTGGCCCGCCTCTTCACCGGATCCCTGGGAACGCTGGGGGTTTGCACCGACCTCTATCTCAAGCTGCTGCCCCTGCCCGAGGCTCGGGTCACCGTCGTGGCCTTCTTCGAGACCCCCGCCCAGGCGGCCCGTGCCTCCACCCGGATCCTCGAGGCCGGCATCCTACCCTCCATTCTGGAGCTGTTGGATCGCAGATCGCTGGATGTCATTCGGCCCGCGGCTTCGCGGGTCTTTCCCCCGGGGACGGACAGCGCC
>Ga0180437_10003186_pt1 | contig 24772 bp, 21 predicted proteins | sample SS_ome_4_FD_132410 | JGI IMG/M metagenome (GOLD analysis project Ga0180437, IMG submission 132410) | Hypersaline lake sediment archaeal communities from the Salton Sea, California, USA - SS_3_D_1 metaG | ecosystem: Environmental > Aquatic > Non-marine Saline and Alkaline > Hypersaline >... | reverse complement strand
TGGGGAAGGTTGTCCGGGGCGAGCGGCTGATACCTATCGTGGAGGATTTCGGCGTCCGCATCAGCAGAATACCGGACGTGATAAAGGGGGTTCAGGAGGTGGGGGAGAAGCACGGGCTTCGCATCCCCAGCTTCGGCCATGTGGGAGACGGCAACATTCACGCCACGATCATGGCAGACCCCAGAAGACCTGAGGACTGGGATAGAGTAAGGGCCATCGCCCAGGATTTCATAGATCTGACCATGAGGCTGGAGGGCACCCTTACGGCGGAGCATGGCACTGGCATGGCCAAATCTCCATTCATGGTGGAGGAACTGGGCGCCGCACAGGATGTCATGAAGAGCGTCAAGCAGGCTCTGGACCCCAATGGTATCCTGAACCCGGGGAAGATGGGACTGGACGATGAGGTCAAAGGCGTTCTGGACCACTTCGCATTCCAGACTGTGGTTGAGCAGCCCGAAAGCGTGGAGAGCTACGGGTTGGCCGTGGACAATGAGATCATGGCCTGCATACAGTGCGGGTTCTGCCGCCTGGGCTGCCCCATCTTCGCTCAGACGGCACTGGAGTCGCGAAACGCCCGGGGCCACGTTATCCTGGCATACAACCTGATGGCTGGTTTGGCAGAGCCCTCCGAGGAACTGGCAGCAAGCTTCTATCAATGTACCACTTGCCTGAACTGCAACGCGGTGTGCCCCGCCAGTATCGACGTCGCTGGCATCGTCAATGGAGCTCGACAGAGACTGGCGGAAGCGGGTTTTCTGCCGCAGGTTTTCGCGCCAATGCTGGACAGCCTGAAGGATCAAGGGAACCCCCTTGGAGAGCTGGCCGAGAACAGAACCGAGACCTATCCGTCCGGCTACGAGAACAGAGCCGCGACTGTCGAGCAGGCGGACGTTCTTCTGTACCTGGGCTGCACCGGCTCCTACCAGGATCTGTACATTGTGCCCAGCATGATGGAGTTGATGGACAAAGTGGGAGTGAGATACTCCGTACTTGGAGAGAAGGAGAACTGCTGCGGCTACGTGGCGCATCTCGTGGGCGCGGAAGACGCCTTCCAAGAGTGTATGGAGAAGAACGTCGCCACCTTCTCGGAACTGAATCCCCAGCTGATTGTGACCACGTGCGCCGGATGTCATAGGACTCTGAGGGACCTTTATCGAGAGCACTCGGGCTTCGATGTGGAGGTGCTCCACGCCGTGGAATACATGGATCGTTTGATCTCCGACGGCAGCCTTCAGTTCCAGGGTGAGTTCCAGATGAAGGCCATCTATCACGATCCCTGCGACATCGGCAGGCATATGGGCATCTACGAGCCACCGCGGAACGTCCTCCGGGCGCTTCCAGGGCTGGAACTGATGGAGTTCACCTTGAACCGCTCCTTGGCCAAATGCTGTGGAGGTGGTGGGGGGCTCAAGGGTTTCGATGGAGAATTGAGCGCGGTGCTGGCCGAGAATCGGGTGGCCGAGGCCATGGACTTGGGCGCGGAGGTGATCGTTTCGGCGTGCCCCACCTGCAAGAGCAACTTGAAGCTAGCGGCTGCCAAACTTCAGAGAGAACGCAGACAGCGGATGAAGGTGATGGACATTACCGAGGTAGTAGCTGAGGCGCTGTAATACACGTCGCGAGAGGAGACGATGTCCGAAAGGAAGATGCTGCGCAAGCCAATCAAGGCTGCGAAACAACTCGGCAAGGCGATGGGAGACTACTTCTACAGGATGGATCGCATCTCCAAAGGTGAGGAGCGGGGAAAGATCGCGTGGTGCACCAGCACGGGCCCGGCCGAACTGCTCCATGCTTTCGGTTTCGAAGTTCACTATCCTGAGAACCATGGTTCGATATTGGGGAGCAGAAGAGTGGCGATGGACTACATACCGCTGGCGAATGCCATAGGCTACTCCCCGGATATCTGCTCTTACCTGACCAGCGATGTGGGCTGCTATTTGAAGGGGGAAACACCTCTTTCGCAGGCCTTCCCGGGGATCGAGAGCGTCCCCAGGCCGGACGTGCTGGCCTACAATACCCAGCAGTGCCGAGACGTGCGAGAGTGGTTCGAGTATTACGGCAGGGAGTTCAAGGTACCTGTGGTAGGCATCAATCCTCCCCACGGCATGCAAGAGGTGGACTCTGCCCAGGTTGAGGACGTGGTGCAGCAAATCAAGGAGATGATTCCCACGCTGGAAGAGGTGAGCGGTCAGAAGTTCGATATCGATAGGTTCAAGGAGTCTATTCGTCTGTCCCGAGAGTGCAGCGACCGTTGGGGGCATGTCCTGGGCCTGGGCAGGAGTGTCCCATCACCATGGACTTTCTTCGACGGCTGCATTCACATGGGACCAGCGGTCTGCCTGAGGGCAACGCAGGCACCACTAGATTACTACGACGAGCTCACGGACGAACTGGAAGCGCGGGTGATGGACGGCGTAGCTGCTGTGGAGAATGAGCGTTTCCGCATCTACTGGGAGGGTATGCCCATCTGGGGGAAGTTGCGGGCGCTGTCGGAGCAGTTCTCGGAGCTGGAGAGCTGTGTTGTAGTGTCAACTTACTGCAATAGCTGGATCTTCAGCGCCTTCGACGAGAATGAACCCTTTGAGAGCATGGCGCTGGCCTATACCGAGATCTTCATCAATCGCAACGAGCCCTGGAAGCAGTCGTACATCGAGCGGCTGGTGAACGAGTACAAGGTTGATGGGATCATCTTCCACGACGCAAAGACTTGCGCCAGTAATTCCAATTCCAGGTATGGCATGCCTCAGAGGTTGGAGAAGGCGCTGGGGGTTCCGACAGTGGTCATAGACGCAGACCTGAACGACTTGAGGATGTATTCCGAGGAAGCCACAAGGACCAACATAGAGGCCTTTGTCGAGCAACTCGAGGAGAGGAAGTAGATTCTGTTGGAGCGGGGGGCGAATGAGAAAGCGGGGTACTGTGCCGGCCTGGATTGCGGAACCACGACGACCAAGGCCGTGATCATTGATGGGCGCAGTACGATACTGGGCAGTGACGTGCGGCGGTCTGGCGCCAATCTGCTGGAATCGGCCGATGCCGCGCTCAATGCGGCTTTGGCGGGGGCGGGCCTGGGAAGGAACGAGGTGGGGCTGATCGTCGCCACTGGCTACGGCAGGAGGAGCATCTCTTTTGCTCGGGAAAGCAAGACGGAGATAAGCTGTCACTCCAGGGGATGTCATCACTACTACCCGGAAGAGATCACGGTGATAGATATCGGCGGTCAGGACAACAAGGTGGTCAAAATGGATGCCTCTGGTAGGAAGACCAGCTTCAAGATGAATCGCAAGTGTGCGGCTGGTACCGGGGCTTTCCTGGAGGAGATGGCGTACAAGCTGGACATCCCAGTGGCCGAGTTGGAGAGTCTGGCCAGGCAATCTAGGGGTGGGACTGAGCTGGGCAGCTTCTGTACTGTGTTCACAGCCACCGAGGTTCTGGACAGAATCCGGGGGGGAGAGAAGCTGGAAGACATTGTGAGGGGCCTGTTCAACTCCGTGGCAAAGCGCATCTTGGAGATGGAGAGACTCACCGGCCGGGTGATCATGAGTGGCGGAGTTGTGGCTCATAACCCCATCGTGGCGGAGATTATTAGCGAGCGTGCTGGAGTGGAAGTGGAGATTGCGCCACACCCCCAAGAGATGGGTGCCTTTGGGGCGGCGCTCTTCGCTGCGGAATCGCAGGCAGCGGGAGCCAGAGAAGAAGACACAATATCAGAAGTCAGGAGGTAAAGGGGTAATGACTACCGTGCCCGATGAGATCAAGACTTGGCAGATGGTGCAACCTACCGTGAAGGATAGGGAGACAGGCGATGTCACGCCTGGTAAGCTGGAGAAGACCAGCATCCCAGTGCCGGAACTAAAGCCGGGCGAAGTGCTGGTGGAGATAGCCGGGTGTGGGGTGTGCCACACCGATCTGGGCTACTTCTACGATGGAGTCCCTACGGTGACCAAGCCGCCCCTGACGTTGGGCCACGAGATCAGCGGCGTGGTCGTGGCTGGCGAGAAGAATTGGATCGGCAAGGAAGTGATCATCCCGGCGGTCATGCCCTGCCGGAGTTGCCCGATTTGCGATATGGGCCGCGGCAACAGGTGTCTGGCCCAGAAAATGCCTGGCAACAGCCTGGACATCTACGGCGGCTTTTCGAGCCACATCCCGGTCCCCGCTCACGATCTGTGTCCGGTGGAAGATCGCGGGGGTATGCCGCTTGAATGGCTGGCCGTAGTCGCCGATGCGGTCACGAGTCCTTACCAGGCAGCGGTGCGGGCGGAGGTTCAGAAAGGGGACCGGTGCATAGTCCTCGGCGTGACGGGCGGTCTCGGTGTCTTCATGTCACAGATTCTGAAGGCGATGGGTGCGGAGACCGTGGTGGGTATTGCACGTCACCCGGACAAGCTGCAGAGGGCCCTGGAGTTTGGAACCGACCACGTGATCAACTCCACAGATAAGAGCGCCAAGGACATTCGAAACGAGTTCCGTGATCTGTGCAAGGCCAACGGCTTGCCATCCAACTGGGGCTGGAAGATCTTCGAGATGACCGGCGCAAAGGCTGCCCAAGACATCGCTCTGGCCCTCCTTGGTTTCGTGGGCAAACTGGTGTGGGTTGGCTTCTCGACCAACCGCAACGAGTACTCGCTGTCCCGTCTCATGGCCTTCGACGCCGAGATCATCGGCACCTGGGGCTGCCTGCCAGAGTATTATCCAACGGTATTGCAGATGGTTGTGGATGGCAGGGTGCAGCTGGAGCCTTTCGTGGAAACTCGGCCTATGAGCCAGATCCAGGACGTGTTCGAGGAGGCTCATAGTACAACTCTGATGAGGAGGATTGTGCTGACACCCGATTTCTAAACGGCGGCGACGACATTGGCTTCTCAGACCGGGGAAGTCTGGGGTTGTGGTCTTGCCGGTAGCAGGCGGATGGCCGCACAAGCGGCCATCACGCCACTGCTGGGGCAAGCGGTGGTGTTGTGCACTGCAACGTATGAGCGCGTGGGAAGGAGGTGATGAAAAGGGCTGGGGTCTGCCGAGTAGCCTTCGGTCTACAGGGCTGGTAGGTGGAGTCGAGTTTGTAGACAGAGTGAAGGAGGAAAGGAAGTGAAGAGGATAGCTTTTGCTGCACTCACAGTCGTTGCGCTGTTGGCACTGTTGGTCACGGCCTGTGGTGCTCCGCCCGCTCCGGAGCCTACAGCCACTACGCCGCCACCGCCGCCTCCTGCAGAGGCTACGCCCACTGAGGCTCCGCCGGAGCCGACGGTGGGTACCACCTACAAGATCGGGTTTGGGCCTGGTGTCACCGGGGGAGCGTCCTTCCTGGGTGAGGCCCAACGAAACTGGGCTGAGATCATGATCGAACGGCTGGAGGAGTCCGGTGGCATCGTGGGCCCCGATGGCGTCATGCACGAGGTCGAGATCATCGTGGGCGACACTGAGAGCAACCCGGATACGGCAGCCAGCTTGGCCCGGAGGTACGTAGATGAGGATGAGGTCGTGGCCCTGATCATGGGCAGCGTCACGCCTATCAGTCTGGCCATCGCCGAGGTGGCTGGAGAAGCGGAAGTACCGTACATCTCCATGGCCTCGTCGCTGGTCATCGTCGTCGATCCTGATACTGGTGAGGTGCGGCCATGGGTCTTCAAGGTGGCCCAGAGTAATGGTGACGTTGCCGACTGGCAGGTGGAACGGCTTCTGGACATGGGCATGACCTCGGTGTGTTACATGTACGAGAACCCGGGCTACGGCGGGGACTGTTACAACAACTCGTCCGGGAAGCTCACGGAGGCTGGCCTGGAGAAGGCTTTCGAGGGCACTTTCGAGCGCACGGACACCGAGTTCCCGCAGGTGGCCGGGATCGAGGCGGCCGGCTGTGATGTGGTGGTCATCGGGGCCATCCCGCCGGGCGCGGCCAACGCCCACGCGGCGATTCGGACTGCGCTGCCCGACATTCCGATCATCCATGGACACGGTGTATGCACGGCCGACTTCATCACGGTGGGCGGTCAGGCTCTAGAGGGTACGGAGATGCCCTGCAGTGCGGTGATCATCGCCGAGGACATTCCCGCCGACCATCCTCAGAAGGAGACCTTCATGGACTTCAAGGCCGCCTATGAGGAGTACACGGGTGATCCGGTGAGCACCTTCGGCGGGCACGCCTGGGACGCCCTGTACTGGGTGATCGAGGCTCTGGAATCGCTTCCCGAAGGTCTGAGCCTCGAGGAGCAGAGATTGGCCGTCCGCGACTACTTCGAGACCAACATCGTGGATTGGCCGGGCACGGCAGGCATGTTCAATGTCAGTCCGGATGATCACTATGGACTGGATGCCTCGTCTTTCACCTGGTTCAAGGTAGAGAACCAGACATTCGTCCCCTTCCCGCAAGAGGAGTGGTAGACGCACGGCCGAGTCTGGGGACTGAGGCTGAGGCCTCAGTCCCCCTCTTGCCACGTGGAGGGGAGCGAGCATGCATAAGTACTTCGAAGCGAAGTCGGCCAGACGGGGCGCGAAGATCGCTGCCGCGCTGCTACTGGTAGGCTGTGTTCTATTCCTTGCCTATCGGAACGGCTATGGGCCCAAGGCTTTTGCCCAATGGACCTTGGATGGTATTCGAGGGGGCAGTATCTATGCTTTGGTCGGGCTGGGTTTTGTGGTGATCCACAGCGTGACGGGCATCATCAATTTCGCGCAGGGGGAGTTCGTCATGCTCGGGGCCATGCTCTGTGCGAGCATGTACGGGCTCGATCTACCGCTACCCCCGGCCGTCAAGCTCGTAGTGGCTATCGTGTCCTCGGTTCTGATCGTCACACTAGTGGGGATCCTGTTGGAAAGAGCAGCGATCTACCCAGCTCGCGATGCCAACGTGGTCACGCTGATCATCATTACCATTGGGGCCACCATAGCCATCAGGGCCATGGCCCTTATCATTTGGGGAACGCGGGCCAAGATCGTACCCTTCTTCACGAATCTGGAGCAGATGGACGTCATCATTCGCCCATTCGGACTGACTCTGGGTGCCCAGAGTCTATGGATATGGGGTACCGCCGCGTTGGTGCTAGGGCTACTCTTGTTCTTCTTCGAGAAGACCATCATGGGCAAGGCGCTGCGGGCTTGCGCAGTCAACCGGCGCGCCGCCGAGCTCATGGGCATCAACCCCAGTCGGATGTCCCTGTTGGCCTTCGCGATGGCAGCGGCTTTGGGCGCGATTGGCGGCGTCGTCTTCGGGCCGGTGATCAGACCCCAGTACGATATGGGGTTGGTCTTTGGGTTGAAGGGCTTCGTAGCGGCCATCATGGCGGGCATGGTCAGCCCACTGGGTGCAGTCCTGGGAGGACTGATCACGGGGGTTGCGGAGAACGTCGGCGCTGGCGTGACGGAGCTGTATGGATACAAGGATGGCATCGCATTCATCATTCTGATCCTGATTTTGCTCTTCAGGCCCCAGGGTCTTATCGGGGGCGGGGGTCGAGGTGTTGAGCAGTCCTAGGGGGATGCATGTCTGAGAAGAGAGGCTGGGCTAGGTATAGCAACGTCATCGGGCTCCTCGTCTTTGCCGCCATAGTCATCATCTTCGGTCTGGCGGAGACACTGCAGCCCTTCGGCTTCCGTTTCAGAGACTTTTCCAATGGTATGGTGACTTTTGATACCTTGATCCGTATCGGTATCTTGACGATCGTGGTGGTCGGCCTCAACCTGCTGATGGGCTATGCGGGGCAGATCTCGCTGGGGCAGGCGGCCTTCTACGGCATCGGGGCGTACGCTTCGGCCATCATGTCCACCCTGGCGACCAGGCACGACCTCTTGCCTGGCTTGGCCGACACTTGGTGGTGGCCCTGGCTAGCCATACTGGTGGCGATGATGGTGACCGCCTGCTTCGCCTATCTCATCGGAAGGCCCATCCTTCGGTTGCGTGGGAACTATTTGGCTATGGCCACGTTGGGTCTGGGCGTGGTGATGTACACCGTCTTCCGTGAGGGCAAGAACATCACAGGGGGACACGACGGACTTGCTGGCATCCCCCGCCTGAGTATCGGTGAAGTTTTCACCTTCTGGCCGGTGGAGCGCTACTACTGGTTGGTGTGGGCAGCGGCGTTCTTGGTCATCGTCATCGGCTTGAACGTCATCAACTCGCGAGTGGGGCGTGGCCTGCGGGCTATCCACACCAGTGAAGTGGCCGCCAACACCATGGGCGTCGACACCGACAAGTACCGAGTCCAGGTGTTGGTTCTGAGCGCTATGATGGCTAGCCTGGCGGGCAGCCTCTACGCTCATTTCCAGGCGATCGTCAGCCCGGGGCCGTTCGGTTTTGTGGCCTCAGTCGAGCTGGTCTGCATGTCGGCTGTAGGAGGAATGGCCAGCGTTTGGGGCGCGGTACTGGGGGTGACCTTCTTCTATGTGATCAAGGAGGTGCTGCGGGCACGGATGCACCAACTGCTGCGTGGGGCAGGCGGTGAGCATGAACTAATCGCCTATGGCATCATCTTGGTCCTGGTTATGATCTTCTTGCCCGAGGGGCTGAGCTTCGGTGGTGTGAGGGCCTTCAGCTGGCTTCGCGGTCTGGCACCGTTCCGGAGAGAGGACAGGCAAGAGATAGGGGCGCAGACGGGGCAGGCCGGTTGACATGATACATGCTCGGAGCCAAGCCGATGATGGAGGTGACCATACGCATCGGTGACGCGTGTGGACCTCGTAGCCTGCCTCCGTCGTGCCGCTGGAGGCAGAGCTGATGACCTGTCAGGTGTGGTTGCCTTGCCTGTGATGGGTGCCAGTGAGGAGGAGAGGTGGCTGGGACGACGATCCTGGAGGTAGAGGAGCTAAGAAAGGATTTCGGCGGCTTGTTGGCCGTGGATGGTGTGTCGTTTGCTGTCCAAGAAGGAGAGATATTCTCGATCATTGGCCCGAATGGTGCGGGCAAGACCACGATCTTCAATCTGATTTCCGGGGTGTTACCTGCCACCGGGGGTGAGATGAGGTTCAAGGCTCGACTTCTCAATGGCCTGAAACCTCACATCATCGCCAGTATGGGGCTTTCGCGAACCTTCCAGAACCTGCAAATCTTCACCAATATGACGGTTCTAGAAAACGTCATGGTGGGGCGACACCCTCGCAGCGGGTACGGTATGGTCAGCGCGGCCTTTCGGCTACCGGGAGGCAGGCGTGAGGAGAAGGCCATCGGCGAGCAGGCCGTGGACCACCTGGCTTTCGTCGGTCTGGAGCCCTTCGCGGGAATCAATGCCGCCAGCCTGCCTTTCGGACAGCAGAGGCTTCTGGAGATCGCTCGCGCCCTGGCTACGGAGCCCAGACTGTTGCTCCTGGATGAGCCTGGTGCGGGTCTGAACATGACGGAGAAGGTTGCTCTCGATGGTCTGGTTCGCCGGATACGCGACCGGGGGATTTCCATTCTCTTGGTAGAGCATGACATGAGCTTCGTAATGGGCATCGCCGACCGCATCATAGTGCTCGACTATGGCGAGAAGATAGCAGAGGGCACTCCGCAAGAGGTGCAGACCGACCAGAGAGTCATCGCTGCCTACTTGGGCACGGAGGGCATCTAGCCCGTGTTTTGCGAGGTGGAGAATGCTGCTTGAGGTCAAGGCTGCCAATTCCTACTACGGCAACATCCATGCTCTGAAGGACGTATCTCTGAAGGTGGATCGGGGAGAGATCGTGACGGTCATCGGCGCCAACGGCGCGGGGAAGACCACCTTACTTAACACTATCTCAGGAGTGCTACACGCCAGTAGGGGCGAACTGTTGCTGGAGGGCCGGCCAATCACCAAATTGTCTCCGGACAAGATAGTCCGCCTGGGGATAAGCCAGGTACCAGAGAGACGGCAGGTGTTCTCTACACTCAATGTCTTGGACAATCTACTGCTGGGAGCGTACCTGCGCCATGGCAGGGAGCCTCGTGACGAGATTGAGAGGGACCTCGAGTTTGTCTTCGAGGTGTTCCCAGTTCTGAAAGAGCGGCGCATGCAGATGGGGGGCACCCTGTCTGGAGGCGAGCAACAGATGCTGGCGTTGGGGAGAGGGCTGATGGCGAAACCCAAGATACTGTTGCTCGACGAGCCTTCATTGGGATTGGCTCCGCTACTGGTCAGAGAGATCTTCAGGGTCGCCGGTGAGCTGCGGGAACACGGGACCACGATTCTGGTGGTCGAGCAGAACGCCCGCGCCGCTCTCAGACTGGCCGACCGGGGTTACGTGATGGAAACGGGCAGCGTTGTCTTGGAGGGTCGGTCCGAAGAACTGCTGGCCGACGAGCGAGTGCAGGACGCATATTTGGGCGGCTCGACAGCCGGGCATGACTAAGGTCAGATGTGAACGGAGAGTGATCTGCAGATGCTGCAAGCAGTGGGCAATCTTGGCGCGACAAAGAGCAGTCGTTCCCGTTTGGACCCGATTGACACCCAGCTGGGACCGGGTTTGGACTTCTCAGATGCAGAATGCGGGGAAGTATCTGCAGAGGCCCTGGACATGCCTGAAGCAGCGCATTCTGGAGGGTGCGTGTATCTTCTTGAGATTGTCCGTGATAGTCAGACGAAAAACGGAGGGATGTAGTGAGAGCTCTGCTATCTGGAAATGAGGCTGTTGCGCGTGGAGCTTATGAGAGCGGTGTCGTGTTCTCCAGCGCATATCCTGGCACACCCAGTACCGAGATTCTGGAGAACGTGGCGAAGTATGACGAGATCTATGCGGAGTGGAGCCCCAATGAGAAGGTAGCTCTGGATACCGCTATCGGAGCTGCCTACGCTGGAAAACGGGTCCTGGCTGCCATGAAACACGTCGGCCTGAACGTCGCCGCCGAGTCGCTGTTCTACTCCTCTTATACCGGCATCAACGGCGCTCTGGTGATAGTCACAGCTGACGATCCTGGGATGCACAGCTCACAAAATGAGCAGGACAACCGGCAGTATGCCAAGTTTGCCAAGGTCCCGATGCTGGAACCCAGGGATAGCCAGGAGTCCAAAGACTTCGTGGGTCTGGGCTTGGAGATCAGCGAGAGGTTCGATACCCCCGTGCTATTGCGCATGACGACGCGCATCTGCCATTCTATGTCCGTCGTAGGGCTAGGGGAAAGAACGGCCGTCGAGTCCAAGCCGCTGTCATACGAGCGGAATCCAAACAAGTATGCCATGCTCCCCGCTTTTGCCCGGGGCCGTCATCCGGTCATCGAGCAAAGACTGAAAGATCTGGCGGAGTATTCGGAGACTTTCCCATCCAACAATATCGAGTGGGGAGATTTGTCCTTGGGGATCGTGTCCAACGGTGTTTCATACCAATATGCACGAGAGGTGTTCCCGGAGGCGTCCTTCCTGAGCCTGGGTATGAGCTGGCCCCTCCCGGAGCGCCTGATTCGCGAGTTTGCCTCCAAGGTGGAGAAGCTGGTCGTGGTGGAGGAACTGGATCCCTTCTTGGAAGAACAGCTGAAGATCATGGGTATTGAAGTCGCTGCTGGCAAGGAGTTCTTCCCCATAGAGGGAGAGTTCAACCCCAGGGTTGTGCGCGAGGCGGCCTATGCTGCCGGACTGGTGGACAAACCGAGCGATGTTCGTGAAGTGGAAGTGGGAACGCTACCGCCGCGTCCCCCCGTACTGTGTGCGGGATGCCCGCATAGACCGGTGTTCTACCTTCTGAAGAAGCATGGGCTGGTGGTCAACGGGGATATCGGCTGCTATGCCTTGTCCACACTGTCTCCGCTGTCCGCGATGGATACTATCGGCTGCATGGGGGCCAGTATTGCTGTGGCACACGGGATGAACAAGGCGGGATTTGAAGGCAGGTCCGTGGCTACAATCGGCGACTCCACGTTCTGGCATTCGGGCATGCCGCCCTTGCTGAACGTGATCTACAACCAGAGTAACACGGTCACCATCGTCGTGGACAACCAGACTACTGCCATGACGGGACACCAGGGCCATCCGAGCACAGGGCGCACTTTGAAGGGCCAAGAGACAGGGCAGGCGGATTTCGAGGCCCTGGCAAAGGCCATGGGATACAAGGAAGTGCGCACGGTCGATCCTCTCAACCTGAAGGAGTTGGAGGGAGCCCTCACGGCCTCACTGGAATCGGACGAACCAGCGGTGCTCATCTCGCGATCGCCATGCGTCTTCCTGTACGAGGAACGGCCCGGGCTCTACGAGGTCGACCTGGAACGCTGCAATGCGTGCGAGCGCTGCCTTGAGATTGGCTGCCCAGCGATCATTAGGAGCAGCGAAGTCGCAGAGAAGACCGGGAAGGCCAAAGTCGAGATCAGCTCGATACTGTGTTTCGGCTGCGGGGTGTGCGAGCAGGTGTGCGCCCGCAAGGCTATCCACATGGTGAAGGAGCAATAGCGTGAAGACGACGAAATTCGCACTCGTTGGTGTTGGCGGGCAAGGGGTTCTCCTGGCCTCGGACATTCTTGCAGACGTTGGAGTGCAATCTGGCCTGGATGTGAAGAAGTCAGAAGTCCATGGTATGGCCCAGCGGGGCGGTAGCGTGTTGAGCCAGGTAATTTGGGGAAAGAAGGTCTATGCGCCCCTGGAGGGAAAGGGCGACATCGACTTTCTGCTGTCATTCGAGCTGTTGGAGACGCTGCGGTGGCTTGATTTCCTGAAGGCGACAGGAATTGCCGTGGTCAATGATCAGAAGCTCCCTCCGTTGGCGGTCAGTTCGGGAGGCATGGAGTACCCGAGCCGGGAAACTATCGAAAGGGCGCTTTCTCAGGCGACCGAGAGATACTACATCGTCCCGGCGCTGGCTACGGCTCAGGACCTGGGCACGGAGAGAGCCACGAATGTTGTGCTCTTGGGGATTCTGTCCAAGCACATCGATGTGCCCGAGAAGCACTGGCTCGACGTGATCGAGAAACGCGTCCCCAAGAGGTTCATGGAGCTGAATCGTAAGGCCTTTGCGGCCGGGCGGGAGCTCTAAGCCAGAGATGATTTCTGCCGGAACAATGCCACCGGCACCGCGACTGATTCTTGCTGAGCTTTGACCGTGGCAGCGCGACGGTACCCATATAGGAGAGCAATATGGCCAAGAACGAGTATTTGATATGGAATGAGGCCGCTGAGACGATGCCGCGCGGTGAACTGCGGAAGCTGCAATTGGAGCGCCTACAGCGAACGGTGCGCCATGTCTATGATAGCGTAGCTTACTACAGGGACCGTTGTGATCAGGAAGGCGTCAAACCAGAGCATCTCCAGACTTTGGATGATCTTGCCAAGTTTCCCTTCACCACGAAGCAGGACTTGCGGGACAACTACCCGTTTGGACCCTTTGCCACACCGCTGGAGGATGTGGCTGAGATCCACGCTACCAGTGGAACCACCGGCAAGATGACGGTCACCGGCTATACCAAGAACGACTTGAAGGTATGGTCCGAGGTTATCGCCAGGGTCTATACTCTGGCAGGCACCCGAAAGGGTGATGTGATCCACAATTGCCTGGGATACGGTTTGTTCACAGGGGGGTTTGGTTTTCACCACGGCGCGCTGGAGGTCGGGGCCACGGTGGTGCCAGTGTCTTCCGGGCAGACGAAGCGCCAGTTGACGATCATGCAAGACTTCGGCTGCACCGTTCTCGTGGCTACCCCGTCTTACACTATCGTGTTGGCTGAGGCAGCCGCGGAAGCGGGGCTGGATCCCAAGAAGGATCTCAAGCTGCGGACTGCGCTGCTGGGCGCTGAGCCGTGGAGCGAGGCGATGCGGGCTCAGATAAACGAGGGTTTGGATCTGGAGGCCTTCGATAGCTTCGGGCTGGCTGAAGTCATAGGTCCTGGAGTCGCACTGGAGTGCTCGGCTCACGACGGCATGCACATCGCGGAGGATCATTTCTATCCTGAGATCATAGATCCGGCGACTGGCGAGCCCCAGCCTTATGACACTCAGGGGGAGTTGGTGTTCACCACACTCACGAAAGAGGCATTCCCACTGGTCAGATACAGGACCCGCGATCGCACCATTTTGAGCAGCGCAAAGTGCGTCTGCGGACGAACCATGGTCCGCATGGGCAAGGTGATGGGACGCACCGACGACATGCTCATTATCCGCGGTGTCAACGTGTTCCCGTCCCAGATAGAACACGTGCTGCTCGGCTTCAGCGAGTTGGCGCCTCAGTACGTGATCTACGTCGACCGGCCCGGGGCCTCGGATGTGCTGACTGTGGAAGTGGAGGCAACCGATACGCTGCACCAGCAAGGCACAGATGCTTTGCGGAGTGTGGAAGCGAAGGTGAAGACCGCCCTCAAAGACACGCTTGGCGTTTCGACGAACGTCAATATGAAGGAACCGCTGTCCATCCAGCGTAGCGAGGGCAAGGCCAAGCGCATCGTCGATCGCAGGAAGCTGTAGCCTGAAGTAGTGGTTCCCAGGACAACCGGGGCTTGACAAACGCTGGCGGGGTGCAAGCTACTGACATCTGGGAGATGCGTGCCTTGCACCCCACGTCTTATCTTTGATGCCTTGGCAGCGTCGTAGCGCATCGTCAGCAGTCTTTCAAGAGACGGAGTCAAGAATGCAATCTGTGAAAGGAGAAAGTGTACCATGAATTTCTATGGTAAGGACATAGTCATCCTCGACGGGGCTCGTACTCCGTTATCTCATTACGGTGGCTCCTTGAAGGACGTGCATCCGACTGACATGTCGGTACACGTTGCGAAGGAGGCGATGAGGCGGTCCGGGGTGGAACCGGAATGGATCGACCACGTGGTCTGGGGCAATGCTTCCCAGGCGACCGGGGATGCTCAGTACCTCTCACGCCACATCGCTCTCAAGGCCGGATGCCCGCTTCCGGTGCCGGCCTTGAACCTGGGACGCATCTGCGGTTCAGGTCTGGAGGCGATCGTCACTGCTGCCCGCATGCTCATCGTGGATGACGAGTACCAGTTCATCTTGGCGGGGGGCGTGGAGGTCATGGATCAGATGCCCTTCGTTATCGAGAACGCGCGCGACGGACTTAGGTATGGGGCCGGCGTGATCAAACACTGGGTGGATGAGAACTTCATAGATACGTACAATGGTCTGCGTATGGCCTTGACGGCCGAGAACCTGGCCGAGATGTACAATATCTCTCGCGAGGAGCAGGACGAGTATGCCTACCGAAGCCACATGCTGGCGGCGGCAGCGCGTGACAGTGGGCGTCTGGCCAAGGAGATCCTGCCTATCGAGGTCCCTGCCGGGAGGAGGGGCGAGACCAAGCTCTTCGAGCAAGACGAGCGGATTCGGGACGACACCACCGTGGAGAAGCTGGCGAAGCTTAGACCTGCCTTCAAGGCGGACGGAACGGTGACCGCTGGCAACGCGTGTCCCATCACCGATGGGGCTGCGTCCGTGGTGGTGACGACCATGGAGGTGGCCAAGGAGCGGGGTCTGAAGCCGCTAGCCAGACTGGTTTCCTATGGCGCCATGGGGTGCAATCCCGACATCATGGGCATCGGCCCAGTGCCGTCCACCAAGCAGGCATTGCAGCGAGCCGGGCTGGGGATGGAGGATCTCGATGTCATCGAGCTGAACGAGGCGTTTGCGGCACAGTACATCGCTTGCGAGAGAGAACTGAAGAACGACCGCGAGATCGCCAACGTCAACGGTGGCGCCATCGCCCTGGGGCACCCGACGGCATGCACGGGTGTGCGCATATCCCTCACTGCGATGTACGAGCTTAGGGAGCGAAACAAGCAGTACGCACTGGCTACGATGTGCATCGGCGGTGGCCAGGGTATGGCAGGCATCTTCCAGAATCTGACCTAGAGGTCTTGCACGTCCAGGCCTCAAATGATGCGCGGCAGCCGAGGGGGAGGACGGAGATGGACGATGTCGTTATCGTCGAGGGCGCTCGCACCGCATTTGGAGGACTCAACGGAGGACTGAAGGGGGTTACGGCCACCGAGTTGGGGGCAGTCGCTGCTCGGGAGGCGCTGAGTCGATCCGGGGTAGATCCCGAGACCGTGGACCACGTAGTCTTTGGCAACGTTGTCCAGAGCTGCAAAGATGCTCCGTACCTGGCTCGGCACATAGGGCTGACAGTGGGAGTTCCCACAGAAGTGCCTGGTCTGACCGTCAATCGTCTGTGTGCCTCGGGTCTGGAGGCTCTGGTCATAGGGGCTCAGCAGCTGCTGTTGCACGATTCGACGGTGGTGCTGGCGGGCGGCGCAGAGAATATGACGCAATGCCCTCACGTGGTTCGTGGCGCCCGGGATGGGTTTCGACTGGGTAGCGTGGAGCTGGAGGATCACATTCTCGTCGCGCTGACGGATCAGTGGAACGGGCTGGCCATGGGCCTCACAGCTGAGAACCTGGCTGAAAGGTATAACATCTCCAGGGAAGAGCAGGACGAGTTCGCGTGGCGCAGCCACACGTTGGCCGCCGAGGCTGGAGACAACGGCCGGTTTGCCGAGGAGATGGTGGGTGTGGAGACCCGGGGTCGGAAGGGCACGACCATCGTCGTGGACCGTGATGAGCACATCCGGGGCGGGGCCACTGTGGAGAGTCTGGGTCAGTTGCCGCCCGTCTTCAAGAAAGATGGTACTGTGACTGCTGGTAACTCGTGTGGCATCAACGATGGGGCAGCCGCCATGGTGCTAACCACCGGCCGTAGGGCGAAGGATCTGGGCCTGAGGCCACTTGGCCGGCTCGTTTCGTGGGCCAGTGTGGGGGTCGACCCTGACATCATGGGTATAGGGCCGGTACAGTCGACCAGAGAAGCGCTCAAAAGGGCTGGAATGCGATTGGAGGATATGCAGCTAGTAGAACTCAACGAGGCGTTCGCCGCCCAGTATCTGGCTTGCGAGAGGGAACTGGGTCTCGATCGGGACCGGGTGAATGTGAACGGCGGAGCTATTGCCCTAGGGCACCCGGTGGGAGCTAGTGGTGCAAGGGTCACGCTCACCTTGCTCTACGAACTGCGCAGACGTGGATTGAGGTATGGTCTCTCGACGCTATGTGTAGGTGGCGGCATGGGGATCGCAGCCGTGTTGGAGTGTCTTCAGTAGGGCAGGTCTGGACGCCTTGCCCGATGGGCGCACCAACGGTGGCTGACAGGGGTTTAACTTAGTATAATTGGAGTGAAGAGGTCAAGTTTGGAGGGTTGAACGGCATGGCCAAGAAAGCCGCTAACAAGGAGCAGAAGGCAAGTGACCGCATAGGCGAGGTGAGATGCCTCAACTGCTTCCACCGCTACAAGGTCCCGCCGAAGGCGGATAGGTTTGTGTGTCCTGAATGTGGCTGGGAGTGGCGGGTGTCATGGGTGAACCCCAAGCTGGCAAAGGTCAGGGGACCCATGTGGAACAAGATGGAGTCCTAGACAGGACATGCGGCGGGGGCACTGGGCGAAGACGACAGGCACTCGCTTGACTAAGAAGGAGGTTCACCAAAGGATGGCACTAAACCGCAAACTCGGGATCGTTGACCTCTCCACCGGGGAGATCGAGATCAAGCCGATCCCTCTTGAGCTGCGAGAGAAGTTCATCGGGGGACGTGGCCTGGACATGTATCTGCTGTACAACTACACAGAGCCAGGTATAGACGCCCTCGGCCCGGACAATGTGGCGATCATCAGTGCAGGGGCATTGAGTGCTACGCTATCTTCGGCTTCCGCACGCACCCACGTGGCCGCGAAGTCACCACTGACCGGGGCCGTGGGCAGCACGAACATGGGCGGGTTTTTCGCGCCCGAGATGACCTGGGCGGGGTTTCACCACCTGATGCTCAAAGGTCAGGCTGAGGCGCCCGTTTACATCTGGGTCAACGACGGAAAGATCGAGATCAGAGATGGATCACATCTGTGGGGTCTCAGCACGCGAGATACACAGAACACACTGCAAGAAGAGTTGGGCCCTGAGGTGCAGGTAATGTGCATCGGGCCGGCAGGGGAGAACCTGGTCAGATACGCCAACGTGATGAACGGTATGAAAAACGCTGGCGGGCGGAGTGGCCTGGGTGCGGTCTTGGGTTCGAAGAAGGTAAAGGCTGTCGCCGTTCGAGGTACCATGGACGTGGAGATCCGGTACCCCGAGGAGGCCATGGAGTACGACTATGAGGTCATGAAGCACATCAGCGGCACCAAGTTTGCCCAGATCATGGGCAAGTATGGCACTATGTTCATTCAGAGCGTCACCAATTCCACGGGTCTGGTGAGGACGCAGAACTTCCAGTACAACCAGTTGCTGGACGCTGAGCCCATCGAGTGCGAGCACATCGAGGACTACACCTTTGGCACGGTGGGCTGCTTCGGATGCATCATCCACTGCCGTCACCGGTACCTGGTTGATGGGATCTACGATGAAGGTCCTGAGTATACCGCCCAGGGGGCGTTTGGCTGGGAGGTGGGCTGTAACGACTTCGAGACAGTCCTGATGGGCAACCACCTGGTGAATCACTGGGGACTGGACATCCTGGAGACGGGCAGCATGATGGCCTGGGCCATGGAGCTGTATGAGAAAGGCATCATCACCGACAAGGACACAGGTGGCCTCAAGTTGGAGTGGGGAAATGAAGAGGTCGTCCTGGAACTGATTCGGCAGATCGCCTTCCGCGAGGGGATAGGTGATATCCTGGCAGAGGGACCCAAGCGGGCAGCGGCCAAGATAGGGAAGGACTCCCTGAAGTACAACATCCAGGTGAAGGGGATGAGCAACCTGCACTCGGACGAGAGGCCGACGCCTGCGCTGGCGCTGGGCATCGCCACAGGGACCAGGGGGTCGGATCACTTGCGCAGTCGGCCGGCCATAGATCTGTACCATTTGCCGGTGCCGGTGTTGGAGAAGGTCTACAATAATCCGGTCGAGTACAAGGGCAAATACACCTCGGACTACAGGGATTATGAGGGTAAGCCGTGGCAGGTGATCTGGCACGAGATGATGTATATGGCTATCGATTGCGCGGGCGTGTGCAAGTATCACTGCACGTTCCTGAGTCCGAACCTGATGAAGTTCGAGCACATCTCCAAGTTCCTGCACTATAACGTAGGACTGGAGCTGTCCCCTCGGGATGTGTGGGATGTTGCCGAACGGAGCTACAACATCGAGAGGATGTTCAACGCCAGGGAGAGTTTCACCCGCAAGGATGACATGCTATCCGACCGGTATTTCGATGAGCCCACGAAGCGTGGCCTGGCTATCGTCCGGGGGCGCACCCTGGACCGCGAGAAGTTCGACGGCATGCTGGATGAGTATTACGAGCTACATGGATGGGATGAGGACGGCGTCCCCACCAAGGAGACGTTGGAGAGGCTCGGGTTGGACGAAGAGCCATCCCATCTGCTATAGGGGAGGATAGTCACTATGCAAAAGGTGATTCTGGTGGATCAGGACAAGTGCACTGGTTGTCGACTGTGCGAGATGATCTGCTCTGTCAAGCACGAGGGAGTCAGCAACCCCACCAGGTCCAGGATCAGCATCATCAAGTGGTTCATGGAAGGCTACCACATGCCTATGATCTGCCAACAGTGTATGGATGCTCCTTGCGTTGCGGTTTGCCCCAAGGACGCACTGTCGAGAGACGAGGAACTGGGTAGTGTGACCCTGGACTATGATCTCTGCATCGGCTGCAAGATGTGCGTGACGGCATGTCCCTTCGGCGGCATGGGTATTGACACGGTGTCCAACAAGGTAATCAAGTGCGATCTGTGTGACGGAGATCCGCAGTGCGTGAGGTTCTGTTTCCCGGGAGCTTTGGAGTACGTGGAAGCCAATGCCGTTAACCTGAGGAAGAAGAGGGAGGCCGCGAAGAAGCTGGCTGAGTTGATGAGCAAGGTTGTTGCTGCCTAGGCCGGCGCGGAGGCGGTGAGAGTGTGGTGAGGGCATACTTTGCGTCATTCGTGGCTGACAGAGTAGGCCCTCCTCTGACGTTGGAGAGTGTTTGGTGGAGGATCGAGGTTGACTAGCCGATCAGTCATGGTTATCGGTGGTGGCATAGCGGGTATCCAGGCCTCTATTGACCTGGCGAACATGGGCCTCCAGGTATACCTGGTGGAGCAGACCCCGAGCATCGGCGGCAGGATGGCCCAGCTCGATAAGACTTTCCCCACCAATGATTGCTCGATGTGCATTCTGGCGCCCAAGATGATAGAGAGCGCTGGACACAAGAACGTGCATCTTCTCACCTACTCCGAGGTGATCGAGGTGGCGGGAGTGGCCGGCGACTTCAGGGTCACAGTGCGCAGAAAACCACGTTACGTGGATGAAAGCAAGTGCACGGGTTGCGGTGAGTGTGTCGAGAAGTGTCCTCGTCGGATTCCTGACGAGTTCAACGTGGGATTGGGCAAGCGGAAAGCGATATACCTTCCGTTTCCTCAGGCGGTCCCCCGCAAGATGACGATTGACGCCGAAGCCTGCCTCTACCTGACGAAAGGCCGGTGTCGCGTCTGTGAGGAGACCTGCCAGGCGGGGGCGATTGACTTCGAGCAGCATGAAGAGCTCGTAGAACTAGACGTGGGGGCCATCGTCTTGGCCACCGGGTTTGATCCCTTCGACCCGGCATCGTTGAAGGAGTACGGCTATGGCGAGATCGAGAACGTCATTACCGGCCTCGAGTATGAGAGGTTGATTTGCGCATCCGGCCCGACGGGAGGTCACCTGGAGCGACCTTCCGATGGAGAGGTCCCGTCGGTGATCGCCTTCCTGCAATGTGTCGGCTCGCGCGATGTGAATTACAAACCATATTGCTCGAGCGTGTGCTGCATGCACGCCACCAAGGAGGCAATTCTGGCCAACGAGCACTACCCTGACTTGAAGTCTTTCATCTTCTACACCGACATGCGCGCGGTTGGCAAGCAGTTCCAAGAGTACATCATCAGGGCCAGGGACGAGTATGATGTAGGCTACATCAGGAGCCGCCCAGGCAGAATCGGCGTCGATGAGGGAACTGGAAACCCCATTGTCTGGTACGACGAGACGGTGTACAGTGATGCGGGCGATCCGGTGCGTAGGGTGACGAGCATGGAAGTGGGCCTCGTGGTCCTGTGTCAAGCGCTCGTACCCCATGGTGTCCACGAGGAGCTGGTGGGCAGGTTGGGACTGGAATTGGACGACAGTGGTTTCGTGGCCATCGGTGACCGGCTGATCCGGCCGGTTGATACGTCGGTGCCGGGGATCTTCGCTTGCGGGTTCTGTCAGAGTCCTCAGGATATTCCGGACTCGGTGGTCCAGGCTTCGGCAGCGGCGGCCAGGGTGGCCGAGATACTGAGCGTCGAGAGTAAAGAGCTAGAACATGCCTAAGACAAGAGTGGGAGTCTTCGTCTGTCACTGTGGCAACAACATAGGCGGCGTGGTACGGGTTCCCGATGTGGTGGAGTACGCACGCAGCCTACCTAACGTCGTGTATGCTGAGGACAATCTCTACACATGCTCTGAGGAGGGACTGTCCTCCATCAGGACTCAGATCGCCGAGCGTGATCTCAATCGGGTAGTGGTGGCTTCTTGTACACCCCGTACGCACGAACCACTGTTCCAAGGGGTGTGCGAAGAGGCTGGGCTGAACAAGTACCTCTTCGAGTTTGTGAATATCAGGGAGCACTGTTCCTGGGTACACATGCACGATCCGGTAAGGGCGACTCAGAAGGCGAAAGAGTTGGTCCGAATGGGTGTGGCCAAGGCTTGCTATCTAGAACCCCAGGAGGAGTTTGAGAGCGACGTGGCTCCCGCTGCTCTGGTCATTGGCGGCGGTGTATCGGGCCTGAGTGCGGCTCTAGGTCTGGCCAATCAAGGTATCCAAGTTCATCTAGTGGAGAGGCAGCAGGACTTGGGCGGGCTGGTCCGGGGAGTGCAGACGCTGTTCCCTACTGAGCAAGCCACAGATGGAATGCTGCGCCCTCTAACTGAGCAGGTCAAGAGCCATCCTCAGATCCAGGTCCACCTGGGCAGCGAGGTGACGAGCGTAGGGGGATTCATCGGTGACTTCGATGTGACAGTGGCGGCGGACGGTCAAGCCATGGATCTCAACGTGGGCACCGTCGTGGTGGCCACTGGAGCAGAGGAGTTGAAGCCGGTTGGCCTCTATCGGTACTCAGAGCTACCCAATGTCGTAACGCAGCTCGAATTCGAGGAGAGATTTAAGACCGGCACTGAGGTGCCACAGAATGTGGCGATGATCAACTGCGTTGGAGCGCGCGTTCCGGAAAGATCCTATTGTGGACGCTTCTGCTGCACCACGGCGATCAAGAACGCCATCTGGATCAAAGAGCAGGATCCCGGGGCGCGAGTTTTCGTACTCCATCGTGATGTGATGGCTTATGGCTCCGACATTGAGGCATTCTACCGCAGGGCGATGGAGCTTGGGGTGAGGTTCGTCCGCTACGATATGCAGGATCCACCGGTCATCCTGGGAGAGGATCGAGCGGAGGGCGTGAAGGTGTTTCACCAGCTAATGGGCAGGGAGGTAGTCCTGCCCGCCGATCTGGTGTTGTTGACGACGCCGCTCATCGCCCGAGAGGAGAATGAGACGCTCTCCAAGATGCTCAAGGTGCCACTGGGCAGTGAGGGGTTCTTCTTGGAGGCGCATCTGAAGCTGCGCCCGATAGAATTCTCCACGGACGGGGTCTACGTGTGCGGATCAGCCCGATACCCGTCCAACATCCCGGAGAGTGTGTCGCAGGCGTATGCTGCGGCCGCCAAGGCCTCGATTCCCATCCGGGAAGGGCTGGTGCGAGTGGCGGCCATCACCTCTGTCTGCGACGAGCGGACCTGTAGCGCCTGCGGCAATTGTGTGGAGGTATGTCCATTTGGCGCTATCGAATTGCAGGAGGGCAGATTCGGCCTGGCGGCGCACGTCAATGCCGCGCAATGCAAAGGCTGCGGCTGTTGCGTGGCTGCCTGCCCCAGCGGGGCGATGCAGCAGAGGGGCTTCAATGACAGGCAGCTACTGGGCATGATAGGCGCCTTGGCTGAGGAGATGACAAGTGGCGTTGGAGAGTGATGACCAGGGTGGTGATGGCTTCGAGCCCAAGATCCTGGTATTTGCGTGCAACTGGTGCTCCTACGCGGGCGCCGATCTGGCGGGCGTTTCCAGGTTGCAGATGCCGGCGAACTGCCGTGTGATTCGTGTGATGTGCTCTGCACGGGTGAGGCCAGAATTCGTCGTCGAGGCCTTGTCCAAGGGGCTCGATGGAGTGCTGGTGTTGGGGTGTCATCCTGGCGATTGCCACTACTCGGAGGGCAACTACTTCACGAGGCGGAGGGGTTTGCTCCTCAAGAGACTGCTAGAGTACGTGGGTATAGAGCCGGAGCGCTTTCAGGTGAGATGGGTGTCGGCCTCCGAGGGGGCGAAGTTTGCCAGCACAATCGAGCAGGTGACGAAGCAAATCAAGGATCTGGGTCCTAGGCGACCGCAAAGGACAATCCAACCAACGGGGCCAGGAGAGAGGTGATGGAGGACAAGCTAAGGGACATAGTCAGACAGCTGCTTGGCGGCGGGGACATGGTGTACTTCATTGGGTATTGTGAGGGAGCCGGGCTTCATCACGTTGTACCCTGTTTCGTGGCCGACGAGAGCGAGGTTGACAAGCTGGTGTGGGGCCCTCTCTGCGGCCAGAATCTCGGCAAGTACGTTCTGCGGGGTAAGGATTCGGAGGGTAGGGTTGGTCTCCTGGCAAAGGGATGCGATGCCAGGGCCATCGTGGAACTGGTCAAGCAGCATCAGATAGATCGGGAGAAGGTCGTAGTGGTGGGAGTGCCCTGCGAGGGTCAGGCTGATCGTCGCAGGCTGGAGCGCGTGTTGGGTGTTCCCATGGAGCAGGTCACCAAGGTTGAAGATGCGGGTGATGAGTTTCGAGTCACAGTTGGCGAAACGACCCGGACCGTCGCCAAGAAGGAGGTGCTGCTCGACAAGTGCATCCACTGCCAGCATCCTGTCGCGTTTGACTTCGATTTCACTTTGGGGGACGTGGTGCCCTATGAGATCGATGCGGAGATGCGGGAGTACGCAGCTGTAGATGAACTTGAGGAGCTTCCCCTAGAGGAGAGAAGGGCTTTCTGGCGCAAGCAGTTCGAGCGGTGCATTCGCTGCAACGCGTGTCGCGAAGCCTGCTACGCGTGCTACTGCAAGGAGTGTATCTTCGACAGAAAGGAGCCGCGTTGGCTGGACAGGCCGCCACTGTTGCCCGAGAACGAACTCTATCACTTGATCAGGGCTGTCCATCTGGCTGGCCGATGCATAGATTGCGGAGAGTGCGAACGAGTGTGTCCCATGAACATCCCGTTGAGCAGGCTCTACAAGAAGGTCCAGAAGGATGTCGCCGAACTGTTCGGCTACGAAGCTGGGATGGAATACGATACAGTTCCTCCACTGGTTGACTTCGAGCTGGATGACCAAGATCCGTTCATTTAGGAGGGCACGGTGCAAAGGAAGAAGATCAACAAGTCCGACCTGGATGGGTGGCTGGACGGCATAGCTGAGAAGTTCGAGCTCATCGGGCCGACGAGGGACGAAGACGTTCACCAGTTTCGTCCGGTGAAGTCGAGTGCAGAGCTAGATCTGGAGTACGCCAACTCACTGGTTCCGCCCAAGAGTCTGTTCTTCCCGCAGGTGGAAGGTCTTTTTGCGTTTCACAAGAGGGGAGAGGAAATCGAGTTGGAGGAGGCGCAGCCTCTGGAGAAGGATAGGGTCATTGTAGGGATTCGGAACTGTGACATTCGGAGCCTCTCTCTTCTCGATCGAGTCTTCCTTGACGACCTGGAAGACACCTACTATTCCGAGAGACGCGATAGGACGACCACTAGAGCCCTGGCTTGCCCTACGCCTCCGCGGTCGACCTGCTTCTGCACCACGTTCGGGATAGATCCCCTGTCGCCGGAGGGAAGCGATGTGCT
>Ga0180437_10003184_pt1 | contig 24778 bp, 27 predicted proteins | sample SS_ome_4_FD_132410 | JGI IMG/M metagenome (GOLD analysis project Ga0180437, IMG submission 132410) | Hypersaline lake sediment archaeal communities from the Salton Sea, California, USA - SS_3_D_1 metaG | ecosystem: Environmental > Aquatic > Non-marine Saline and Alkaline > Hypersaline >... | reverse complement strand
TGGTGATCACGGGGGAGCGCTGGTCATACTGGAAATCCCCTTCCGGTTGTACGAAGAAGATCGTCTCGAGATTGAAGAGGAAACGTCAGGATGAAGATACGCGTACTTATCGTGGATGACGAGCCCCTGGCCCGTCAGCGCATCCGAGATCTTTTAAAAAAGGATTCCTCCTTTGAGATCGTGGGGGAGTCGGGGAACGGCATCGACGCCATATCCCAAATTCAGGAACGGACCCCGGATTTGGTTTTCTTGGATATCCAGATGCCCGAACTGAACGGTTTCGAAGTCCTGGAGACAGTGGGTGTCGAAAACATACCTCAGGTTATTTTTGTGACAGCCTACGATCAGTACGCCCTGCGAGCCTTCGAGGTTCATGCGTTAGATTATCTTCTGAAACCATTCGATCGGAACCGTTTTGAGGAAGCTCTGGATCGCGCCAGAGATCATCTGGAGATGAGGAAGAACGGGGAGTTCTCGACCAGACTGAGAGAGATGCTCCACGAAGTAAAAGCCGAGACGAAATACCTGGATCGTTTGATCGTTAAAACTGAGGGACGCATTTTCTTCATCAAGACCGATGAGATTACATGGATCGGCGCAGCCGGAAATTATGTTTCTCTTCATGTATCCAAGGATGAACATCTCGTGCGGGATACCATGCACGGTATGGAGAACAAGCTGGATCCCAATAAGTTCATCCGTATTCATCGGTCGACAATTGTCAACCTGGAACGCATCAAGGAAATCCAACCCTGGTTCAACGGTGAATACCTCGTCATCCTGAACGACGATACCAGACTTACGATGAGCAGAAAATATCGCGAGCGTTTCAAGGATTATTTCTAATACCCCTCTTTCAGTTGCCTTAAAATACAGCCATCCTTTTTCTGCCATGGGGTTTCATTTATCCTTGCTTTTTTTTATGTAATTATGTATTTTACAGAAATTTGGCGAACTTGAATCCGAGGGGGTTGTTTGGTCAGAAAGCTCGCTTTTTTTCTTTTTTTTATCGCTTGGTGTCGTTCGTTGGGGGGTGTTGTAACGGCCAAGTATGCAGGGGAATTTTTAAGGACGGGTGTGGGTGCTCGTGCTCTAGGCATGGGAGGAGCCTACATCGCCGTGGCAGAAGACGTAACAGCCGTATACTGGAATCCTGCAGGCCTGGTATCCATGGAGTCTTTGCAGGTGCACGGCATGCATGCCGAACGATTCGCGGGTATCGTCAACTGGGATTTTGTGGGTGCGGGGCTTCCTGTAAATGATAATCTGGCGATGGGGTTCGGTTTTTTCCGCCTGGGTGTAGACGGTATACCCTTTACGAGGCTCAGAGACCCTTCGCGTGACCTGGGTGAATTTTACGTGGATGAATACGGGCGAAGGGTTCAGAATGATGTGTATGCGTATAAAATGGTCGACGATGCAGAGATGGCTTTTGTTTTCTCCTTTGCGAAGAAAAGATCGGAGCGGTTTTCCTACGGGGGTAATATTAAGGTCATTCGTAAGAGTGCTGGGGAGTACGGTGCATGGGGTTTGGGGTTCGATGTGGGTATTCGAATGAATCCCTACCGCGATCTCAGGGTGGGTCTGGTTTTGCTGGACGGTACGTCGACATTGTTGGCATGGAATGGGGGAAGACGGGAACTCATACTTCCCAACATCAAGGTCGGGGCAGCATACCCGTTCCGCTGGTCTTCTTTCGAGTGCTTAACGGTTTTTGATGTGCATTTAGGATTCGAGGACAGGGGCACGGCGGCACAGGCCACATGGGGACGGATGGACTTCGATTTTCGAGGCGGTTTAGAAGTTCGGTTTCGCGAGAGAGTCGCCATTCGCTTGGGAACAGACAGAGGACGGTTCACGACGGGAGCCGGTATCTCGGTGTCTGCATTTAACATCGATTATGGGTACATGACGCATGCCGATTTGGGGAACACACATCGTATCTCCATGACGTTTTTCTGGAATAAAGATCGTCTGTCGAGGCTATAGCTTGCTAAATAACATAAAAACATGAAAAAATATAAAATTCATATTGACTATTGTCGCATAATTTTGTAAAATGTAAGTTCGGAATTCACTATGACTTATTAATGGTTCTGAAGGAAGGACCTTTATGGCGTCAAGTATGACAGGAATGGGCATCGGCGAATTTCAACAGGATGGTACAACGATCCAGGCCGAACTAAAGTCTGTCAACAACCGATATCTGGAAGTCTCTTGTCGAATGCCTTCGGACCTCTCGCAGTATGAGGGAGAAGTCAGGGAGATGATCCGGAATTCCATCCATCGCGGAAAGCTTTACGTGACCATTTCTATACAGGGCGAAACAGACGATATCATGGATATCCGCGTCGATACGAAGAAAGCAAAATCCGTCTGTCGTCTGTTGGAAGAAGTGTGCCGTGTAACGGGTGTGCAGGATCAACCGCGTTTAGAGCATTTTTTAAAATTTTCTGAAATTTTTGAACCTCTCCGAGAGATCGAGGGAGGAGAGAAAACATGGAAGGGAGTGAAGAAAGCACTGTCCAAGGCTCTGGACGAGTTGAAAGAAATGCGACGCCGTGAAGGGAAGGTACTGGTTAAGGATATAATTCAGAGAGTGCGGATTCTCGAGAAACACATCGAGGATATCGAAACGATTTCAACAAAAAACGTGGAGGATACTCACCAGAGGATGGTCGCGCGCGTAAAAAAACTGGCACAAGACCATAAACTGGACGAAGATCGGTTATACTCGGAAATCGTGTTGATGGCCGATAAGATGGATGTGACGGAAGAATGTGTTCGGTTGAGAAGTCATGACCAACTTTTTATGGCGACGGTCCGGGATGAGGCTATCGTGGGCAAGAAGCTGAATTTTTTATTGCAGGAGATGAATCGAGAAGTCAACACCATCAGTGCCAAGGCCACGAATGCCGAAATCAGTCATCTCGTCGTCGAAATGAAGGAGGAAGTCGAGAGATTACGTGAGCAGGTGCAGAATCTGGAGTAAGTCGTGAGTCGGTCTAAACGAGGGAGGCTTTTTGTGCTCTCCTCTCCCTCAGGAGGCGGAAAGACAACGATCATCAAAACCCTTAGGGCAGAATGCCCGGACCTGAGTTATTCGATATCGGCAACAACACGACCTCCCAGGAAGGGTGAAAAAGATGGAGTCGATTATTTTTTTCTCGACTGCCCCACGTTCCGTCAAAAAATTGCCCAGCAGGCATTCGTCGAATGGGCCACTGTGCATGGAGAATACTACGGTACGTTGAAGAGCCAGATAGACCCGTTCTTAAGCCAGGGGAAACATGTCATTCTCGATACAGATGTACAGGGCGGATTGAATTTGAAGAACTCCCGTTCCGACGTGGTATTGATCTATCTCCTTCCGCCTTCCATGCGCGTACTCAAAAAGCGGCTTTTTGAACGGGGGACAGAAACCTCTGAGAATTTGGAAAGACGCCTGGGCGTGGCCCAGGTCGAGAACCGGATGGCCGAAGCGTACGACTACATCGTCATAAACGAACGCTTGGAAAAGGCCGTCGAGGAGATTAAGACAATCATTCAAAAGTATGAAGCACTATCCAACTAACGATGAGGGATTCGCGTATGATGGACATATCCATTGAAGAATTGGCGAAAAAAACGGGTAATATATACGAGTCGGTAGCCGTTATGTTCAGAAGGGCTCGTCAGATTACCGATGAGCAGAAAATGCAGATCGAAATGGAAATGGATGTTCCCCCTCCTGCAGAGAACCGGGAGAATGAAGATTTCGATGAAGTCGAAATCGATAGGGAAGCACTGATGCGAGAGCATAAAAAATATCCAAAACCCACCCGGGTGGCCATCGATGAAATGATGAACGATAAAATCAGCTTCGAGTATGTCAGGCCCAACGAGGGAGAGCAGGAAGAAAAGGAAAAAGAAGAGGAAAAGTAACAACGGGAATGATCAGACGTACAGAAAGATGGACGCGACCCTAAAAAAAAGGTTTGAAAATAAGCATGTGCTATTGGGTGTGACGGGGAGCATCGCCGCATACAAAGCATGTGACGTATTACGCAGGCTCCAGCAGCAAGGAGCCGACGTTCGTGTGATAATGACGCAGGCCGCCCAGCAATTCGTCGCACCCCTGACATTCGAGACATTGTCAGGGTACGAGGTGGTTACCCAGCTGTTTCCACCTAACCGGATCGTGAAAACGCGTCATATCAGCCTGGCAGAATGGGCCGACTGTATCCTGATTTGTCCGGCGACAGCCAACATTATCGGCAAGATTGCATCAGGAATAGCCGATGATTTCTTAACCACGGCCGTGATGGCTTCTCGCAGCCCCGTGGTATTCGCACCGGCCATGGATTATCAGATGATCCAGAATCCGATTTATCTGGCGAACTGCGAAGCTTTGAGGAAGCGAGGGTACAGGTTTATCCCATCGGGTGAGGGTGACTTGGCCAGCGGTGCCAAGGGGCTCGGACGTTTGGCGGAAACCCATCGCATCGTAAGCGGTGTTAAAATGGCTTTGTTTGGGTCCGAGCGGTTGAAGGGTGTGAAGGTACTCGTCACCGCGGGGCCGACGCGTGAATTCCTGGATCCGGTCCGTTACATTACCAATCCGTCCTCGGGGAAAATGGGTTTTGTCCTGGCTGAGGAAGCGGCCATGAGGGGGGCAGAGGTCACGCTGGTGAGTGGACCTACAAACCTGGAATCCGTCAATTCCGTCAATCTCAAATGGGTCGAGACGGCACACGAGATGTCCGAGGTGGTGAGTCGGGAGTGGGAGGGGACCGACGTACTGATCATGGCAGCCGCCGTAGCCGACTACAGCCCAGCAGAGACATCTGCCCAAAAAATCAAGAAAGGGGCATCCCAGTGGTCGCTTCCGTTGGTGAGGACGGAAGATATACTGACCCTTATCTCGAAGAAGAAGAGAGGCGGCATCCTCGTGGGTTTTGCTCTGGAAACAGAGGACGGTGAAGCCAGGGCAAGGCAGAAGTTGAAGGATAAAGGTTTGGATTTGATCTGTCTGAACAATCCCCTGGAGGAAGGAGAGGGATTCGGTCAGGATACGAACCGTCTCGTGCTCATCCCACGCGACGGTGATGCGGAAACACTGCCCCTGATGCCCAAATGGGAGGCTGCAGAGAGGATTTTAGATAGGGTAGAAATGCTCTTGAAACGAGTTAAAAAAACGTGAGTCAAGAAGAACACGACATCGTGCAGCTGACACACGATTATCTCCGGCAACACGGGGAACTCTTCGGGGAGGATCTGTATGTGGATCCTGCGGTTCTTTCCCAGTCTCGCCGGGATTCCGATATGCTGGAAGACTATCACGAATCCATACGCGACTGCCGGAAATGCCCCCTGGCAGAGACAAGACATCATCTTGTCTTTGGTGCAGGTAATCCTGAAGCCAATCTCATGCTCATCGGCGAGGCTCCGGGGGAAGATGAAGACCGGCTGGGCAAGCCCTTCGTGGGTAAAGCGGGACAACTCCTGGATAAGATCCTCGCTGCCATCGATTTTCAGCGGGAGGACATATACATCGGGAATATCCTCAAGTGCAGACCCCCGGGAAATCGCGATCCCCTGCCTCAGGAGATCGCCCTGTGCCTGCCTCATATTCGCCGGCAGATCGAAATCATCGAACCCAGAATCATTCTCACCCTGGGTCGTATCGCCGCGCAAACCCTGCTAGAGACCACGTCTTCCTTGGGACGTCTTCGGGGACATGTTCACACGTACAGGGATATACACCTGATGGCGACGTATCATCCGGCCGCGCTCCTGCGCAATCCCCAGTGGAAGCGTTCCGTGTGGGAGGATGTACAGACATTACGGCATTTGTACGATGAGAGAGTAAGGGATAAACCGAAATGGCAACCACCCAAAAGAAAATAATAGAAAAAGAAACCGGTTTGCCCGAATCTGTTTTTGACCTTGTCCCGCCCCAGGCCATCGATGCTGAAATGGCGGTTTTGGGTTCCATCATGCTGGAAAACGATGTTATCGGAAAAGTGATCGAGATACTGGAACCCGGCTACTTTTATCGAACTCCGCATAAGATTATCTATTCCGCTGCCTTGAACCTTTACGAAAAGAATGAACCGGTGGATTTGATTACTATCTCCGACGAGCTGCGGCGTCAGAAAAAACTGGATCAAGTCGGAGGTACGTATTATTTGACCGAACTATCGGAGAGCGTTCCTACATCGGCCAATATCGAGTACCACGCACGAATCGTTCTGGGAAAAGCGCTCTTACGAAAGCTCATCGAGGAAGCAGCCAGTATTGCCAAAGACAGTTACGAAGCCAGGGAAGATGTATTCAAAATCATCGACCGTTCGGAACAGCGTATATTTGGTTTGTCCGAAAAACGACTCCGGGGTACGTTTCAGCATCTATCCCCCATCATGCACGATACATTCGAGACCATCGAACGGTTCCACAAACGAAAAGGCACGGTGACGGGCGTTTCCACGGGATTCACCAAGCTCGACGAGCTCACATCGGGATTTCAGCAGTCCGAACTCGTCATCGTAGCGGGTCGTCCTTCCATGGGAAAGACGGCATTGGGTCTGAATATCGCCAGAACGGTTGCCGTGGAGGATAAGATTCCTGTCGGATTCTTCAGCCTTGAAATGTCCAAGAGGCAGCTCGCCATGCGTCTGTTATGCGCGGAGGCCAGGGTCGATGCCCACGGCGTGCGTACCGGGCATCTGGCCGATGATCAATGGCAAAAGCTGAGTATGTGCGTTGGGGTTTTGACAGAGGCTCCCATATACATCGATGATACACCGGGGATTAATGTGTTGGAACTCAGAGCAAAGGCGCGCAGGCTGAAAAAGGAGAAGGATGTCGGACTCATCATCGTGGATTATCTCCAGTTAATGCAGGGTCCGAGGGGTATGGAAAGTCGCCAGCAGGAAATATCGTCGATATCCCAGTCCTTGAAAGCGCTGGCAAAAGAACTGGACATCCCTGTGGTGGCCCTGTCTCAGCTTTCTCGTGCCGTGGAAACGAGGGGCGGCGAGAAAAGGCCCATGCTTTCCGATCTGCGGGAGTCGGGCGCTATCGAACAGGATGCCGATGTAGTCCTTTTTGTGTATCGACCCGAGATATACATGAAAACCGAGGAGGCCCAGGCAAAGGGATTGGCGGGAAAAGCAGAGATCATTATCGGAAAGCAGAGGAATGGACCCGTCGGGACGGTTCATCTGACGTTTATCAAGCATTATACGAAGTTTGAGAACCCGGCGTTTGAAGAAGAGTCGTTGGGTATGCCATTCTAACGAGGAACGATGGAAGTTATTTTTAAAAAAGACATTCCCGAATCGGCGACTCCTTCTGATCAAAAAGGAAGGGTATTGTTCGACTCAAAGGTGCGGACCAAGTACCGGAGAGTCTTCGAGGGTATTATACGCAGAATCAAGGCCTACAATAAAAATCCCGATGTCGATCTCCTGCGTAAAGCCTACAATTTTGCCTACAACGCCCATAAGTTTCAACTCCGAAAATCCGGGACTCCCTATATCGAACACTGTCTCGAGACGGCCAAAATTCTCACAGAACTGCGTATGGATGTCGTCACAGTGGCTGCTGGGCTTCTCCATGATGTGGTAGAGAACACGGGCATTTCCGTCGATGAAGTTAAGGATACGTTTGGAGCGGAGATAGCGCAACTGGTCGATGGGGTTACGAAGATCGGTGAATTGAAGTTCAGGAGCCATGCAGAAAAGCAGGCCGAAAATTTTCGGAAGATGATTTTTTCCATGGCACAGGACCTGCGCGTGATTATGATCAAGTTTGCCGACCGTCTCCATAACATGAGGACCATCGAGTATCTTCCCCGCGATAAAGCAAAGCGGATCGCTCTGGAAACCCGCGAAGTCTATGCGCCGCTGGCCCATCGGTTCGGAATTGCACGTATAAAATGGGAACTGGAAGACCTCTCGCTCAAGGTACTGGATACGTCGGTCTACGATGAACTGGTTCGCAAGGTTGCAGGACGCAGGGAAGAGAGGGAAAAATACATTCGAAAAGTGGTCCGACCCATTAAACGCGAACTTCTGAGTAACGGCATTCAAGCGAAGGTGACGGGTCGGGTGAAACACCTGGATTCTATCTATCGGAAAATGAGGAATAAGAATAAGTCGTTTGAAGACGTTTTCGACCTGCTGGCCATTCGCATCATCGTGACGAAAGTGGACGAGTGCTATTTCGTCCTGGGATTGGTTCATACGCTATTCACCCCTGTCCACGATCGTTTTAAGGATTTTATTGCCACGCCCAAGTTAAATATGTATCAGTCGCTCCACACCACCGTGGTCGGTCCTGAGGGGAAGATGGTGGAGGTACAGGTCCGCACGGATGAGATGCATCGGGTGGCAGAGATCGGTATCGCGGCGCATTGGAAGTACAAAGAAAACCGTCGGGCCGAGGATGAACTCGACCGGTACAGTACATGGCTTCGTGAAATGGTCGATTGGCAAAGAGATACCCTGGATCCGGAAGAATACCTGGACATCCTGAAGACTGACCTGTTTATTTCCGAAGTTTTTGTCTTTACACCCAAGGGTGATTTGTTGAAGTTGCCCATCGGTTCAACGCTCGTGGATTTTGCCTTTGCCGTGCATACGGATATCGGTTTGCATTGTATCGGAGCCAAAGTGAACGGCCGCATCGTTCCCCTGAATACCCAGCTTAAAAGCGGGGATTCCGTTGAAATCATCACATCCGCCAATCAGCGGCCGCACATGGATTGGCTGACGTTCGTCAAAACGTCGAAAGCCAAGAGCAAGATAAAGCGATGGTTAAAAGAGGCACAGCTGGAGGAAGCTATCAAGCTGGGCGAGGAAATACTCACAAAAGCACTCAAGCGGTACCGCATTCGATGGACAAAGAAAGAACTTCAGAATGTAGCCCGCATTACGGGGAAACGTAGCATTGAGCAGTTTTATGCCGACCTGGGTCGGGGAAAAATTTCCATCAACAAAGTCATCGAATCATATATACCTGAGAGGGAATGGTCTCAGGTTAAAGAAAAAAAAGATAACATATTTGAGCGTTTTGTGTCCAGAGCCAGGGGTTCGGTGAAGGGTGTTCGTGTACAAGGTATGAATCATCTTCTCATCCGTTTTGCTCAATGCTGTCATCCTGTGCCCGGCGACCCGATACAGGGATTTATCACAAAGGGGAGAGGCATCGTTGTTCACCGGCGGGACTGCGTCAATGCTGTGCGCTTGATGGAAATGCCCGAGAGGAATATCGATGTGGCGTGGGACATCGACGGTGAGGGAGCCTTTATGGTTCAATTATGTATCTTGGCCACTGGCAGGAAAGATTTTTTAAAGGATATCGGTGAATCCCTTTCCACGATGGATACCAATATTCTCAAAGTCGACATGAATACAGAGAATGCCATCATCACGGCTTATATCATCGTAGAGGTGAAGGACCTGACGCATCTCACAAAAATTATTCGCCGGTTGTACCGCATCAAAGGTATTATTTCGGTGGATCGGGAAAGTGGTGTTGAAACGGTTAACTATTCATGAGGACTTTTTCCAGTATAAACGAAAGGAGTAATCGATGAGCAAGATGATGACGATTACCAAAAAAGATGTCGCAAAACGGACGGCCAAGCTGGTGGGTGAGCGAATCTACGTCACAGAGAAGATCGTCGACGGGGTATTCACGGCTCTGCGTCAATTCATGGCCGAGGCGAATCCTGAAGTCAGAATCGAGATTCGGGACTTTGGTGTGTTTGAAGTGAAAAAGACAAAACCAAAACCCAAGGCTCGTAATCCGAAGACCGGTGAGATTATTTACGTGCCCGCCCGCCGTAAGACCCATTTCAAGGCCGGAAAGCTCTTGAAAGAGGTTCTAAAGAAGCCGTTGGATTAAGTTTTCGTTGTGGGACGAATTCTGGGGCTGGATTACGGAAGACGGCGTATCGGAGTGTCCATTAGCGATCCGTTGGGTGTGACGGCACAACCGCTTACCACGTGGAGTGGGTTGTGTCGGAATGACGTTGTGGATAAGGTTCTTACACTGATTGCAGAAATGGAAGTAGAAAGCATCGTTATAGGACTTCCTTTGAGCCTGTCAGGCAAACGAGGGCCCATGGCCCGTGAAGTCGAACGATTTACGGAGCACCTAAAGCAACGCATCGGCATTCCGGTAACGCTGTGGGATGAGCGATTGACATCGACCCAGGCGCGGCGCGCTATCCATAAAATTCAAGAAAAACCCAGCCGAAATAAAGAAAAGGTCGATCTCATCGCATCGGTTTTACTTTTGCAGAACTATCTGGATTATCAAAAAGGGGCAATGCTCAACAGACGGGAGGAAAAGGGTTGAAAAGGCCGGATGCCTTCTGTATTCTCCTTACCTCTGTCGGACTCGTATTGGCATTTCCCCCCTTACCCTTGGGATCTATTGCCGTCGTGGTACTGGTTCCCATTTTCTTTTTTATCAGGAGTAAGGGGATTTGGGAAGCTTTCCGGGGAGGCTACCTGGCAGGACTCCTTTGGGCCGGTGGTACACTCTATTGGATCGGTCGTGCCACCATTCCCGGATGTGTTGGAGCCATCCTCTTCTTACCTCTCTACACGGCCCTGTTTACTGCCCTCCAAGCTTGGCTGTGGAATCGGTGGGGTGACGTGTCGTTTCTGGTAGCCCCTTTTACATGGACGGGCATCGAACTGCTCTCGTCCTTTGGTGCGTTGGCGTTTCCATGGAATGTTCTTGCCTATACCCAGACGTATGCGCCGGTACTGATTCAGTATGCTTCTATAACGGGGGTGTATGGCGTATCGTTTTGGATCGTAGCGATGAACGTCCTTTTTTACTTTGTTCTCCGTAGGGGGGGTGATTGGAAGCGATCCTACGGCTTGATTTTGAGTATCGCCATCCTGTTTATTCTTCCGTATATTCATGGACGTCGAGAACTCAAACAAACGGAAGAATCCCAGAAGAAAATTAAAGTCGCCCTGATTCAGGGTAATATCGATCCTTATAAAAAATGGACGCCCAGCTTTGTCGATTCCAATTTCGTCATCTACGAGCGGCTTACGACACAGGCCAGTCGTGAGCATCCGGATTTGATCATCTGGCCCGAGACAGCAGCCCCCTGTTACCTCCGTCACCGTTTTTCGTGTCTGCACAGGGTCCGATCACTCATAGACAGTTTGGGCATCCCCTTACTCACGGGGGCTCCCGATTATGAATGGCTGGACCGCAATACTATCGAGAAGTACAACGGTGCCTTTGTCATACTCCCGCAATCTTGGAATATGGACTATTACTATAAAATGAACCTCGTTCCATTCTCTGAACGGGTTCCTCTAGCGGATCGGCTACCCTTCTTGTACGATCTGTCGACCAAAGTCGATAGCAATGTCGGCGATTTCAGCCCCGGCGATTCGATCCGCGTATTTACACTCACACCGTCATCATCAACGGAGCCGGTTCACTTTTCGACCGTCATTTGCTACGAGTCGATTTTTCCGTACTTGGTACGGGATTGTGTCCGGAAGGGAGCTCAGTTTGTAGTCATCATCACCAATGACGGTTGGTTCGGAAAATCGGGACCGTATCAGCATGCACGCATCGCCATTTTTCGGTCGATTGAAAACCGTGTTTGGATTGCGCGATGTGCTAATACCGGTATTTCAGAGGTCATCGATCCTTTCGGGAGAATTCGATCCAAAACGGCTCTCGATCGAGAAGCGATCTTGACGGCGGACGTAGCGCTCCAGACAAAGAAGACATTTTTTGTGAAGCATGCCTTCATGTTCCCCGGTTTTGTATTGGGTGTGAACGGGCTTGTGTTTTTAGCCACCGTCGTCTTGAAGAGACGTATACGCATCCCGCCAAGGGATTCCCATTAGAAAACGATGCATCTTTTTTCAGGTCACGAGGGACTTCGTCCGAGAAAAACGTATACAGATAGGAACATCGACGAATCATCAGGATAACCATTTGCGAATAGAGGGCGTCATCATTTTCATTCTTCTCACCCCATTTGTGATGCTGCACGGAGGGGACACACGAGTCGTGACATTGAGCACCGTCAAGGCTCGGTCTCTGGCGATGGGCGGTGCGTTTGTGTCCGTGGAGGATGGATTAGCAGCACTGGATTTCAATCCCGCGACTTTCACATTGGCCCCGGCGGTAGCTCGTATTCATTGTGCTGCTTTTTTGAATCCCACAGGTCTTCTGGCTGTGAAGAAAAACTGGGGTGAGAATGAAGGCGTGGATGTGGTGCTGGGTTGGCTGTTTCATGGTGTCGGCGTTGCTGCCGGTAGGTGGACGTTTGGTATTCTCTGGGGAGAAGAATCTTTGGCGGATAAAGACAGGCTAAAACGGAATGGACTGTTTGACGGGAGAGGGTACCACGGCCAGAGGAATGCTTCCATGGGCATTTCTCTGCGACTCGCACCCCGTGTGGCTCTGGGATTGGCGGGCGAGGCGTTCATTCGTGAAGAGGATCAATCCTCAACCTGGACATTTGGTTATCGATACGGTATCATGCTAAAACCAAAGAACACACTGACAGTGGGATTGTGTTTTTATGACTTCCCCAACGCATACAAAAATGATCGGATGAACCTGGAAAGACTGGCCGATGAAACACTGAATATCGGCGTGTGCTACAGCCCCTGGGAATTTTTGTCTTTGGCCATGGATGTTCGCAACGTCAGCGACGAAGGAAAGGGAGCCGTAAGGGAACCCCATCTTGGGTTTGAACTGAAGCCGTCCCGGCGATTATATTTTCGGGGAGGTTATTTCAGGGAACGCGGGGGGCGAGCGCATACGTATTCCGTCGGTGTCGGCTACAAGGCTTCCCGGTGGGATAATTCTGTAGAACGCTTTTTTTTGAATCCAGCTTTAGGGATCCATATAACGTTCCTCTGGGAGAAACTTCATACAGGCGTGGATCATTGGCTCCTTATTTCTTGTTTATTAAAAATATAATGAGAAATGTCATGATGTATGTCATAGGAACACTTTCAAGGGGAACTCTTGGACGTTGTTTAAGTTTTATAGACTGTAGATGATGTGATGCATCGTTGGAAAGAGATATTCTTGATCACGGCATTCGTGGCCGTGTTGTGCCATGGCCAGTCGATGGTTCCGACGAATCTCGAACTTTTTTCATCGGTCGTGGATTCTGTCACTGTCGAGAGTATGAGTCGTTTGGGCTTGGATTCCGGAACGAGTGTTTTTCTGATCGAAAATGAGAGCAAGCACGCCGTATCCCGTTTTGTGCTGGATCGATTTACTCACGGTCTGATGAATAACGGCGTGGATGTCTACACGGCGGTCGATACGTTGAAAACCGATCTGATGGTCTCATTTATCGTAACAAAGGCATCGCTCGAGTACGAAAATTGGCAACAGAAAGGTTTTTTATCAGGGGGAGATATTGAAAGAAAGGCAGAAGTAGGGATTTCACTCCGGGCTGTGGAAGGTCAGAGTGGCCGGGTCGTTTGGGTGGGAGATATCGTAAAAAACGCTCGGGACAGCATTTCCTTCTCACAGCTCGATAGGGTTGAACAGGGGGGTGTGGTCTTGGGAAGACCCAACCGGCCCGCAGGCCGGGGTATAAAACGATGGATCGAGCCCGTTCTGGTTGCAGCAACGGTTGGTACGGCAGCTTATCTTTTTTATGTCGTGAGGAGTCGATAATGATAACAGGAGTATTCATGGGATTTAAAAGGTTTGGAAAATACGGACTGTCTCTGTTGTTTTGCGGTTTTATTTTGCATTATATAACGGGGTGTAATCGCGAGAGCATCAATCTCCGAGAGATGTCCCCAGAAGAACAATTCGCGTATGCAAAACGCATATTCGATAAGAAGGATTATTACAAGGCAAAAATGCAATTCACGGTCGTTGTTCTCAATAATCCCGGTCATCCCATCATCGAAAAAGCACAGTTTTATCTTGGGCAATCCCACTACTACGAAAAGGAATATCTCCTCGCAGCGGCGGAGTATGAGAAGCTTATTCAAAGCATTCCCCAGAGCCCGTTTGTCGATGATGCTCAGTACATGGTCGGTATGTGTTATTATCAACTGTCGCCCGGGTACGCTCTGGACCAGGAGTACACGTACAAGGCCATCACGAAATTCCAGCAGTTCCTGGAGGATTACCCAGAATCCGAGTTTCGTCCCTTGGCAGAGAAGCGTTTGACGGAATCTGTGAGTAAGCTTGCAAAGAAAGAGTATAAGACAGGGGAGCTTTATCGAAAGATGAGTATGTTTTCGTCCGCGCTCATATCATTCGACGCTGTTTTGGAAAGATATTATGACACAGAGTATGCAGACGATGCACAGTACTGGAAAGGAGAATGTCACCGAAAGATGGGGCAGTGGGAAGAAGCAGAGAAAGCATTCAGGGATCTCATTTCCAAGTATGCACAGAGTGATTGGGTGAGAAAAGCAGAGAATAAATTGAAAGAAGTCATGGAAGAGAGGGAAAAACAATCCCAGGAGGATTCAAAGGAAGACAAACAATAAATGAGAACCGGACTCTTTGGCGGGACATTCGATCCTATCCACACAGGACATATCATCATTGCCGAAACCGTACGGAGCGATTTTCCGTTAGACCGTATTCTTTTCATTCCCGTGGGTATTCCCCCTCATAAGGAAAATACACAGATTACTCCTGCACAGATGCGGTATAGAATGGTCGAACTGGCCGTTAACGCGTATCCCTACTTTGCCGTGTCGGATTGTGAGATTCGAAAAAAGGGTATTTCGTACACCATCGATACGGTGCGGTCTTTGAAGTCCTCGGATACGTGGGGAAAGGACGATTTCTATCTCATCATCGGTATGGACAGTCTCTTAGAATTGAATACGTGGAAGAAACCGGAAGCCTTGTTACGGGAAATCGACACGATCCTTGTGGGAAGGCCGGGATTCGATATAGAGGCTGTGGATCATCAATTTCGGCAGCGCGTCGCCTTGGTTCAAACGCCCCTGGTCGATATTTCATCCACAGAGATACGCCGGCGTGTGCGTGAAGGAAAATCGATTCGGACGTGGGTGCCCGATGCCGTTGAAACCTATATCCGGGAAAAGGGACTTTACCTGTGAAGTGGTTTTTCATGTCGGCCTGGATCGGAAGGCGTATTCTGGCGTTTTTCACGGAGGTGGGTACGCTTTCGGTATTGATGTACCGTATCCTGGGAAGCAGCCTGTATGCATGGCGGGATAGAAGGCTTATTCTGAAGCAGATGCTGGAGATTGGAGTCAACTCTTTACCTTTGGTTTCTGTGGTGAGTATTTTTACAGGAGCCGTGTCCTCGTGGCAGGCGGCTTATCAATTTCGCGGTGTTTTTTCGACGGGAATGTCCTTGGATTTCTTGGGCGCTGCCGTGAGTGCCGCCATTTTAATCGAACTGGCGCCCGTACTGGCGGGTATTGTTGTTGCCGGGCGTGTGGGGGCCTCCATCGCCGCGGAATTGGGCACGATGCGGGTTACCGAGCAGATCGATGCGTTGGAAACACTGGCCATCGATCCCGTGCGGTACTTGGCCGCACCTCGATTCGTCGCCGGTTGGACGATGCTTCCCATACTGGTCATCTACGCATCGTTTGTTGCTCACTTGGGAGCCTACGTCGTTGCCAATTTACTCCTTGACATTTCCACGTCGGCCTTTTTTGGGAGCGTGCAGCGTCATTTTTTGATCTACAATGTATTCTCAGGTCTGGTCAAGGCCCTGGTTTTTGGTGGAGGGACAGCACTCATCGGATGCTCTATCGGTATCCGGACAAAGGGAGGGGCCGAGGGTGTGGGGCGATCCACGATCAAAGCGTTTGTGTATTCATCGGCGTTTATTCTGATCGCAGATTATATCCTGGCGATGGTTCTTTTTTAATGAGTATGATCGAAATTCAACATGTGAAGAAATCCTTCGATGGCCGGATGGTATTGAAGGATGTGAATCTGACGATTCACGATGGAGAGACGATGGTGGTCATCGGGTGCAGCGGTTGCGGCAAGACCGTCCTGCTGCGTTGCATTATCGGTCTTATCAAACCCGACCGAGGTAAAATCATCGTGGACGGTGAGGATATTTGCCAGATGGATGGGCGGAATCTCTTCCGAATCCGAAAAAAATTCGGCATGTTGTTTCAAAGCGCCGCTCTTTTCGATTCCATGACCGTGGAGGATAACATCGGTCTGGCCTTAAGGGAACATACGGAGCTGTCTCCGGCAGAAATCAGAAAAAAAGTGGCCGAGAAGCTGGAAGTTGTCGGGCTTCCCGGTATCGAGAATAAAAAACCGGCAGAGCTTTCCGGGGGAATGAAAAAACGGGTCGGGCTGGCCAGGGCTCTCATCATGGATCCCCAGATCGTTCTCTTCGACGAGCCCACGACAGGTCTGGATCCCGTCATGGCCGATTCCATTAACAATATGATACTGGAAACGCATAATAGACTGAACATCACGTCTATCATGGTCACCCACGACTTGGCCAGTGTCTTTAAAGTGGCCAATCGTGTGGCCATGCTGACCAACGGAAAAATTATTTTCGAAGGAAGTCCGAAGGATCTGAAAAAAACCCAGAATCCCGCGGTCAGGCAGTTTGTGGAAGGAAAGGCTGTGATTGCTTGAATGCCGGCCGATCGTTCATCACGCACATCATCTCGAGTGTCTTGACAGGCCTTGATCATCGTCAAGAGAGACGGTTGCTCAAAGAAATCGATGAGGCAATCGGAAGAGATTATATCCTGAATGTCTGGTTATCGTGTCAGACAGGAATAGGACGATAAGTCAAATAATGAAGAAACCCCGTTCCAAATACGTATGCCAGTCTTGTGGGTATGAATCCCCCAAGTGGCTGGGACGATGTTCGGAGTGTGGAAACTGGAACAGCTTTGTCGAGGAACTCGTCGAACCAAAATCCGCAAAGCGCTCCACGCGTGTCTCGCCTATTAACCGACCTGTACCCATCGCTAAGGTTCCCGCGGCCGCAGAAAGGCGTATGTGTACGGGGATCGGCGAATTTGACCGGGTGTTGGGGGGCGGTATCGTCGAGGGATCGGTGTTACTCGTGGGCGGAGCACCGGGAATGGGAAAATCGACACTACTCCTCCAGGTCGGAGCAGCCCTGGCTGCACAAGGGAAGCGTATTCTGTACGTGTCGGGCGAAGAGTCGCTCCATCAGATTAAGATGCGGGCCGACCGTCTATTCATCGATTCAGATGGATTGGCGCTTCTATCGGAAACGAATGTCGAGTACATCAAGGCCGTGCTGCAGGAAGAGAAGCCAGACCTGGCCGTGGTGGATTCGATTCAGACGCTTTTCAGCCCGGACCTGGAGAGCCTTCCTGGAAACGTCAGTCAGGTCCGGTACTGCGGACACGGGTTGACGACGGTAGCCAAGGAGGGCCAGACCCCCCTGTTCCTGGTGGGACACATGACCAAGGAGGGTACGATTGCCGGCCCCCGGGTTCTGGAACATCTCGTAGATGGATTGCTGCTGCTGGAGGGCGATGACCAGCACCTGTACCGTCTTCTCCGGTCGGTGAAGAATCGGTTCGGGTCGACCAATGAAGTGGGCATCTTCGAGATGACGGATCGGGGTGTCGAAGAAGTTAAAAATCCCTCCGAGTACCTCCTGTCCCAGAGCCGGGCGGAGGTTTCGGGCACCGTCGTGACGGTGAGCCTGCAGGGATCGCGGCCTCTGCTGGTAGAAGTCCAGGCGCTGGTCACTTCCACCAGTTACGGGATTCCGCAGCGGACGGCTACGGGGATCGACCATCGCAGGCTTTCCATCCTGGTGGCCGTTCTTGAAAAACGTCTGGGACTGCGTTTTGGAACCCAGGATGTGTTTGTGAACGCGGCCGGAGGTCTCTATCTGAAAGAGCCGGGCGCAGACCTGGCCGTCGCTTTGGCCATGGTGTCCAGCATCCGAGACAGGCCGTTGGATCATCGTACAGCTGTGATAGGAGAGGTCGGTCTGGCGGGCGAAGTCCGCGGCGTGTCGCATACGGAGAAACGGGTGTCCGAGGCCGAGCGTTTGGGTTTTCAGAGAATGATACTGCCCAAGGCGAATCTGAAAGGGATTCAGAAAAAAACCAAGATCGAGCTCGTGGGCGTGGAGACAGTCGGAGAAGCGGTGCAGAAGTTCATGCGTTCGAAAGGTGCCTGAATCCCTCGAGAAAAACCAAATGGGTCGCGTGATTGTCATTTCGACAAGAAGAAAAAGCACAGGGAGCTCTCGTATATTAAAGAATGGTAATCATTTCCGTTTGTTCGTTGAATAAAAGTAATGTTTCGACTCGAAAAAACAAATGAAGCCACGAAGGCCAGGGCCGGTGTCCTGTCTACTACGCACGGGGACATCCAGACACCCGTGTTCATGCCCGTGGGCACGCAGGGCACGGTGAAGACGGTCTCCCCTCAGGAGCTGAAGGACTTGGGAGCCCAGATCATTCTAGGAAACACGTACCATCTTTACCTTCGCCCCGGCGATCATCTGATTCGGGATGCCGGAGGTCTTCATCGGTTTATGGCCTGGACTTCGCCCATCCTCACGGACAGCGGCGGATACCAGGTCTTCAGTCTGGCCGAATTGAACAAGGTAAACGACGACGGTGTGCGTTTTCAGTCCCACATCGATGGGTCCTACCATACTTTTACGCCAGAGGCTGTGGTGGACATCCAGAGAAACCTGGGCTCCGATATTATGATGGTGCTGGACGAGTGCTCCCCCTATCCCTGCACGTACGAGACGGCCATGAAGGCGAACGACCGGACGATGCAGTGGGCAGAGCGATGCCTGGATCGTTTTAACCAGACTGATCCGCCGGCAGCCCTTCCCCAGACGATCTTTGGCATCGTCCAAGGAAGTACCTATGAGCCGATTCGCCGGGTAAGCGCAGAACGTATCGTGGAGCTGGGATTCGGCGGCTATGCCATCGGGGGATTGGCCGTAGGCGAACCCAGGCCCGCCATGCTGGAAATGACCGACCTGTGCACGGAACTTCTTCCCAAGGAACGTCCGAGGTATCTGATGGGTGTGGGAAAACCGGAGGACATCATTGATGCGATTGCTCTGGGTGTGGATATGTTCGATTGCGTCATTCCCACACGGAACGGCAGGAACGGTACGGTTTACACGAGTAAGGGAAGGCTGGTCATCAAGGGCCAGTCGTTTGAACGGGATTTTTCGCCAGTGGACGAGACATGCGGGTGTTTTACATGTCGGCATTTCTCCAGGGCTTATCTTCGCCACCTGTTCCAGGCCGAAGAAATATTGGGTCTCCGGCTGGCCACGATTCATAATCTTTACTTTTACATCGATCTTATGAAAGAGGCCAGACAGGCGATCTGCGAGGATCGATTCACCGAATGGAAGCAGCAATTCTATCAAGAATATCAATACAATCATGAAACGGTTCATCCATAACGAAGGAGGCTAAAGTGTACCACGTCATGTTACTCATGGGTTCGGCGGGAGGCGGAAGCGGACAGGGCAATTCCATGTTGGGATTCTTACCCCTTTTGGCAATTATCGTCGTAATGTATCTTCTGATGATTCGGCCCCAGGCCAAGAAGCAGAAAGAGCATAAGGCCATGCTGGCACAGCTCCAGAAGGGAGATCGCGTCCTCACGTCCGGGGGCATTGTAGGAACGATTGCCGGCATCAAGGAAAATGAAGGATTGCTCATCGTTAAAATAGCCGAGAATGTCAAAGTAGAGCTTTCCAGGCATTCTGTCGCCCAGGTGATAAAAAAGAAATCCGAATAGACAGGACACATGCGTATCGTATTCATGGGGACTCCGGAATTTGCTATCCGGAGTCTTCAAAAAATTTACCAGAGTTCCCACCATCTCGTCGGTGTGGTCACCCAGCCGGATCGGCCCAAGGGGCGCGGACGCCAACTCGCCGAATCGCCCGTTAAAAAAGAGGCCCTGCGTCTGGGATTACCGATTTGCCAGCCCGAGCGCCTGAAAGATCCCACATTCCTGGATTGGCTGAAAACGCGAAATGCGGATTGTTTCATCGTCGTGGGATTCCGGATATTACCGCCGGAGGTGTTCGAGATACCCCCCAAGGGCACGATCAACCTCCATGCGTCTCTCCTGCCGAAATACCGGGGAGCGGCTCCGATACAATGGGCCTTGATCAACGGCGAGAAGAAGACGGGGGTGAGCACGTTTTTTATCGAGAGAAAAGTAGACACCGGAGACCTGATCCTGCAGGAAGGCATTCCCATCGGGCCGGAGGAAATGGCCGGCCAGCTTCACGACCGACTGGCCGAAGTTGGGGCAGACCTTCTCGTTAAAACGGCTGACCTCGTCGATCAGGGCCCCGTCCGGCGGATTCCCCAGGAAGGCACTCCGACACCCGCTCCGAAAATACTGCCGGAGCACTGCCAGATCGATTGGACGCTGCCGGCGGAGAGCATCGTCAACCTAATCCGAGGACTCTCGCCCATACCCGGAGCTTTCACACAGTGGGATGAAAAACGGCTCAAGATTCTCAGAGCGTCGGCGGACGAACCATCCGTATCCCAAAAATTCCGGGCCGGCCAGGTGGCTGTTGCCTCCGGCAGTGATTTTATCGTAGAGGCAGGAACAGGTAGCGTCCGTATCCACGAGCTACAGATCGAGGGGAAGAAGCGGATGGAGGTTGAGGAGTTCCTGCGGGGGCGCTCACTGGCCGTGGGCACGATGTTCGAATGATGGAAGCAAAGACGCGATCAACGATCACGGAGAAGGCGATAGACGCTCGCCGTCTTGCGGTCGCTGTCTTGGATCGGGTTTTTCGGACAGATGGCTATGCCGATGTCATCCTGGATGCATATCTTACCGAGGTTGACCTTTCTTCTCGAGATAGGGCTCTGGCCTCGGAACTCGTGTACGGGACGCTTCGGTGGAAAAAATGGCTTGATTATGTGCTCGGGCATGCGTATCATAAAGACTGGTCAGAAATACCAGCCCGGATCCGCTTGATTCTGGAAGTGGGGCTTTATCAAATACTGTTTCTGGACAGGATTCCTGACCATGCCGCGGTAAACGAGTCCGTGAAGGCTGCCGTCGATGAGAAAGGGGGAGCGTGGGGACGGGTGGTCAATGCGGTACTCCGGGCCATCATTCGGGACCCTGGTCTCAGGATGCCGCCACCGATGGACGAGAATCCTGGGAAGGGGATCGCCGTTCGATGGTCTCACCCCGAGTGGATGGTACAGAGATGGATCGATCTCTGGGGTGTGGAGCGGACACTTTCCCTTTGCCGGGCCAATAACCAGCGACCAGAAATGAGTATCCGAGTCAATCGTGTGAAGGGCGCGGATGATGATGTGCTTGAAGCGATTCGTGGGTGCGGGGCTGACGCCAAGCCGTCGGATTTTCTGGACGCGTTTTTTACTCTGAATAAAGGCGGCGACCTGCTGCGATCCTCGGCGTTCGACGATGGGCTGTTCTCCGTCCAGGATGAGAGTGCGGGATTTGTGGGAAAGCTGATGGACCCGCAGCCCGGTGAGTGCATCGTTGATTTGACGGCGGCACCGGGCGGCAAGGCGATGCACATGGCCGAGCTGGCACGTGACCGCCTTACGATTGTAGCCGTGGACGTCCATACGACACGGGTCCTTAAAATTCGGGAAAACCAGGAACGCTTGGGGCTGACGAGCATCCATCCTATCGTGGCAGACGGACGCCGGTTCGGCGGAAAGGCTGTCGATAAAGTCCTGGTGGATGCGCCGTGTTCGGGCTTAGGCGTGATACGAAGGCGGGGTGAGCTCCGGTGGCGGCGAAAGCCTGGGGATATTCCTGAGATGGTGACTATACAGAAGGAATTGTTGAGAAGCGGGGCTGCCCTGCTTAAAAAGGATGGGATTCTCGTGTACAGCACGTGTACGATCCTGCCGGAGGAGAACGCAGACGTGGTCAACCATTTTCTGCAAAAGAATCCAGATTTTACCGTGGAAAAGGCCCATTCCTTCGTCGATCCCCGAGTAGTCTCGCCCCACGGTTTCGTGGAGACGTGGCCCGATCAACATGGGATGGACGGTTCTTTTGCAGTCCGATTCAGACGAGTCGTATGAGGTGGCGATGAATCGAGTGAGGATATGGATCATACAGCACAGAACGTTACTGCTGGGTTTAGGCTCTACTGTGCTCGTGCTTTGTTTCTTGGTCATTTTCATGGATGTGGCTGTCATGCCCATCTATACCCATCATGGGGAAGAACGAGAACTGCCCGATGTGACGGAGAAATCGTTTGAAGAGGCTAGCAAGATACTGGAATCCAAAGGATTTACTATCATCAAAGAGGACGAAAAATTTGACGCCACATACCCGGAAAGCACAGTGATTTTTCAGAATCCGCCTGCATTTTCTAGAGTAAAGAGAGGTCGCCGCATTTACGTGACTCTGAGCGCTGGAGAGAAACGAATTACGGTTCCCCGCGTTATCGGCATGTCAGAGAGGGATGCTGAGTTCAGCCTGAGACACGCGGGCCTGCAACTGGGTGAAGTTTTTTACGAGTACCACAGCTACCACTTGAATGGCGTGGTATTCCAGCAGTCCATCGATCCCGGGATGGAGGCCGTCGAAGATACGCCCATCGATATTACCGTGAGCATGGGAAGGGCACCGGATAAATTCATCGTGCCAGATGTCACGGGAAAGAGCCTGGACACGGCCAAGCGCATGCTTCGTCGGGCAGGACTGTCCGTGGGGAATCTGTCGTACGAGGTGGAGCCGGATCTCGTTCCCGATACGGTTATACGGCAATCGGTAGACGGGGGCGAAGAGGTGATGCGGGGGCAGCGTATCCATCTGGTCGTCAGCAGATTAGAGGCATTTTATTGAGAAAAATTGAAATATACCCGTCTATTCTTTCCGCCGATTTTTCCTGTCTGGCAGATCACATCGCCCAGGTCGAAGAGGCCGGAGCCGACGGGATTCACCTGGATGTGATGGACGGGCATTTCGTACCCAACATTTCTTTCGGGCCCGTGGTGGTGCGGTCCATCCGTAAGACGACCCGGCTCTGCTTCTGGGCGCATCTGATGATTGAAAATCCGGGACAGTACCTGGAACCTTTTCATAAGGCGGGTGTGGACGGTATTTTTATTCATCCGGAGACGGGGGATGATATAACCGCTCTGTCGAAACAGATCCACGGCCTGGATATGGAAGCCGGTGTGGCCATCAATCCGGAGACGGGTGTCGACGTTATCGAGGCATCCCTGCGTCATTTTGAGCGTATTCTCGTCATGACGGTGAATCCAGGGTTTAGCGGTCAATCGTTCATGGCAGAACCCCTGAAGAAGATCATCGCACTGAAAGAAATCACCGCTTCATGGTCTGGCCCACCACTCATCGAAGTGGACGGTGGCATCGACGTACAGACGGCACCGCCCACGGTACGGGCAGGGGCCGATGCCCTGGTGGCTGGATCTGCTATCTTCGGGAAGGATGACCCGGCAGCGGCACTAAAGGCTATCCGCAAGGCCGCGGAGGAAGCCACGTAATCGGAATGACAGGAACCATCGATGACAGTGAAAAACGAAATTATCCGGAAGAGCATCCATCTTTTCATGTTGATTATTCCTTTGAGCATCTTATTTCTGGAAAAATGGATCGTCTTAGGCGTTTTGGGCGTGCTTATTTTACTGGCCATGACGGTCGAAATCCTACGCTTACGATGGCATGAATTCTACCGGGTGTTCGAAAAGATTTTCGGCTCCTTGCTCAGAGAGCACGAACGAAGACATATTACCGGATCGACGTATCTTCTCATCGGGGCGTTCCTGGCCATCCTTCTTTTCGATAAAACGGTTGCGCTTACGGTACTCCTCTTTGTCATCGTTTCCGATGGCTTGGGGGCCCTCACGGGCCGTATGTGGGGAAGACACATATTAACCAGGGACAAGACCTTGGAAGGGTGCGCCGTATTTCTTTTAACGGCTGGAGCTATCGTGTTGCTAACGATGCGGGATCATATCTTCATAGGAATGCTGGGAGCCGCCATGGCCTTTGTCGTCGATGTGTTCGTCACGGGGCTTGACGACAACCTCACGATACCTCTGGGAGCGGGTACCGTGATGCATGCACTGATAAAACTGTGAACCGTGAGGCTTTTTTTTCGTATGAAGATCCGATGAGTGTTATGGTCTAAACAAACCATCAGAATAGGGTGTCGGGTATGGCTTTTATATTCAAGAAAAAGGATTTTGATACGATGGGGGCCATTCTGGGAGCAGAGTTTCAAAAATGCGAGCGCTGTTATCGTCTCGTCCTGGAGAATCAAGAAGAGAACCGGAAACTCTCGCTGGAAATTTATCCCAATATCCCCATCGGTAAGCAGAGGGGGAACCTGATTTCCGTGTATACCCGGTCCACCCATCTGCAGCTTCATTTTTGTTCAGGGTACGTGGTCAGCGAAATGCTGGGGGAAGTGACTTTCGTCGGGGAATGCGAGGGAAGGCTGTCGGGATTGATCATCGAGAAGGTGGCCGCGTGTTCTCTGTATGCTAACGTCGATGCCAGCCTCCTGTCTGGAGACTTTACCAAACTGGGCCCGGAGGTCATGCTTTCGGGAATCGCCCTTTCCCTGGTGGAACATATTCTGCCCGAGCAATCGATTTCATGACTATGGTGCGAGAAGAAGAGAACTATGAGAGGTTGAAGAACCTCGCCTTCCGAGAGGGAGGCAGGCTTTTTGGAGTTGCTGAAATCGGTCCCCTCAAGGACCGGTTTTTATTATCCCCAGCAGAACTGGACGGAATGGATTACGGCATCTCCA
>Ga0180437_10003183_pt1 | contig 24778 bp, 22 predicted proteins | sample SS_ome_4_FD_132410 | JGI IMG/M metagenome (GOLD analysis project Ga0180437, IMG submission 132410) | Hypersaline lake sediment archaeal communities from the Salton Sea, California, USA - SS_3_D_1 metaG | ecosystem: Environmental > Aquatic > Non-marine Saline and Alkaline > Hypersaline >... | reverse complement strand
TGGGCTAATACAATCATCAAACGAGCCAAATGAAGAGGACGAAATTGTTGTTGCCTGTGCTGAAGCAGCGCTTTGGCACTTTTCTTATACTATCATTCCAGAGTGGGGCTATGTATCGCCAGAGGATAGCCACCAAGCCTTTCTGATTGATTTAGCTTTAGAGGATATTTTTCTATATGAGGATCATCATCCCTTTATGGACAATGAAAAAGCCTGGCTTAAATTAAATGGTTATTCCAATTATATTGAGTTCAAAGCCGATTATTATAGAGATATGTTTGGTTGGGGGGATCTCCCGCCCGAAGAAATAATAGAGGGCGCGGAAGAATTTTACCAGCTTGGTATCTTAGGATAATGAAAGAGCCTCGTTATACTGCTTGGGGAAAGATATTAGAACTATCAGGCTTAGCCTGGTGGAGGGTTAAGCCGATAGATTGGGGCAAGCTAAAGATAAGGAAGAGGAAAACTAAAAAGTGAGTTGGTTCAATAGACATCTGAATTGGACGCTGGTTTTAACCTGGCTGATATGCGTCCCCGCTATTACAATCTGCTTTAATATTATGCAGTATTCCATTGGTGCGCCGAAATTTATTGCCTGGATATTTATCCTTGTTTGTTTAATACTACTTTTTGTTGTAACAAATTGGGTTGTTCACCAGAAAGGGAGAAGCCGTTTTCAGCTCTTTTGGATTTTATTGCCTCTTGGGTTTATCGCTATATTGGTCCTAAAAAATAACAATAAAAAAGCTTCCCCCTCCATTACTGGAGAGGGTTAAGGGGGACTCATAATTATTTTCTCCCCCAAAATCCTACAGAATTACAATGGTTTCAGGACCGATTAGGCGATTTTTACAGACTTCTCAGGTTGCACTGGACTTAATTCACTTTCAGCCTTTGCCATTGCCTTGATGTCCAGGGTTAGTTCATTAAAAACATGGTAAATGGCTTCGTGCCTAATCCCATCGTGTCTCATATCGAGCATTATTTTACGGAGCTTTCCGTCATAAGTTTCTATCAGCTCCGCATTGTCAGGCATTATTCTCCCTTCTTGCCGTTTTCAGACAGCCTGTCAAGCAACCGGGCTTCGCCATTGAGCATCTTGGCTTCGTCGGTTAGGGCTTGCCTTCGCTGTGCCAGGACTTGCTGTTGGCTAATAACCTCGTTGAGTTCCTTAACGACTGCCTCTTGCCTATGTTTCAGGTCTGCCTGTGCTTCTATTATGTCCATATCTCTCCTATGATGCCGTTCCTTCAAAACTTCGCTCATTGCCTGAGCTGTCTATGTAGCAAAGATGCATTCCCAGCATAGGTGATTTTGTGTTTATTGAAATTTGGCTAGGTTGCTTTCCAGTAAGTCCAGTGGTTGAGCCTAGTATCCTGCGCTCAGCTCCGCTGCTGTCTATGTAGTGCAGATAATCCCCCTCTACGCTGTGATGCCCTGCTATTTTCCCTGTAGTGCCAGTGGTAGTCCCTTCTTTTGTCCTTTTGTTTCCATTGTTGTCTATGTAGGCTATCTTAGTTCCCTCGACCCAAACATATCCAGGTAGCCAGTTTATACGAACATACATATCATAAGAAGTATTCCAGTTGAAGTATTGCTGCCCCGGGTCCGGTTGTGTATCTGATATATCCTCACTCATCCTCAAACCCAGTTGAAGCGTTCCTCCAATAGCTGCCTCCAATGCTGCTCTCCCTACTGCATTGAAGGGTATATTCCTCACCTGTCCAAGATAGTTTGCATAGGCTGGAATAGCTAGAGAACCATACCAAGTAGTCTTCAGCATCATATCATCATAACCACCATCATTGAGAGGAACACCTGTTCCGTCTACAATGACAGCTTGGATAGCGCTGGCAGTCTCATTCTTCCCACTAGCGTATTCGAGATATAGTTTTGCTCTCTCGATATTTGTTCCTGGCGGGACATCGCTTAAATCAACTGTGAAGACTCCTCTTTTTATTAGGAACAAGCCACCACTGTAGGTTTGAGTAGCATTTGGGCTGGCTCCGGCACTATAGTTAGCTGATATAAGGTCATGGGCTTCATCCCAGGTATCCTTCCAGCCAGATTCCCAATTACCATAGGGTGTTTCAATAGGAGCATTTATTGACATTTTCCCCCTTAATCATACATATCCGTCCCTACCGGGATTTTGAGCCTGGACTTGAAGTAGCCACCATAAAAAGGTTGTACGGTGCTCCCTAGCTTCTCCAGTGCTGAGAAGGGGAGAACCTGATGGTCTCCCGGGCCAAGGTAAAGACACTTGCCAGATTCTGATGCAAGAATAAGACCATACAAACTTGGTTGTATTACACTATGCCAAGCTGTTATGAAGCCAACATCGCCACCCGAATACTTGAACTTAAGCAGTCCCCATGAAGCAGCTTCCCCTTCTATGGTAACACCAGCAGAATCAATGGCTACCTTCCCAGCGCCAGCGTATAGCTTGCCGTCAGTCCCGATGTAGACCTGAACGGGCGTGCCTGCTAGGTAGTCTGCTTCTGTGGCAAACGTCCTGAAAGCGTTGATCCCCTGCCCGCCGTAGAGTGCTATCCCACTGCTGGCATCCAGAACTACTCCAGACTCGTTGTACCATTTGCCATCTACAAGTACATTATCGGTTAGTTTGATGTGCCCACTGGACAAGTCTGTCAGGCGTAGCCTGCCATATGTGTTACCATCGGCAATGTCGTCAAGGTCTCCACTACAGGTCGAGAGTATAATATGCCCAGCCGAAATATCAGTATATTTCACCAGCCCATAAGTCCCCTCTTGAACTTCGTCCAGAACCACAAGCCCATCGGCGGTTAATGCTGCGGACTTTAACCTCCTGAGAATCGTAGCTCTGCCGAACTCCTCTAGTTGCTCAGAGGTTGCCTCTTCCCAAGAGTCCCCATCCCATATCATCACCTTGTTAGGTGTGTAATTTGTGTCAAGCCAGAAGTCGCCAGTTTCTTTATTTGTCGGTGCTGAGTCCTGCTTCCACAGGTTATGCTCGGCTTCGCCAGGCACTCTAATAGCGTAAAGAGTGTTCTCCGATACATAAACCCCAGTAGCGTCCAGATGTAAATAATTCTGCCGAATATACAGTTCTGGCCCATCTTTTATCTCGTCTAAATAAGCATATAAGCTCCCAACCTGCAAGCGCGGGAAGTAATTGCCTGAATCGGTATAAGTCTCTAATTTGTTGAGCAGTTCCCGGTATCTGAGAACCTCTAGCCAGTTTCCAAACCCGAAGGTCATCGTCCACTTGTCTATCCCAAATCTTCGGTGGACATAGCCTAAATTGCCAGTCCTTGTATCGCCTTGCCTGGAATCAGTTACTTTCACATAGTCAAACACCTCAGCACCAACATTGAGAGGCACTTCGGCAGAACCCCTCTTGCTCCACATCTCAGCTTTGGCAATCAATGCCTCGGCTATATCGTCAGCCTCATCATTGCTTTCCAGCTTGGCCTGAATGTAATGAATTTTCCTGACCTCAGCAGGCAGGGAGGCATAATCGTCAGTCGAGGCCACGCCCAGATATTGAGGATCGTCATCCTCATAGGATATGACATAGACTCTGTTGGGAATGACTAACGTGTTCTTGTAGGCTTTGGAGAAGAACTTGTGGTCAGGTTTATCAAGCGAGTATTCATAATCATAGGTCTCCCCGCTGGTAACTGGCTTTAATATATGAATTTTACCATCGGATTCCCACCGAGCTATGTTTGAAGTATAGTCCAGTAATCGCCTTACCGCAGCCAGTCTGTTTCCACCAACATAAACACTGAATCCCCCCTTCGGCTTGTAGGTATCAGCCAGTTCATCGTAACCGGTATCCCATACTACATCAAAAGCCTTACAGTGTCCGTAGGCATCCAGTGTGGTATCGAGAATATCATCTATCAAATCCTTAACAATGATAGTGTCATCGTCCTCTGGGATATAGCTCTGGCAGGCTTGGTCGTCGGCCATCAAGTCAAAGGCACCGACTAGTGTTAACGTGCATGTTAATTTGTTCGGGTCCGAATCAAACTGCTGGTCTATGACCCACATCGGAGCACAGGCAGAATACTCCTCGCCAGCACTTGAGATTGCTCCATATGAGATCACGCCCTTGAAGCCTTTGAGGGCTATGTCGTCCAGTGCGCCGTCGTGGTTGCTGAGGACAATCGTAGCCTTGTGGGAATATGTCTCTTCGTCATGTGCAGACGGAAGTATCCTTGCCTTATCGTATGTGTAGGTGGTCGCTCCTTTCGTCAGGACGATTTTATAGAGGGGATTCATACTGGCAGACTTCTGAGCTGCAAGTAAGGTATCTGATATAGTTCTCATTTAAGTTCGAAACTTCCCTCGGTTATCACATATTTAGCGTTATCACCCGTCCCATCTTGACTCTTGCATGAGTAGTACCAATATCCTTTCACATCATCAGATTGGGAGTTGTAGTAATAGACGAGTTTCCCACTGTCAACTGCGGTCATAGCCAAACCATCTACCTGCACTGTTCCCCCTGGGTCAGTGAGCGTAACCTTTACACCGTTATCAGGGGTGGTATAAGTCCCCTCCCAGTCTTTGATATAACACCAGATTCCTATTGTCTCCCCAGCCTGGAATACGTTTACACTCATAATTTTACCTCCCGTGTCTCTACGGATATGTTTCTGTAAGGTTTTGTCTCTGTGGACATCTTGAATTGAGTCCGATTAAAAAGCCTCATTAGCAATCTTCTGCCCGCTTGGATTAAGCGTGTTACTAAAGCCCCCGCTGGCGTAAGCCCTCCGCTTAGAATCTTTGAGACCTTCTTAATGACACTTCCTGCGAAAGTCATAGTTCCGCTCATAGCCTTTGAGGTTGTCTTAATCAGGCTTCCCGCAGATGTCAGACCTCCGCTCAGCGACTTCAAAGTAGATTTAATCACTGTGCCACTAAACGATAATGCCCCGCTGGTAATCTTCGAGGTTGTCTTTTGAGCCAGGCCTGATAGCGTCAAGACTCCGCTGGTATTCTTTGATATGTTCTTGAGAACCGAGCCTGCGAAACTGAGTGCCCCGCCGACTGCTTTTTGTATTGCCTCAGAGACCTGAAAGGCATTTGTTTGAACGAAGTTAGTTTGAAAAGCTCCTGCCATTTATCACCAGCTCTTGTAGATTTTCGCCGTTACTATATCTCAGCATTTTCGGCTTCTCTTTCCGCAGCCGATTGAATGTTTGCCCTCTTAACGATTTCCTTCTTGATATTGTCGGGAAGTTGTTTAATAGAAGTTAGAACGATACCTTGATTGTTAAGATAATCTCTGAGTAATTGCTTATCCGCTAGGCATAAAATAGTATGTGTTTTATCCTCTAGAGCTAATCGGCAAATCTCATCAGCACATTGTCTCGCCTTGTTGAAGATAGCATTATTAACCCAGACATCTAAATCAAGTATATCCCACGCCATTGCCTTCTGGACTTCATCATCAATTTCTATATTAAATGTTTTCATAATCTCTCCTTATGCTACTTTCATAACGGTAAGGTAGGTTTGTCCCACTAATCCCCTAAGACTCATGTTTCCAGATGTTCCATTGTGCCAAGCAGACAGTTCCAAATAATCATTTGCTGCCATATCAATTACTTCCATAGCGATGGGGTTAAATTGACTTGCCCCACTTGCAGGGAGAACCATCGCACTAGCATTAGTACCATTCTTGTCAATCCGAGCCTGATGTGATTTCTGGTCAGTCATATTAGTAGCCATATACCCTATGCTGCCGATTGCCAGATATTTACCATCTTCTGTAGCCGTCCATCTGGCATGAAATAAAATATAGTTCTCTCCATTTGCCATAATATTATCGGTCAAGTCTAGTTCCCCACTGTCCACAAAGCCTGAAACGGTAGTAGCCGTATTGTCTGTAGTATTCCGAACTGTAGCCCCAACATCGGCAGCCTCAAACCCTCCATCTGCATCATGTAGCTTGTTGCTCTCAGTAGCATCAGCCGTACCTGTTACTTTTCTTGTGTTAAACTCGTTTTGTATATCATGAGCTTCGGCATTAAGGGGAACCTTTGTTACCGTAGATGCTACAATTCCCGCAAGGTCGCCATCTAAATAAGCCTTAGAGGTTGATTGTTTCGCTAGTATCTGAATGCCTATGTTACTTAACTTGAAAGCCTCAGTTCCCGCCACATCCATTCTAATTATATCTTCGTCGGCAGACTCTTCTACCTGAATCTTGGTGTCACCATCGGCATCCTGAATAGTCTTATCTGCATTCATAATGCCAACAGTTCCAGCCCCTACCCCATGCACGCCTGTAGTTAAGTCCTTATGCCCTGTAATCGTTAACTCTACCCATGCTGAGCCATTGTAGATATAGAATTTGTGCTCATCAGTTCGGTAGAACAAGTCCTTTTCGGCTGGCGCAGGGTCTGTAGGAAAGGAAGTCCCAGAAGCTATCACATGGGCAGCGTTCCAATCAACGGGTCTAATTAAGTCCTCGTCATCCCCATCTTCTATTGCACTTACTTTACTATGCGTTATTCCTGCCATCAATCCTCCTTTGCCTCTGAGGTCATGTCTCTGTACGGCTTTGATTTAGTGGACACATTACGATAAGGTCGGGTAAACAATCTCATAGTAAGGTCTCGCCCAGAACTAGGTAGATTCCCCGCAAGCGATAAAATACCGCTCAGAATCTTGGAGACGGTCTTTTTGAGCACTCCGCTTAAAGTGAGCGTTCCACCTATAAGTTTCCTCGTGTATTTACTTACCATGCCAACAGGTTTTATCAGTCCCCCCAGAGTTCTGGTTGTGCTTTTCAGTACCGCCCCTGCCAGGGTAAGAGTACCCCCGATTGCGAGATATACGGTACTTCCTGCAGTTAACACCCCCGATGGTGTAATCGAACCTATCAGATTCTTACTCGTCTGTTTAACAAGGTCTCCAACAAATGACAGTCCAGCGCTTATATCTACTACATGGATGATAACTGTACTCACGCTTCCCGCGAAAGTGAGAGCTCCCCCTACCGCCTGAGCCGTTATTGACACAATAGATGTTGCCACTGCCCCCGCGAAGGTAAGTCCGCCTCCTACCGCCTGAATAAATATCTTGGAAGGGGTTAATCCCCCTGAAGGACTTAATGCCCCGCCAAGAGCCTTAGAAGTGGACTTCAGGACATTTCCAGCAAGGTCGAGTGCTCCGTCCAGCACCTTCCCTGTCAATTTAGTCAGAGTTCCCGAGAGAGTCAACACCCCTGAAACTATCTTCCGTGTCATCTTGGTCAAACTGCCAGCAGGGGTCATCTCCCCTGCCAAAGACTTAAACGTTTGCCGCTTAGTAATCCCGACAGGCATTATCAGCCCTGCCACATTCTTTGACATAGACCTTGAGAGCGCGCCGGCGGGAGTGATAGCCCCCCCCTGCGATACTATTCTTATCCGTGCTGTGGAAAGAGAGCCTGCAAACGTCAATGTGCCATTTACAGCTTGGGGGATTGCTTCCCCTGCTTCTATGGTCGCATACCCAATCTCAAATGTAGTCCTATTTATATCCCCTATCTTACCTTCTACAATCCCATCGGCACATGCGACAATTCCCCAAGTGTGGACACCTTCCACAAAGATATTCTCAGAGCTACCATTTTCTCTTAACCCGAAGTAGTTGGCACCTATATTTTCATAGATGCCCATTACGCTCGACTCTGGCAAGGATGCTAAGTCAATCCAGCTACCTGTCGCCCCAAGACTAACATCAACTGCGTTTGTGTGGAACTCAGCCCCATCAGTGATATAGCCCACGAGCCGAGCTCCTTGATAGTTAAGAGACTGAAAGTAGATTTCACATATCTGGCTGGCATCACAGCCGATCACCACCGTGAAACAGTCATGGCCCGAGTAGACTTGGACTTTCCGGTCATCCGTGCTGCCATTCTTCCTGAAACCGAATTGATACTGATAGAGGGAGACGACTTCAAATATCAGGCCAACGGCATTAGGGCATTGCGCAGAGCAGTTCACGTCTTGCCAGGAGCCAGCACTTGCGGGGTTCTTGTTATAGGCATTTGTGAAAAAGGTCACGCCTGCGGTGGTGTATCCCACAAGGTAGAGAGTGATGCTAGTCCCTACATAGGCCTCAAAGATTCTATTGGCGTCTATCCCCATCATGGCCCAGCAGTGCGTTGTATCGGACATTGGATGCTTTCTGTTGTCCGTGCTGCCGTTCTTTCTGAGCCCTAAAGCATAGCTGGTATAGCCAGTGTTGGTAATGTGCAGAATTACACCGGTGGCACCGGATGGCGCATATGCGTCGACATTCACATCTGTCCAACTATCTTTTACCCCAGGCGTTACATCAACAGGCGTTACCGTATAAAAAGTCTGTGCCATATCCTCCTATAGGGGGCGGTTAGCCCCCTACTTTGTATGTAGAGTATGTTATCAATGGTATTATCCGCCCGCCGTTACGGTTAATTGGTATGTGAACTCTATCTTTTCACCATTTGTCACGTTGACGGCAGCAAACTTGCTCCTGTCCATCAGGGTTCCCGCTTCAGCAGCGTTGAACAGTCCGTGTTCGGTGATAGCCAGAGAGCTTCCGTAAGTGTGCGTAGCCACTGACTTGTAGATGTTAGCTGTAGCGCCTTCCGCCTGGGTTCCAGTGTCCCGGGTCTCTACTTCCGTGCCGAGCGTGGTATCGGCAGCAGCCTCATCACCAGTCCCCGTCCCTGAGCCGTGATACTTAAAGGTGGAGTGCGCAGCCTGTGAGGACTGTAGTTCGTCCACTAACAGCGCGACATAGGCATCGGTTACACACCTTGTCGCTCTCCTTCTGTCCCTTTTAATCTCCCGACACAGAACTCCGTCCTGGCTGAGTATATTTCCGTTCGGGTCAGGGATAAGATGCCGAAGAGTCAATTCAGCACGAGCACTCAGCCTCCCCTCTGTTCCGAATAAGTATTGTAGTTTCCTAAATGGATTCATGGTTACCTCCTTAAAACTTCCAAGCCTTTTGCCTGGTTATTTGATTCAAATTTGTTTGATAGATTATAAATTGGTTGTTTGCCCAGCTTTGATACAACCTGAAGGATGCTGGGGTTATCTGGTTTCTAAACTTGTTTAGAAAAGCCATTGCCGCTTTTGCCACAACGCCCTCTATCAAGACTTTATCCAGCTCTATGTTCAGTGTAGATGCAGATTCAGTCAATGCGTGAACCTTGTGGCAATATAAATAGATGTCTTCCCCGGAAGTAGGCGTGGTATCTTCAATTCTTAGCGTGTCTCCGAAGATACTAAACTTTTCAAAACTAAGAGGGTCGTTTCCTGTGGGATATTCGACTTTAACTATTCTTTCCCCAATCAAACCTTCAATCTCGCTTATATCCACCTCTTTGGTGCCGTCGGATTCCACTGTCTCTTTGACCTCACGAGGACACCGTTGAGAGATTTCAATTAGAACCTCGTTGATATGAATGTCGAGCTCGTCATCGGCAAACTCGTATTCCACATCTTCCTGAAACTCGTCACGAAGTAATTGCCGGGCCGTCTCCCTTATTGCCGAAAATGTCTTCAATGTCGTCATAGTTCACCTACTTCTTGATTGGCTTTTCGCAATAGTCCTTTAATTGCTCCTCGCTCATTGTCTCAGCCATCTTCGCAGCCTCAGCACTATATGAAGCTGGGGTTTCCCCACGCTTTATGCTCAGAGCAATGCAGAAAAGTTGCCTTTGATTCTCTGTAGTGGCTGGCATATTAACCTCCTTTAATGCACCATCGTTTGTCGAATATCACCAGTCCCGCCTCTTTCAACCACTCATTGATATGTTCACTGTGGTCGAAGTGCATCGGGCTGATGTCATGTTCCCAAAAACAGTCAAAATGATAGAACCTCGCACCCTCCTTCATGCCCTGTCCTAGCTTTAGAAGAAAGAGCCTCAAGTCCTCGATATGCTCTAAGGTATCTATGGCGATAATGAGGTCGAACTTCTCTAAGTTGGGAAATTCGCTGGTGAACTTGACATTATTTGCTCCCAGCTTATTAGCTCTGAACCTTGCGAAGTCTAATATTGTCTCGCTCAGGTCATAGCCGACCAGGTTCTTATTCCTCCAGCACAGTTCAAGCAGCGCGGTCCCTATGCCACATCCAACATCAAGAATATGCAGATGTTCGGCGTTCTTAATGCCAGCCATCCTCTGCTCCTTGTAGAACTCAGCCGAATTGAACCAAGCTAGGTCATAGAGATAAAGCAGTCCATTCTCGGGGTCTTGATAGAACTCTTCGGTTGTTCCCTTCCAAGCCTTCCACCTTTCGCCTAATTGCTCGGTAGCCTTAGCTTGAGGAATAAAGTCAGCGACAGGTTTACTGAGATATGTGGCTAAGTCCTCTAATATATTGTTCTTGGCAGGCTTCCATGTCATTCTCTCAATCGCCTCCTGAGTCGTGTATATTCTTTCCTTCAGGTGTTTTAGCTGAATCCCTGTATGGGCGTAAACCTTTGACCCTGCTTCCCTTACCTTGTTACAGAAATCCCAGTCCTCCGAGATAAATATGTTTTCAAACCTTCCATCCTCAAAGACTGGGTAACATTCCGACCAGTTCCCCTTATTCAAAAGTGGCATATCCTTAGTAATCGCTTCAAGAATCTTGCGACTTATGCCTAGAAAGCCAGTCGAAACGAATTGCACCTCCTCTAAATCCCCTGAGATGTGGAATTGGCCATTCCACCCCCTTTGTGCCAGGAAAGTTCCCCCTCTTACCGGGTATAAACCGCCTACTGCATCCTTACCTTCGTTAAGGGCATCTAGTAACTTCTCAATGTCCTGTGGGGTGAATATAATATCTCCGTCAAGGAATATCAGATAAGGCGCCTGGTTTTTCTTTAAGAACTGGTAGGCTGCTATGCTACGACTCCGACTAATAAGTGCGTCCCCTGTCTGGAACCACCACTCAAACCTGTAATCTGTGTGATGTAGTTTCTCCACAGACATGACTGTCTGGTCTGTCACCATGCCATAAGAGCACGTATAAAGTATGAAATCGAGCATAGCAGCCTCCTGTTTACGGAATTATGTAGTCCACATAGACATCGGCTACGAGACTGTCAGCATTGGCCGGGACATCTACCCCAACCAGTATGAAGGCGTTTGCACTGGCACCTTTCTTTGCCAATCGGCAATTACAATTAACGCCGGCAGCAGGGCCAGCCACAGTAGTGCCAATATTCAAAGCATTGACATTGAGAAGCATCCCCGCAGCATTCTCAACATTGTCGTTGGCGTTATCGCCAATTCCAACTAAGAGAAGCGAGGCTGCCTCTGCCGCCGTTTGAATTTCCGCTACAACCCTGTCAATAAGTATTACGTCATCTTCAGGGTTTTCAAGCGTAGCAGCATTGCCGGCAGCATTGGCATTACTCACAGAGAGTTTTAACGTGCCCTTGCGGACATCTGATTGCTGATCATATTTGTCTGGCATTTTTGTCCTCCTTAATTTATTGGGGGGTTAGTTTAAGACCAATCCCCCAAAAGTCTATTAGCTGGTTGCATCTATGGCTATGGTCTTGTTGATGCTGTGAACCCTTGCCACAGACTTGGGGCTGCCCATTGCCAGGGCTACATAGCAGTAAGCCCGTATCCCTTCCATGTTGTATCCTTCGAGTTTCTCGAAGAAGTCAACCTCGAAGAAGTCCTGCCCACCAGTTGAGCCACCAACAGCGAGGCTAACCCCGCCATCTTCGACTGAACCTTTCCTGATAGCGTAAATGCTAACCAGGTTCCCAGAGCCCAGCTTGCCACCAGTGTTGTCATTCTCATCCGCAAGGTAATCGGAAGGGATAATAGGGACACCATTGACGCTTGGAATCATCGTTCCAAACTCGCTGGGACTACGAGCCATTACGATAGCTCCAGCCTTGCCCATTGCGTGAATGAATAACTGGTCAACTATCTCTTGAGGCATCAAGAGAATGTCGGGACGGGGTTTACAGGCATGAATAAGCCCGAGTAGAGCTTTGATTGATAAGCCGATAGTTCCGCCACCCATGTCATAGTCCTGATAGCCAGCAGCGAAAGTGTGCCCGCCAGTGGCAGGGCATAGCTTGTCCAAACCATCAAACTGCTTGGGATACGTGGTCGCATCGCCATATATAAGCTGGTCTTCGATGGTTCGTAGAGCCCCTTTTATGATTTGGGATTGTATGGCTGCCCGGTAATCGTTGGGGTCTTTATAGGTTTCCTGTGCCCCTTTCGCTAACGCCCACTGGTCGCCATACTCCTTCAGTGCTAAAGTAGGTTGGGAATAGGTTGCTACTTCCTTCCAACCATACTGCTCACCCTTCGACTTTGCAGTAACAACAGGAAGTTCGCCCTCCCTGTTCCACTTCAGGGTGTAGGAGTCAATAGTAGTAATTGGAAGTTGGGGAATAAGCTGCCCGACCTCGTATATCTCCTGGACGATGCCTGGTAGCAGCTTGGATTGCGTCAGCTTCACCATTTCGGCGGTGCTGGCAAAATATCCAGTAATCATTTAGTTTTCCTCCTAAATTCTATTTTCTGTCTCGGAAGCTTTCTGCATAGATTTGCCTTGCAGTTTTCCCTTCCTGAGATTGCCTATTGCCAGAAGTTACAAGAGAATCAGGAGTTATTTTCTTTTTAGGACTTTCATCCTGTGGCTTCCCAGAGGCAATCTCCCCTGCCAATTCCTCCAGCTTTTCCTTCTCTTCGATATTGAATTTCTCGCTGAGGGTTTTTAGCCTCATGGGATCAACGCCCTTAGCAGTAGCAATCTGCCAGATGGTAATTTCCTTATTGGTTTCCCTGACTGCCCGAACCTCTGACTCATGCTCAGCCTTTGAGCGGTCAATCTCTGCTTGTTGCTTTCTAAGCTCAGCTTTTTGTTTTTCAATTTCGGCTAATTGGGTCTTGACGGATTTCTTAGCCTGGATTTCCCTGAGCCTGACAGGATCGCCTCTCGCTGCCTCTAGTTCAGCTTCGTCTATCTGCCTCTGTATTTCCGCTATCTGTGACTTTTGAGCCTCAATAGCTTCCTGGTCAGCTTTTAGTTGAGCTGCTTTGGCTTCTAGGGATTTGGCATCCCTGCCAGCTTTGGCAAGAGCATCGCTTACCGCCTTTTGAATCTCTGACTCTGTGTAAGTCTTGGCTTTCGGTTCTGAAGTAATCCCAATTTCGCCAGCAGAAGATGTCTCATCCTGAGAGATGTCCTGTTTGGTCTTTTTGGTTTCGTTCATGTTTACCTCCTAAATTAAAAAGCCTCAGAATGTAAAAGATTTTCTGAGGCTCGTTGCCATCCTTTTAAGGCGATGGCTTTCCCTTCGACCCTTATTTAATCTTCAATCTCCGCCTTTGTGCTCTATTCATCGGCACGAGCTTCACGTTCCCCTCCTTGTTAATGACACGTACTATCTTTGTCGGCGAGGGTGTGAATTTCATTGTAAATAAGCTAGAAACTCCTCGAACTTAATTAACTTGGCTGCATCGCTGGCGTATGCGTAATCCTTTGTAAAAACAAGCCATGCATCTAATATGGGGTATTGGATTCTTAATTGTTTTCTAGCATCACTTTTTGCTGGCAAGTCTAGATATTGTTTATATAAGTTATATACTTCTTTTGTTGGAACTTTAGTAAAATCTCTCTGCTCAGTCCAGATGCCCATGTTTAACATGGTCTGGTAAAAGTCTTTATGCTCTATCAAATACCAATCATCCTCATACCATCCTGCCGAGTAATCCACACCCTCTTTCTTCCTTATACCAAACCAGTCAACATATGTAGGGATTAGATTCTCAGGGATTTTATCCTCAAGAGCTTTCTTTGTGTAATAGGCAGTTCCAAATTCGGTTATCTTCCCTTTATTATCAAACAATAAATTGCGCCTCGCATCCGCCCTCTGTGTATCATTCGAGATGTAGTTCAGCGACATCCTGTCACCGTAGGCGTCATATAAGTCAAATTGCTCTCTATACTGCACCTGAAGCCTTAGAATAGGCTCATTCCAGTCCTCCCCTGTGTCTGATAGTAAACCGCTCTCCAAAGCCCACTGGTGAGCCTCTTTGTTGTCAATCAGCCAGAGTTTGGCCTCAGCCGAGGAAGCACCATACTCGTCAACTATCTTACCTCTATCTACCCACCCTTCAACCATGTCTTCAGGTGTGGGATTCTTTTCAGTTCCCACCTCTAGAGCCTCGATTCTCCTAATATCATCCCTAAAGTCGGGATTGTCAGTGTATAAACTTTGTATAGCCCTACCCCTAGCAGTAAGTCCGTCTGGCCCCTTAAATTCGTTATCTAGTCCGCTGTAGGCATCTAATAGATTGAATAATTCAGTATTCTTTAGTTTTAGCTTTGTGATTTCGTCAAGTTCTCTATCGAACATTGCACTGTCTGGTATACCTAGGGACTTCGCTAGGCGGTTAATCTCATCGAGTGCTTCAAGACTATGCACATCAGCCTCAGTGCCATGAGTTTCTGGGTCAAGCCACAATGCTAACAGTGCATTTTCCTTCGGATGACTCGCCAGCCAATCTTCTCTAGGGTTGGTGTAAAGTTCGGGATGGGTTGCGAGAAAAGTCGCCTGCTCGGATTCGGGAAGGGAATGATACTCCATCAGTAGGGCATACTGAGCCTGAGTCATGTTGCCATAATAAGCGTTCTTTGTCCTCTCGTCTGCATCGAAGGCTTTCAGCGCCTCTTCATCGCCAGAAGCGACAATCTTCTGCCTATCCTGCCACATCCGGTAGTATTGTTGAAAGGTTGTGCCTTCTTCTGGATCGGCATTAAGAGAAATGAGTTTCTTATTGGGTAGAGATTCTATCGTTTCAATAATCTGCAATGCTTGAGCGATTGACCTCACATATTCAGGGAAGCCCTTGGATTCTGTAAGAGTTGCAGGATCAACACCCTTAAATTGTGATGCGGTATCAGCCCAGAAGTCAGATAAATCATAAATCGGCTCAGTGATTCCGTATCCGGTATTTTCAGGATACTTGGGAAGCCCTATCTTCGCCCAATTCTCCCCCCAATCCCCTGTGTATGTCTGGACGCCCTCGCCGAAGATAGCCGGTAGAATAGCAATCAGGCCATGTTGCCACTTATCCATCCATGCCTCATATATGTCCTGTATCGCAAATGGAGCTATCCTGTCTATCCACTGCTTGAGATTCTTAACATCAACCTCTTCACCTAGAAAGTTCTTTCCCGTTACAAATTCAGCTAATATACTAGCAAGAGGAGATAAGGAACTGCGGATAAAACCACGCTCTCCCCATAGAGCATCCCAGGGGTTGCTTTCATACTCCCTACCTGTAACTGAGGATATGCCTGTTTTAGTAATAATGCGAGTATATAGAACTAGAAACTGTCTATATCCAGTCCAAGGGTCTATCCTCAGATTTCCGATCCTAATGCTCATAAACTCAGCATTTCGAGGGTCTCTTTCAACATCCCAAAGCCCAAGAAAATAACCTAGCATGACTATACCGCCATTTACTCCAATAAAGCCCATAAAGTCTCGCCAAGCCTCTTTGCGAACTCTAGGATTAGAAGATAGCAAATGCCTTGGAGCTAACAACCTCCCTAACTTTGACCTTGGGGCAAAAAACATAGCACTCAAATATGGTGCCGTTGGGGCTGCCTTACCCAAACTAGCGCGTTGCACGAAGTCTCCTAGTTCTTTCGTGTATGCAACAACATCATCCATTAAGCTGAAGCCTTCGCCTTCTGGCAGTGTAATTTCACCTGATGCTATTTTTTCTCCATACCTTTTAGATTCGTTAATCCTGTCAACGAAAACGCCCCATGATATAGAATTGGCACCAGTAACGAATGTTCGGGAAGATATTTTAATCCATGGTATTCTTTCAGCGAGTTTAGGTATAGGTCTTTCACCACCAGGGAAACCAAATTCTTCCAAGCCCTTATATCGTTCAGTGCCTTTAGGTAATGTTAGCGGTCTAAGGAAATCCGTCCCACCTTTTGCAATTGCATCCAAATAAAGCTGGTAGTAAGGATGCCTTGTTATTCTTGTCCAACTAGCCTCAGCAGATTCTTGACTCCATATTGCTTGCCACGCCTCGACATTAGAACGGTAGAATAATACAGGATGCCCACAGGCTAGCAGCATAGCCTGTCTCCAATAGGAAAGGTCAAAAGATGCCTTGTTACCCCTTATAAGGTTTCCTATGTCAATAACAGTCAAACCAGCATTTTTGAGATTGCGAATAATAGTCTGCCTTTCTCTAAGTGTCAGTAAAGGTAGTTGTTCTGAAAGTAAACTATTGAGTTCTGGGCCAATTACTACAGGCTGGAATTCGCCTCTTTTGAGCTTGGCCTCGGCTAACTTGGCCTCGGCCTCCATTGCCTCTTTTCTTAACCGAAGCTCAGCCTCAGTCCTTGTTTCTTCTATCGGTGCTGGGGGAATATATTGCTCACCCAACCTCGGTTGACCAGGCACAAAACCAGCAGGATACAAAACCTGTGAACTAATCGGCCTATAAGGAAATACCCTATCCTTAGCCATCGCCAGTTCAATCTTATATTCCTGTTCTGTAATAACCCCTTCCCTTAGCTGTGTATCAAGCTCTCCCTTTCTCCTCCAGAACCAGCTTTCGGCGATCCGCTTAATATCGGCCTCAGTCAGTTCAGATAGCGGCTTTGAGAGGAGTAATTTATCCTCTTCACTAATCGTTGCCAGTTCCTTCAGCCAGTCAACTGTCCCCTGATCTAATTGAACTGACCCTCTGCCAGTCTGAAGATAGACTCCCTCGATTATCGTGCGTAACGATTTACCCTGGTCAAGGGCATTTAGTAGCTCCATGTCCCCTATAAATACCCTAGCTAGTCTGTCCCATGCCGACCCACCTTCAGGAAAATATTTAGTTCCCGTCCCTGGCTTTCGTGGTATTGACTTTCCAGCTAAAGCGTTCGTAAGAGCATCGAATGTAGATATAAGTTCAGTAAACCCTTGCGGTTTCCCATTCCAGTAGTTATAGACTTTCCCAAAGAGAACATTCCGCATTTCCTGGGTCAAGTCGTTGAAGTAATCAGTGGTAACATCAGGAAGCTTGCCAGACATGAACATTTGCTCGGCAGCCTTGATAGCCTCTTCGGGATTCATGCCTTCGGCTATCATTGCTTGAGCACTTTCACTGGCTGATTTCGCTCTTTGAGCAAAGACGTGCTTTCTTAACTCAATGGCCGCTGCTCTCTGTGCATCCGCACTGGGCGACGCCACTGCTTCCTTGAATAAGTCAATGGTTTTCTCTATCTGCTGTGATGTAAGTTGAGTACTTGTTAAAGCAGGTATGTCAGTTGGTATATCCTCAGCCTTGACAATAGAAGTTGCGGGAATCTCAGGCGATAACCTTTGCCTCGCCTCTTGGTATATCCTCAACATCTCCTCAAGTTGCTTACTTGTATAACCCTTAAATAATCGCTTTTCAGCATGCCTAACGAGGTCTATCCGTGACTTACCACCATAACCAGCATAAGGCATTGAGCGGAGTCCAAGCTCCTCGCCAACTTGTCTTATCAGTCGGTCAAGCTCCTCAACAGACTCAACAACCTCTAATTCCCTTAACGCTTCAAGTCTGGCAAGTTCCAGACGGAGATTGCCTTTTGTGCCTAAATCCTTTGGCAGCCGCCCCTTCTTTTCCAACAGGCTTTTGATTTCAGCGATCCTGTCTTCGGTAACCTTAGCATTGTATTCTCTCAGCCTCAGATAATCGTCCATGCGAGCCTGCACAAGCTTCCCTCTTGCTTCTGGTCTGACTTCCTTAGCTGGCACTTCCTCTAACATAGAAGGCTGAAGTCCTGCTTCTGGCATACCAGCTTCGGTAACAGGAACTTTTGGCCCCACTGACTTACGCTCAAACACTACAATCTCGTCACCTGAAGCTATGATATTTCTAGCAACAAGCCCATCATATCCCTGTGATTCCAGCCATTGCCTGGCTGCCTGAGCAGCGAGTTCGTCGGCTTCTTTTACTGTTTTCCCTTCGTTAAGTGCCTTCTCCCTAACAGGTCTGGTATGCTCATCCCAGAAGGCTTCGGCTTCCTTTTGTGAATTGATAACAAAAGGATTATTAAGAGTAACTTGCATAACCTCTTTGCCGTCATAGGTTTCGGCGTATTCTCGGTTTGTGGTGTAGTAAGTTCCCTTGCCAAATAGCCCTTCATCTGTCGGCGGCATCCCTGGCTTGTACCCTCGAAAAACAGTGGCCGTATATGGTTTGCCTGTGGCAATCTCAGTCGGTGGGACACTAGTAACTTCAGGGGTAGTTTCTAAGTATTTCCTAGTTTGTTCTATGCTAAGTTTATTTGCCCTCGCTTCGTCTAATCCTAATGAATGACCTATTTCGTGGAAAAATTCTTGAACATCGGCTACTCTTTTCGCCCCATAAGTATTTGCTAGTTGCCTTAGTTCCTCTTTATTTATGCCTATAGCTATGTCAATATAATTTTTAGCCTGTTGTTCTGTAAATGGTGTTACTTTAACAACGCCCTTAGAACCTAACGCTCCTACCTTGGCTATATTCACTTGGAATTTGCCACCTAATTCCGGGATTGCCTTTTGTGTATATTCTGCTAGAGATTGATAAAATGATTGTTCACCTGCCGTTATTTCACGCCCAAAACCCTTGATAACCCAATTTCCTACTGTAACTTCAGGGGTAACAGGTGCAGTAATTCCCCCTGCCAAGTCAGGATAATCCTTCAGGACTTCGGCGGGAACGGGTTTGCCTTGTTCTAAGGCTGATTCAACAGCAGTTTTATGAAACCGACCCATTCCTGCATAAACTTCGGTGAGGGATTTACCTTCAGGTATTAAGTTTTTACCAAGTCCAGTTTTCTTACTTAGGGTTTTTGCCTGATTAATGTATTCCTGCCTTGTCATCTGCCAGAGTTCTTTTGCAGTAACTTCTACCGCAGGTTCAGTAGGTTTTACTGCAATCTCCTCCGCTACCTTCATGTCCTGCAAGATTTGCCCTGACATCCCTGCATCAATGGACTTCTTAGCATCTTGCTCCGTTATTGTTCCCTTCCCAATTTCTTCTTCTATATGTTGCTTGATTTCCTCATATAACGGGTTCCCTTCACCAATTTCCTCTTTAAGGGAATTTATGATTTTGTCAACGTTTATAACGCTAGTTCTTCCCCTAATAGCTCCACCAGTTTTTACTATTATTTGTCCAGCACCAGCCATTATCGTAGTCAAGAGAAATGTTTGAGGGGCAATTTCCCTGAAGGCTTCTACCCAAGTTATATTTTCCTCTCTCAATCCAGCCTCAATTTCTATGGCAGCTTGCCCCTTTTGGGTTATTGTTTCGGTTAATAATTCCTCACCATAAATACCAAAGGCTTTAGCACCATACTTTGTAATCAAAGAGCTCGCTATTTGCTGGGCTACCTTCCTTCCAACAATTTTAGTTAATGCACTGTTGAAAGAACCACCCAAAATACCAGAGAAGACCATATTGCTAATACCTTCTGGAACGGCTTCCCATAACCCATACTTCACCGCGCTACTGTGAAAGTCAGCCTTGAGTTGATTTTCTTCTTCTAAGGTTAATTCCCTGCCCCTTTGTGCAATCATTTCATTATTCTTTAATTCAAGATATTCTTGCGTTATTTGGTAAGTAGTTAGTCGGAAGGATACAAATCCCGATACTGCCCCCGCCGTTGCCGCAGCAGCAATCTTTGTTGCGGTTGTCGGTTCAGGTACAAGCCATAAGGGTAGGGCAACTAGATTACCAGCTCCCATAGTAGTAACCGAATAGCCTAAATTCCGTGATAATTGGGACACATCTATTAAGAATTGAGAATAGGGATATTCAGCCATAGTTTTCTGAACAAAGGCATCTAAGTCTGTATTGGCTTCAGCAATTCTCTCATCTGCCCAATCCCGATTCACCACACTCGCTCCACTATGGCCCTGAATAGCTTGTAATACAGACGCTGCAATTTGAGATGGGAGTAGCTTTATGCTGCCAGCAAAGACATATGCAGCATCCTTTAGAGGTACAATTTCCGTTGCAGGTAATTCCCCATAAGCTCCAGGAAATGCTACTGTATCTAAGGGAGTTGTTGTTGTAGCCCACACTGGAGTTTGTGGGAATGGCATTAACTGTCTTTGAGTATATTCAGGCATTTGAGTATACTCTGGCACAGACTCACCGAATAACTCCTGTATTTCGTCTTCGGCTATCTCGGGCATGAGCATACGTAGGAGTGCTTCTGTCTCCTCAGTTCTGCCTATCTCGCGTATATCTGCCAGAAAGCCCTCAGGATTCTCCTGCATATACTGAATAACCTCGTTAATATCCTGCTCAGGAAACACAGCGCCGAATACCTCTTCCGTCTCTAATCTCTCTTGCTCTTTTAATCTAGCCCACCCCACAACATCCAATTTTCCACCCGTAGCTTGATATTCTTGATATGCTTGTTTCCCCTCTTCGGTCAATCCCTCAATGGTTAAATCAGGAGAGATATACGTCATCCAGTCTGGTAATACTTCGCCTGTCGGTTCGCTTAACCATGCTTGCATATCGGCTTCAGAGTACCTTACACCCGATGGCGAGATATAAAAATTGTCCTCTGTAATCTCCCACTTGGACGGCGTAATGTAACTAATGTCATATCCACTCTGGTCTACTTTCGGTGTCATCTTCAGCATATAGCCTTCCTGAAGCGACAAACCCATCTGTGCAGCCTCACTAGGGGAAAAGAATAACTCCTGCGTGGGCAAGGTATATGCCAGCCTTCTTTTCTCAATGGCACTGGTTAATTGAGGATACATTTCTCGCGTCTCTTTAAGGGAGGTTCCGTACTGAGACAGCAGTCGCTCAATTTCCAGTTGCTTAGCCTGCCCATAATTCTGAAGTAAACCTTTAGATTCTAAGTTAATGGCCATTCAGTTTTACCTTGTTCCTTCTTTGCCCTTAGTAATTGAATAATGTTAGGCGTTACTTTTGGTTTTTGTTCAGGTTTGCTTTCAATCATTTCCGTAAATGCCTTGTCAACATCATCTATTGTCCATTTAATCTTGTTCACTTTCAGCCTCCTGTTCTGGGAGCCTACCCTGCCCACCACCTTTTGCAAACAAGGGTAATGATTCCGTTGGTGTAGGGTTAGGTTGTTTCTTCCCCTCAATCGGGCTTAAGGTTCCCAATGTTTGTCTCTGCGCCCAGATAGTTTGCCCTCTGGCGGTTAGAAGCTTTGATTCAATTTTGTCTGGCTCAGTTGGCTTATCCTTATCTACTAATGCACGTGCTCTCCGATATAAAAATACTAAATCATCCAGCCTCTCAGCTTGTTGAGACCTCAATTGTTCCAGCAGCCCATCAGGATTTTGAACCTTTATGATTTCCCTAAAGATATAATCATCAGGTAATCGCCCCCACATCGAATTGGCTAATGACATATCGGCCGCTATTTGTTCCTTTGAGAGGAGAGAGAGTGTATATTCAATTGAGTATTCACCATCAAAATCAGATGGAGAATAAGTAGAGTAATTTCCAAGTCTTCCGACCTTTATCTCTTGATTCAATTGAATAACCTGGTTAATCACCATTCTTAAGAGGGATTGGTCAAACGAGGCAATCATAGAGAGTATTGGTGCTAAAATATCGTTTCTGCCAGACAGTAACTGCATAAGTACGACACCTGAAACCGGCCACCTAAGCATCCCATAATCGTATGGACTTAACTCTCCCTTCTGTTGAGATTCTTGAATTATTGAGAGTAATAACCTTGTAGCATTTTTAATATCACTCACTGGCAATTGCCTAAATCCCCCACCTATCTCCGTTTCTATTACAACGTCCTCTTGATATGGAGATTGCTCTGGCTTTTTCCCCCTATCTGTACTATTTATATTTCGTTGGAGCTCCAGCCCGCCCTTCAATGCCTTTCTGGATAAAGTTTTGACAATCGTGGCTATCTCGTTTTTCTCTTTCCATATTCCACGATTTGGCCAGAAAATGCTCTCCCCTTTATGCGATAAGGCATCATCAGTCCAAAGCAGAGACCCTATCGGACAAATAGATTGGACAAAAGGCACATATCCGTATGTGTTCTCTTGTTCTTTGACTATTTTCTTCTCCACAAAAACGACTTCCTTTTCCTTGTCCCAGAAGTCTATGACTTCATTCCCAGTAGGTTTGAGACCCATTACTTCACCATAGTCTTTTACAATAGATGCTTTTGAACGCCTAGTAATCGGGGCAGCCCAAGCAATCCCTGCTTCGTCTGTATTATAGATAAACCACCTTCTGTCCACTGGCACAATATCAGGGATGATATTCCCTTCTTTATTTAACCTAATGCACACTCTAGCTGGAATACCACCCCTAACGCAGGCCTGTTCATTTGCAAAAGCCTCTAGGCTAGGAATATCTCTACTAGGAAGCCACTCATTGACTGCCCTGCGAAAGTCTGTTGAGAAATACTCAATTTTGGTTGTTTCCTTATCAGTAAGATCATTACTTTCGACAATAATCTGCTTCTGGTAAGAACTTACAATGGCAATGGCCTTTTTTAAGTAATCCAATGGCTCTGGCAGCGTAACATTGGCGACATCTTTCTCATCTCCACTACCATCCAGCTTGCGCATCGTGAAAGGGTCAAGCAAATATAGCTTCTCGTCCTCATCCATGCGGTCATAGAGGGGCTTCATCTCCTCTAATTTAGCCTGGACTAATTTATATTCTTCTCTACTTTCATCGGACATAGTTAGCTCCTATTAGTGCCCATTCTTGGCTTTGAGCCAAGTGTATAATTCACTCAAAATCTGTGTGTTCTCCTTGAACGCCCTATTGTAATCGTCTAAAATCTGCGTGAGTCTATCCTCCATAAACTTCCTGTCATCCCTCATTTGATTGACTAGATGGCGATATTGCCAAAACATAAGGACTGCCAGTATTCCCGCTATACCACCAATACTACCGATGTATTCAATTAAGCCCATAGTGTCCTCCTAGTACTTCCAGACTGGTGTTACACTCGATATTCCCGCCAGTTTATGGCTGGCCACCGCATACCTCCTGGCATCCATGCCATGACTCCAAGTATGAGTGGTTTTATCGGTAAATTCCCCGGTAGTTTTATCCTTGAGGTAGCAGAAGTTCTTCTGTTCCTTGATGCAGTGCAGACTATCCTTGGTCCAGTGCTGATAGAACTGGTTGACTTTCTGAATACCATACTCCACACTACCCTTGCCTTTAACTGCTTCAATTACAACAAAGCCGAACTTGCGTAGCTCTTCAGCACTCTTGGGTTCGTTGGGGTCAGGGTAAATCGGCTCGTTCCTAACATGAACTAGATTCAACTTCCTAGCTATCTGGTCGTTGGTCAAGCCTGAGTAATCATAGAAAATCTCTTGAGAGTAGAGCTTGTCACCGAGTATGACATTCTTAACAAGAACCGTAGGGTCGGCAGAGAAGCCAAAGTCTAAACCGTAGAAGACTTCCCCCATAGGTAAACTATCCACCTGCTCAAAGTGGGGATAGACTAAACCCTCAATCTTGCCGAGTAAGCCAAGCTCATAGACATTGTGGTAGTTAGGGTCTTTCCTGCCCAGGCCTTCTATGTCTTCCCGCTTGCCTGCTGGAATAACGTCTAGGGCATCAAGGTATGTTGAGTGGTCATAAGCCCACTTGGGGTCTTCTAAATAATATTCATGCGCCCAAAATTTTGAGCGGGGATTCCAGTCTATGATGATAAATACATTGGTACGAGAGATAAGTTCCTTCGCTACTTCCCACGATAGTGTATCCCCCTCGTTGATAAATAGAATATCCCTCCTCATTCCCAGCGCCTTCTGATTATCTGCACTGAGAAAAGTGAATACCCCCTTCCATTTAGGATTTCTGTATATTCTATCTGTCAGGTTATAGTAAGGATTATTCTCAGGGCATTCGCCTAAAATAGTAAAGAAGTCTCTTATACACCCACCCTTGAGATGAGGCACAGACTCGGAAAGTACGTTAATATCGAGTTTCTCTTGTGTTTCCTGTGCTATTACGATTAACGACTGTAGTGCCGAGAACGTTTTGGAACTGTATGTCCCACCCTCAAGGAGTATCCCCTTCTTCCCCTCCACCCACGCTTTCAGAATCGCCTTGAATACCTTGGTTGTTCGTATGTCCATTAGCTAATAGTATTGTCCTCTTACCCACCAAGCTGATTAAGTCCTTAGTTTCATTGTCAATAACGAATACATTAACTACTCGGTTTACCACCCTATTGTCCTGGTAGCCATCCGTATAGATTTTGTCCATCTTATTGAGCAGGTCAATAGCTTTCATAGGATCGTGAAGTTTTACCGATGTGTGAACAGTAGGCTTGGAGCCATCATCATCATATTCAGTTCTGGAATGTATCTCCTGAATGGCACCAGCATATTTAGTTTCAGAACCTATGTTCACCCATGATCCATCCTGCCCTAGCTCCATAAAGTCTGCTAACTTCGCTCTGGCTATCTCAGTTAATCTCTCCTGCCTCTCCTGTACATTCATAATGGCAGCACTCGTGACCTCTTGACGAAGTTCAGCAATTCGAGCCTGAATGTTAGGTTTTGTTAAGTTCTCTGAAGCGATAACGGTTGCCGTTTTAGGTTTATATCCAGCCTGAATAGCAGCCTCAGTAGCATTGCCAAGTTCAAAGTATTTAACACAGAATGTCTCCTGCTTCTGCGTAAGTCGTGTTATCATAATCGCCCTTTGTCATCTCGTTCTCTACCGGTTATATTCGGTTTTTTAATCGGTACATTGTTCATAGTTCTCCAGAAAAATTT
>Ga0180437_10003182_pt1 | contig 24782 bp, 23 predicted proteins | sample SS_ome_4_FD_132410 | JGI IMG/M metagenome (GOLD analysis project Ga0180437, IMG submission 132410) | Hypersaline lake sediment archaeal communities from the Salton Sea, California, USA - SS_3_D_1 metaG | ecosystem: Environmental > Aquatic > Non-marine Saline and Alkaline > Hypersaline >... | reverse complement strand
TGATCTTCGATCCGCCGCCGGATGCGCTGCGCAAGGCGGTGTCGGAAGGCGGGCGACAACCGCCCGGGGTCGCGATCGAGCTGAAACGCGCGGATGGCGGGCGTGGTGCGTCACAGGAACAACAGCGCGAGCTGGCGAAGCTGGCAAAGCGCGGATGGTTGACCGCGGTGTGCAACGGGTGCGCGGCGGCGGTCGAGCAACTCAGGGCATGGGGGTATGAGCTGTGAGCGGGAAACCACACGACGGATTGCGGGGTGAGAACCCGTACGAAGGCAAGATGCAATGGCCGCCGAGACATCCGCGGATGTTCTCGCGGGAAGGGGAGCCGCCGATCGAGGTGCCCGCGCCGGATCCTGCGGCGCCGAGCGAGCCGTGTGAGTTGCCGCCTGCATGGTCGTATCAACACCTCGCGGAGCTTCTCGGGTATCGCAAGCTGACGCTTCGCTTGCTGCCCGATGGGCGTTGGAACGTACAGGTTCGGTCGCTGCGGCGGGTCGTCTTCAATGCCGACGTGGTGCGGCTCGGCGACGCGCTCGTCGACGTGCTCGTGTGGGCAGAGTCGGGCTGTCTGGCGCCGAAGGTCGAGCGGTGCGATTGTACGTGCTGCGAGGATTGACCAGGATGCCGCCGTTTTCGCGTTGTACGGCGTCGGAGCTTTCGGACGGGTCTTCGGTCGTGCGAAGCGTCTCGACGCGCTCAGAGGGCAAAAACGGCGGCACGGTGGCGACGCTGAGAAGGGGGCGGGCATGATGCCGTTCGTGCGCTGGCCGGGTGGGAAGCGGAAGCTCGCGCCGCGGGTGCTAGAGCATATCCCACGGAAGCTAGAGCGGCTCGTCGAGCCGTTCGCGGGCGGGGCGGCGGTTTTCTTCACGCTTTGCGGACGGGAGAAGCGCGCCGTGCCCGTGTGGCTCAATGACGCGAACGGCGATCTGATGGCGCTGTATCGCACGGTCCGCGACAACGTCGAGGGGCTGATTGCGGAGCTGGGCGAGGTCGAGGCGGACAAGGCTCTGTACTACGCGCTTCGGAACATGGAACACAACGAGCTGCTCAGGCTCGACGACCACGACCGCGGGGCACGGGCGTACTACCTCAATCGCTGCGCCTTCAACGGGGTGTGGCGGGTCAACTCGACCGGCGGAATGAACGTGCCCTATGGGCGGACACCGAAGCCGCTCGCCGATGCGGTCGCGCTCCGGGCTGCGTCGTCGGTGTTGCAGGGGGCGACGCTGACGCACGGCTCGTTCGCGTGGGTCTTCGAGGGGCTGCGACCGGGTGACGTCGTGTACCTCGACCCGCCGTATCCGGGCGGCTTCACGTCGTACACAGCGGCGGGCTTCGGCGAGGCAGCACACAGGAAGCTCGCGCAGCTCGCGCGGTCGGTGTCGGCGCGGCATCGTGTGGTCGTGTCGCTACCGGATTGCGAGCTAGTGCGCGAGCTGTATCCGCCGGCGGCGTGGCAGCTTCACGAAGTATCGGCGCCTCGGTCGGTGTCCTGCGACGGCAACGGGCGACAGCCGGTGCCCGAGCTGATCATCGTGGGCGGCTGAGTTATGACACCCCTATGACACCCCTATGACACCCCTCCGAGGGCGATTTCGGGCCGATTTTCGGGTGCTCTCGGGGCTGGTGTGCTCAAAAACGAAACGGTAGGCTCGGCGAGGTGTGCTGCGGGCTAGCGCGTTTTCGTCTCATACTGAGAATCTTTTTCAACCCCTCACACCCCTCACCGATCGTGGTGAGCGTGGCGGGCCCCGGGCGGGGGCTGGGGTGTCATAAGTGGGTCATAACTCGTGACACCCCCTGTCATAACGGCGCCTGAGAGCCCGTTTTATGACACCCCCCTGTCATAACTCGCCCGTCTGACCGGGCCGATTCCGACGTTGATTCGGGGGCTTCCGTGAGTTATGACAGGGGGTGTCACAACGGCGGAGTTATGACACCCCTCGGAGGTTGCGGGCCATGTCGGAGTTGAAGATCGGCGGAGTCAGGATCACGAAGGCGAGGCTGGCGGTGCTCCGCTACCTCGACGGGGCGAGTCTTGAGGGCTCGCGATTGCCACAGCCCGAGGCGCCGCCTAGCGCTCTCAAGGCGCTAGAGCGGGGCGGGCTCGTGCGCATCGAAGCACCGGGGCGCCCTTCGAGCCTGCTTGCGGTGCTCACGGACAAGGGGCGGCGGGCGATCGAGCTGTCGGATGCTCCGCCCGCGTGGCTCACGGTGTCACGGATCGCGCTGCGCTCGTTTCTGGGCTCGCGAGACGCTGATCAGCTTCTCGAAGCGTTTGACGACCGGGACGCGAACCCGCGGTGGCTTGCTGATGTTTTCGAGGTGCTGCCGCATGTCTTCGGCGGACAGAAGCCGCCCATCGGGACGCAGATCCGGGCGTGGGGCGCGGGCTGGGCTCTCGTGCTCTGCCCTGGCGATGAAGCGCCGACTGTCGTGTTTCACGTCTCGTTCCTACCGAAGCCTGCGACGCGCTTCTACAGCATCTTGCTCGACGCAATCCCGAGCCCGCAGCACCTCGGGCGCATCACGCTCCCGACGCCAGCCCGGTGGACGTATGCAGCCGCGGTCGGTGGTGGGAAGCTGCTAGTCGTCGATTTCGCGGCGACCACGCGCGACCAGGATGACAAGGCGCTGGACATGCAGGCGGGGCCGGGTTGGATCAGCGAAGCGCGCCGGGTGCGGCTGGCGACCTGCCAGGGGTCGCTCTGATGGCGGGCGGTAGGGCGAGGCAGACGCGCGAGACGTATGCGGAGCTGGTCAAGGTCTTCCGGCAGAAGCCCGGCAACTTCCGAGCTGCGTCGCAGGCTCTCGGCGTCTCGCGCGGGTTCGTGCGGAAGGCGTGGGATGAAGGCTGGGGTCGCTTCGATTGGGCGCCGCCGATCAAGACCTTCATCGTGGCGGTGCCCGAGCGGGAGACGCTCGATCCCGAGGTGCGCACCGCGGTCGAGGTCATTGACGGTGCCCAAGGCCGGCAGACTGTGTTGCAGCAGTCGCACGACGCAGAGACGCTGTCGCAGGTCTTGAAGGCGCATTCGACGGGCTCGGTAGACATCGAAGCGATCCGGCGCGACGTGGCGACGGTGCGGGTGCTCGACGCCATTGCGGCGAGGCACGCGACGCGGTCTGGCGCGATGCTGCTTGAGAAGATCGGCGAAGCCACCAAAGCGGCGGCGCAGCTCAGCGAGGCGCTAGCCGTCCGTATCGAGGCACTCGCGGCGGACCCCGACACGAAGCCCGACACGATTGTCGGACTACTTGAACGGCTCGTGAGCCTGCAAGAACGGGCGGTCAACGGGTACGAGCGAGCGCACGAGCTGTCGCAGCTTTGCCTTGGCGAAGGGGACAGCGCGGGCGACAAGGTGCCCGAGCTGACGGTCGAGGAAGCGATCCATATCACCCGCACGGCATCGGCAGCCGCCGAGCGTGCCTATGCTCAGCTACAACGGGAGTCGAAACATGCTGAACCCAATCAATGACAGGTTGCTAGTGGCGGTCATCCCGCCGGCCGAAGAGCTGCCCGGCGGGCTCGTGCATCCGCGAGCCGACTGCGGGCCCTGGCAGGTCGGCAAGGTGCTCGCAGTGGGCCCGGGGCGATTCCTTCCGGGGTCGGCGGAGCGGGCCCCGATGAGCGTCAAGGTCGGCGACGTGGTCGTGACGAAATGGCGGCTCGGTGAGGCTGTCGACGGCGATTACGCGACACAGCTCATTCGCGAGCCCGGGGTCGCGCTAGTCGTCGAGCGATGCTGTGCGACCTGTCGCGGCTGGCGAGCTGGCGAGCCGTTCGGGACGTGTGAGGGCTTCGAGGGCACCGGCGAGGTCTTCGGCAAGACCAGGGCGACGCACGGCTCGGAGTGCATCGGGTGGGTCTTGCGCCCGGGGCTCGTCCGATGACGAAACCGACCACGAAGACGACCACGATCGAGGCGTTGCAGGTTGTACGGCGCACGAGAGAGCTGCTCGAAGCGTACGCGGGTCGCATGATCCCGAGGGGGCGTGTGGTCGAGCTGCTCGAAGCTGCCGAAGTGCTCGCAGGGCCCTTCCTGCGGGCGCAGCCGGCCGAGCATCGGCGCGTGTTCATAGAAGGCGACCCGATGCGGGAAATCCAACCCAAGCCGCCGGCCAAGGTCGAGTGATGCGTGGCGACCTGATGCGCCGCATCCGGCAGGGGGCACACGTCGCTCAGTCGCCCTTGCGGGTGCTCGCCCGGGAAGACCCGATCGCGTTCTGCGAGTACGCGCTCGTCGACGAGCAGACGAACAAGCCGATCAAGCAGCAGAGCTTTCAGATCGACTGGCACACGGCGATCGAGCAGCATGATCGCGTCGTCATCCTCACGAGCCCGGAGACAGGCAAGACGCAGCAGATCACCATCGGGCGTAGCATCTTCACGCTCGGGCAGGATCCCGACACCGCGCGAATCATCCTCGGGAGCAAGACGCAGAAGATCGCGAGCCAGAAGTTTCTCGCGACCATCATGCGCCATATCGAGGGCAACCCGCGGGTGCGCGAGGTGTTCCCAGACCTGGCCCGTGGTCGCCCGTGGTCGGCGCGGGAAGGCTTCACCGTCAAGCGCGGCGGCGATTGGGATCCGGTCAAGGATCCCAGCGTCCAGCCAGCCGGGCCCGATGCGGCGGTGCTCGGCTCGCGGTGCACGTGGGCGTGTTTCGATGACATCATGGATATCGAAAACACGCGCACTGAGTACCGCAGCGACCTTGTGCTGATGTGGATTCTGCTACAGGTCGAGTCGCGCATGAGCCATCAGCGCGCATCCGGGCACGGTGTCGACGGCAAGATCGCGCTGCTAATGAATGCCTGGGAAGAGTACGACGCGGGGCACAAGCTCGCGCGCGACCATGGCTGGCATCTGGTCGAGACACCAATCGCGCTCCCTGCGACGCGCTCTTCGGCGCACCCGTGGGGTAAGACGCGCTGGCCCGAGGTCTGGCCTCAGAAGCGGGTCGACCAGTACCCGCCGGCGGTCGCTCCACGGGTCATCTGGTGCAAAGCGCGCAGCGACGCGCAGCGGCGCTTTCAGAGCGCTTGGATCAACAAGTGCAAGCGGCTGGGCCAAGGGCTCACGCTCGTGCACGCTGTCGACCGGGTGCCCGAGGGCTGCACACTCGTCGCTGGTGTCGACCTGGCAACGCGCAAAGGGACGCAGCATGATCTCACGTGCATCTTCGTCGCCATGGTCGGGCCAGCGGTCGCGTTCGGGATTGACCCGAGCGAGCTGGCGGTTCGCAAGCCCTTGGTGCGCCCGCTTTGGATCGAGGTCGGGCGCTGGACGAGCCCGGAAATCAAGGCGCGGCTGGCGTCGGTTCACGAGCGCTTCCCGGGGGTCCGCTTCCGGGTAGAGGACAACGCAGCGCAAGTGTACGTGGTGCAGGATCTCGCAATCGACATGCCCGGGATGCGGGTGCGGGGTGCGACGACGGGGCGCAACAAGCACCACGCCGAGCACGGGGTCGAGGGCGTCGCGGTCGAGCTGTCGCTCGGGTTGTGGCTCATCCCGTGTGAGGAAGACTCACAGGGCTTGCTCCGATGCGAGCCCGAGGTCGAGGCTTGGATCGGCGAGATGCTGAGCTATGACCCCGCGGCGCATACAGGCGACCGGCTGATGGCAGCTTGGCTCGCTCGCGAGGAAGCGCGCGCCGTCTTCGAGCACGAGGTCGGCTCGGCGATGACGGATGACGAAGAGGTCGCGGTCGGGGTTCAAAGCCGGCCCGAGGATGAAGACCTGAACGCGGGTATCAACAAGCCGAAGGTCGACATGGCGCAGCGACGCGCAGCTCAGGCTCGACAATTCTGGGGAGAGCTAGAGGTGCTGGGCATCGGCGGCGATGACGATCTCGACGCGGATCCCGACGGGCTCTATGCTCTTGATTGACCAGGGGGTTTCAAGCCGGGTAGGCTTCGGGCGTCGACGCGACGACCGACATAGAGGTGCTACATGGCCGGCAACGCACTCCACCCGGAGCCTCGGGTTTTCACCGAGAACGGGGCGAACCTAGTCTATCTGCGCGCTCAAGAGCTGGGGGTCGACCCCGAAGGCTCGTACAGGCAACACGTGCTCCAATTCACGAACCTCGGAGGCGGCTCGGTCACGGTCGAGCTACTCGGGCCGGCGGGCACGTACGCGCCTGTGACGAGCGGCAAGGTCGAGGATGACATTCTGGTCGTCTCGACGCCGTTCCCTGAGCTGCGGTGCACGTTCGTAGGCACCGGCGGCGCGGGCAAGGTCACGGTGCAGTCGTACCAGACGAGCGGGTTCTAGCCGTGGCGCGCGGTAGTCTACTCGTCGACATTATCAGGCTGCCGAAGCAAGGCTCGGCGGTGACCTTGCTTGAACCTGGACAGCTCACGCTCGGGTCTGTCACCAAGCTGAATCAGGTCTATCTCAAGGCGCTAGAGCATCGGATTCCAGGGGCGCAGAGACTCTATGTCGGGACGCTGGACTACACAGCCTGGCAGGCCGGCGGGGCGGTCGCGTCATACACAGCCAACTTGTTCGCGCCCATTGCGCAAGACGGCATTGAGGGCGATGTCATCGTGCACGATGTCTTCGCGTATCTGCACGAGCAATTCTCGGGTAGCCCGATTGCCAACGCGGACATGCAGATCGGCGAAGACGACACGCCGGACGTGGACGCCTATCGTACTTCGTTCGATGTCCTGGGCACGCCTTCGAACACGTGGATTCTTGACGCGGTGACGAAGGCGACGCAGCTCAAAGACGGCACGACGGTCCGGCTGCCGCTCAATCAGCGGATGACGGCAACGCTCACGGTGTCGCCGACGAACCTCACGAACCTGATCCGCGGCCGGATCTCGTTCTTCATGCTCTACAGCCATCTTCCGGCCCTTCCGCCGTAGGAGTAGCTCATGCCCAGCATCGAATACTACCCGCCGATCGAGGCGAATCAAATCGCCATCGAAGGCGGCGACCGGCTCACGTTCTCGACCATCGTGGACGGCGAGACACTGCGACGTGTCAGCGACACGATCGACGGGTACGTGCCCGGTGGCGGGGTGTGGCTCGAAGCGACCGGGCAGACGGTCGGCGACGCGGTCGCAGACCTGGCAACGATCGCGCTCGACGACGGCGCCGCGTACACGGTCGAGGCGGTCTTCACCGGAAGCGACGGGGCGGGCTTTGGGGTCACGTACAAGCGCACCGCGAACGTGTACCGGACCGGGGGCGGCAACGCGACGCACACGAGCGGGAGCCCTAACGATGACGTCGACGTAGACGGCGGCGACACGGACACGACCGCGACCATCTACGTCACCGGGAGCGATGCGAACGTGTCGCTGCGTGTCGACGGCAAGGCCGGGCTCACGATTGACTGGCGGGTCGCGTACCGCCTGATCAAGCACAACTAGGGGGATCGGCGATGGCAGTCCTGAGCCGCAAATCATCGGGCGATACGTGGGATCTGGTCGTCGACTCTGACCCGAGCGGGGTCGAGGCGGCGCCGCGGGCGTCGACGGCGCGCATGGTCGACGGCTCGGCGGAATGGAGCAACCTTGACGGCGGTACGACGTGGCAGCGTACCGACGTAGAAGCCTGGCCCGAGGCGTTGCTAGAGCAATTCACGCGCTACGTGGACGGCACCAACACGGACCCCGATCCAGATGGCACAGAGGCGCGCCCGTTCGCGTCGATTCAAGACGCGGTTGACGACATCGCAGCGATCCCCGGCATCGGCACGAACGCAGCTCAGCGCACGGTCAAGGTCATCGGCGGGCGCGTTTTCGATGAAGACATCACGATCCCGGTAGACGGCGGGGTCTGGAACATGATCGCCGAGGTCTACACGTTTGTGGGCATCATTCCGACGAGCCCGCGCAACGTGTCTCGGGTCACGGATCCGGCTGTGGCGATCGCTGGAATCGACCCGGCGCTCAATTTCCTTGCTGCTCGATCAGGCGCTTGGGTCATCTCGGGCGGCGTCACGGTGTCAGATGTTGGGGCCGGCGAGCCGCAGACCTTCTCACTGGAGGTTGGGGCGCTGGTCGGGATCGGCGCTACGTACGCCTTTGACGGGTCGGGAATGACCGCAGAGGCTCGGATCAACTTCCGAGATTGCGACGTCGCGGGGGTTGTGTACGCCCCGACAACGGGTGTGATCTTGAAGGGGCGCGAGACGGACTACTCGGGTAGCGTGCGAGTGAAGAAGATCCTGGGGGATCAGTTTCATTGCTCGTTTGCTGGCGATGTCATCGTGTCAGAAGCCAGCAACGGCTACTTGAACGATTGCCGCGTGGGGGGTGACTGGTACGGTCCGGCGGGCAGCTTCAAGTGCGACCTGTCAACCTGGGGAACCTTCACGGGGACGCTGTTCGATGGTGCGACGGTCGACCTACTCGACCCACACGGCAGCAGTCACGATCCGGCGTCGGGAGTAGACCCGGTGGCGTTGCTCCCGTTCGCCGTCGACGGCGTCGATTACCGAGGCACGCGCACGGTCGCCGAGCTGGACGCGCTGTCGAAGCGCTGGGGCACAACGGCGGTTGCGGGCTCGGCCGGGACACCAGCGGGCGGCGGGCCGCCAGTCGCGATCGGCGACATCGTCGAATGGCGAGGCGCTGCGGCGTTGGCGCCGGGTTGGCGGGTTGTGGTCGCGAACAGCGGCGGGACGCCTCCGGTGGGCGCGCGGCTGTGTGTGGCGGGCGCGTATCAGACGCTTTTCGCACCGCTTACCGATGACACGGACAACGGCAAGATCGCGGTCTTCCCGGGAGGCAGTTTGACGCCGACACTCGTGACGCCGAGCAAGGGCGCCCGAGCTGTCGTCACGAACGCGGCTGCGTTCTACGTCGGACGCGAGCATCAGCTCATCGGAGCGGTGCCTGATGGCTATTGGGATCCGCACAACCTCACGTACTACGACGCAGGCCCCGGGCTGGCGCGCAACGATGACACCGGACAGCTAGAGGTCGTCGCAGAGGTCGGGCTCGAAGTACAGGGCGCTTCGGTGCGGCTCAAGCGCGATGGTCAATCGCTCCAGGCGACTACCGCAGCCGGGACACGTGTGGCGGGCGTCGACACCGTTATCAGCCCGCGCTACGTCGGCAACCGTTCGATCGGCGAGATCGACGCTTTGAGCCTGAGCGTGTCGGATTGGGGGATCACCGTCATCGCGACCAGCAACGGGACGCCGAGCAAGGCCGGTTCCGACACGCTCGCGATCGGCGATGCCGCGCAGTACAAGGCCGACGAAGACAAGTGGGTCAAGATTCGAGACAACGTCGGCGGGTATCCCGCAGCGGGTGTGCGGATGCTGGTCGCGTCGACGGACATCGGCGACACGTTGTACGCCCCGGCGACAGGGCAGAGCGTCAAGGTGGCGGAATGGGGCGGCACGAGCTTGACGCCGGCATTCATCGCACCAAGCAAGGGTTGGCTGTATCACTGCTCAGGAGGAGAGCTAGGCGCGCTCACTCTGTTTGGCTACGTCGAGATCGGAGCTGCAAAGGCTTGGCTTCCCGCTGGCATCAGCGACGGGGTACTCGGGCAGGGCTTGGGTATGTCTGGCCCGTACTGGCTCCAGGTCAAGCTAGGCAGCGGGATGACGTTTGATGGCAGCTCGCAGATCATCCCGTCGATCGACGGTACGACCATTGTGGACAATGGCGGCACGTTGGAGGTCGACCCGGGCAGCCTTGCAGACGATGTCACGATCGTCGAGGGCGGTAGCGGGCTGGAGGTCGACCCCGACGCACACAGCCATCACGGGCCCACGATCGAGCTACAGGACGATTGCCTGTCGGCTTGGTACATGGGCGGGCGGACCGTCGCGCAGCTCGACCTGATGGGCGTGAACGACCACTATACGGGGATGACGGTGCGTGCGGAGTCGGCGGGGACACCCGCCTACTCGGGGAGCGCGACGGTCGCGATCGGCGATCTCATCCAGTGGTCGAATGATTCCGGCTGGCAGGTCATCGTCGCCAATAGCGGCGGGTACGTGCCCAGCGGAACGCGCGTATACATTGCGGGGCAGCCGTCGCCGCTCTATGACGAGTGCGTCGGGCACTACGGCAAGGGCGCGACGTTCCCTGGCGACGCAGCCGCAGCCGTCATTGATTCTGCGTTGAAGCCAAGCCGCGCACGGGTCAACATCGTCGGAGACGGCTATTCACCGGCGGGCCTGTTGGAGTTGACGATCGAGGGCTCTAACGGGCGCTGGGATCCGCCCGGTGGTTGGGAATTCTCGGCGCGCAACGCGAGTCAGGTTGACTCGACGACGGTTGCGCCGGCTGCCTTCGATGACGTGATCGAATTCAACTCACCGCTGATTCCGAGCGATCAAGCCTGGCAAGTGACGTGGTGCATGACGGTCAAGTGCAGCAACGGGAGTTACGACGTGTTCGTGCGGGCTCGTTGGGATGACAAGACGGGTAGCGATCTCATCGGGGACGAGTACGTGCAAGAGAACATGCAGGTCACGACTAAGCGGGCGGTCTGCGTCAGCGACGCGATCCGCATTCTGGGATCCGGGCGTACCGGGCCCGGGGTCAAATTCTCGACCGAGATCGGCACCGAGAACGCTTCTGGCACGGCTTCGTCCGTGTTCTCATCCATCCACGTCAAGCAGATCAACGCGGGGGCGCTTGGGCTATGAGTGATCACAGCTACACGATCGGCGACTACCCTGACGGCGCCAGTCTTGACGCTTCGGTGCTTCACCGTCGCGTTGTCAACGATGCGACGCTCGGCGGGCTCACGCTCACCGGAGTGCGTTGTGTGCACGGTGAAGCGGGAGTCGAGGCGGTGCGATACCGCTTCGCGGAGACGCTCGACGCTGGGCAGATCGCAGCGCTCGACGCGCTCGTCGCGGGACACGTCGAGGAGACGCTCAGCGAGGCGAAGGCCCGGTGCACGCAAGAGTGCAAGGATTGGCGCGATCTCAAGATGAACGCGCCGGTCGACCAGGGCGGGATGTCGGTGGAATACCCTGCTGCGAGCGGCAAGCTGTGGTCGGTCGGGTTCGTCGATCAGCAGTATTGGGACGCGCTGTACGGCGCCAAAGACGATCTCACGTACCCGGTGGTGTTGCGCACGTGGGATGAGCAAGACTCGCACAGCTTCGCGAGCGCCAACGACATCAAAGCGATCTACGGCGATGTACGAGACGCGGTGCTCGGCGAGATACAGACCTGCGACACCGCGATCGCTGGTGTCTGGGCGGCTGCGGACATCGCAGCGGCGGAGGCAGCTCGCGACAGCTACGTGGGGACGTGAGACATGCTCGGGCTGGCTCTCAGTGGTGGTGCCGCACGGGGCGCTTGGCAGGCGGGCAAGGCCGCTTCGCTGGCGCGTCCGTGGGATGTCGTCGCGGGGGTCAGCGTCGGCGCGGTCAACGCAGCGCACCTCGCGCAGTACCCGGTCGGTGAGGAGGCGCAAGCCTTCGAGGATTTGCGGAAGCTGTGGCACACGCTCAAGACATCCGACGTGCACAAGCGATGGTGCCCGTTCGGGATGATTCACAGCCTGTGGCGCAAGGGGGTCCGTGACCTGCGACCGCTGCGCTCGTTTCTGCGCAAACACCTTGAGCCGTGGCGGGTGCGCGACAGCGGGCGCAAGCTCATTGTAGGGGCGGTGACTTACTCGTCGCGGCAGTGGGTCGAATGGACGGAGCTAGACCACGTGGTCTTGATTGACGCGGTGCTCGCGAGCTGCGCGATCCCGTACGCTTTCGAGCCGCAAGAGGTGCCGCAGCTCGTCAGCCCGACCGAGACAGCTCCGGGCCCGCTGTACTTCGATGGCGGGGTGCAGACGGTCGCGCCCGTCGAGCCGCTCATCCGGGCGGGATGTACCGAGGTCGACGCGGTCGTGTGCTTCCCGTTCGATCCGCCGGTCGCAGCGCCAGCGTCAAACGCTCTTGAGGCGGGGCTCGCGGCTGTCGACACGATGAGCTACCAGATCCTTGCGGATGACCTTCGGTGCAACTATGCGGGCGTGCGGGATGATGCCGCGGTCGTGATCTACCGTCCCGATCGCGATCTTGGCGATGGGCTCGATTTCTCACCGCAGACGAACGCCTGGCGCTGGCAGCTCGGCGAGACGGGGGCAGCGTGAAGCTCGCCGAATGGGTCGAGGTCGTCGGCAAGCCGGCGCGTGCCATCTGTACCGAGCTGGGCGTGCCGTGGCAGGTCTGTTGGGCGCAAGCGCGGCTCGAATCCGGCAAGGGCACCAACGTACTCGCGCAATCGTTCAACTTCTGGGGTGTCAAGCCGCGCTTCCGGCGGGACAAGACCAGCATCACCGGGCACACGCATACCGTGCGCAAGCTCACAACGGAGTACGGGCACGATGGGAAGCGTCGGCGCGTAGAGGCGGATTTCTGCGGCTGGGATAGCGTCGAGCAAGGGGTGAGGGGTTGGGTCGCGTTTGTCTCTCGGAGTCGTTACGCGGGCGCTGCGGTGCTCTCTGACGAGCCTCTGCGCTGGATCGCGTACGTGGTCGGCAAAGGGTATGCGACGCTCGCCCCGGGCAAGTACACTCGGCGGTTTCGCAAGCGGCTCGTGAAGCTCGCTCGCAAGCTGCCGGATGTCGACGGGCTCGCGCCACCGCCCATCGACGAAGGGCTGGCGCGGTCGTTAGCGTGCATGGATCGCGAGCACCCGGGCCCGTCTCGGTGGGCGGTGGCGGATTTCGAGCTGCAAACCGAGCTGCGTCGGCTGCCGTTCGAAGAGATCACGTTTGACGACCAGGAGATCACGGTATGAGCGAAGACACCGAGCGAGAGTACGCGGACAACCGCGAGAGCGCCGAGGTGCTCGGATGGTCGCCCGAGCTGTGGTCAATGCCGGCGGACGAGTACGGCGACGAGCTGACAGAACAGGTCAAGGCGTTTCAGCTCGCTGAGGGGATCGAGGCGTCCGGCATCGTCGACGCGGTGACCTACAATCGGCTGCTGCAATGGCTCGCGGGTTGGTTCTGGGAAGACCCCGATCCCGCCGAGGTCGCCGACCCGCCGGCGATGACCGACAACCTCTTGATCGACGGCAAGCTGTGCCCGATCGACTGGCCGCGGGTCGTGACCGCTGGTGAAGAGGGCGCTTTCGTGGTCGAGCGCACGTACGAGAAGAAGAACGGCAAGACAGGAACCCGCTTCAAGAATCGCACCGGCGGGCTCGACTCGATCTGCCGCGTAGGTGTGCACTGGACGGGCACCCGGTCGATCCAACATTCGTGGCGGGCGTCGTGGTCGCAGAAGCGCAGCGTGTCGACGCATCTGGAAATCGATTGGGATGGCACGATCTATCAGCTCATCGATCTCGCGAAGCGCGCGTACCACTACGGGATCGGCTGGTTCAACGACACCTCGATCGGGGTCGACCTGACGAATCCGGTCGCGCTCAACAAGACTGCGGAAGCCAACAAGCAGCTTGTCAAGCTCGGGCAGCCGAAGCGCCCGGTGCTGTCGGGCTTCTACTTCAAGCGCTGGAACCCGGGGATGTTCCTGGGCGCAACCGATGCCCAGCGCGAGGCGTTGCGGGCGCTAATGAAGGCGCTACACGTGCACCTCGGGATCCCGATGACGGCGCCGCTCGACGATCCTGAGCACCCGGAACGCATCGTACCTGTGAAGGGGTACAAGGGCGCGATCAAGCGGGGCACGAAGGCGAACAAGGCGCTAATGCCGCCCGGTTGGTATCACCACTGCCAGGGGCGTAGCAATCGCTGGGATCATCTCGGTTTGTACCTCACGGGCGAGCTACAGCTCGCGAAGGCAGTGTGACATGCCGGAATGGCTCGCAATCGCAATCGCAGTCGCAGCGCCGTTGGCGTCGTTTGTGGGCGTGGTCTGGTCGCGAGCGAAGACGGAGACGCGCATCGTAGGGCGGATCGACCTGATGGATGCGAAGCTCGATGCCACGATCGAAGCACACGCCGTACGTTTTGCCGCGATCGAGAACGCGGCGACAGAAGCCAAGCGCAGCCGGGCCAAGCTGTACGAGGCGGACAAGGAACAAGGCGGTCGCATTCGCGATCTGGAAACGACGTGTCGGCTCACACACCCGGAGCGGGCGCAGTAGGGGGCGGACATGCAAGAGACAGCAGAGGCAGCAGCACAAAGCGTGCTCGATAGTGTGGCGGCGGATGCCGCAGCGTTCCCGATCTTCGAAGCGATCATCGCGTGGCTGGTCGCGACCTTCGTGATGTGGTCTGTCGTCGAGGTAATGAAGGCGACCGCGATCGCCAAGCTCAAGAGGAGCCCGCCGAAGACCGCGACGGAGCGCACGGTGTTGAAGCGCATCAGCAAGCAATTCCCGTGGTATCCGGTCTTGATCTGGGGTGTGTCGCTGGTCGGCGGAGCTGCGATCGGGGTCGGGGTCGGGGCGCTTGGCGCGCTGGGCATGGGCTACGGCGCCGCGTTCGGAGCGCTGGCGGTGCTCAACGGGCTCTGGATGAAGGCGCTGCGCAAGATCGGCGACAAGGCGAGTGACCTTCTGCTCGGTTGGCTCAAGCGTCGCGTGGGCAACGGGAACGGCGAATGAGCTGGCTTTCGACCGCATGGGGCAACGTCAAGATCGCCGTCGCTGCGGTGGCGGTGCTCGGGCTCATTGTGCTCGCGGCGTTGTTGCGGTCGGAGTACCTCAAGCGCAAGGCGGCGGAGCTGCGAGCAGCAAACGCAGAGCGCAAGGCAGCAATCGAAGCGGCACGACGCAAGGCTGCCAGCGTAGAACACGAGGCGGTTGACGCAGCTCGACAGAAGGAAACCGAGGCGGTCGCGGCTGCGGAGGCGGAACGGGAAGAGGAGCGGGCGGGCATCGAAGCTGCGCGCGAGTCATTGCGCGACGCCTTCGGCGATGAAGACAAGGTGCGCGACGCGCTACGGGAGGCTTTGAAGCGTGACGACTGAGGACACCAGCGGGCGGACCGCTGCCATGATGCTCGGTGCGATTGCGCTCGTGCTCGTCGCAACGTGCGGGCAGGATGCGGCAGCCGCGACGCCGTGCCCCGATGGCGAGCCGACGAAAGCGGAGACAGGCAAGCCGTCGCCGTGTGACGGCTGGACGCTCAGTGAGGCCGATTCGTTGTACTTCGCGGGGCTCAAGATCGAGTTGCAGGATTGTCGCTCGCAGGCAAAGGAGGCGGTCAAGGTCGCCGACGCGAAGCTCGTGAGCAAGAGCGCCGAGGTCGAGGCAGCGAAGACACGGATCCAGGCGCTTGAGACAGCGCTCGACGACGCGCTCAAGATTCAGCCGCAGCCGGCCGAAGAAACGCCCTGGCACGAGCACCCGGCGTTCGTGGCGATCGCGTCCGTGGTCGTCACAGGCACAGTCACAGCGCTCGCGGTGGTGCTCGCGTACGAGGTGAAGTAATGGTCGACTGGCTTTGGAAAGCGAAGCGGGCGCGCAAGCGGGCGGAGCGGGCGAACCAGGAAGCGCGCGATCGTGTGCAAGAGGTCGAGAACGCCAAGGTCAGCCCACCCGAGGCGTGGTGGTACGATCCGCTCGCCGAGCAGCTCCATTTCGGCGGCGACGTACCCGACTACTTTCACCCGGGCACGTTCGGGCTGCCGTACGACGTGCTTGACGCGATGTCGAAGGTCAGCGTTATCGCGCCGATCTTGAAGCGGCGGTGCGACCAGATCGCGGAATTCTGCACCCCGCAACAGTCCCGGTACAGCATCGGGCTCAAGGTCCGGTTGCGTGACCCAAAGGAGAAGATGACGCGCGCCGGCGAGAAGACTGCCCGCGAGATCGAGACGATGATCATGCGCGCCGGTGGCGACTACGGCAACGGCAGTTTCGAGGCGTTCACCCGCGCGGTGATGTGGGATTCGCTGGTCTACGATCAGCTCAATTTCGAGGTGATCCGCGAGCGCGGCGGTCGCCCGTACGGGATGCGAGGTGTCGACGCGAAGACGATGCGGCTCGCGAAGCTGCCGAAGCTGACGCGCAGCGAGGGGCAGTACGATCCTAACAAGATCAAGTATGTCCAGCATTTGCCACGGCAGCAGAAGGTCGTCGCCGAATTCGAGAAGGAAGATATGGCGTGGGGGATTCGGCATCCTCGCACGGATATTGACGTTTTCGGTTACGGCAACCCTGAGCTTGGGCAGATGACGTCGGTTGTGCGGTCGCTGCTAAATGCCGAAATGTATAACGATGCCAATTTCACCAACGGCATCCATGTTTCCACCATCCTCGCGCTCAAATCCGCAATGGAGCCGCAGACCTTCCGCGCCGTCAAGCGGTATCTCCGCGCATTGCTGACGGGCCCGCGGAACGCAAAGAAGACACCGCTGATCAAGCTGGATCCCGACAAGAACGAGGAGCTGAAATCGATCAACCTTTCCATGTCAGCCAAGGATATGGAATTCAGCAACCACGTCAATTTCAAGATCAAACTCATATGTGCCATGTATGGCATAGACCCGAGCGAGATCGGCTTTGTTTTTGGCGCCGAAGGCGTCACTTCGGCACTCTCGCAGGGGGGTCCGCGCGACAGACTCAATTACAGCAAAGAGTCAGGCTTGCGACCGCTCGTGCGCTTCTATCAGCGGGTTCTCAATCAGATGCTCGTGTGGTGCTGGGAACCCTGGGAATCCTTCATGGTCGAGCTGGCCGGGCTCGACAGCATCAGCGAGAAAGAGAAGGTCGAGCTGCTCGCGCAAGAGGTCGCGCACTGGAAGACGGTCGACGAAGCGCGCGCCGAGATGGATCTCAAAGAGCGAGGTGACGAGGTCGGCGGGCTCATCCTGTCGCCGCAAGCGATCCAGATCACACAGATGCTCATGCAGCAAGAGCAAGCCGAAGCCGCTGGCGGCGAAGACATGGGCGGGCTGCCCGGCGAAGACATGGGCGGGCTGCCTGGCGAGGAAGAGGGCGGGCTGCCCGGCGAGGAAGAGGGCGGGGGCGCTTTCCAGGTCGCTCCAGGCTCGACAATGGAGGAAGCAGGCGAGGCTGCGGAGAAGGCGCTCTCAGGCGTCATGCGACGGGCTCTTGAGCGAGGTCAGATTCTCAGCAAGGCACCCGGCGGCAGGCTCCCGCGTCCCGGGAAGCGCTGGGCACTCGTCGACGCGACCGAGCCCGGGGTGTCTGCGTGGATGGTAGAGGTGCCCGAATGAAGCTCGTCATCGTTGAAGACCAGCCCGGCGAGGTCGAGCGGCTCGGCGCTTCGGAGGTCAATGCTCGGTTGTCAAAGGCGTTCGCGATCGCGCGTCGCGGTATCGCCAAAGCGACCGGGCTCAAGTACGGGCAAGTAAAGGCTCTCGGCGAGCTTGAAGACCTAATGATGCGGCAGCAAAAGCGACGGGCTCGACAGCTCGCGCGAGCTGCTGTGAAGGCGGTGAAGGACCCGGATGCCTAGCTTCGCGTCCATAGCGCGCCGCATCGGGCGCGCAGCCAAGGAAGCTCTCGCAGCTCCCGTGCGCTGGATCGATCGACTGCTCGGGCGCGTGTCGCGGGATGCTCGCGGGCATACAGACGCTTGGGCGGTAGAAGAGCTGGGCGCGGATTCCGGTGTGTCATCGGAGCGCGTTGCAGAGCTGGTCGAGACGGGATACCTCGACGAAGCCGATCAGCGAGGCACGCTGGTCCCGGGGATGCGAAACGAGGTTGACCCGCAAGCGATGGCGCTGTTGATGGGCGTAATGACGACACGCGCAGAGCCCGAGCAGCAAACCGCGATGGCAGATTGGCCGCTCTCGCGCTGGCAAGCTGTCGTCGACGATGAGATTGATCGCAGGCGCGAAGCTGGACCGCCCCCGCCTCCCGGGGCTCCGCCGCCGGACATGCCCCCGCCCCCGCCTCCGCCTCCCGGCGCGGGTGGGCCGCCGGCGGAGCCCCCGGAGCCCCCGGATTGGCTTGAAGGGCTGGAGCGCGACGCTTGGATCCAGGCTCGCACACGGGCGGGCGAGTACGCTCGCGGGCTCGGCAACGTGGTTGACGCGCAGCTTCGGGATCTGGTCGTCGAGAAATGGGAAGGCGAAGAGCTAGTCGCGCCCGCCGACGAAGGGTTGCGCGTCGTGACGCGCGAGAAGATTCGCGAGCTGACTGCGGAAGCTGTGGCGCACCGCAAGACCGCCGAAGACCTTGCAAGTGATTTCGGGCACGCGACCGGGGACTGGTCGCGGGACTGGCTTCGCATCGCGCGGACCGAGCTACAGGGCGCGTACAACGAGGGCGTGATCATCGATCATATTCGCTGGGAAGGGCCCGACGCGCCCGTTGCTCGGGTGCCCGAGCCCGGGGCTTGTGAGCATTGCGAGCGCGTGTGCCTTGACAGCGAGGGCAGGCCGATTGTCTGGTCGGCGCAGCAACTCATCGCCAATGGTACGAACGTCGGGCGACGTCAGGCGGATTGGCGTTGTACTACTTGGCCCATCCATCCGCATTGTCGGTGCGGCACGCAAGCTGTACCGCCTGGGTACGAGTACACTGACGACTGGTCGCTAGTGCCATCGAAGTAGGAGCAAAGACATGCCGTGCGGTAGCAAGAAAGAATGGTCTGAGGTCAAGGCGAAGCTCAAGAAAGCCGACGAAGACGAAGACGAAGACGCAACGCCGCTCGGATCTGGCGAGGATGAAGGCGACGCGATCGAAGGCGAAGAGGACTACGAAGTTGAGAAGGGCACGCGCAAGCAGAAGCGCGGGCCCTTCGAGAAGGCGCTTTCGCGAGGGCGCCAGCGTGGGCCCTTCGAGAAGGCGATCGCTGGGATGCCAGGGATGGCGTCTGATCAGACGTGCGCCGCCATGATGGTCGAGCTGCTCGGGCGTCTCAAGGCGCTCTTCTGGTCGCACTGGACAGCACACTGGCAGACGCGGGGTCCTTCGTTCTACGGCGATCACGAGCTGTTCTCGCGGTTGTACGATGACGTGAAGGGCGAGATCGATCAGGTCGCCGAGCGTGCGGTCGGGTATCACGGGGTCGCGACCGTCGATCCGCTCGCTGTGGCGCGTCACGAGCGCGCGAACATGACCGCCAGCGCGGATCTGGTCGAGCGGGCGCTGGCGCAAGAGCGCGCTTTCATGGCGTACCTCGACCGCATGATCGAGCAGCTCAAGGCGCGCGGGAAGTACACTGCGGGCTTGGAAGACCTGTTGCCGCAGCTCGCGAGCACTCACGACGGGCATCTGTACCTGTTGCAGCAGCGGCAGGGGTTCTAGCAGGGGGATCCCCATGCCTTCATTCGTGCAAATCGTCGCCAAGGGAACGGCGTTCCCTGTGAAGCTCCAGGCTGTTGACGCGGTCGCTGCGCGTGCTCGTTCGCGCGAAGCACCCGAGCATCCCTATCAGGGGGTCGTCGATTTCCAGGGGATCCCGGTGCACCTCGAAAACCGGCGCGGCTCGGTGCGCAAGGGCGATGGTTGGCGCACGAAGATGATGCACCACTACGGGGAGATCCGAGGCACGACGGGCGCTGACGGCGACCCGGTTGACTGCTACGTGGGCCCAAATCACGACAGCCCGACCGTGGTTGTGGTCCGGCAGAAGGTTCCGGGCTCGAAGCGGTACGATGAAGACAAGGTGATGTTGGGTTTTGACGGCGTGCGGCAGGCGCTCACGGAGTACCGGCGGCACTACGACAAGCCGGGCTTCTACGGCGGGCACACCGTCACCAGTGTTCCCGCGTTCAAGCGATGGCTCGACGGGCGCGGCGGTAACAAGCAACGCACCAAGTTTGCGGCGGTTGTCGCCGACATGCACAAGGCAGCGATGCCGGCTGGCGGGGGTTGGGAACCCATCATGCACGGCAAGCATGGGGGGTATCGGAAGCGCGAGGGCGACCATTACGTGTACTTCTACCCCAGCGCGAAGCACAGCTTTCGAGCGGGCAAACATCACTTCGGGCAGGCACGAGCGCTGCGAAAGAAGCTCGACCGAATCGGGCGCGGAAAGAAGCGCGTATCGCCCGAGGAGCACAAGCGGCTGCTCGACCAGTACGAGCACCATGCGTCGCAGGCTGAGAGCGCGTTTTTGCACAACGTACACACTCGCGGGCAGGCGGCGGGCAAGGAAGCGCGCAAGGAAGAGGTACGCGCCACGATGCGCGCGAAGATGCGCGCGGCTCAGGCCGCGGGTGTCGAGTCGGGCAAGACCGGCGAGAGCAAGACCGGCGAGATGAAGGTCGAGGCGCCAGCGGACAAGCCCGCCGTTGCAGCGAAGCAAGAGCGACTCACAGAGGAGCAACTCGGCGAGGTCAAGGCCGGCAAGCTGGGCACGAAGAGCGAGATCGCTGCGGTGATCAAAAAGCTAGAGGGCGCGAAGACACCGCACCCGATCGCGCAAGCCAAGCTCGACGAAGCGGTCAAGCACCTCAAAGAAGCACACGGGCACGCACCCGAGAAGAAACCCGAGCCCGGGAAGCCCGCGACCGCCGGCGAGCCGATGCCTACGTCCCCGGAGGAGCTAGCGAAACATCCCGCGGTCGCGACCATGATCGAGCAAGCCGCAAAGAAGGCGGTCGCCGAGCACAAGGCGAAAGAGAAGGCGAAGGCGGAAGCGAAGACGAAGGCGAAGGCAGCGTCGAAAGCTGCGGCTGCCGAGCGGTCAGCACAGGTCAAAGAGAAGGTCGAGAAGCTAGGCAAGCCGAAGCCCGCCGAGGTCAGCAAGCGTTGGCTCGCGCACTACCCGGAGACACCGGAGCATCCGGCGTGGCAGAAGCTACACGCGAAGGCGGAAGCCGGGAAGCTCACCGCGACACAGCTCGTGCGCGCTGGGATGGAACGGGTCTTGACCAGCAAGCCGAAGGCGAAGAGCGCGAAGAGCGACAAGGGCAAGGAAGCGAAGGCGGAGAAGGCGGCGAAGACCGCGGAGAAGCCCGCTACGCCAGCAGAAAAGAAGGCGGTCGAGAAGGCGATCATCCGGTTCGTGCGGCAGCAGCTCGGCGGCGAAATCAGACTGCCCGACAACGTCGGGGATTGGCTCTTCAAGGCCAAGGGACACAAGTACGTCAAGCGGGTTCCGTTCACGGACAAGCACGGGCGCCGGCGGTATCGGTACTTCTACAAGATCCAGCACGGGCGCGGCGTCGCGCATGAGGAGCATTTCGAGGTTGGTGCCGCGTTCCAGCACGGCGACGGGCATTACCACGTCACCGCCGTTCGTGGTGATCGTGTGATGGTCCGGCATGACGAGAGTGGCAAGACGCGCGAGATCAGCAAGCAGAAGCTCTCAGAGCTGTTGCGGACAGAGCACGCCGAAGCCTATGAGGCGCACCGTCAGAAGCTCATTCGGGATCTACGACAAGCGATGAAGACGGGCACCCCGAAGCAACGCCAGCGGATCCGCGACGAAGCGAAGCGGCTCGGGCTCAAGATCGAGACGCAGCTCAAGCGCGAGGCTAAGAAAGCGGCGGAAGTGATCCCCAAGCACGAAGAGGTCGGCGAGCACGTCTTCGGGTCGCGCGCCGATCTCGCGATGATCAAGAGCCGCAAAGATGAAGTGCTCGAAGAGGCAGGCGGCAAGCCGGTCAAACGCGACACCATCTTCGGGCAGTTCAACCTGTTGGAGCACCTCACGACCGGCGGGACAATCGGCGGGTATCACCTCAAGGAATGGACCCGCACCATGCTCGCGGCGAAGACCCCGAAGGGCGTTGATAACGAGACGTACCTTGAAGCGATGACGCTCGCTCAGCGCACGCTCGATTCGGCGAAGACGATCGAAGACGTCAAGACGGCGATCGAAGAGCTGTCGGATTGGGGCGCGGTCGAGGTCGTGCCGGGCGAGACACCCCCCGCGGGGTACGTGCTCGATAGCGCGGTGCAATACTGGTCTGGGCGCACCGTGAAGAAGTACGTCAGCCCCGAGAAAGAGAAGAAACGCAAGGCGTTCGGCTCGCGTTTCGAGCGCCTCAAGGCGTTCGGCACGTGGCAGGCGTCGGACGGTCAGAAGAAAGCACTTCGGACGGCACAGAAGGTCGAGGCTCTCGCGGAGGCGTTCGGATCGAAGCCTGAGAAACTGGCGGTTGCGTACGCGGAGTCGATCGCCAAGCCGCGCAAATTCAAGGAATCCGACATCCGGGCGGCTGGCGGGTTCTACCGCAAGGGCGGTCGTGATCCGGGCAAGATCGAGGGCGAAGCAATCGCCAAGCGCTTCGGTGGGATCACGAACATTCAATACGGCGATTACATGCGGCAGCGCGACCGTCACCAGCATTTGACGGGCGTAGCAGGCGCGCTTGCCGACATGGCTGACGTGCTGCGGGTTGGTGATCGTTCGATGTCGGTCAAGGGGCAGCTCGCGATCGGGCTTGGTGCTCGCGGTGGCAAGACACCGCAGCAAGCCCGAGCGTCGGCGCACTACGAATCCGATCTCGACATCGTCAACATCACAAAGCACCGGGGCGTCGGATCGTTGGCGCACGAATGGGGGCACTTCCTTGACGCGCAGGCGGGCAAGGCAGGCAAGGGCAAGGCGACCTTCGCGACGGACGACAAGCCGCAGCTACCGGAGCGCAGCGCAGAAGCGGTCAAGCAGCTCAAGAAAGCGATCCGAGAGTCGGATTACTACGTGCACGCGGTCGCGCTCGACGGCGGCAAAGAGTCGGTCTACTACAGCGACCCCGCCGAGCTGTTCGCGCGGCTCTTCGAGTCGACGGTTGAAGACTCGTTGCACGCTCAGGAACGTGCGAACACGTACCTTGCGGTCGGCACGCGCGAGCAGTATCCGACGATGGTACAGCTTGACCCGGATGTCAGCTCGGATGCGCGGGTCGTCGCAGCACACGCGCGGGTGTCAGAGCTAGAGCACGACGTACACGCGACGATCGCCGCTGAGTTGCCTCGGGTCGCCCCGAAGGCGAAAAAGGACGCCTGGACCTATTGGGGCGTATCTGACGCGGTGCTCACGAAGCTCACGTACCGATCCCCGTACGTGAAGAAAGCGATCGATGACTACTACGAAGCCCGGCGGGACGTGGTCAGGGCATCGCGCGAGGCACGCAAAGAGCACGAAGCGATCGAGGCACAGCCTTACCCACACGGCGATGAGCGCGTCGAGTTGCAGGCGAAGCTCGTAGCGGCGATCGAAGCGTTCAAGGCGGACGGGATCCTACCCGGATCGACGGGCGCGATTGTGCCGCCGGTGGCGCCGACTGAGGACATGATCACACGGGTTGAAGACCCGCCGGCGGTGAGTGAGGAGCCGCTCGACAAGGCAGCCAAGCTCGCTCTCGCGAAGCTGGAAACGGAGCACAAGCTGTCGGTTGCACAGCGTCAGGAGGTCGAGCACGCGGGCCGGTTGCTCTACGAAACCGCGCAGAAAGATCCCAAACACCTCGCCAAGCGCTTCCCGACTGTGGCTTCCGCGATCGAGCATATGGGCCGGGTGCTCGCGAACGATTGGGGGCTCGCGCCGAAGAAAGCGGCTTCGCCTTTCAACCAAGTGGAGATCGACGCAAAGAAGGCGCGTCGCGCAGCACGTACCGCGGAGATCAAGGCGGAGATCGAGGCGCATCGGAATGACCCCGAGAACATCCGCAAAGAGCTGGAGGAAGCGCGCAAAGAGCTGGCGGACGTTGAAGGGCGTTCGTGGTACAGCGAGCGCACGAAGAAACGCGAGGTCAACAAGCAGCGCAAGGCGATCGCGGAGATTGAGAAGCGGTTGCGACAGGCAACAGGGCAGCCCGAGCCCGCGCCCGAGCCGAAGGCGAAGCCGTCGACGAAGCGCAAGCCGCGAAAGAAAGCCGAGAAGTCTGCACCGCTGCCCCCGATGCAAGCAGGCGCTAAGCCGGGAGTGATTCGCCCATACGAACAGGTCGTGAAGGAACGGCAAGAAGCAGATGCAATGCTTGGCGGTTGGATCACACTTCATGGGCACAAGAAGGGAGCGAAGACAGTCGCGGAAGGCGAGGATCGGAAGCACGCCTTTCGAGAGATGGGCGCCGAGGTCGAGATCGCATCGGGGCGGTACTCGCAGGGCGGGCTTGACGCGCCTACAGTCGAGTTGAAGCGGCAATATCTCTCAGCTCGTGAGGCAGCGGTCAAAGCGTTCAGAGCGCACGAAGCTGCAACAGATCCAACCGCTTGGGACCGGGCGGTTTCGATGTCTCGCCGGTCGGCTGCGATCCGGTTGGAGCTGGCGAAGCGCGGCACGTTCGTTGAAGGCTATTCGTATTCCAGCGCGACACGACATCCTGACGTGAAGATGGCGGCGAGTGACGTTGAACGTCCGCAATTCAAGGCGCCGGTTGAGACTGCCGAGCCCGCCCCGGCGGCGAAGCCCGCCCCCGCCCCGGTGGCAACGGTCGGCAAGATCCCGATCGTCGAGAGCCGCACGAAGAAACGCAACAAGCCGATCTGGGTAGCGGCAACCGGCGTCACACCGAAAGAAGACCGCGCGCGACTCATCGCGGCTGCCAAGGAAGCGGGCGGTTGGTACAGCTATGCCGACAAGGGGTATGCGTTCCGCAGCTCGGAGGCTGCCGAAGCATTCGCTCGTGAGCACCTCAAGGGGATGTCGCCGTCAGCCCCTCCAGAATCGCGCGAGAAGGCTCCGAAGGCGAAACGCGAGCGTAGACCCGTCTCGACCGCTGCGACGCGACAGCGACGCGAAGCGAAGGCGATCTCGCGGCTTCGTGACCAGGCGAAGAGTCTCGAAGCGGCGGGGCGCGAGTCGCACAACGCCGACCGCCTCGAAAACACGGCGCGGCGGGCTTCGATGGCGGCGGGTGCTCGCCAGCAAGCCCGCAACAACATCGCGACGGGGCGCACGATGGCTCGCATCGCTGACGCGATCGAGGATGGCAGCGCCGGCCCGCTGGCGAGTATCAGCACGAGAGCGCACGTCGAGCTGCTCGACGGGA
>Ga0180437_10003180_pt1 | contig 24788 bp, 27 predicted proteins | sample SS_ome_4_FD_132410 | JGI IMG/M metagenome (GOLD analysis project Ga0180437, IMG submission 132410) | Hypersaline lake sediment archaeal communities from the Salton Sea, California, USA - SS_3_D_1 metaG | ecosystem: Environmental > Aquatic > Non-marine Saline and Alkaline > Hypersaline >... | reverse complement strand
GTTTTACCGAAAGCCATGTCCAGGGTGCAGTCTCCATCCCTCTCTCGGAAACCGAAACCAGCCTGGATAAGCTCGATCCATCGAGCTGGATTATCCCATACTGCACCTGACCAGCCGAGGAATCCAGCGCCCGGGCGGCGCAGATAATGCTTGACAGCGGATTTGCAAAGGTCACCCCCTTGCTGGGAGGGTTTGCAGCCTGGCAGTCTGCCGGCTATCCGGTTGAAAGCGGGGGTTCACCCTGATAAAAAGTGGGGGTTGGTCTCGATTTAATCCGTGTTTTGATAGGTGTTGAGGATTTTATCCGGTTAATCTTATTTGACCGGAGGGTTCTGGTTCCATTCCCGCTCGAATTTCTCTATCCGTCTGCGAATATACCAGATGCTGGGCTCAGCCACCGCGCGCTTGCTTTCCACCAGCCTGATCGCTTCGGCGGACGAATAGCCCAGCCCGATCAAAACGCAGCAGGCCATCGCCGCGCCCCGGTGCACTCCAGCCCGGCAGTGGCTGAGCACCCCGTACCCGTCCCGGATCACCGGCAGGGCTGCTTCCACCCCCCGGCGCAGTTTTGAAATTGGCATCGGCGTCAGCGGGGTATCGATGGTCCACAGCCACAGCAGTTTGACTGGCGCCTGGCCCAGCGTTTGGGAGGGGCGCATCCAGTGCATCGAAAGGATCAGCCGGATGTTGAGGTCGAGGATCTCCTGGTAGTGCTGCCCTTCCGGCCAGGATGAGATATACACCTGGTCGTTTATCTGTGATATGTCGGAGGGGGGTGCTGTGCCTGCCATTATTTCGATTTCCCGCATAGAAAGATTGTATATTTTACCCTCAATTACTCCCCCGGGACGATTATCAGCCTGCTTTTAATAATTCCGGGGCGCTTCTTTTATGCTTGTTTGTTTTTCCGCAGGGTTTTTTCAATCCCGGGCAGGTCGTCTCTGTATCAGGTATAATAAACAGCCTGATGTAAGCGCCAGACTGGAACAGGAGGCTAGCGGTGGAAAGCGAACAAAAGGAACCAAAACAAAGGAACTTGAAGCGTTTTATAATCCCGGCGGCAGCCGGACTTGTCGGGCTGCTGCTTGGCATCCTGATCGGTTACGATCTGGATAGCGCCATTGAGAGTATCCAGTATTCGCAGCCAACCCCCAGCGCGGCTGCCCAGGCGGACCTGCAGGCAACCTACACCCCGTACCCCACTTATACACCTGAGAACACCCCCGAACAGGTTACCCAGCCTGCGACAGCCACCCAGGCCAACACCCCCGCTCCTACCGCAACCCAGGGTCAGACCATCCCCGGGGTGGAAGGCTCCGAATGCCTCCCGACCGGCTCCGATCAGCAGGTAGCCAAAGTGGTCCAGGTTATGAGCGGGGATGAGATTGGAGTGCATATCGACGGCGATTTTTTCACCGTCAGGTACCTGGGAGCTGAAGTTCCCGACCCGGACGGCTATACCAGCGGCTGGTCGCGCAGCGCCAATTTCGAGCTGGTGACCGGTAAGGAAGTGACCCTGATCCAGGATTTTTATCTCTCCGATCCGCCCAGTTACCTGCCCAGGTACGTGATCGTGGATGACGTTTTTGTGAATTACCAGATGTTAATGGATGGTTTTCTGAAACAGGAAGAAGCCGGCATCAAGATCAGCTGCGTTGAAAAATTTGCGGAGGCTGAGGCTGAAGCCCGCGCCGCCAAAAGGGGTGTCTGGGAGGTTTTGCCGACCGCAACGCCGGCTCCCACCAGCGAAGCAGCCCCAACCCAGGGTTCAGCCGCCGGTTCAGGAACGGCTGCCGGGGTGGCGATCGTTCAAATCGCCCGTACAGTGGAGCAGGGCGGCGACAGCCCGGTGGAGTACGTTGAGTTCCGCAACAACAGCACCCAGCCGGTGGAACTGAACGGATGGCGCCTGAGCGATACCAAATTCAACATCTTCAACTTTCCCCAGTTCCAGATGCAGCCTGGCCAGACCTGCCGGGTTTACACAGCCGAAGGTTTACCTGAGTACTGCGGGTTCAGTTTTAATCTGCCGGGGATCACCCTGTGGGAGAGCAAGAGCAACTGCGCTACTTTAAATGATGCGGTGGGGGCGTTTGTCAGCCAGATGTGCTATTAGACCAGGTCCTGGTTATTACCGGCCGTTCGACCACTTTTAATCACCTACTTTTTTAATATCCCAGTCCATTGAGATGTTCACATCCTGGTGGGCTGAAATTTTGGGGCAGGTGTAGCTGTATGTCCAGTAATGGAAGCCGTTCAACGCTTCCAGGTTGCGGCCGGTTGTTACGATAATATGGTCAGGAGTGGTGCCGGCGAAATAAATCTCCCGGTTTTCAGATTTTCTGCCCCAGGTCGGGTCCATCGCCGTCCAGCCTGACCCTGGCAGGTAGACCTGGGCCCAGTCGTGGGCCTCGTCGCTTCCCAGCGGGGTCACCCCCTCCACAAAGCGGGCCGGGATGCCGGCGCTGCGGTTGAGGGCGATCAGCAGGTCGGCAAACTCGGTGCAGTCCCCTGCTTTGTAGATGAGGGCGTGCAGGGCGCCGCGCGATTCGCGAGTATGCCCGCTGTATGCCAGAGTCCTGGTCACATAGTCGTAAAAGAGGCGCGACTGCTCGCAGGCGTTGGTTGTGTCCCTGGAAAGTTTTTCTACAAGGGCGCTGATTTCCGGAGAATCGCTTTCGATGTACTGCTCAGGTTGGGTGTATTCCGCGATTAGATCGCCCTCGCAGTCCTGGGATTGGATTGCCTGGGCATGGACGATCACTTCGTAATTGAGGCTGAGGCGGATTTTTTCCTGGGTGGGTAGGTCTTTCAGTTCAAACACTAGGTACTGGTTGCCGTGTTCGTCCGATTTTTCCCGGTACTCCAGGTCGGGCTCGACCGAGAATGAAGTCACTTCCTGGAACGGGTCGATGGTCCGGATTTTTGCTACCGTGATCTCAAGTGAGCTTCCGTCAACAGGTTCCTGGTTGCGGATTTCAAAAGTTTGCCGGATGCTGTAAATTACGGACTGCGGTTCGTTTGGTGGTGGTTCCGGGTTTAATTGGCTGGAAACCCTGGTTGCTGGTTCTGCACCCGCTGGTTCCTGGTGCTCTGCAGCAGGTAAGGTCTCACCCTGGGGTGGGGTTGTGGGGCTGGGCTCCGCCATTTTGACTTCAGCGGGTGGCGGGGACGGTGATGAACTGGGAGTCAGATCACCCGTCGGCTGGTCGCTGGCTGAGGTTTTTGGTTGCGATTGGCTTTGCAAGTTGGAGCCGGATGAATATGTGCTCCAGCCGGTGATAAGCAGGGCAATTACTAAAACGGGGATGCTGAATTGGAATAATCGTTTGCGGCTCATCTAGCGTGGGCTATTTTGCGAACCTATTCCGGGATTTGTTTATAGGATGGTTAACTATAACCTGCAGGTCCCTGACCGTCAACGGACGAATGTAACCCTCCTCCGGTTACAAAAATCGGATATTTTACTATTTTTGTAAAAATTGTCCAATATTATGTTCGTTTTTGGGTGCTTATCCCAAAAAAAGCAAACCCGGGGTCTGATTTTCGATAACTAATTAAGAATAAATAAGATTTTTAATAGAAATGTATAAATATCCCAAATATTACTTGACAAATAAGATAATAATAGTAAACTTATGACAATAACCTAAACAACCAAAGGAGTTTAAAGAAAATGAAACAGATCGTATTAGTGGCTTTAGTTTTATCAGTATTGTTAGTTTTTGCAGTCGGAACCGCATTTGCAGCGCCTGATGGCGACCGTGACCCTGGCGATAAGAAGTCGGGTTTGGATGACAGCGCAACTGTTGTCGTGATCGAAGGTTCAACCGTTGCCTCTGGCGGCGGCGTCACCGGTGCATCCTCTTATGAAGATTCCAGACTGTACGGTTTTTCAGAAGATATTCGCTAAAAACTTACAGCTACAATAGACAAAAAACGCCCGGTGTAATAGCCGGGCGTTTTTTGTTGTTATTTTGATAATTAATACACTCTGTCATAATCATCCATCGACCATTTTACCTGCCCTGATTCAGACCCGGCGGCTTTAAATTCATCAAGCTGCTTGCGATAAGCCCTCTCAGCCTTGAATGAATTTAACTCCAGTGTGCCAGATAGTTTAGATTCGGGATTAGGATCGCTGCTCTCGGTTGAAGCAAGCTCCTGGTACGCAGCCATCCTGGCAAATAAGACTATTAACTCAAGATGTCTCTCCGGTACAGTCATCTTGTCAGTATCATCATCATCCAGGAAAACATGATGCGCCTGGTAAATTACCTCTATACTTTCACCGGTTGATGGTTTTGTGCTTATGATCAGCTCGTCAGGGTCTTCAAAATCCCTGTGTTTCAGGACATCATAAAAACCTTCCTGGCTCCAGAAACCAGGGTGAGTTCTCAGTCTATGCTTGAGATAAACTGGAGGGTCTTCACCCGTAGGATATTCAATACTAAGAACTTCGACGAAATCATCTTCAAGATCATACTTCCTGTCATCATCGCTGCAGGAAATTGTCTGTGTTTTGACAAGCGGAAAATGGATGGAATAATCAGCAATAGCATCATTAATCCACTGGTTGATCTGCTCATCGCTCCACTTGAACGGAGAGGTCAGATCGCCAAGCCGGCGCCTGACAAACCCTCTTATTTCATCACGGTAGTAGGTCATGGGTTAGTCCTTTTGTTTTGTTATTAACCACTAAGGCACAAAGAACACAAAAAGAAACTACACGATTTTCTCAACATAACCCTCGAAAGCATCTTCTGCAATATCGAGGTGGATAGGAATAAGATTAGATCCCTCGACTTCGCACCGCAAAGAACGCGGCACTTCGCACCGCAAAGAACGCGGCACTTCGCTCGGAATGACAGAAATATATCTCTGCCAGAACTCCAGCTGCATGTGGTTGAGATCGATGAACTGCTCTTCGGTTCCGAACTTAAAACCTGGACCACGGCTGGAATACTGCCACAGCTGCCAGGTATCCCAATCTGAGGGGAGCAAAGGCTGAGGCGCATTGGTGTAGTGGGCGGTCCAGAGCGGGTAATGCTTCCAGTAATCAGCGCGGTACACGCAGGGATCCCACCAGGTTTTGCGGGTGTAAATGATGGGATACTCCCCGGTCTCTTTCAGTAATAACCTGCAGATTTCTGTAATCAGTGAGGTTATCCAGGCACGATCTGGAGACATTACATCTTTGGGCAGCTCACAATCCAGGACGGGGGGAAAATCCAGGCATCTTTTTTCGACCGCCTTCAGAAAAAGATTAACATGAGCCTCAGCTGTAACCTTGAGCCCCAGGCTGTTTTGGGGGACAACAACAAGATAAGCCAGGGTCTTTATACCGGCATCCGTAAAGCCGGAATAGTTTTCCCTCCAGCTGGTGTCTATGTAATAATCACCGACTGTGCAGCGGATGGCTGCGAACTTGGCGCCGGAGGCGGCGCATTTGTGGTGGTTTATAGCGCCGTTATGGCGGGAGATGTCTACTCCGAAGATATACATATGAGATCTTTCATAAGCTCCGCGATCCCGCAAAAAGCGCGGGATGCTACGCGATCGGGACAAGCTTAAGATTTAAAAATGATAAAGACATCGCATTCACCGGGATCAATTGTCAGGCCGGTGGAAAATTGGAGGGGCATATTTTGAGGGAAGAAAATGTAATTAACGGGTCCGGAAGGATGGCAGGTCATCTGAAAGAGAATGTCACCCGGAGCGGCCAGGCTGTCATAGATGGTAAATGTCTGTGAAGCGGCATTATCGGTTGAAGCAATAATGGCATAGATTAGACCAAAGCCGGCTGCCAGAGTGGCTGGACTGGAGCCGGAAGCTGTAAAGGATTGTTTACTGCAGATTAGTGCCATAATTCAATACAATCCCGCAAAGAACGCCGGATGCTCCACTTCGTTTCGCGAGGGGCTAATTTTTCACCCCACCCCAAAAAGTCTTCCCGCAAAGAACGCGGGATTGCTTCGCTGATCCAAAGGATACATTTCATTATCCACAGGATTGCTTCGCTTTATCCACTGGATACATTTCATTATCCACAGGATTGCTTCACTTTATCCACAGGATACATTTCATTATCCACAGGATTGCTTCGCTGATCCACAAGTTATCCCGCAACGAACGCGGGATTATGGCAGCGCTTCGGCCAGCAAAGAGATTCCAATTATGTAGGCGGTCTCGTTGTAATAAGGGAAGGAAGAAAGCGAACAGGCCGCACCGTCCATGTCTGTCCAGGATTGGGTACCGCCGGTAGTCACTTTGAGGCAGCCAAAATCATCCTCATCACCCGGACCTTCCCATATATGGAAGTAGATTTCAAGATTGAGGCAGACATTCTCGCCTACGATCGGGATCCCGGTCGCACCGAAGATATCCAGGGCTGCATACTCCGGACCTGCCAGCCACTTATTATTAACGGCGACCGGGATAAAGTAGGTGGGTTGTCCCAGTAGGGTTATTCTTTTACCCATAAGATAAATTCGGATATCAAAGAATGCTCCCGTAAAAAACACGGGATTAAAATTCGCTCGTTCCTTCACATGCTTCGCGATCCAAAAGGGATGCTTCGCGATCAGCACAGGCGTAAAAACAACTGCTAGGCTGCCTTTACAAAACAGCCCAGGATATAAACGTCATCCCCGGAACCGGGGGGAGAACCAAACTCACATTCAGAATCATCGAAGTCAGCATAGGACATCGCGCCAGTGTTTGAAAGTTTGACGGAACAAAAATCATCCGCATCATCTGTCCCCTGCCAACAAGTTACATAGATATGATGGCCGCGAGTACCGGTGGGGAAACCGGTAGCCTGGCAGAGGCCAGCCTCATCATAGAACTCTGACCAATCCAGGATGGCAGTAAATTTCGTCCAGAACAGATCATTGGGATCGGGGATTATTCTTTTTTGGGTCATTTAATTAACCTGACAGCGAACCTGCTGGTAACAACGCGATAGCCATTTTCAAATTCAACGAGAATTGAATTCATACGACCACTAGCCAGAACACGACAGGGTTTATCTTTGAAATGAGGTAATCTCTTTTTCCAATACCAGACATAAGACAGATTCTTCGACTTCGACTTCGCTCCGCTCCCACAGGGATTGCTTCGCATCAGAATGAAAATACATTATGATGCAAGGACCTGAACCGACAGGATATAAGCCATTTCAGAAATTGGAGGGGTAAGAAAATCGGCATTTGTATTATCAATGTCTTTGTAATCGGCATCACCATTAGCTGCAATTTTCAGAACAGCCAGGTCATTGGGATCGAACTCGCCTTCCCATAGATAAATATAGGTATCATGCTCTGGAGCGGAGAGGTCCAGTCCGGTGGCATCTTCGATATCGGAAACAGCATTGGAAGCGGTTGTCCAATCGGCTGTAACATCAACCGGGATAAGCCAGACATAGCCTGGGGTTGGGAGCAGTCTGACAGGCATTTTATAGATCCCTCATTTCATTTTTTTTACCGCTAAGACACAAAGAACACGAAGGAAAATAAAGTATAAATATTTTGAATACATTGCACTTGCCGATATCATTTATCCAAAGGATTGTTTAACTGATCCAAAGGATTGTAAAAATCACTTAACAACCTGCAGGTGGGACCACCAGGCTGGCAGGGCTGGGCCGCCAGTGGGATCAGCTACATAGGATTCGGTCCAGTTATATTTTGACTGGCTTGGTTCCCCAGGATTGGAAAAGATCTCCTGGCAGGGTGGCACAACCAGGCGGTATCTGCCCTTGATGGTGATTTCCACACCCGGTTCGTAATCGAGATCGTCCATAGGCAAGAGACATTCCTGCATGTTGTCACCAAATACAATCAGGACATAGTCACCGCGCCAGACTTCCCACACTCTGGACCTGGGCCTGGCCCTGGTTCCCTTCTCCAGGCTGAAGGCATAAAACTTGGCAGGATAATCATCCTCATAGCGCCACAGCTGGACCGTGACAGCCTGGCCGGATTTGTTTATTACTTCAAAAGGGACTTCTTTCATGCCCCTGGCTTCTGAGGGTGATGCCTCCCGGGCAGAGATGAGCAATAAAGCGCTGAAAAAATAGAGAACCAATTTTCTAAACATCGAACCTCCTGATAAACTGAGCCGCTAAGGTCGAAAGAACACAAAGATTATTGTTGAGAAATCCTCGCTAACTAGCTGTTCAAGGTGCAGCCCAGCTGAAAGTTTAATAGCACTTCAAAGTGCGCTGGATGCTCGGCAGCCCGGGGAGGCCCCAGAGGGGTGCTTCGCGAGGCGAATTCCCTGGGACTGCTTCGCATAGGAGGGAAAAAATGGAGGTCCCGCTCCGTGTCTTTCGACACTTCGGGGATGCTCCGCGAATAGCCAGAGATCCTTCACTTCGTTCAGGACAAGCTCTGGCTGGCCATCAAAAATCAGGGAGTGGGTCAGGCTCCCTGTTCCAGGCAGATTGTCAGGTATGGAAACCTGACCTACCACTTTGATCAGCCCTCGACAAAAGTAAGGACCACACAGGGACCAGCCATGTCCCCCAAAGAGCTGGGGATTATTATCCCTGTATCCAATGATTGACATTAAGATTATCAGCCTTCCACAAATGTAAATACTACACAGGGGTTGGCCATATGGGAGGCATGATCTTTGATGATCACGGTGATTACATCACCATCATCGGCGGTTGGATACTGGCCAGCAGCGACAGCGCCATCGAAATCGCTGAAAGCAGCAAGTTCAGTACATGCCCCGGAGACGCCGAAGGCGGCGCCATCTTTCCAGCCATCGGTATCTGTTGAAAGACCGATATCGAGAGTGCCGGCATTGGCGCTGGAATTTGACATTGATACATGGATCAAAGTCATATCGAAGGGCGCTTTGAAAGTAAACGTGTGGTCAGCGCCTAAAGTGCCGTCAATCATAAAGGGGATTGTAAAAACTCTATTCATGGGTAAACTCCTTTATTTTAGTAATAGATCCTTCACATGCTTCGCGATCAGGACAAGCCACTAAGACGCGAAGGGCACAAGGAATTTTCAGGGGGAGAAGTATGGCTGATCAAGCCAGGTCCGGTATGCGCTTCTCCCCCGCTGCAAAAAGATATCAACATCAAGCGATCCCGTCTCCGTGTCCTGCGGACACTGCGCGGGATGCTCCATTTCGCTTCATTACGCGACGTCCTGTGAGATGCCTGGACTTCACTATGCTACGTTCTCCTTGTACATGCCGCGGTAGTCCATCGGACCTACGGCATAGAAGAACCGGACCTTGATCGGCATTGTGTCATTGGTGAACATCAGGCCGGCAGTGGGGGAGGCGACTGAAAAGATTTCAGGCGTCCGGCCGTAGCGATATCCGATCCCGATTGTGGGGTACAGGCGAGGATCACAGACTGCAGCCCAGTTATTGGTGTCTGTCCACAGGTCCACGACAATCACCCGGTCACGGGCAGCAGCCATCCTGGCTGAAAATTCACCGCCATCAGCCAGAGGATTCACGTCATTATTGGCTGTTCCTGGCTGGCCTTCACTGGCCAGGATCTGCAGGGCTGTGATCTCCAGGTCCGGGGGCACCAGGATATAGCGCGGGGCAGTCAGGGCGCCCAGGCGCTCGCTGCTGTGAACCTCGGTCTGCTTCCGCATGGCGGTCCGGACAACCACATACTCAGACCAGCTGAGGGCGGTCGTTCCAAGATTGGAATGGCTGGCATCGAACAGGGCGACACTGTCTGACATGGTCGGTCCAAGGCCTGAATTTGCTGTAAAGATCGAGCTGACCGCCTTGCTCAGGGTCAGCCAGGCTGCCTGGGCGAGGGCTCTCGGAGCCGCCCTTATGACGCCGGTATCATCCTTGTCTATGGCTTCAATCGTTAATCCGAGATAACCGCCTTTCTTCGTGAAAGAAGCGGTCTCGTAGGTGTCATCCCAGGTCAGCTCTGTGTAAGCCGCGCCTTCAGCGACTGTGGGCAGCTCGCCTACTCCGCCTAAAGTAATCCAGCGGACCGCCTGCAGGGTAGCGAAATCCTCTTCGCTGACAATCGGCAGCCACCACTGGGGATACATGGCAAACTCGTTGATTACTCTCTTGTTCAGGACATTGGCGACCAGGTTACTCATGGTTGAGGAGTTAACATTTGCCAGGGAAATCCGGTCTGGCTGGAACACACCGTTCAGCTCATAGTCACCTGACAGAAGGTGATAGAGCTCACGGATCCCCGACAGGGGAGGCACGCCGGCCGGAGGACGGACGCCGGCGAGCAGTGCTTCGGCAGCCTGCTCGATGCGGTCCAGGCTTGTAAGCATGTTCGAGATGCCGGGAGACCTGGGGGGGATCCCGCCTATATTTATGGTTGTGTCCTCCTGCAGCTGGGCAAGATATGTCCTCTCAGCTGCAATCTGGCGGACAACCTCGGAGGGGCTGTCATAGTGGAGCGACAGCAAGCGGATCCGGGAGGCTTCCGGAAGACCGGAAGCTTCAATCATCTGAGTGATTGCGGCTTCACGCGCAGCAAAAACCCACTGATCAACCTCTTCGGCAGGATTGAGAGCCGGCGCAGGATCTACCGTTCTCTGGTTATCATCAGCCCCAGGGGAGGTACCGGCCGGCGTCAACTGCACTTCTTCAACATTTGGGTTTAGGTCCATCACTTCGTTCAGGACAAGTTTTTTATCAGGCATTCCATTCTCTCCTTGGTTATTTTCAGAATTGTCAGGTTTGGAAATCCCGGAGGGATGCTCCGCGGCCTGACCTAAAGCATAGGATGATAAGGCCCCGCAGGAGGCGCGGGACAATGCCTGCAGTACCCGACCATCCGCAGCAGGCTCGAACACAAAATCCACGCTTTCTACATGCTCTATACCTGTGATATGGGATAAACCATCTTCAGCGTCTCTATCCCAGACAGGATAAAAAACAATCGACAGCCCAATATCAGGTGAATTATCGGGATAACTGAGCATTTCGGAAATAAGCTCTTCGATTAACAAACCGGTCTGGCTCACATTCAGCATGATTTCCCCCTCGACTGTCTGTTCAAGAGGGTTCCAAACGGCGCCAGAAGTTACGCCGGCGAGTTTAGTAAGCGAAGGATAATCGAACCAGCCGGCATGATCCACGAACACAGCCCTCTGGTTGAACTTGCCTGCAGCTGCTGCAGTTTCCAGGGCATGGGGATCGATCACTATTTTGCTGTCGCGATTGCCGGCGGCCCTGACTGTGCCGGCCCGGACGAACCTGCACCACAAGCGAGTACGATCATCCAGGCCGGCAGCATCACTGGCTATCTCTCCAACTCTGAGGATCAGTCTGTTACCCGGGTCATGGGAATGGTCATGCGGCATAATCACTTTCCTTTATTATTAGATCCTTCACATGCTTCGCGATCAGGACAGGCCACAAAGAAACGAAGGGCACAAAGAGATATTAAAGATCCCTCGGTTCCCCCGGGACGCTTTACGGCTCTGGCTGCTCTGGCTCATCGAGCTCACTATCGGCCTCCGGGTTTGTAATATCGGGGTCGTCTATGGTTGCAGGCATCCCGGGGATTATGTTGATCGGGGCAGCCAGGATCTCATCAATCTCCGCCTCGGAGATTGGCTCGCCGGCGAACTTGAAGGCGAGACGCAGCAGGTGCCGGCTGAACGGGGCATTTATGTGCAGCTGGTTGCTCAGCGAATACATGGCCTGGGTGAAGTCTCTGGCGGCTTTCGCAAGGCTCTCGTTATCGGAGCGGCTGAGATCGGAAGCGGTCACCACGAACAGGACGTCATAATCATCCTGGCGAATCTGGCGTGCCCTGCCAACCTGGACTGCTCTCTGGTAAGCCTTGTATAGAATGTCCTGCAGAAGGAAGTGAAAATATTTCTGCCTCCGGATCAGCTGCCTCTCGGTTGGGGAGGTCATCGCCCTGGCGGTAGCCAGGTTGGCCGGCTCTGCTTCGCCGCGCCAGTGGGGAGGATATCCGCTGCCGGCATCGATCATATTGCGGACCGAACGCAGGTCATAGCTGGCATCGGATGCACGCAGCAGGGGGGTGAACACTTCCCACTTTTCGGATTCATCCTTCACGACAATACTGCCAGCTTCCGGAGGGTTCCTGTACTGCTCCAGCTTGGCTTTGATCTTGTTGGAGGGGACTGTTACAACCCACAGGAAAGCCCGGACCGCCCAGTTCAACCTGACCCTATCCTCCAGCATCCGCGAATACCGCTGCAGCCAGGGGATCATCGTGGTAAGGTCACCCTCACCAAGCAGGGCGCCAACAGGTTTGTTGATGGAATAGTGCAGCATCACGGCATCGGAATTCTCAGCCGCCGGGTTACCGTATGCCAGCCACTTCCTGGGCTCACCGCTCTCCTGCATCTCGTAATAGGCAAGCTCGTTCTCCCAATCGTTAGGCGCGGACTCAATCTGCAGGATGCGGTCCTTGGTCACGAACCGGATATAAGACATGCCGTCTTGTTCATTCCGGAACAGAAGCACGAACAAATCACCGGACCGGGAAAGCTCATCACACATACCCTCCAGCCTTCTGTCCATCATATTCTTGGGGTGGTTCCAGAACCTGTGTATAAACCGGTTGAGATTACTGAAAGGCGAACTGATAACGATCTCATCCCCCACCACATAGTTCGACGTAATAGCTATGATGCGCCAGGCGATCGGGTTCTTTCGCCAGGCCTTTAGTGAATCGGAATAAAGCTCCTGCACCTGGGAGGGGTCGTAGTCATGGCTCCTGCCGGTGATGGAAGTCCAACCGGGCGAATCGTCGATGCGGTTCTGGACCTGGGCGAACTGCTGAAAGGTCTGCTCTCCCAGCAGCAGGCGGGCCAGTTGCTTGCGCAGGTTACTGGTTTGTTTCATATGGATAATCCGTTTCCTTCCTCAGTTTCTTTTCTCTTGGAAATCCAGGGCTCAAATAATTTTCCAAGCCGCTGAACCTAAAAATCTAAATCCTGGAGCGGGTCGCTGACCGGGATAACCTCCGACACTGCCGAGCCCCACGGCTCCTCATCCAGCAGGGCGCACAGGGCAGCCGAGATAACCAGGTCGTCATGGACAGGCTCGCCGCTGGCCGGGTTCCGGGTCCCATCAGGCACGCCCCACCGCAGGCGGCGTTCGGGCCCGGGGGAGATTTCCATCTGGGTGTGGAGGCACTGCAGGCGGAATAGTTTCTGAAGAGAGATTGCCGCCTCGCTTCCCCCTCTTTCCCCGGGGTAAAGCTCCTCGCAAAAACAATCTTTAAACCTGCCGGTCACGATGACCGAGAGGAAGGACCAGCCCAGGTCGGACTTGGATTTGTTGGTGAAGATAAAAGGCATAACCTGGGAAGGGAAAGCTTTGGCAAGAAAGCTGGAAAGGCCGGCTCCTACCCCGGTGGCGTCAACCACAATGCGGTGGGGCTGCCAGAGTTCTGCCAGGGCTTTCAGCTGGGCGTAGAGCCGGGTGTGGTTCTCAGCGACCCACAGGCGCCGGTGGCGCACCAGGTAGCGCGGGGCTTTGATAAGGTCGTCGTGCAGGGATGTCAGGTCGATCTCAACGATGGTCAGGCTGGTGGCATCCCGGGAGGGAGAGCTAACTTCGCCTCGCCCGCCGCTCAGGATCCCCATCCTGCTTTCACTGGCCGGGATCGCCGCCCCGGGCTGGCGTCCGGCCTGGAATGACAGATTCTCGAGTTCTTCGCCGGCGATATCGACCAGGAAGGCGTAGATGGAGCCGGGTTCGGGGGCAGCCAGGGGCAGGTGGTCGCCCTGCATGAGGGCGAGCCGTTCGGGGGTGAACATGCCGCCTTCGGCGTCGATCTCCTCGCTGAAGTACTGGGTGCGGATAAAAGGGTGCGAGCGGCCGTATTTGGCGATTTCACCGTCGACAAAATCGCCGTAAGCGGGCACTTCCTGCCGTACCACGTCAGCGTCTATCTGGAAGACGCGCTGGATGCCGTCCAGCTTTTCCAGCTCCCGGGCGAGTCTCTTCTCGTGGGCCAGCAGGGTCTGCGAGGTCCAGGCGGTTCCCCAGAAAATTCTGGTGGCATTGGTGGAGGCGGCCATCGGGTTTATTTCCTTATCCCACTTTGCTGAAGTGACATCCTGGGCCTCATCGCACTGCAAGAGTAAAGAGGCCGTTGCGCCAACGACATTGGAGGTCGGGGATCCCGACAGGAAAGCGATCCTGGCGCTGCCCAACCGGTAGATATAACCGCTTTCCTTCGTCCAGATTGTCCTGGTCACCAGGTTGCGCTCCAGGACGCGCTCCAGCCGGCGCATGGCGTTCAGGGACTGGGGCTTCCAGGTTGGGCTGACCTTGACCATTTCGGCCTCCAGCTGGGAATAGAGGGTCAGCAGGTAAGCCTCGATCTGGGCCTGGAGCTCGTTCTTGCCGGACTGGCGCGGGAAGATCACCACAAAAGTCAGCCCTCTGCAGTTGATCACAGAATCGACCACCGCAGCGGCAACCTGCTCCTGGTAGCTGCGCAGCTGGATGGCGGAGGCGTGCTCGGCGAACAGGACTGCATTTTTCAGCAGCCTTTTGATCACAGTTTTTAGATCTGCCATCTGGTTCGTACTCGGACATATCCAGCTCGTCAGGTCGTCCCACGGGTGGGAGGCTGCCCGCTGCTCAGGATAAATTGGGGTTTGCGCCGGCGTAGGGGTTCCACAGGTCAGCGATCACGTCTGTGTAATCCTTATCGGCTGAATTTGATTTTATGCGCTCATCGGTCACAATGCCGTAGACCATAATCCGGGCCCAGCGGTCGGGGTCCCGCAGGACGCCTGTAGCCAGGGCCAGCCTGAGCCGGTCCAGGGCTTCATCGCCGGATTTATTTTCAACGGACACGGCTAAAGCTACGGTTATAACCGCCTGCTTTATTTTGTGGATCAGGCCTTCTTTTACGGCGTATTTCGCCTGGTCAGATAGTGAAGTAGTAGCCATAATGTTTACTCCTTTTTATTGGCGTTTCCCTGAAGGGAAGTGCCGCTGCACCCCAAAACGTATTTAGAATTTCTGTATACAGCAACCAGGCGGAACCGGCAGGGGCGGCCACGGGATAGCATCTGCTGCCGGACAGTGCCTTCGGATATATAGTGACAGAAGATATTTCTCTTCCAGGGCAAAATTGGGAGACTTGAGCAGAGCGCCTGTCTCTTCCATGCGTAACTGTCTGGAAGTCATCAGAAAATCCCCCATTTGTTGTTGAAATAAACTTCCAGTATATTTCTGTCCGGTTCGGACAATGCCTGGCTGTAAATTACTATTTCTCCAATCCAGGAGGTATTGACCATGTTGTATCCGCCAGTGTCATATCTGGCAAATATTGCGCTTGTGCCGCCCATTGCATTTCTTCTATCACCAGATTCTTGCTCTCCAGAACCTGCATTCTTGTAAAGCGTGGAATACAAAGAGTCATACACAATAATTATCAATTGGGCATCGGCTGTTAACGGGGTTGATGTAAAACCAACCCAATCATTACCCTGGTAATAGCCAGATTCATTCAGCCAGAGCATAAAATTTGTATTATTGAAATCGAATACGATTTGGTTTATTGAATTACTCGCTGGATAAAATACAGCCGCAATAGTCTGGTCGCTGCTTGCAGCGCTTGGGGACAGACTCATGCCATCGCTTCCATCAGCCATTCCAACACTCAGACCATTTTGAATATTAACTTTGTACCTTGGTCTTCGATTATCTAAGGGTGCAGCAGCATTTACACTATTTCCAGATTTGTCATTAATCTGGAAAATCTTGTCCCCGTCGCCGGAGACCGGGGTCACCCCGGCATCTGTAAACATACTGCTGGGATCGGAAAAATCAAACCAGATTTCCAAATTGGATAAATCAAGCGGAGAGAACCCTGCAGCACGGCGCAGGGCCTGCTGCTTGATAATTAACTGCCCTGGGAGCGGCAGCACGCCTGAACGGTTGGACACACCCCTGCCTAAAGGGTTAATGCGAGCCAGGATACGCCTTCGCCGTTGGTGTCCGCGTCAATGATAATTTCGGACAGGTCCCCGACAAACTCGAACACCACCGAATCGCCGGCGTCCAGCTCCAGGCCGTTGGCGCTATTAACGTCGCCGGCGCCGTCGTTCCCGACATAGACATTGTTGCTGTTGGCGAGCAGGGCCTTGACCATGATCGGGCCGTTGATCACCTGGCTGCCGAGCGCCTCGGCTGTCCCGGCGGCTGCTACAGTTTTCTGTCCGGATTTAGCTGCCATAATTAACTCCTATTACACAAAAAACGTCCGCAGCAGGGCGACCAGGCTCATAAACGTGCTGCCGGCCGAGGACAGGTTATAGATCGACTTGGCGCGGGTCACGTCGTCCTTGATCACCCGGATGCGCTCCTCAAAATCGCGGGAACATTCTTCCAGCTCGGCGAAGCGCTGGTCCGCCATCTCCTTGTGGTGCTCCTGGGCTATCTTGATATTCTTGATCTCAAAGCGCAGCAGGTCGATGGTGTGCTTGAGCTGCTGGGCGAACAGCTCGCCCTGGGGGTCCTCGCTCACCGCCTTCAGACCTGCAGCCCCAGCTCTTCCACCAGCTCGCGCACCGCCCGGCGCAGGTCGCGGCTGAGCCCGGTCACCTCCCGGCACTTTTCGCGCACCGGGCAGTTCAGGCGGGCCAGGATGGCTTCGTTGGAGGGTTTAGGATTTTCCATTATTTACTCCTTTCAGAGCCTCAGGCGCAGCTCCTGGGCGACTTCCTCCAGGGCTTCGTTCAACGCCTGTTTGAACTGGTCGCCCTTGCCGGAGTCCAGCTCGGCCTGGGTCTTCAGCAGGTTCGCCAGGCGGGTGGCAGAGAGGCCCAGGGCGCTCAGCGACCTGACCGCTTCGTCGAGCCCCTGGCTTTCCTTCGCCAGGGTGAACAGCCGCCGGGCGCTGGCCCGCAGCATGGCGATCTCGGCTCCCAGCCCGCTGTCCAGCAGGGCTTCCAGCTCGCTGAGCTCATCATCCCGGAAGCCGGGCGTGTAGGGTTCAGCCGGCCCCGGGCCGGGAGGGTTCGGCCCGGGCGGCTGGCTTTTGGCTCTGGCGGCTGGCACCGGTTTTAGCTGTCCTCCCGGCCGGAGAGCGGGGCGATCTTCTTGGGGTTGGCCTGGGGTCTGCCGTAGTTCTGGCGGTCCTCCGGGCTGGGCTGCACCCTGGGGCGGGCGTAGCGCTCGCTGACTTCGCGGCTGAGCTCCGGCTCGTCCGGGTGCCCGCCCGGATAGCCGTTCGCTTTCCGACTGGCGGGTCTGGGGCTGATCAGGAATACGGCCTGGTTGGCAGCCAGGGCGCCCAGCAGGGCCGAAACCAGGCCCAGGGCGCCCTCAGAACTGCAGGTCAGATTGAGGTTGAGCTGATCTCCCCAGCCCGCGCAGGACAAACCGAACGCCCCGGCCGCGCTCAGGCAGACCAGGGCTAGCATCACAAGCCGTTTGTAGGTCGCCTCCAGCGGCTGGTACCAGGACTTAAAACCGGGGACATAGGAAAAGAGCAGCGAAAGGATGGTGGAAACGATGGCGGCGAGCGCCTGGGGGGTCATGGGTGCCTCCTTTTGGGTGGGTATCTGGTTGAAGGGTTTGGCACCACTATAGAACAAATGTGCTATTATTTCAAGGGCTTAAAGAGAAAATCCCCCCTTGGGAGCGGGGGATTCTAGTGATTTAACGTATTGTGGGATGCAATAGTGGAGCATATTGCCCGGCACATCATATTCTTCTTATCGAATTAGGGTTTTAAGTCTAAACACTTCAGGCACCGGAGATTCTGTGAACATGAATAATTACTGAAGATAATTTTGTTGAATGCAATTATATTTCCCCAATCCGTTAAGGAATCATGCTTTACAAATTAATCTTGTTCTTGTCTTTTTGTATCTTACGAGTTTTCCTTCGGTTTGTGCTTTTAATTCTTAGTGGTATGTTTTTCTTTGGTAATTTCTTATATACAAAGTCGTTATGTGGTATATTTTTCGATGTTAAAACGGTACATTTTTCTCTTGACAAAAACACATAGGATTCTTCGGAATTTCGGAAGAGAAGTTTGACAAAGCTGTTCTAATATTTGCTTATGATGAAAATAATCATCTTATTCGTCAGACTGATTTGAAAGAATTGATAACTAATTTCTTTGAAAAAAAAAGAATTAAGCTCTCTCAGAAATTATTTTTATAATTGATGATTGTATACGCAGGGTAATTGACTCAGAAGGGAATCTAAACAATCAATTTGTGCCTAATTCAGACATATCCTCCGATAGCTAAGTAATAATTAAAAAGGTTTTATTTCTGTAATCATTCGTATGATAAAAAATAAGATAAAACTTGGAAGCCAATTAACATGAACAAAAAAAATCCGATTACAAAAGAACCAATGAGAGAAATTATTGAAGATTTTGCGAGAGAAATTCAAGAAAAGAAGGTTGTTGGACCTAAGCCTTCAAAGGCAGTGATATTTTTTAGAAATGAGCAGATTAATAATTTTGAGAGGGATATTGTTGAAGTTCCAATAAACCTCTTGAGGTATAGAAAAGACAATGGACGTATTGCATCAGATGTAATAAGTTACGAAAAAGATCATGGGCAGTTGAATGAAAGTGATGAGGATGCCCAGGAAAGATTAAAAGAATTCCTTATTAGCAAAGATCCGGAAAAAACAAATGAATTAATGCAATCAATCCGCCAATTTGGTCAACTTCAGCCAGCCATAATTACTGCAGATGGTTTCTTGATAAACGGAAATCGGCGGAAAGCAGCTCTTGAATTATTGTATAAAAAAGAGAAAAATCAAAAATGGGAGCGAATGAAAGTTGTAATTCTCCCAGGAGTGAATGACGAAGGCGGTCCACCCACCCTAAAAGAAATTGAGCAGATTGAAAATAGATATCAGCTTCAGAGTGAAGGTAAAGCTGATTATTCTTTATTTGATAGGGCATTATCAATAAGAAGGAAAAAATACCTTGGGATACCATTGGAAGAGCAATTAAGAGATGATCCCATGTATTCGTACATGGATGATAAAGAATTCAAAAGAGCAGTTGATAAATTTGAGAAAGAATTTCTTGAACCATTAGAACCTATTGATAGATACTTGAATTATTTAGATAGACCAGGTATTTATTCAACAATTTCTACTGGTCCAAGCGATCGAGAAGGACGGTGGCAAGCTTTTGTAGATTACAACAAGGTTTTTCATAATCTGGCAGATCCAAATTATAGGCAACGCAGAGAAATTAAATTAAATGATGAAGAATTAGGAGCAGTTGAAGAAATATCATTTAAGATAATTCGTAAGAGACAATTTCCACGGATGCCAAAAGTTCATCAAATCATTAGAAACCTTCCGAAGTATTTAAGCCACCAAGAATCAAAAGATGCTCTTTTTGAGCTAAATGAAATTGATTTCTTATTACCTGAAGATGAAACTCTCGATAAGAATGGCAATGAATATGGTGAGAGAGAAAAAGACAAGGTTTGGGGTGCAAAGCATGCTACTGAACTTATTCGGCAGGTAAAAAAGGCTGATGAACTATATGACAAGCGAAAAGAGAAAGATACACCCTTAAGGCTATTAGAAGATGCGCTAAAAAAAAATTGAATCATGAAGAAATGCGACCTAAGTATGTCTCAAAAAATGACTTAATGAAGGCATTAAATCTTGCTGAACAAATAGAAAAAAAAGCCCTTGAATTAAAACGGGAGTTCTTTGAAATGTCCAAAAAATGAAGTTAATATGGCAAATTTTTTTATTTTGGTATTTAGGTTTGACTAAATGATTATTGATGCTAAACACAATGAAATCACAATAATTACAACAAAAGGACACCTAAAACCACGTCATAAAAGTCAACTTCAATATTGGGGCTTTAAGATAACTGATGATGGGCATTACAAAATTTCCTTGGACAATGTTAGTGATGTTCTGATTAAGGTTATTGATTTTCTTAATAATAGCAACATCCCTTTTTTATTTTCTGACTCCACAACCGAATTTCTTCAAATAGTAAGAAAAAAGAAAGTTGAATATAACAAAACCATTGAACGCGCCAAGAATTTTAAAGAAGGCCATTACGATAAAAGAGAATTTTCAAAAGAGTTAGATTTCCTTTCAAAAAATATCTTTAGGAAACTTAAAGATCATCAAATTAAAGCATATTTCCATCTTTCCTTATTAGGAAATGGTGCAAATTTTTCTGTACCAGGAAGCGGTAAAACATCTGTTGTGTTGGCGCATTTTGAAAGATTGCGCCTTGAGAAAGAAGTCAATATTTTATTTGTGGTAGGACCCGCATCTAGCTTTGGTCCTTGGCGTTACGAGTTTGAAGCTGTCCTTAATCGAAAACCTAAATACACAATTTTAGCGGGTGGAGATAGAAGTCAGCGATTAGAAGATTATTTTAAACCCGATAATTTTTCTGAATTATATTTAACCACTTTTCAAACTTTATTAAATGACCAACAGTATGTGTCAACATTATTTATGAATCGATCGGTGAATTCATATCTTGTTGTTGATGAGGCTCATTATTTGAAACGCATTGATGGAAACTGGGCAAATGCCGTATTAGAAATATCGCAATACGCAAAATTCCGTTGTGCCTTAACTGGGACGCCAATTCCACGAAGTTATGCTGATGTATTCAATTTGTTTGACTTCTTATGGCCAAATCAAAAACCAATAAGTCCTGAAGATAGAGCTAAACTGTTATCGTATGAAGAAGAAAATCGGCACAATGATGCAAAAGAGCTCTTGGCCCGGAATATTGGTCCGTTGTTTTATAGAGTTCGAAAGATGGATCTTAATTTACAACCACAAAATTTTCATGATCCAATTATCGTCGAAATGAATCCAATTGAGAGCGAAATTTATGATGCAATTATCACTAAGATTAGGAATTACTCTCAAGATGATTATATAAAGAATATCGATTTGATTCGTCGTTTACGACGGGGAAGAATGATTCGCATTAGACAATGTATTTCCTATTGTGGGCTTTTGACAACGGTAATTGAAGATTATGATTCTGATGAAGACTTAATAACTGGGGATGTTAATCTTTATCAATTAATTTTAAATTACTCTCAATTAGAACGTCCTGCTAAGATAGAAAAATTAATTGAGTTAGTAAAAGAATTGAGCGAGATGAACCGGAAAGTGATAATTTGGACTCACTTCTTAGGCACGGTTAATCTTATTGAAGAAGTTTTGGCAGGGAATGGATTGTCTTGTAAAAAAATAATTGGAAGCGTTCCTGTTGAAAAGGCAAGTGTAAGTGATGAAGAGACTCGAGAAAAAATAATTTCCGAGTTTGTTGATGCAGAAAGTGGATTAGACATACTGGTTGCCAATCCTGCTGCATGTGCAGAATCAATTTCTTTGCACAAAACTTGTTTTGATGCCATATATTACGATTTATCATTTAACGGAGCGCAATATTTACAGTCTTTAGACCGAATACACCGTGTTGGTGGTTCTGAGAATAACGAAGCAAATTATCATTTTCTGCAATATGCTGACACAATTGATCAAAATATCCTCGAAAATCTAAATCAAAAAGCCCAAAGAATGTACAGCGTGATAGATGAAGATTTCAACATTTATTCGCTAGATATGTTCGAAAGCGAATATGAAGGGGATATAGAAGCTTTTGATAAGTTGTTTGGACAAGAATGAAAAACGAATTTGATAGACTTTCTTTGAAAAGTATTCAATTACTTGTTGATTTACTGATCGACACTAATTCTGAAGATCTTGGTTATATTCGGAGACGGTTTGAAGAAAATGCAAGAGGTTTTGATTCAACTGTAAACTTTCTTGCCGCATTAAATTTATTGGAATATGACCAAGATATTTTAAATCGGACTCAAGAACTTCAGAAAATGAACAAACAAGTCTCAGAAGAAAAATCACTTATCGTTCAATATCTAATTGAATTGATATTTGATTCAAATAATGCAATTTCAATAGTTGTTAAAGATTATTTATCGAAATTTAACTTAATGGGTGATGCACTCGTTTATAAACCACGGGCAAAGATTCGGAGAGACGAAAGTGGAATTAGAAATTTACTTATTGAGTTTGGTATAGTTGGCTACATGGATTCTGAAAGGCTTTATTATATAACTGATGAGTACTTACCTGTAATAGTAAAAAAAACTCAAGGACTATATCACTCCCAGAATGAACTTGAGTTTATCAATAATAAGCAAAAAGAAATAGGTTGTGCTGCTGAGTTAGAAGTTTTGAAATTCGAGAAAAAGCGTTTAGAGAATAGACCCGAACTTGTAGGAGAAGTACAACTAATTTCGCAGAAAAATGCAAATGCTGGTTATGATATTCTAAGTTGTGAATTTGAGTGCTCCAAAAAAAACCCGATTTTTCGATACATTGAAGTAAAAGCGGTTTCACTGACAGATTTACGTTTTTTTTGGACTAGAAATGAAATTGAAGTAGCAAAAAATTTAGGGGAGAGATACTACTTATATTTACTTCCTGTTCTTAGACATGGGGTTTTTGATATATTGAATCTAAAAGTGATATCAAATGCATATAAAAATATATTTATTTCTTATAAGGAATGGAAAAAAACTGAGGAATTATATAGTTTTCGTAAAGTTTCATACAGGTAAAATGCGAGTTTATCTTTCAGGATTTACTTTGCCCATTTGTTGTTCCTTTTCGGTTAATTCAATTGGTACACGATTTGCTATTATAGCATTTCGATAATGTTGATTCATCCAAACAATCTCAATTCTGGGTTGAATAATCCCGTTCGATCCCTTGGTATTAGCTAATAGCATTTTTTTCTCCCACCCCTTTTCTTCCGTAAGTAGTGAGTTATATAAATCACTTTCATACCCACTAATAAAAATCATACATATTGCTTCATTTGCTAGTGACAAAAGCCTTTTGTGAAACTCTTCATTATTGGCATCATTGCTATATCCATATGTTCGATCGGCAAAATAGGGTGGATCCAGATATATAAGTGTGGCAGGACGGTTTATATAGTTCTCAAGTAACTTTAGCGCATCTTTATTTTCTATTCTTACTCTTTTGAGCCTTTCGACGACTCTATCCAACCTTTTGGGAAGGTTATTCCATCTATTTACCCTTGCTTCTGCATTATTTCTTGAATAAGAATGTGAGATTGAAAACCCACCTTTTTCTTTTCCAAAAGAGCCGTTGATAGCCATCATTGATTGAATTATAAATTTACGTGCCCTTTCTAATTCTGTTTCACTATTAACTTTTATTCTGGCATCATAAAGTTCTTGAGCAGCATAAGGGGTTAGTTTTATCACCCGCAAAAGGTCTATGTAATTATTTCTTAGTTGTCGAAATAAGTTTATTATTTCTTTATCTATATCATTAATAACCTCAATTGGAGCGGGTTCTTTTGCTAATGTCATAGCTGCGGATCCACAAAAAGCTTCAACCCAACAATTATGTGGCGGAAGATCTTTACAAAGTTGGAGAGCCAACCTGTTTTTTGAACCAAAATATCCAAATGGGGGTGGGATTTTTGGGGGCGCCATTTAATTTGTAAAACTTATCGTATAGTCTATATGTAATCGAATTGGAAAAATTATATTTTTCCAATATCTCTGTTTAGGTAACAGTTGAAAAGAAATTTCCTTAATGAATTATACTTATTTTGAGAATATTATAATTTAATAATGTTATTGAAAATATTATCGTTTTATTCTGTCTCAGATTGTCTCTTCATTCCCTCACTTTCGATTTTCTTCACTATCTATATTCCCCGATTATCTGAAGTATAGTCTAAATAACTCCAATATATATGCTTATATATAATTAGTACAGTCTTTTTTCGTTTATTGCTATGCGCTAATCTTCTTCACAATAAATAATTACCGATCAGCCCTCCCCCCTCCAGCCGCGCAGGTAAGCCTGCACCGCGGCTTCAAAAGCCGCCCCCAGGTCTCCGCCGCGCTGGAGCTGCTCGCCCAGTTCGAGCATCACAAAGCCGTGCGCCAGCGCCTCCAGCGGGCGGGAGCGCCCGCTGATCGCCGCCATGACCTGCTGGACGGCCAGCGCCTGTCTTTCCAGCTTGGCCGGGTCAGCCCGCAGCTCGGGGTCGCGGGTCGAGTACGCCAGGGTGTAGGCGTTGGGGTGGGCGTGGGCGTAGGCGCGGTGGAGGCGGAATAGTTTCAACAGGCGCGCCTCCGGGCTGGCAGACGGATCCTCCAGGGTTAGCTGGTACGCCGCGAAAAGCTCCCGGAAGGTGCGCTCGACAAAGAGAGATATATAAAAAAAGCCTGTCTTATTAATATCACCCTTCATGTCTCAACCCGTTGTTTCGGTTTAAACCTGCCAGAAAAAATCATTTCAGATGGCCTAATTTGTGAAAGTGGATCACTAAATTTTATGCAGGCTGGAGGAAATGATCCTAAAATTAAACCAAGGTTGTCAAAATCTTCATCCTTTGAAGTGAAAATGCTGCTCGAATTTATTCGACGTGGAATCCCGGCACTAAATAAATTGAGCAGGAAGAATCATATCGATAGTCGTTTATGAAATTGGGAGTATAATTATTGTGACGCGGAATTTCGGTTTTATTAACATAAATGGTTGAAAGGAGGGGAAAATAAGAAAGTTAGATTTCCAAATGCCGACCCTAAATCCTAAGCGGAAAGTATGTATTTAGCTGATCAATTTCGAAATCAGATATTTACGAACTACTATTAAAGGGAAATTCAAATGAAAGTCAAACCTGCTTTTATTTATGGTGCTGTATCCATGCTGCTTTATGGAATTGGTCTGTTATTCATTCCATCAATCATGTTCTCCTG
>Ga0180437_10003178_pt1 | contig 24799 bp, 18 predicted proteins | sample SS_ome_4_FD_132410 | JGI IMG/M metagenome (GOLD analysis project Ga0180437, IMG submission 132410) | Hypersaline lake sediment archaeal communities from the Salton Sea, California, USA - SS_3_D_1 metaG | ecosystem: Environmental > Aquatic > Non-marine Saline and Alkaline > Hypersaline >... | reverse complement strand
CGTGCTGCGCCTGATCCGCGCATTGCTGGCCTTCGAGCCGGAGAGCACCGGCACCGACCTCAAGCTGGCCCTGGATTCGATGAACCAGATCCTGAAGCGGCGCAGTGTGATTTTTTTGGTCTCGGACTTTATCGACGACGCCGAACGCTACAGCAAGAGCCTGTTCATGACCAACCGCAAGCACGACGTGATCGCCGTGGACCTGCACGACCCGTTGGAGACTGAGATCGCCGACGTGGGCATGCTGGCTTTGGAGGACGCCGAGTCGGGTGACCTGATCTGGGTGGACACGAGCGATCCGGCCTGGCGCCAGCTCTTTGCCCGCAAGACTGCCGCGTTTGAGGTTGCGAAACGCCAGGCCCTGGCCGGCGCTGGTGTCGATCGCGTCGAGATCCAGACCGACCAGGATTATGCCAAGGCCTTGACGCTGTTCTTCCAGAAGAGGAACAAGCGGATCAGGCATTAGGAAGAAAGGAACGACTCGTATGAGCAACAGATATCTGATCCTGCTGTCGCTGCTCCTTCTCACCCTGCTGGCCTGTTCCGCCGCACCTGTCCTGGCTGCCGGAGGCATCGAGGTGACCTTGACGCCCGACAGAGAAGAGCTGACTGTGGGTGACCTTGTGCAACTGACCCTGGAGGTAACCCACCCAGCTGGGTACCAGGTCATCCTGCCCAAGCTGGAGCAGGCCTGGGGTCCCTTCGAGGTGCGCAGCCAGTCCCAGGCGACGACCATGGCCAACGACGATGGCACCGAGACGACTCGCCAGACCATCCAGGTCACCCTGTTCGATCTGGGTGAATTCGAGACCCCGGAACTATCCTTTGGCGTCAGCGACGGTGCGGGGCAGATGAGCGAAGAGAAGGTCCCTTCCATCTCGCTGGCGGTGGTGCCCACCCTAGCTGAGGACGACAACGACCTGCGGGATATCAAACCCCAGGCGGCGCTCACCGTTCCGCCTATCTGGCCCTGGATCGCGGGTGGCGCGCTTCTGGTCGCAGTGGCGGCCGTGGGGGGCTGGTGGGCCTATCGCCACCGACAGGGAAAGCCCTTTGGCCTGGCGCCGGCGGTGGACAACCGCCCAGCCTGGCAGGTGGCCTTTGACACTTTGGATGCCATCGAGGGGATGGACCTGTTGGCACGGGGGCGCTTTAAGGAATACTATACCCTGGTCACCGACACCTTGAGGGCGTACCTGGAGAACCAGTTCGGCCTGCGTGTCTTTGACCGCACGACCTCCGAGCTGAAGGACATCCTGCGAGGCTCAGACCTGGCGCCCGAGCACAGCCGCCGGTTCCTCGACCTGTTTGCCGAGAGTGACCTGGTGAAATTCGCCAAGTTCGTCCCGGACCTCAAGACGGCCGGTCGGCTGGCAGAGGAAGCCAGGGAGCTGGTGGCGTTGACCCGACCCAAGCCCGAACTCGAAACCTTCTTTGAAGAATCTGAGCAGCCGCCCGCATCCAAGGTGACGCGCCAGCTCAGCTACCAATCGGGGCAATAGGAGGCAAACGCATGATCTTTCGATTCGAATCACCGTGGTTTCTGGCTCTGCTACTCCTGGTACCGGTTTTGGGCGCCTGGCCGCTCCTGGCAAAGAAGTGGTCGCGGCCTTCTGGTCTGCGCTACGCCGACGTCAAGCTGGCGGCCAGCGCCGGTCGTTCGTGGCGGGTAGCCCTCCGCCCGATGCTGACCGGGTTGCGCATCCTGGCCCTGGCCCTCATCATTGTCGCTGTCGCCCGGCCGCAGACGGGGCAGGCCCGCGAGATCGTCAAGGGTGAGGGCGTGGACATTGCCCTGGCGCTGGACATCTCGGGCAGCATGGCCTCCCTCGACTTTGAGCCGCAGAACCGGCTGGAGGCAGCCAAGGTTGTCATCAGCGACTTTGTGCAGGGGCGCCCCTACGACCAGATCGGGCTGGTGGTCTTTGCCAGCAATGCCTTTAGCCAGAGCCCGCCGACGACAGACCACAACGTGCTGTTGCGGCTGCTGGATCGCACCGAACTGGCCACCGAACTGGGCGTCGAAGATGGCACCGCCATCGGCATGGGCCTGGCCAACGCCGGCAACATGCTGAAGGATTCCGATGCCAAGAGCAAGGTCATCATCCTGCTCACCGACGGCGACAACAACGCCGGCGAGATCGATCCCCTGACGGCAGCCGAAGCGGCCGAGGCGCTGGGCATCAAGGTCTATACCATCGGCATGGGCCGGCCCGGCCAGGTGCCGGTTCCGGTCAGGGATGCATTTGGCGGCGAGCGGGTCATCTACCAGGAGAGCACCCTGGACGAGGGGACGCTGCAGCAGATCGCCGAAATCACCGGCGGCCGCTACTATCGCGCCGAGGATACGGGCGGGTTGAAGCAGATCTACGAAGAGATCGACAATCTGGAAAAGTCCCAGGTAGAGGTGGAACGCTTCACCCGCTACCAGGAGCTGATGGCCTGGCTGCTGATTCCCGCCTTGGGCCTCATCGTGAGCGAGATGGCGCTGCGCAAGACGGTGTTCCGGAAGCTACCGTAGGGCGTGGCTTGTGATTTGCGCCTCGTGATCCGGGCTCGGCAGCCCAATCCCGGATGCCGGATCCTGGATCACGCAACACACAGCAAAGGTGAGAGACTATGACTTTTGTAAATCCTATCTTCCTGTACGCTTTGCTCCTGCTTCCCCTCGCCGCCCTGTTCCTGTGGTGGGCGCGACGACGCCGGGAACGAGACCTGGCCCGGCTGGGGAACCCAGTCCTGGTGCAGCGACTGAGCAGCACCGTCAACTGGCGAGGGCGCCGCTGGAAGGACGCCCTGTGGCTCGTGGTCCTGGCAGCACTGCTGGTCGCCCTGGCCCGGCCCCAATGGGGCAGCGTGACCGAGATGGTCGAGCAGGAGGGCATCGAGGTGATGGTCGCGCTGGATGTCTCCAGCAGCATGCTGGCCCAGGACGTCAAGCCCGATCGGCTGAGCCGGGCCAAGATGGAGATCGCCGACCTGATGGAACGGCTGGGCGGCGACGAGATCGGCTTGGTCCTCTTTTCGGGCGCCAGCTTTGTCCAGTTCCCGCTCACGTCCGACTATGCCACCGCCCGCACCTTCCTGGACAACGCCCGGCCGGAGGTCATCTCCCGGCCCGGCACGGCCATTGGCGATGCCATCCACACGGCCATGCGTGGTTTTGACGCGAACCGGCCCAGCCAGAAAGTGATCGTCCTCATCACCGACGGCGAAGATCACGAGGGGGATGCCCTGTCCACGGCCGAGATGGCCGCCGAGCAAGGCATGCGGATCTACACCATCGGCTTTGGCTCGCCGGAGGGTGAACCGATCCCCGAGTACGACAACCGGGGCGAGATTGCCGGCTACAAGAAGGACCAGAATGGCGAGGTGGTGCTCTCCCGGCTGGACGAGGCCACATTGCAACAAATCGCCGAGGTGGGCAACGGGCAGTATTACCGTGCCACCGCCAGCGGCAGCGAGCTCGAGGTGCTGATCGGAGAGCTGAACACACTCCAGACCGCCGAGTTGGCCTCTTTGCTCGAGGTACGTGGCATCGAGCGCTTCCAGTTCTTCCTGTTGATCGGCCTGGCGGCCCTGGTCGCTGCCGAGCTGATCCCCGACCGGGTTGTGCGCAGCGCCAGACGCAAGGTCGCAGAGAAGCAGGCGGCGATGCGTGGCCAGCCGGTCGTGGGCGGCGGACAGTAGGCGGTGGACGGTGGCTAGAAGAAGGAGAGTAGGGATATGAAGAAACTACTGGTATGGATACCGCTGTTATTGTTGGGAGCGTTGGCGTTGACTGGTTGCGGTTCGTCGGCGGAGAGACTGAACAACGACGGCAACGAGGCGTTTGCCGAGCAGGACTATGAGGGGGCCTTGATGGCTTACCACCAGGCCGAGGAAGAATCGCCGGAACTGGCCGAGCCGCACTACAACGCGGCCAACACGCACTATCGGCAGGAAGCGTACGACCAGGCGCAGCAGGAGATCGAGCAAGCGCTGGTGAGCGACGAAGCCCAGGAAGGCCTGGACCAGCACAACTACTACAATCTGGGCAACACCCTTTTTCAGGCCCAACAGTACGAAGCGGCCATCGAGGCCTACAAGGAGGCGCTGCGTCTGAATCCCGGCGACATGGAGGCCAAGCAGAACCTGGAGCTGGCCCTGCGGCAATTGCAGCAACAACAGCAGGAGCAACAGCAGGAGCAACAGCAAGAGCAGCAGCAGGATGAGTCGCAGCAGGACGAGCAGCAACAGGAGCAGCCGCAGGAGGAACAGCCGCAGGACCAACAGCAAGACCAGGAGCAGCAGGACCAACAGCAACAAGATGAGCAGCAAGAGAACCAGGCGAGCGGCCAGCCCCAGCAGATCACAGGCTTGACTGAAGAGCAGGCCGAGCAACTGTTCGAAGCTGCGGCCCAGGACACTGAGAGCCTGGAAGAGCACCTGCAGCAGATCATGGTCTTCCCCTGGGCGCCGCCAGCGGAGGATTGGTAGAGAGGGTGAACCATGCGACCCAAAGCCAAATACCCAACTATCAAGTACCTGCTTGCATTTCTTTTGGCATCCCTTCTGGTTTCATTCGTAGGCCTGGGCGCCGCGCAGGCCCAGTCACCGATACGTGCCGAGGTGGATCGGACGGCGCTGTCGACCGATGAGACGCTCACCCTGACGGTGACGCTCGACACCTCGTCGATCCTGAATTCGCCCACCCTCTCGCTGCCGGATCTGCAGGGATTCCGCGTGGTGGGTAGCAGTACCTCGACCCAGATCGGGATCATTAACGGGGACATCGAGACTCAGGCCGTGTACGTCTATCGTTTGCAGCCCATCCAGGCGGGAGACCTGACTATCGAGCCGATCAGTGTGACGCTGGGCGGGCAGACCTACAGCACGCAGCCCATGACTGTCCACGTCACCCAAGGGACCGGGCAGGTACCGGCCGCACCGGCCGCTCCATCGACCCCTAACCAGGTGGCACCACCAGCCGCAGGGTTGAACGGACAGGACTTTTATGCCGAGGCAGAAGTGGACATTGCCGCGCCCTACGTGGGGCAGCAGGTGGTCTACACCTTTCGCTTCTACCAGGCGGGTGCCCTCTGGAGCCAGCCTCAGTACGAGGCCCCTACCTTCACCGGCTTTTGGAGTGAAGGACAAGCAGAGCAGTACGAATACCAGGTACAGGCAGCAGGCCGCATCTATGATGTCATCGAAGTGCGGACGATCCTCTTCCCCTCCGTGATGGGTCCGGTGACAATAGACCCAGCCCGGCTGACCATCCCGGGCGGTTTTTTCAGCCGGGGCCAGACCCTGCAAAGCCGGCCGGTCGAGCTGGATGTTCAGCCGTTGCCGCCAGGAGCTCCAGAAGGGTTCAACGGAGCAGTAGGGCAATACGGCCTGTCGTCCTCGCTGGATTTGACTCAGGGCACAGTGGGTGAACCGTTGACCTGGCAGGTGACGCTCAGCGGGCAGGGCAACCTCACCGCTGCGCCCGAGCCCAACTGGCCCGAAATGCCAGGCTGGCGGGACTTTGAGAGCCAGGCCACAGTCCACACCGAGATCGTGGATGGGCGGATGGTCGGCAGCCGCACCTACGAGCGCCTGCTCGTCCCCACCGTCGAGGGCGAGTCCGCCATCCCTGCGCTGGAGTACGTCTACTTTGACCCCGAGGCCGGCCAGTATCAGACGAGCCACACCGAACCAATCCCGGTCCCTGTCGCGCCTGGCGCGGCCGGCATACCCGCCAGCCAGCCTGCAAGCGGCCAGAAGGAAGTAGTGGAACAGGTGGTATCCGACATCCGCCACCTCAAGCCGGTGCCATCGCACCTGAGCATGGATGACCAGCCTGTGACCAAGTCTGCTGTCTACTGGGCGGCGTGGGCCGTCCCGGTGGCGGGCGCCCTGGGCTACTTTGCCTGGCAGCGGCGGCAACGCCACTGGGAGAATAACGCCAGCCTGGCCCGCAGCTCTCAAGCCCGCAAAAAGGCCAAAAAGGCCCTGGCCCGGGTCCGCAAGGAAGGAGGGGATGCCTACGACGACGCCGGGCAGATCCTGACCACCTACCTGTCGGACAAACTGGATCGCCCCCTGGCAGGGCTCACGCACCAGGCCCTGGCCGGGTGCCTGGCTGAGCGTGGGGTGGATGCCGACCTGGCAGAGCGGGTCGAAGTGGTATTGGTCAGCAGCGAACTGGGACGCTTTGCCCCGGGTGCTGACGATCCAGGTTATGCCAGGAGCCTGATACAGGAAGTCGGTATTCTGGTCGATGCATTGGAAAGAGTGCTGTAGGGGAGGCTCGTCATGAAACGAATCACACTGATCACCCTCATTTCCCTGATCATGTTCGCCCTGCTGGCCGTCAACGGCTCGCTGTTGTTGGCCAGGGCGCCGGCACCTGCCACAGAGGCGGCGGCTGAAGCGATGCACACCGCCAACGGGCTCTACGAATCCGGACAGTTTGGCCAGGCGGCGCAGGTGTACGAGCAGTTGGTGGACCAGGGGTATGTCGACAGCGCCCTGTTTTACAACCTGGGCAATGCGTACTACAAGCAGGGGGACCCAGGCCGGGCGATCATCAACTACCGCCGGGCCCAACAGCTCATGCCGCGCGATCCCGACATCAAGGCCAACCTGGCCCTGGCCCGCGCGCAGACGGTGGACCAGGTGGAGGTGGCCGGCGACGGCGGCCTGGTGAGCCAATTGGGCGAAGCGATGCAGAGCTGGTTCACGCTGGATGAGCTAGCCCTGGCCGCCCTGGGTGTCTGGGTCGTATTCGTCTTCCTGTTGATCCTGACCGGCACTGCCAAGGCGGGCAGTCGCTGGCGCAAGGGCCTGCAATACAGCCTGGTCGCCGTGACCGTCGTGCTGGCTGTGGGATTCCTGGCGCTGGGCAGCTTCTTGTACGTGGGCTCGGCCGAATCCGAGGGCGTCATTGTGGCCTCTGAGGTGGACGTCACCAGTGGCCCCGGCGCCCAATACGTCACCGCGTTCTCGCTACACAATGGCGCCGAGGTAAACCTGCTCGAGAGACGTGGGAGCTGGGTGCGGCTGGCTCTCCCCGGCGGAGAGCTGGAAGGCTGGGTGCCGGGCACTGCCGTCGAAGCAGTAACGGGCTAAAAGACAAGTTCCCAAATCCGCCACTTTGTAGTAAAATGATGGGCATAGAATACACGTGGATAGCAGTCATGAGCAGACACATCCTTGTGGTTGACGACGATGCCCTGATGCGCCGCAGCCTGGCCTTTAACCTGGAACAGGCTGGCTACCGCACGAGCACGGCAGCCGACGCCGAGAACGCCTTGCGGCTGGCCCGCCGCGACCCGCCCGACCTGATCCTCCTGGACATCGGCCTGCCAGGCATGGATGGCCTGGATGCCCTGCGCAGCTTCCGGGAGGAGGCGGACACGCCCATCATCTTTGTCACCGCCCGGCGGCGGGAACTGGACCAGGCCCTGGGGCTTGAGCTGGGTGCCGACGACTATGTGACCAAGCCCTTTGATCTGAATGTGCTCCTGGCCCGCATCAAGGCAGTGCTGCGCCGCTCCGAGCGAGCAGCCGCGCCTGCTGCCACCGCCGAACGACTGGAGGTTGGCGACCTGGTTATCGAACCGCCAGCCCACGTGACCACCCTGGCCGGCAAGCCGTTGGACCTGGCCCCCCGGGAATTTGCCCTGCTCCATGCACTCGCCCTGCAGGCGGGACAGATCGTCTCTGTGGACGAGTTGCTTGCCCAGGTGTGGGGTGCCGAGTATGTGGGTGAGCCCCAGGTGGTCTATGTTCACATCCGCTGGCTACGGGAAAAGATCGAGGCCGATCCCAAATATCCCCGCCGGATCGTCACCGTGCGCGGCGTCGGCTACAAACTGGAGCCTCACGCTCAGACGACGGAGGCGTGAGGGCGATGCGTACCCTGCGCGGCCGGCTTATCCTGAGCCACATCCTGCCCATTCTACTGATCGTGCCCCTGGTCGGCGCTGCCCTGGCCTATCTCCTGGAGACCCAGGTATTGCTCGCCGGTCTCTCCGACCAGTTGGTGGATCAGGCGACGATGACGGCGGACCTGGCCCGCCAGCAACCCCTCATCTGGAGCGACGCCAACGAGGCCCAGCGCTTTGTGACTGGCTACACCATCCGCTCCGCATCGTGGGTCGTGTTGTACGATCCCTACGGGAAACTGTTGGCTTCCAGCCGGCCCAACATGGACAGCCAGGCCGGCCAGCCGGCTCAAGTGCCCAGCCTGCCTGCTGCCCTGACCGGGGAACACCAGGTCCAGGTCACCCACGTCCAGGGTCTGCGCGTCGTCCAAGTGCTGGTGCCTGTCGTAGGCCCTGACCAGGAGATCATGGGCGTCATACAAATGTCGCAGCGGATATCCGCCCTCGGCGACCAGATCACTCGTCTGCGCTATCTAATTGCCGGGGTGTTGGGGGCGGAGCTGCTCCTGGGTGTCATCATCGGCCTGGCACTGGCCCTCAATCTGGGACACTCGCTGCGACGCGTCACCGATGCCATCTATGGCGTGGCCAGCGGGCGGGAGTGGAGCACGCTGCCAGAGGAAGGACCCGAGGAAATCCGCACCCTGTTGGCGGCCTTTAACGCGCTGATCGAGCAATTGCGCGTGATGGAAGAGTCGCGCCGTCGCCTGCTGGCCAACCTGGTCCACGAGTTGGGCCGGCCCATCGGGTCGCTGCAATCTGCGGTGCAGGCGCTGCTGGGTGGGGCCGATGAGGACGCTGCATTGCGCCAGGAATTGCTGGAGGGCATGGACACCCAAGTCCAACGCTTGCATCCCCTGCTGGACAGCCTGACCGACCTCCATGACCAGGTGCTGGGAACGCTGGAGCTTCAACTCCAGCCCATTGCCCTGGGTGAGTGGCTGCGGCGCACCGTCATGCCATGGCGCCAGGCTGCCCACGACCAGGGCTTGCACTGGGAGATCGACATCTCTGACACGCTCCCGGTGACCGAAATCGACCCCGACCGTATGGCCCAGGTCCTGGGCAACCTGCTGAGCAACGCCATCAAATACACCCCAGAGGGCACGGTCTCGGTGGAGGCCAGTGTCCAGGACGGTGCCGTTGCCATCGTCGTGGGTGACACCGGCATCGGTATTGCCCCTTCGGAGCAGGCGCGCATCTTTGAGCCGTTCTACCGCAGCCGGCGCGACAAGCGTTTCCCGCAGGGCATGGGCCTGGGGCTGAGCATCGCCCGCGACCTGGTAGTGGCCCATGGTGGGCAGCTGCAGGTGGAAAGCCAACCCGAGGAGGGCAGCCGCTTCATCATCCTGCTCCCTCTGCAAGCGCACCAGCCCAGTTGAAGTAGTTCACTCATCCCACGGCCAGTGCTCTTGAAGCACAAACGCCTGTCTCACCGGAGCGGTGGACAGGCGCTGTGCTACAACATTTGCTGTGGAGGGGCGGCCAGCGATCTCGATCGCTGGTCTACTGACGGATAGGGGCCTCACTTATCATACCGCGCAATTCGCCAGGAGGATATGGCCCTCACCTATATTACCGCACGACTCGCCAAAAAGATACGGCCTGGGCGGAGATATTTGTGAGAATCTCACCCGGTTCTTTGCGGCAGCAGCAGTAGTCGCCCCTCGGCGTACCGCTCCACCTGGTCTCGCCGGAAAGGCATCGCCTGAAAGCGCCCCTCCCGCCACAGGGGAATCAGGTCGGCGTAGTGGCGGCTTGCCACGTGGCCTGACTGGCCACCGGGGATGACGATGCGGCTCTGCTCCCAGTCACCTGGATCGGCGATAAAGCGCACCGCATCCCCCACCATCACCGGCTCAAACGGAAAGCGCGGCGGGCCCGAAGCGCGCAGCAGGGTGTCCTGGTCGCCCGGCATCGGGTAGGGTCCCCGGTTAAAGAGCAGGTGCAGCGGCTTGACGTCGCCCACCGGGTGGGCGAAACGCACCCGGTTGAGCCGCCCCCAGGTCCAGCGGGCCATGTCCGCCCCGAGCTCGGCCTGCAGCGATCCCAGTCCTTCCCGCAAAGCCTGGTGCAGCAGAAGCTGCCGGGACCGTTTCTGCGCAGCACCAGAGCTGCTGTTGGGATCACTTAGCCAGATGTCGCTGCCCTTCCCATCCAAGAGGTCCAGCAGGCGCACGATGCTGCGCCCGTGGTATAGGGTGGTGCCCCCCACAGGCGTGAGGGTGTCCAGCCCCAGGTAGGCATCGAACAGAACGCCCAGGTGGTCGCCAAAGAAAATGTGCAGGGCCCGCAGCCGGCAGACCTGGTAGAGGCTGGCTGCCACGCTATCTGGCTCCAGGCAAAAGTTCCAGCTTCTGAGACAGTCCAGGGCCTGGCGCTCCGTGTCGTTCTCCGGCTCCAGTTCCAGCAGGTGAGGGACAAAGCGCCGGGCCTGGGCGCTATACGTGTCGAGTTGGAAGCGGGCGCAATCGTCGGCGGTCAAGCTCGTTTTGGAGGTGATAAGGTCCACCACCCTCCGGGCGCGGCCGGGGTTTTCCAGGTCGCTGCTGAGGTAGTGGGGATAGGTCTCGTCCACGACCAGGTGGTTGGCCGTAGCCAACCAGCCACTCTCTGGATTGTAGGCCTGGGGCAGCTCGTCCAGCGGGAGGTAGCCCTGCCATTCGTACTTGTCCGTCCAGCCGGGTACCGGCGCCAGGCCGAAACCGTTGGCGCGCATCGGCAGCCAACCTGCCTGCAGGAAGCCGATGTTCCCTTGCACGTCGGCATAGACGAAATTGTGCGCGGGCGTGGACCAATGCGCCAGGGCAGCCCGGAATTCTTGCCAATTGCTGGCCTGGTTATACCCCAACACGCTGCGCAACAGGTTACTTGGCTCCAGTGCCACCCAGCGCAAGGCCAGCGGCGTCTCTTCGCCCACCAAGCCGCTGATGATCGGCCCGTGGCGGGTGATGACCACCTCCTCGATCACGGGCTCGTCCCGCCCTTTGACCCGGATCTCTTCCCGCACAACCCGGGCGTCATGCCACTCGCCCTCGTACTCGTATTGGTGCGGGTTCTCGGGGTTCAGCTTTTCGATGTACAGGTCCTGCGCGTCTTGAAAGGCGGTCGTCAGACCCCAGGCACAGTGCTCGTTGTGGCCCACGACCACGCCGGGTGCACCAGGGAAAGAAACGCCAGTCACATCAAAGCCGCCGCCGGCCAAGTGGATCCCATACCAACCGGCGGGCATGGAGAGTTGCAAGTGGGTGTCGTTGGCCAGAAGGGGCTGCCCGGTTGCTGTCCGCTGGCTGCTCACCACCCACTGGTTGCTCCCGCCCGCAGCCGGCCCGGCGTGCGGAGTAGTGGCATGGCCCGCTGGCTGGGGGCTGGCCTGGAAAAGACCCTCCACCATCTTCAAGGCATCGCGCAGGGCCTCGCTGCCCCAGCCATTGGGAGGGGCAGTGAGGTTCGCAGGGGGGCCTTGGCCCTGCATGATAGGTGGATTGTAGGCGGGAAAGGGGGGCTCCAGGTCCGCCGCCCGGTCAGCGCCCAGGCGGCCCGCCAGGCGGGCGCGGATCAGCTCGCTTGCCCAGTTGCCGCTGAGCGTCCAGGCCATCAACTTGACCAGGTACAGGGCGTCCACAGGCTGCCACCTTGGCGGCTGGGCGCGGACCAAACTGAACTCGACCGAGAGTTGACCTGGCCGGGAGGCCAGGAAGGCGTTGACGCCCGCTGCGTACGATTCCAGCACCCGCCGGTCCTCGTCCTCCAGCGCCTCGAACTCGGCTTCCGCCGCGCGGTTCAGGCCCACGACGCGGAAAAAACGGTCCACCTCCAGCATATCCTCGCCAAAGACCTCGGAGAGGCGCCCGCTGCCAGCACGCCGCTGGAGCTCCATCTGCCACAGGCGATCCTGAGCGTGGACGTACCCCTGGGCAAAGAACAGGTCTTCAGCCGAGTCGGCATAGATGTGGGGCACCCCCCAGCGATCGCGGATCACCTCTACCTGTCCCTTCAAGCCGGACAGGTGGACCGTCCCCCGGGTTGGGGGCAGGGTACGGCGCAGGAAAAGGACCAACCCAAGCCCGATCAGGACGAGCAATGCGGCAGTGACAGCTAGCACGATGAGGGCGATCATATCGCAGTTTCCTTTCCGGTTTCGATGGTGTGGGATCTACCGTGATTTCTATTACCGCTCCCATCGCGGTTTCGATCTACTTGTCTCGTACCTCGTGCTACATTCCCGGCAGTAGGTGTTTCGGGGGGTAACCAAGGTTCACTGGCCAGCGGCCGGCAGCGTAAAGTAGAAGGTGCTGCCCTCGCCAGCAACGCCCTCGCTCTCGACGCCAGCCTGCCCGCCCAGCTTTTTTAGAATGCGCTGTACGATCGACAGCCCCAGCCCGTGGCCTTGGGCCCGTGCCTGGTGCAGCCGCTCAAAGGGGGTGAACAGGCGAGCCTGTTCTTCGGGAGACAGCCCCGGCCCGTTGTCCTGCACCCAGAAGCGGATCGTCCCATTCTCCTCGGGGTTGGCTCCCAGCTCAACGCGTGGTGGCTGGCCGCCATACTTGATGGCGTTGCTGATATAGTTCGTCCACACAGCTTCTATCCAGGAGGCATAGCCCACAGCTTCGGGCCAGGCGTCGGGCACGATGATCTCCCCCTGGTGCTCCTCGAGCAGGCGCTGCGTGCCCTTGCGCGCCTCGCCCACAATGCGCTCCATGTCCAGGGGTTCCACTTCAATCTTGTCCACCCCGCGCACACTCGACAGCAACAGCAGCTCGTCGATGATCGTGGCCATCTTGTGCGCATTCCTGCCAATGCCGTGCAGGAACCTCTCCAGGATGTCCTCTGCCAGCGACTCATAGTTCTGCTCCAGGACATCCGAGTAGCCCATGATGGCACTCACTGGATTCTTGAGGTCGTGGGCCACGGTGTGGGCAAAGGCGTCCAACTCGGAGTTACGCCGTTCCAACTCGGCGGTGTACTGTTGCAGGGCCGCTTCGGCCCGCATGCGCTCGGCAATCTCCTGCTGGGCCTGCTCGTACAGCCGCGCTTGCCGGATCGCCACGGCGAGCGAGGCAGCCACTTCGGTGGCGATGGTGATGTGATCTGGGGCAAAGGCCCCGGGTTCGCTGGACTCCACGTTCAGCGTTCCGACCAGTTCTTCTTGGATGAACAGGGGGGCCACAACATAGGAGCGCACACCGGATTCGTACAGCGACTCTTGCCAGGGCGAACGATGAGCGAGTGCAGCCAGGTCTGCGGCCCCGCTGACCCAGCCGGAGCTCAGGGGACGCTCCTCCAACATGCCTTCATAGACGCCGATGTCGGCCACCAGGCCGAGTTCGCCGCCCGACTCGGTGGCCAGCATTTGGATGGGGCCGTTCTCCTCCACAGCCAGGACCATGGCGCGCTGGCAAGGGATCAACTGTCGCATGCGGTGGATGGCAGCCACGGCGATGGTCTCTGGCAGACGGGCAGCAAGGACCGACTGTCCGATCTCGTGCAGTGTTCTCAGGCGCTCGGTGTTGCGGGATAGGGCTTCCTCCGCCTGTCTGCGCTCGGCGATCTCCTGTTCGAGTTCCTCGTTCAGGGCCTCCAGTTCCGCGGTGCGTTCTCGCACCAGCTCTTGGAGGTGATCGCGCAGTACGCCAAGCTCCTCCTCGGCCCGTGTCCGCTCTGTGACCTCCTGCTGGGATTGGTCGCGTGCTTCCTGCAACGCTTCCACCAGGCGTGCATTCTCAATGGCTACCACCGCCGGGGCAGCCAGCAGGGTGAGCGTTTCCACGTCTTCTTGGCTGAATTCCTCGGCGTTGACCTTGTTTTCCACCTCCAGCACACCAACTCGTTGTTCTTTGAACTGCAACGGCACAGCCAGCAGCGAGTATGCCTTGTAGCCGATTTGCTGCTCCACGGCCCGGTAGTATAGAGAGTCGGTATCGGGATCGTGAACGACTACGCTCTCCCCGGAGGAAAAAGCCCGGCCAGCGACCGTGCCCTCGATGGGTACCGGAATCTGGGCCAACTGGTCGGCGAAACGGGTCGCAGCCACGAAGCGCAGTTCACCGCTGCCTTCATCCAGCAACAAGATGGCGGCCGATTGGCTCTGGGTGAGCTCAACCGCCGCTTCCGTGATTCTGCGCAGAAGGTCTTCGCGGGACGTCGTGGAGGTCAGTTCGCAGTTGATCTCCAGGATTCGTTCCAGGCGCTGCAGCCTGGCTTCGACGTCGCTCATGCCTCGATTTCTCCCTTGAACAGGTCCGATCTTTCTCGCTTGAAAAACTGCTACGATCTGTTGGAGGTGCGATGCGCCCTGCGGAACCTGTGTCGCGTTTTCACCTGACTTGCCCAAATTGTAACCTGTCCTAGCCAGAATGTCAACTTCTCGTGCATCGGCTTATGCCCACTTGGATGCCCGTTTGCCTTTTCCCAGGGCCTGGGGTATAATCGCCATCGACGGGAGGGAAAGGAGCTAGCCCAACGCGTCCGTTGGCCTCCCCTAGAAGGGATTCTCCATGAATCGAACTTTCGTTGCCCTGGACCTGGAGACCACGGGCTTGGATCCCGAGCGCGACACCATCATGGAGGTCGGCGCGGTCCGTTTCCGGGCATTCGTCCGCGATGGTGCCATCCAGTCCGAGGTGCAGGATACCTGGTCCAGCCTGATCAACCCCGGCCGACCCATCCCCATACAGGTCCAGCAATTGACCGGCATTACGCAGGACGAGGTGATGCGGGCTCCCCGCTTTTCTCAGGTGATCAACCCGCTACGACGCTTTGTGGGCAACCAACCGGTGATTGGCCACAACGTGGCTTTTGACCTCGCCTTTCTGTCGAGCCACAACGTGCCTCTGTCCAACCTGGCCCTGGACACCTTTGAACTGGCTGGCATCCTGATGCCTCACACCGCACGCTACAGCTTGAGCAAGCTGGGTGAGGCACTGGGTCTATCCAATCTGGGGTCTCACCGCGCCCTGGAGGATGCAGTGGCGACCAAAGACCTCTTTGTGGCATTGCTGGAGCATGCCTCCGAGTTGCCGATGGCCACCCTGCAGGAGATCAACCGGCTCGCCAGTGATGTGAACTGGAGCTTGCGAGAGGTCTTTCGCGACGTGGAGCGTGGGTTGGGCCGTACAGCCTTTCGGGGAGCTATCGGCCAGCAACTGGCCGCTCAACTCGATGCACGGGACGATGTGCTGGGCCCGCTCTTTGCCACCGGTCAGGAAGAGGGGGAAGAGTTGGTCCGCGCTGCCCGTCCCCGTGCCGTGGATGTAGATGAACTGGCGGCCATGCTGGAGGAAGATGGCGTCTTTGCCCGGAGCTTCCCCGGCTTTGAGCATCGCTCCCAGCAGGTGGAGATGCTGCGTGCCGTGGCCACCGCATTCAATGAGCAGCAGCACCTGATGGTCGAGGCTGGCACCGGCACCGGCAAGAGCATAGCTTACCTGTTGCCCGCTGCTGTGTTTGCTCACCTGAACGGTGAACCTGTCGTCATCTCGACCAATACCATCAACCTGCAGGATCAGCTTTTCCTGAAGGACACGCCCGACCTTCAGAAGCTGCTGCCCTTCGAGTTCCGCGCAGTCGTCCTCAAGGGGCGGAGCAACTACCTGTGCCAGCGGCGGCTGGAGGTGCTGCGCAAGGCAGGTGTCAACTCGGCCGACGAGATGCGGATGCTGGCCAAGGTGTTGGTCTGGGTACCCAGCACCCAGACCGGCGAACGGGGGGAGCTGTTTATGCCGAACCCGTTGGAGCAGGCCCTCTGGGCCAAGATTTCGGCCGAGAGCGAGACCTGCACCCTGGAACGCTGCCGCTTCCGGGAGCGAGGACGCTGCTTTTTCTACCGCGCGCGCCATGCAGCCGAAAGGGCACACATCATTATCGTCAATCATGCCCTGCTGCTGTCCGACGTGGCGGTGGAAAATCGCGTGCTGCCCGAGTACCGCTATCTGATCGTGGACGAGGCCCACCACCTGGAGTCCAGCGTGACCCGCCAACTGAGCTTCCGGGCCGACCAGCGGGCCGTAGAACGCATCCTCAACGAGTTGGCCCGGCCCGTAGGCGTGCGCCGCCATACCGGCTTCCTGGACGATGTGCTGGGGCGCTGCCGGGGCAGGATCCCCCCGGAGAATTGGGGCGTCTTGGAGGCTCACATCCACCAGCTCCAACGCCAGATCGAGGCGGCGCTGACCGGCGTGTACGCCTTTTTCAACACCTTGGGCGATTTCCTCCGCGAACATAATTCGCAGCGGAGTGACTACGAGCAACGGCTGCGGCTGACCAGTGGCTTGCGCGTGCAGCCAGCTTGGAGCGACGTAGAGATCGCCTGGGAAAACCTGGCCTTCCAGTTGCACCTGATCGTCCAGGACCTGGATCAGTTGTGTGGCGGCCTTGACGAGTTGGAGGGTTTTGGCATCCCCGATCTGGAGGGTATGGCCCAGGACTGTGTCGGTTATCTGACCCGCCTGGGAGAGTTCCGAGATCAGATCAATGCCTGCATCGCTGAACCCTCCGGGTCGGAGATCTATTGGGCCAGCTTTTCGGCCCGCGATGAGCGGTTGTCTCTCCATGCGGCGCCGCTTCACGTAGGCGGATTGGTCCAGCGGCACCTGTTTCACCCCAAGAGGTCGATCATCCTTACCTCGGCGACACTGACCACCAACAACAGCTTTGACTTTATCCGCGAGCGGCTCCACGCCTGGGACGCCGACGAGCTGGCCGTTGGCTCGCCTTTTGATTTCAAGAACTCGACGCTGTTGTACCTGCCCGTGGACATCCCGGAGCCCAACCAGCCCTACTACCAGAAGACGGTCGAAGACGTGCTGCTGGCCCTGGCCCGTGCCAGCGAGGGCCGGATGCTGGTCCTCTTTACCTCCTACTACCAACTGCGGAGCACCGCACAGACCATCACCCGGCCGCTGGCCGAGTACGATATCCACGTCTATCAGCAGGGGGCAGGAACCTCGCGGGCCCAACTGCTGGAAAGCTTTCGCACGACTCCCCGGGCCGTGCTCCTTGGCACCCGTAGCTTCTGGGAGGGCGTGGATGTGGTCGGCCCGGCGCTCAGCGTGCTGGTCATTGCCCGTCTGCCCTTCTCTGTACCGAACGACCCCATCTTTGCCACCCGCTCCGAGACGTTCGAGGACCCCTTTGCCGAGTACGCCATCCCCGAGACCATCCTGCGCTTCCGCCAGGGCTTTGGGCGGCTGATCCGCACCAAGAGCGACCGGGGCGTGGTCGTCGTCCTGGACAAGCGGGTCCTGACCAAGTCCTACGGTCCCATGTTCCTCAACTCCCTGCCCGAGTGCACCACCATGCGCGCCGGGCTCGCCAAGCTGCCGGCCGCGGTCAAGCGTTGGCTATCGATCGGAGATTCCTAGCCCGGGAAGGGGGGAGAGCGCTGCTATGAGCCCCAGCTTTGAGCTGGGGCTTTTGCTGTGCAGCGGGGCTCGACACGCTGAACGCCCGAGGTCCGGGATGCGTTCTACTTATCGCAGGGAATCCCAACTCTATTCAATCGAATAAGCAAAGGAGGAAGGAAGGATGAAGCGCAACCGTTTGGCATTGGTCGTGACGCTGGGCTTGATGGGACTGATCCTGGCCCTTTCCTGGTTCCTGGCCGGGCAAACTGCCCTCGCCCAGCCACCGGAGCTCACCGTCTGCCCGGCAGGGTCACCCACCTGCGATTTTGATGTCATCCAGGACGCTGTGGACGCTGCAGGCGAAGGGTACCTGGTCAAGATTGCCGCCGGCACCTACAGCGACGTCGAGGGCCGCCCCGTGCCACCTGGCTACCTCAACCCACCACCCGGGGGAGTCATCACCCAGGTCGTCTACCTATCCAAGACCCTGACCCTGCAGGGTGGCTACACCACCACCAACTGGAGTGAGCCCGATCCTGGGGCCAATCCCACCACCCTGGACGCCCAGGGGTTGGGACGGGTGCTGGTCATCGCGGGCACCATCAGCCCTACCATCGAAGGGTTGTGCATCACCGGTGGCGATGCGACGGAGCTGGGCGGCTACACGGGTTCCAACTGGCCCCCCTTTGACACCGGCGGTGGGATCTGCGTCATCGGCGCCACCGCCACCATCAGCAACAACCAGATCTTTGGCAATACCGCTGGGGCCAATGGCTCGGGCGGCGGGCTGTACCTGCTCGACGACACCTGCGGCCTGAAGAACAACACCGTCACCACCAACACGGCCAACACGCTGTATGGGGGCGGTATGTACACCCTGTACAGCGATGCCACCCTCACAGACAACACTTTTTCAGGCAACACGGCTGGCTGGGGCGGCGCCGTGTTCCTGGAATTCAGCCCGGCCCTCCTCACGGGCAATGACTTTGTCGGCAACGCCTGTGCCATGGCCGGCGGGGCGCTGAACGTGCACACCAGCGACGCCACCATTACCGGCAACCTGCTTTCTGCCAACACGGCCACCCAGGGCGGGGGTGCGGCGCGTCTCTACGACAGCGCTGCTCTCGTCAGCGGCAACGTCATCTCGGGGAATATCGCTACCGGCTACGGCGGGGGGCTGCACCTCTGGAGCAGCCCGTCTACACTGGCCGGTAACGTGATCGTAGACAATTCGGCCAATACCTCTACGGGCGGGGCGGTGGAGTTTTGGTTCAGTGATGCTACCTTTGTCAACAACTGGATCGTTGACAACCGGGCGGCTGACGTGGGCACCGCCATGTACGTGCTGGCCTCTGACCCCCGGCTGGTGCACAACACCATCGCCGACAATGTCAACACCGGCGCTGGCGATGGCAGCGCCATCTATGTAGACAACTACCAGACCTCTTACAGTTCGGTGTGGCTGACCAATACCATCCTGTTCAGCCATACAGTGGGGATCCATGTCGCCGTCGACAATGCCATCGACCTGGAAGCCACGCTCTGGGGCAACGACGTCGAGTGGACCGGCCCGGGCACGATCTTCACCGGCAGCGTGAATCTCTGGGGCGACCCGGCCTTTGTGGACCCGGAGGTGGGGAACTATCACATCGGCCCTGCCAGCCTGGCGCTTGACGCGGGTGTGGACGCCGGCGTCGACAGGGATATAGACGGCGATCCGCGCCCCCTGGGCGTGGGGTACGACATCGGCGCTGACGAATCTGTGTTGTACCCCGAGCTGGCCGTCACCAAAAGGGCCTATCCCGGCCAGGTACAGGCCGGCGGACAACTGACCTATACCCTGCGCGTCACCAACACCGGCACCCTTTCTCTGACGGCCACCATCACCGATGTGCTGCCCGGCCACGTCACGCCTGGCGGCATTCTCACCTGGACGCCGCCTCCCCTCCTGCCCGACGGGGTCTGGACCGAAAGGGTCGCCATAACCGTCGAATCCGACTATGCCGGCCCGCTGACCAACGTCGTGTACGTCGCCAGCGAGGAGGGTGCGAAAGGCGTATACACCCACACCGTCACCGTCGCCGAGTCCCACGTCTTCGTCTATCTCCCGTTGGTCATCAAGAGCTACTGATGCGTTAGCCTACGACCGTGGCGATGCTGTTGGCGCCTGAGCGCCAAACGAACTAGCGCCGAGCCGCACGTGGCAAGCCTTTGCAGCTCCGCAGAAAGCTGAATGGGAGCCTGATCGAAGCGGCATACGCGCGGCAGGAAGCCTGGTTGGCACAGGCCATTGTGAACTCTGAGAGCCGGGGCATCTGCTCCGGCTTTTTCCGTCGTGCTGGGCAGGGGGTTGCACAGCAGGGCGGATCGTGGTAGAACATGGCAGGAGGATAGGAAAGTAGTGAGTCGAGATGTGTTGTCCATAAACCCCGATCTTGTCTGGGACTATGATATGCCAGACGATGGGCCTCAGGATGAGGCATTCCGGAGATGGTACATCGCGCGGGTGTTGACCCGGGGACGGATGGAAGATGTCCAGGATCTCGGCCTACGGCACTGTTCGATCGGGCGGAACCGAAGGACTTTGTAGACGTCTATTTCGTGGTCCAGGAGATCTTGCCTTTCGAACGGTTGGTGTCGCTCGCTCGTCGAAAGCACGTCGGCATGGACGATTACTGGCTCGCAATGGCTCTGGCACAGGTAGAACAAGTAGCTGTGTTACCTCACATGGTAAAACCTGTGTTGGTGGACACACTGAAAGCGTTCTTCCTGGCCCGGGCAAAAGAGATAATGGATCGGGCAGGTGCCGCGCCTGAACCGTAGTATACAGAGGACCCGCATCCGAGCGCTCGTGCTCCGCAGGCCTTGCTGCAGAAAGTACAGTCATCGACGAAGAGGGGGCTGCCGTTCTACTGCCCAGGTGGGATTTGATCAATTCCAGCTCTGCAGCAAATCCCCCACCTCGGCCAGCGTACCCTCATATGTAGGTCTAGGTGTCGTAGGCGCCAGGTCAGTCCGCGGGCCCGGCACCAGGAACGTGCGGCAGCCCAGGCGGGCCGCCACCATGTCCATATCCTCGTCGCCCACCACCAGGCTCGCCTCAGGGGGTTGGTCGATCGCCTCCAGGATCTGCCGGAAGTAGATCAGGTTTGGCTTGGTTGCACGGCTGTTCTCATAGCTGGTCACCAACCGGTAGGGAAAGTCGGCCACGCCGGCCCACGCCAGCCGTTGTTCGATGGCTATGGCCGGAAACAGGGGGTTGGTGGCGATGACCACGTCGTAGCCCAGGTCGAAGGCGATCTGGACCACCTGGCGGGCCCCAGACTTGCGCCGGGTGTACTTTTGCAGCGCCGGGAACTTTTCGACATAGAAATCCAGGAACAGGGCCTCCATCTCCTCGCGGGAATGCCCGGCCAGGGGGTAGAAGGCGGCGGCAAAGACCTCCTCGTTGGTGTCGCGCCCGTCGTTGCCCAGCATCTCTTGTGTGGCTTGCATGAGCCGGGCCATGAACTCGTCTGGCTCCAGGATGTGGGCCAGGTGGGCGCTCAGAAGTTCGAAATAGTGCGGCAAAAAGACAGTCATATCGTTGGATAGCAGGGTACCGTCCAGGTCGAAAAGGACTGCGCGGATTGTATTGGCCATGATGCTCTGTTCGCTCCTTATTTGTTCCGGCCCATTATACCACACAGGGCCAAAACTCCACCATTTTTCCCGCATAGCTCCATTAGATCTCCACATTTTTCTGGTATATCGGATAGACACTTAACAGATAGCCGTCGAGAGACGGGAGGTGCGTGGCACCACAGGTACGGGTGGGGGAGGCGATCCCTCGCCCGTTTTCTATTTCCCGGTTCGAGCCGGCTCGAAGCAGCCTGCTCCGGCAAAATCCTCCCACCGTCCACAGAATCTCCATAGAATCTCCACAATTTTCTGCTATGATAGCCTGGCAAGCCAAAGCGTGGGGGATGCAGGGGATGTTACTTCTTCTGCGGGGATGCTGGACTGTGGTATAATTGGTGCACGTGATCGTTTTTCAGGAGAACCAACAATGGTCCAACGTATTTTGGTAGTGGACGACGACCGGGAGATTGTGCGGCTGGTGCGCGCTTATCTGGAGCAATCTGGCTACCAGGCACTGGTAGCCTACGACGGCGAGATGGCCTTGCACATGATCCGGCGTGAGCATCCTGACCTGGTGATCCTGGATCTGATGATGCCTGAACGCGATGGCTGGGATGTGACGCGCGTCGTACGCGGTGACGAGAGCCTGGCGGAGACGCCGATCATCATGCTCACCGCCCGCGTTGAGGATCATGACAAAATCGTCGGGCTGGAGTTGGGCGCCGACGATTATGTAACCAAGCCCTTTAATCCGCGCGAGGTGGTGGCCCGCGTGCGCGCGGTCCTCCGCCGTGCTCAGGAAGGCCCAGTCCAGCCCCGGATGATCCTGGTCGGGGAGCTGACCATCGATCTGGATGCCCACCTGGTGCAGGTGACCGGACAGCAGATCAAGCTGACCCCGACCGAGTTCAGCCTGCTGCAGGCGCTGGCTGAGCATCCCGGTCATGCGTTCACCCGCCTGGAATTGATCGAGGTGGGCCTGGGCTATAGCTACGAGGGCCTGGAGCGGACGGTGGACAGCCATATCAAGAATCTTCGCCGCAAGTTGTGCGAGGCGGGCGCTGCGCAGGACCTGATCGAAACCGTCTATGGTGTCGGCTACAGGCTGGTCGCCGAGGGGGAGTCGTGAACCGACTCTGGGTACAGTTGACCCTGGCCTTCACCCTGGTCGTCCTCGTCGCCGTGGTGGCCATCGCCGTTCTGATCGGGCGCACGGCGGACATCGAGTTTCGCCAATATGTCACCCACAGCGAGATGAGGGCCTCCGGCAGTGGGATGCAGCAGTTGGTTGCCTACTACCAGGAACACGGCAGTTGGGAAGGTGTGGAAAGCCTGCTGGACCAGGGGGTTTATGTTACCAGGCCAATGGGCATGCCGATGCTGAGCGAGGACCGGCAATTGGCCAGGGGCGGCTTTCGGCTCGAGGTGTTGCTGGCCGACACCGAAGGCAAGATCGTCTACGACAGCGCCGGGCAGACTGAGGGCAGACGGCTGGGCAGACGGGACAGGTCGAGGGCCTTGCCCATCACCGAGACTGGGGACGAGGAGATACTGGGTTACCTGTTGCTGTCGCTTCCCAGCCGGCCGGATGGCCTGGGGGCGCTGGAGCGCCAGTTCCTGGAGCGGCTGCAGAACGTGCTGCTGGTCGGCGGGGCCCTGGCCGTGGGCCTGGGGCTGTTCATGGGCCTGATCCTGAGTCGCGGTCTGACCGCGCCCCTGCAACGGCTGGCCGCCGCTGCCCGCGCCGTCGCTGGCGGGGATCTGACCCACCAGGTCAAGGTGGAGGGAAGCGCCGAGATCGCCGAGGTAGGGCAGGCGTTCAACGAGATGACAACGGCCCTGGAGCAAGCCGAGAGCCTGCGGCAGAACATGGTGGCCGACGTGGCCCACGAGTTACGCTCACCCCTCAGCGTGGTCCAAGGGAACCTGCGGGCCATTCTGGACGACGTATACCCACTGGACAAGGCCGAAATCTCGCGCCTGTACGACGAGACCCGTCTCCTGAGCCGTTTGGTGGATGACCTGCGCGAATTGGCCCTGGTCGACGCCGGGCAACTCCGCTTGAACCTGGTTCCGACCGACGCCGCGAAGGTGATCTATGCGACTGCTGAGAACCTGGCCCTGGCCGCCGAGGCTCAGGAGGTAACGCTGGCAACCCGGGTGACCGACGGGCTGCCCCCCGTCCAGGCTGACCCTGACCGGCTGGCCCAGATTCTACGCAACCTGTTGGCCAATGCCCTGCGCCACACGCCGCCCGGAGGATCGGTCACGGTTACGGCCGTCCCGACCGATGGTGCCGTGGAGATTGCCGTGGCCGACACGGGTGAGGGCATCACTCCGGAGGACCTGCCCCACGTCTTTAACCGTTTCTGGCGGGGGGACCGCGCCCGTACTCGCACGGGAGGCGTTCGCGGTAAAGGCGAGGCTGGTGGCACGGGCCTGGGCCTATCTGTGGCCCAGAGCCTGGTCGAGGCCCAGGGGGGGCAGATCTGGGTCGAAAGCTCGCCTGGCAAAGGGGCCATCTTTCGCTTCACCCTCCCACGGCACCGTGGAGAAATGGACGACCGCAGGCAGTCAGCCAAGTAACTTCTTGCTCCCCTCGCATTGTAGTCGAAAAGCACAGCGGGGGGACAGAAGGCACATAGAACAACCCACCCAACAAGTTGGATTGTCCGGGACAAGCCGCCGCCAGCGGCCGATGGCAGCAAACCGTCGCCGGCAGGGATGGATCAGGTCCGCAGATGCTGCTCGACGGTCAGATCCCGACGCTCACCGGCATCCAAGATCAAGAGCATTTGAGCTTGCGTGGGACCTGGATTCCGCCAGCGGTGGGGTAAGGAGGCATCGAACAGCAGGTTGTCGCCTGGCATCAACTGGTATTCTCTGCCCTCCACCTCGTACGCAACGAGCCCCTCCAGGCAGTAGACCCATTCGGCGCCCGAGTGTTGGATAAGCGCAGTGTTGGCCTCGGTGCCTGGTTCCATCGTGATCAAGAATGAGGCAAACGCATGATCGGCCAGGCCGGAACCCAGGTGTTCTATCGTCGTCCCTGGGGCCCTGCTCCGCACTCGGTTGGCAGACGGTGTCAGAATCAGCCGGGCGGGTGGCTCTCCTGTTTCAAAGAAAGCTGCAATCGACACCCCCAACCCGCCCGCCAGGCGCTGCAGCGTGTCGACGGAAGGCGAACTCAGTCCCCTTTCGATCAGACTCACCGTGTTGGGTGATACGTTGCAAATCTCTGCCAGGGCACGAAGTGAGAGACTGCGTTGCTCTCTCAATTCTCGAACCCTGACTCCGACATCAAGGGATCCCTCCACGTTCATATCCTCCACTGATTTCCGTGCTCTGGACCTATTGTCAGTACACCGCAATGGCTCGCAGGGGATCTGGCGATCCCCTGCACTTCTGCCGGATCTGGCGATCCCCTGCACTTCTGCCGGATCTGGCGATCCGCCAGGAGCAGGCTGCGGTTTACCGATTATAGCATACTCTGGACGGTATACCAACCGGGCCCCCTCGCGGTGCATATTTTCCAGCTTGTTCATTGTTTAGGACGTAATACGGCGCCATGGAGAGAACCTGTCCTAAAAATTTGACACCTACTCGATAGTATGGTATCTTCTAGTCCGTCAAACCTACCTCGCTCGAGCTGCTAAAGATCTAGGGGAAAGGAAGATCACTCAATGATGAGAAGAAGACTCGCTTTCGTTGCTGTAGCTCTGGCTCTGATAGTGGCGTTGCTCCCTCCTGCCCAAGTTGCACAGGCCGAGGACTCGCTGCAAGCGCAGGCAGAGACCTACTTCAGCGAAGGGCCACGGACCCTCGGGGCAGCGGACCTCTTTGAGAACCTGAACGACGGCGACCCGGAGAACGATCCCTACATCATCAGCCTGCGCTCAGCCGAGGACTATGCCAAGG